>Ga0247816_10000412_pt1 | contig 24266 bp, 22 predicted proteins | sample UWRJL209509C1_FD_179930 | JGI IMG/M metagenome (GOLD analysis project Ga0247816, IMG submission 179930) | Plant litter microbial communities from Arlington Agricultural Research Station in Wisconsin, United States - UWRJ-L209-509C-1 | ecosystem: Environmental > Terrestrial > Plant litter >...
AATTCTATAAAGTATAGATTTATAATTAATTCTATATTTAAAATTTCATTACCTATAAATAATAATTCTAAATCTTTTTTAAATTCTTCTAGGTTAGGTTTAAATTCAGCAGAAGTAATTTTTTTATTATCATATTTAATTTTTTCTTTTTGATATTTATTATATTGAATACCTAGAATATTATTTAATTCTTGTAAATACAAATTAGTACTTTTAAATAATTGCTCTAACTTTTGCCTTTTTATAGCCTTATATCCATATAATTCTTTAATTTCTTCTTCTATTTTTTTTGTTTCTTGAGTTTGAATTTTTAATTGTTCAAGTAATTTATTAAAATTTTCTTTTGTAGCTAAATGTTTAGCTTTTTCATCAAAATAAGTTTTTATAAAATTTCTAGAACCAAAAATTAAAATGCCTATAATTATATAAGATAAAAATATACTAATTTTAAAAATCAAATTCCAATCCATCATCTAACCTCTAAATCAGATGATAATGCATCATCAATACTTTCTTGATCAAAATGATAGGCTTTTAATTCCTCGTCTTTTTTACTTAACCTAATATAACCCAAATCTATATTATTCTTTTGCATTACATCATTAGCATAACGTAATAATTCATAGCTATGTGTTGTACAAATTATTTGACAATTAAATTCTTTACTAGCCGCTGCAATAAATTCCCAAACTTTAGTTAATGTACTCCAATGTAGACCATTTTCAAATTCATCGATTAAAACAATACCATTAGGGCTTGTAGCGATTGCTACTGCCAAAGTAAACAGACGTAATAATCCCTCTCCGCTTAAATTTGCAGGTAAACGTTCATTTTTATTGTTGTAATCTATATATATTTCATTTTCTATTAAATGTATTGTACTAATATTAGAATCTATTATTTTCATGCATTCAATAATTTGTGTTTCTCGTTTTAATTTGAAAATTTCAATAAATTTCTCAATAGCTTTCTTATATTCTTCCATTTGATTAGTAGATATAAAGTTTATTCTAAATCCATAAACTATTTGATCAAAATTTTCATCAGAGCTACTACAACCTAAGGAACAATCCATTATCAAATTTTTAATATATTCTTTTTTGAAAAAATATTTACCAATTAACTTAATAATATTTTCATCATTTAAATCATAATGTTTATTTAAATCTTCATATTTATCTTTATTTTTAAAATAAAATAAATCTTTAATCGCCCTTAAAACCGAAGTCTTTCCCGTATTATTCTTTCCGCCAATAATAGTAATTTGATTAAGCTTTTCAATGTTTAAATGTTTAATTCCTTGAAAATTTTCAATTTCAATACTATGCAGCATACTATATCCAAAAAACTTTAAGTAAATATTATTATACAAGATTTTAAGTATTTATCTGTATTTTTAGTCGTACTAATTAAACATATTAATTTGCCCTTGATAGAAATAATCTTAAATTAACTATATAATAAATTCATCTAAAACTTAATTAAGTATAGCTATGTATTTTTCAAAAACGCCCAATAATATTTTAATGCTTCAAGCTAAGCAAGCCTTTACTAATAAAATAGGCATTGCTATTTTAGCGGTTTTAACTGTAGCTATTATTAATGGCATTTTAAGCCGTATTCCATTTATTGGAGGAATATTAATTCTTGCTTTATCAGGTGCATTTATGGTTGGTTTAAGTAAATTTTATTTAAATATAATACGTAATAAAGATGTTCAAATCACAGAAATATTTAGCGGTTTTGAAGGTGCTAATTTTATTACTAATGTAATAGCTGGAGTATTAGTATTTATCTTTACACTGCTATGGAGTTTATTATTTATCATACCAGGAATAATAAAATACTACTCTTATTCTATGACAACTTATATATTAGCTGAAGATAAATCTATTCTAGCCACTCAAGCTATTGATAAAAGTAAACAAATGATGGAAGGCAATAAAATGAAACTATTTATTTTAGACTGCTGTTTTGCCGGCTGGTTTTTACTTGGTATTGTTACAGCTGGGCTAGGCTTTATATATGTTTTACCATATTTTATCACTGCCCGTGCTAAGTTTTACGAAGATTTAAAACAAAACCCAGCTATTATTAGTTATTAATAATTTAAGGTAAGTATCCCCTCATAGCACCTAAGCTTAAACATTTTAATAAACATGTGTTAAAAATGTCTAAATAGGTGTTTTTTATAGATTAACTGCCAAGATTTTAGCAGTTGACTGCACCTTATGTGCTATAAGGAGATACTTACATAAATTTTAGATAAATACTTTATATTTTTATTTTCCATTGTATAATATGTTTTTAAATTAAACTTAAAACAATTATGTATACTGCTAATTTTAATTCTCAAATTCTTTTGAATGGTGCTGGCTCTGTACTGCAAGTACGACTTAAAGAATGCTATAAAAAATCAATTGATGATAATCATAACTGCCGCCTTACTAGAACTGCCAATCCCCTGAGTGCAAATAAAATATATATGGAAATTTCAGATACTATAGATCATTTGTATCATAAACCAAACCCTTCAACTGAAGATAATGAAGCTTGTGAAAAGTATCAAAATTTTTCAGAAATTATAAGCAAGCTATCTGGTAATATTAATTTTAGCTATTTAACTTGTGATAATAATCCTAATGCTAATTCTCAAGCATTTATTACTTTATTTTCCAAGATTGCTGATGAAGAAATAGGATTTTCTTTAGATTCTAAAAGTTATACTAATTTAGTTCAAGGAATCGAAAATTTAAATACTAAAACTAGAATTCAAGCTGCTTCAATTATTCCACAACACCTCTCTTCACCAATTACATTAAGTTTTAATATGTGTATAAATAACCTTACAGATGAAGGGCATGCATGCAGTAATATCCCTACTTCTATATTTACTACTAAAGAGAAAATTAATCGATATTTAGATAGCTTAATTATTAAAGCAATTATAGATAATCCCGAACAATTTAATAGGGAAGAAGTTATTATTAAGGAAAATGATTTAAATACATTCAAAAATTCTTCTATTGATTCAAGCGAAAAACATGAACTTGCAAAAGATATTTTGCATGCGATAACATTTAATGACAATTTGCCTAAAATTTCTAGTCAAATTGTTGAAATATTACAAAATACTTTTAATCTTAAATATGATAAACCTAGTGCTGAAAAATTAAAGAAGTGTATAGAAAGTATAGGCGATAATACAAATTATACTAATTTTGTTTGCTCAAATAATAACCCTGAAGAAAATTTTATTAATTTAATTAAATTATTGGAATTTAAACACCTACAAATGGATTTAAATAAAAAAACTATTAAGCCAAAGACAATGTATAATTCCTCTAAAGATGAAAATGCAGCTAGACAACAAGGTATTGATATAGAAGAGACTCGTAATATCGTAAACGGTATAATTCGAAGTATAAAACAGCAAATGGGGAAAAAATATTCTTCTAAGCATGGCGGATATGTACAACGCATTCTGAAAGGAAATCATAAAAAATAAAGCACATTTTCATTGTATAATATGTTTTTAACTTAAACTTAAAACATATTATGATGTATACAGCTAATTTTACTTCAAGACTCAAATTAAATAATGCCCAAGATTATGGTTCTACTGCTAGTCTGCACGTTAGACTTGCAGAATGTTCTCAAAATCTAAGTGCTACGAATCATAATTGTCCTACTAATAGAATGGCTAATAATATTAGTATTGATGAAATATCTAGATCAATTTCACGCCGTATAAATACTCTAGCTGAACAAACAAATCTTTCACAAAAAGATTATGACATGATTGATAAATACCAAAAGTTGTCAAGTATTATCTCAATAATAGATGATGATATTAATTTTACCCATTTAACTTGTGATAATAATCCTAATGCTAATTCTCAAGCATTTATTACTTTATTTTCCAAGATTGCTGATGAAGAAATAGGATTTTCTTTAGATTCTAAGAGTTATACTAATTTAGTTCAAGGAATCGCAGATTTAGATACTAAAACTAGAATTCAAGCTTCTTCAGTTATTTCGCAAAAAACTTCTCCGCCTATTACATTAAGCTTTAATATGTGTATAAATAAACTTACAGATGAACAGCATGAATGTAGTAATATTCTTACTTCTATATTTACCACTAAAGATAAAATTAATCGATATTTAGATAATTTAATTATTAAAAAAATTATAGAAAATCCTGAACAATTTAATAGGGAAGAAGTTATTATTAAGGAAAATGATTTAAATAAATTAAAAAATTCTTCTATTGATTCCAACAAAAAACACGAAATTGCACAATATATTTTAAATACATTAAAATTTAATGGCGATTTGCCTAAAATTTCTAGTCAAATTGTTGAAATATTACAAAATACTTTTCATCTTAGTAGTCAAGAAGATGCTAAAAGATTAAAAAGCGGCATAGAAAAGATAGGCAATAATATACATTATACTAATTTTGTTTGCTCAGATACTAATGTTGAAGAAGATTTTATTAATTTAAATAAATTTTTAGAATTTGAACAAGTAGAAATGTCTGTAGATAAAAACCCTATTAACTCTATATGGTAAAAATTTAGGTAAGTATCCCCTCATAGCACGTAAGGTGCAGTCAACTGCTAAAATCTTGGCAGTTAATCTATAAAAAATACCTATTTAGATATTTTTAACACGTGTTTATTAAAATGTTTAAGCTTACGTGCTATGAGGGGATACTTACCAAAATTTAGTTATATAGCTGATTGATAGAAAATAGAAGAATACAAAAGCAAATGAAAATAAGATCTTCTTAGTACAATATGTAAATAGTATTTAAAAACTTGTGATTAATATTTAGGAATAGTAGAATCTAAAATGCTTACGGCATGGATTCCGCCTTCTAAATTATATATATTCTCATAACCTTTTTGCTCTAAAAAATGAGCAGCTCTTGCACTTCTCATACCATGATGACACATACAAACTATAGGCTTATCCATTGGTACTTCTTCTAATCTATCAAAAATATCGCTCATTGGAATATGATAAGCACCTTCAAATTTAGCTTTTAATAATTCATCATCATTACGCACATCTAATATAAATAAAGCTTCTTTATCTTTTTCTAACCATTGTTGTAATTCACTAGCGGTTATATCTTTAATCATAATTATCCTTTGGAGTTATTTTAAAAGTAAAAACTTGAGCTAACAGGCATATTAGGCAAGCGATTAACCCACGTCTCAAATAAATGCAGTGTAGAGATGGTATTATTAATTTTAGTAAATTTTTTAGCTTCTAATATAGGAGCATTACCAATAAAAGCAATTAACTCACCATTATTCTCTAAAGATTTAAGCCACTCTGGATAAACCTTATCTATTGAAGCTGTCACTATAATTGTATTGAAACTTTGGTTAATTTTTTTGATAAAAGGCTGATGAATTAGGCTGACTCTTAGCTTATATTTTTGTAAATTAGCTTGAGCTAAATTTAAAAGCTCTTGATTTTCATCTAATATACTCACCTGTTGATTAAAAGACATTAAAACACATGGCAAATAGCCTAAATCGCTGCCTATAATTAATACATTACCTTTTAAGTTTGGTCTAACTGCTTGTAAGATTCTAGCTTCAACTTTTGGCGATAACAGAAATCTATTATCAAAAGGTAATGCCAGCTCTGTATCGCTAAATGCCACGCCTTTTTGAGAGGGTAATACAAATTCTTCTCTAGGAGTTTGCTTAAGTTTATCTAAAACCTCTAAATCATGAATATGCCATGGACGAATCTGTTGTTCTATAGCGTTAAATCTAGCTGTTTCAAAATCAATTTCCATCATGATTTTTCCTTAATTTTTTTTATATATTCATGATTATTATGCTCCATTGTATCTTTTTTGCTATATTAAGTAAAGATTATGTACTCTATGTATATAATAAATTATATTAACAATATACTTAGAAATTATTTTTTAGAATAAATGTATAATTATTAATAGCTTACAAATTTTATGAGTTTAGCCAAAGCTGCAACTATAAATGAGGAAACAAACGTGCCAAATGGATTGTTATGGGTACTGCCTGAAATTGAACAGAGCTTATTATCATCTATGCAAGATCTAAAAAGATTTTATAATGATATTAAAGATAATATAGATAATCCTATCCCTCTTAATAAATCGCTATTATATAAATCTCATCATCATATACAACTGTGTGATAATTTATTACAAAATAAAATTTTAGTACCTAACGGCTATATTCATAGTATTATTAGCAATATTGAAAAAATGCAGGATTCAAGTAATATTGATTTTGAAGTCATTCCGTATATTATAAATTCTATTCAAGCCTTAATTGAGTATAGTAATCAAGTTTTTGCTTCAACTAATATAGATGTTTTAGAAGAAAAAGTTAGATATGCACTAAGACTTTATAATCCTTATTATAAATTATTATTAGCTACAGGACATGATAATATAATTACTCCGTATGATTTTATCAATAACACCATTGATATTAGCTTTATTCTTGAACCTAATGATAATTTATTTAAAAATATAAACGATATATATTATGGTAAATATGATATTTTTTTACTAAAAGAATTAAAAGAAATTATTATTAATTTAAAAGACTGTTGGACTAATTTTAATAATGCAGTATCTTATGCTAAAAAAGCCATTGTAATTATTGCTATTATTGAATGGCGGGAAATTTTACCTGTAATGCAGACAATTGAAAATTATCTAAAGTCTAATCAGAATAATGCTGATTTAGAAGTAGCTTCAGCATTATTATTTCTAGAATATATTATCCAAGAACCATGGAGAGAATATGAAATTACTCGTCCAAAATCACTATATAATTTGGATGAAATTTGTAATGCCCTAGTTAAACAAATTAATTACCCTAATGAACCTAGTGAAATAAATATTAATACTATACATCAAAAGGTACATAGTTATGCCATTAAAAAGGTTGTATTAAATCAAATTGATGATTTAATTAATGAGGCTAGTATACAGATTACACAAAAAATTGATTTAGATAGTTTAAATAAAAGTTTAGATATTATTGAGCAGATAGATAATATTTTACATACAATTGGTTTTATTGATAAAAATTCTTTATTTAAAGATTTAAAAAATAAATTTAAAGACATACTAAGCAGCCAAAGTATTAATGAACAAAATATTTCTTATATTAACTATGTCTTAAGCAGTCTTAGTCAGTATATTAAAAATAATTATCCTGATTATGAAATTTATGATAATGATGATAATTTTTTAGAGCAAGACATTGAAAATAATGAGAATATTTTAGAATTTTTTTATATAGAAAAACAAAATATTATTGTTAATATAGTTTTATCTTTAAAACTATGGCAAGACGATGATAATGAAAAAGATTTATTGAATTTAAGAGGATATTTTCATGCATTAAAAGGTGCATTTAAAACCGCAAATTTTGATATAAATGGTAAGATTAGCGGCTTTATTGAACAATTAATTAATAAATATATTAATAAAGAAAATTCGTCTAAAGATTTTTTAATTTGTATTGTTGAATTAGCTATTGCGGCTTTTAATACTGATGAAATTAATAATGAATTTATTCAATTAGAAGAACTATATAAACAAACTATGGTAATTCAAAATAATTTATTATCTGATTGTAATTCAACCTTTGCCAACAACATTGAACTACAACAAAACTTAATTAATATTTATAAGCAGGAAAGTGAAAATATTTTAACTAATTTAGAGGAAAGCTTAAATAATTTTAAAGCTAAAGAAATCACTAAAATTCTTCATACAATCGAAGGCAGCAGCTCAACTGCAAATTGTGCAGCCTTAAAAGAATGGAGCAATTATATAAGACAAGCTATTAATTATTATGTAGAAAATAAAGAAACTCCAAGTGAAAATATTAACTTATTATTAAAATATGCCATTTATATTGCCAAAGATATTATTAGTAATTTAACATTAGATAATTTATCTCAAGAATTACCGCAAGAATCTATTACTTTATTAAAGCAAATTATAGATGAAATATTTAATGTACCAGAACCTATTACAAATGAAAATATAGAAAGTACAGATACTTTTATAAATACTAGTAATGATAATCCTGATACAGAGTTAATTAATTTATTCTTAGAAGAAGGACAAAATTTACATACGCTAATTGTAGAAAATATGGCAAATCTTTATCAAAAAGATAGTGCGACTAAAGAGATATTAAGAGCGCTCCATACTTTAAAAGGTGGAGCGAGAATGGTAGGGTTTACTGAAATTGGAGAAAAATATCATAATCTTGAGGATTTAATTGAAAAAAACACCTCTATAGATATCATAGAGAAAGATTTAAGTGCAGTAGTTTCCATTTTTGAAGTATTAGTTCAACAGCAAATATTAACTAGTAATTTATCCTCAAATATTTCTAATAATAGTGATAATAATGATGCTAATTTAAATTTTGAGCTAGAAAAATCTTGGTTTGTTAAAGTTGATAATGAAAAATTAAGTGAATTTATTGAAAAAAGTTATCATATTGAGGGTTATATTTCTAAAATTGGTACTCAAATAAAAGATTTAATTGTTCAAGTAAAAAATACCTTTCCGCCTTTACAAAAAATGAATCAATTGCTCAACCAAATTACTTTACAAGAGCATAAAAGATTACAAAATACTAAAGCATCTATAGACTTTGATAACATAAATAATCAGCCCGCTTTAAATGCTAATGGAATGGACAGTTTAGAATTTGATATTTTTTCTATTCTGCAAATTGAATTAAATCAAAGCCAAAATCTTAATAACTCAATAATTGCACAGCAAGAGTATATAGTAGAATATTTACATCAAATTGCCGAACAATGTCAAACTTTGCAGCAGCATACCTTTGAACTGCAACAGGAATTAAGTCATCTATCTTTGATGAGTTTTAGTAAAATAAAACCCAAACTCTTACAAACTTGCCAACAAGTGGCTAAAGAGCAAAAAAAAAATGTTGAATTAAGCATTCAAGGTGAATCGATTAAAGTTAGTAAAACAATTTTAGAGGCGGTAAGTTTTGCTTTTGAACATTTAATTAGAAATTCTATTAATCATGGTATTGAAACAAAAGAAGAACGTTTACAAAATAATAAATCTGAAGTTGGTCATATATGCATTAATATTCAACAACAAGCCGAACATATGCATATTACTTTTAAAGATGACGGACAAGGTATTAATATTGAAAAGATACGTGCTAAAGCAATTAAAAATGGCTGGATTACTCAAAAACAAACTCTAGATGCACAAGATTTAATACAATTAATTTTAAAGCCTGGTTTTAGTACCGTAAATGAAGTATCGCAAACAGCTGGACGAGGAATTGGTTTAGATACTGTTGTAGCTTACATAAAAAATATTGGCGGAGATATAGATATATCCAGTGAGATTGGTCTTGGCTTTTTAATTAAAATGTCTTTTCCAATGCGCTATTTTATTAGTGATATTTTAGTTTGTAAAATTGGTAATTATACATTTGGCAGTGTAATGAGCAATATATTAGATGTAAAAATATTATCTGACGAAAATGGGGATATAGACTTACAAGATCAATTTGAATTAATTTCTATGTCAAAATTATTAGGACAAAATCACGATGTATTAAATAAAAGAGGCATTGCTATAAATTATAAAGATAAACAATATAATATAGGCATTGATGAAATAATCTCACATAATTCTATGTATATTAAAAAGCCCAGTTTATTGTATGAGAATCCTGGATTAATTGGCATTAGTATTACTAATTTTTATGAAGTACTGCCTATATATAACTTAGACTTATTACTAGAGCATTATTTTATCCAATTAGAAAATCCAAACAGCGAAAAAACACTTGATGATTCTTATAAAAAAATTACCAAACATGTAATGATAGTTGATGATTCTGCAACTTTACGCTTTACTACGCAAAGAATTCTTAAAAAGAATAATTATATAGTCACTCTAGCTATTGATGGTATAGAAGCTTTAGAAAAGCTCCAGCAAATTGACACAAAAATAGACTTATTTTTAGTTGATATAGAAATGCCGCGTATGGATGGCTTTGAATTAATTGAAAATATTAGATTTAATGCAGATTATAGGGATACGCCAATTATTGTAATTTCTTCAAGACAGATTGAAAAATATCAAGAGCAAGCTTATGAGTTGGGGGCTAATGACTTTTTAGGTAAACCTTACCAAACAGCTCAGTTAATGTCTCATATTACACGCGAATTAACTAAAGCTGAAAGCATACGCAGATTTCAATAGCTAATTTGTAAAGTAACCTGTGCTTCAATATTGGTTTCTCCGCCAATTACTGGACTTGAGCTATCGTTAGATTTAAAGCTGGCTTCCCTAAGCACGGCTCTACTCATCACAACAGGCGGTGCTGATTGAGCGCCGTCTACTTTAACACTAATAATTTCTTTAGCTGTTAAACCTAAAGCCTGCATAGCAGCTAAGCCTTTTTGTTTGGCATCAATAGAAGCTTTAGCAATAGCTTTATTCTTTGCAATATTCACTTCTTCATTCGTTGCACTAAAACTTATGCCGTCAATTCTAGTTGCACCTAATTTTACTGACTCATCTAATAAAGCACCCGCTTTTATATTAGCTACTTGGAAAGTTATACTATTATTGGCTGTATAACCAATTAATTTTTGCTGATTATTTTCACTATATTCATAACGCGGATATAAATTGATATTATTGGTTTTTAATTTATCAACTTTTTGTCCGCGTAAAAAAGATATTACTGTAGTGCTAATTTTTGCTACTTCTTTTTGTGCTGCTTGAGCTGTTGGGGCATTAAATTCAATAGCTAAAGTCGGATTAGCTAAATTTACAGCAATAGTTTCTTCGCCAGAACCTGTTACTGTTAAATTTTTAAGCATAATTTCTTCAGCAGCAATTGCACTATTCATTGAAATTGCTAGAGTTACTAAACATAGTTGTTTGTAGATTGAGATTTTCATAATATGTATTTTATTTGTGTAGATTTTTAGTTACCATAACAAATAAAATTAATCTTATCAAGTCATATAATAATTTTGTGGTAATTTTTATAGTTTTTCATTACAAAAAAATAGTTTTTTTGGTCTATATTAACACATAATTAGCTAAATATGTAAAATATTTAATTTATTCTAATTTCTCCGCCCCAAGTCCTTATTGAATTGAATTTGTACTAGCGGTTAAGCTTAATTCAATTTTTTAGCATATTTAAAAGTCGCTGACGATGAGGCAATTAAATTATTATTTGTATCGATGATGTTACTTTCGCAGAAAGCTAAAGTTAAAGTTTTATGTATAACCTTAGCATTACAAATTAATAAACCTGTACCTGAAGATAAAAAACTAGCATTAAAATTAATTGTCATAGCACCTGTCTCATGATACTGATTATAAAACCGTGCAGCCCATGACATTGATACATCCATCAAAGTCATTAATGCACCGCCATGAGCCTTACCCCAACTATTAGTTAAATTAGGCTGAATATCTAATTCAATACAGCAACCTATATTATTAGCATATAAGCATTTAGCCCCTAAATATTCTAAAAAAGGATTGTCGACAGGAAAATTATTTTGCATACATATTATCTTAATTTAATTCAATATATGATATTGGCTTATTTTCATCATAATCAATAAAATCATATAATAAAGGCTGAGCATTAGCTAAATTTAATTCTAAAATATCTTTCTCGCTAACATGCCCTAAATATTTGATTAATGCTCTTAAACTATTGCCATGTGCTGAAATAATAACATTTTTACCATCTTTAATTTGTGGATAAATTGTTGATTGCCAATATGGCAATACACGGTTTAAAGTATCTTTTAAACATTCAGTATTAGGAATATCATTTGTAGTCAAAGCTTTATATTTATTCTCTAATTTAGCGCTATATTCACTAATATCATCTAAACTAGGCGGGCATATGTCATAGCTTCTACGCCAAATTTTTAGCTGGTCTTCTCCATGTTTTTTTGCAGTTTCACTTTTATCTAAACCTGTAAGACCGCCATAATGACGCTCATTTAACTGCCAAGCATTAATTATAGGTATCCAAACTAAATCCATTACATCTAATATATTCCATAAAGTTTTTATAGCTCTTTTTAATACTGAAGTATAAGCTATATCAAATTCAATATTATATTTTTTTAAAATTTGCCCTGCTGCTATAGCCTGCTCTATGCCTTTTGATGTTAAGTCTACATCTACCCAGCCAGTAAATTTATTTTCTAAATTCCAAATAGATTCGCCGTGGCGAATAATAACTAATTTACCTTTTGGAGTATTTTGCATAATTTTATTCCTTAAAAAATATATTATAAAATTTTTATCTAAGTAGTTCAAATTTATTTTTATGCAAAATTGCATCAAACTTAAAAAAAAATTGACATTTGTATTATTTGTATTATATATTAATATACTAAGCAAACACTTAATAAAATCCTTTAAAACAGTAAATATAAGAAATATTATAAAAATAGTTATATATTTAATAAAAAGTATAAATACTAAAACTAAAATAAATTAATCAAATTCTTGTATTATTATAATTAATTTAACCAAAAATTTAAACATATGCTAAATACATCATATAGTAGGGCTATCAGAAAGAACATAATTAACCCAGTAAAAATAAGAGTGCTTAAACATAGATTACGGTCTAATTTATCCAAGACACAAGATAGTTTAAACTCTACTAAATATTCTTTTAATAGCATCTCATCTACTTCATCAAGTATATCCAGCACACTACATAAAGAGGCGACTGATCTTGGAAACCTTCAAAATCAAATTTTAGTTGATTTACAAAGTAATTCTTTGAATATTACAGGTAACAATGTACTGACTTTATTATTGGATTTAGTTCATGCAACTGAAATAGAAACTCACTATTATTATGCATGTAAACTGTTAAACACTAAATTTAATACTACATTTGATTGTGATGAACAACAACAAAAATCTAGCAATATTATTCAAGCTATTGAGAATAGAGCATTAGATGTTTTATTCAAAGAATATCCAAATATTATTAATGATAAAAAAATTAACGCCCTAGATAAACGCTTTCAATCTAACTTAAATGAAATACAATCCTTTCCATCATATAATGAAGAAATACAGCATTTAATTAACCAGATTATAAAAAGCAATAAAGATACCTCTCCTATAGAAGGTTACCCTGGATTAATGAACAAAATACTTAAAATGTTTCAAATACATATAATTTATAATGATTTAAAATCACAAAAAACTACAAAAATAGATCAGTTAATTTCGCATAAAAATATTATTCAAAGATTAGAAAATTTGCATAGCTCAACACAAAATATAGATATTAATCAATTTACTCCAAGCATAACATCATCTACAAATTCAACTAGTGGAATAAGCGTTCGCTCGTTAATAACTTATTTAAAAGCTAAAAAAGATAAAAATGTTATATTACCACTTTCACCTTCTTTCATTAATGAGCAAAACCAAAGAGCTGAACAACAAATTGAACAGTGGATTTTAACTAATCAAAATAATACTCTAAAAATATTTTCAATTTTATTTCAAAATATAAATAATAAATCTAAAAGCCAAAATTATTATTCCCATAAACAAAATAATAGCAAAAGCTGTGGAATTTGTGCAATGATGAATTATTATCAAGTAGATAATAAAAATTTTAAGCAACTTTTATTAGATAAATTTCCTAATAACTATGTAAGATGGGCTGCAGAACTTATTGATGAAAACCGGCAAAAAAGTATCAATCTTGATTATGCAGATGATGTATTTAATCGAAAAGAAATAACAATTGATAATTCGTTGATTAAGATTGAAAAATATAATGATGAACAGTTTCCCGCTAGCATTACAAAAGAAAGATTATTAGAACTCAGTGCAGATCTTCAAGGTTGTGAAGATTTAAAAAATATTTTCTATGATACTCTATCTAGCGAAGATCTATGGGATATTTTTAATAATAAAGATACAGTTACAATACATGAATACTCTATAGAAATATTAAAGCAAAGATTATATGAATATTCTAATCAAGAGAAAAATTTACGTATTCCTCAATTATTAAACATTATCAAAGAACATGGAGCAATTTTTTCATATCATACGCAAGATTTAACTAGTGGTCACTATATTTGTACTAGGAAAATCGGCGATCTCTATTATATATTTGATTCATTGAATGATAAAGATATTGAATTTAACAATTATGAGGATTTAGAAAAAGGCTTAGTACGCTTTTTAGCAAAAAAAGAAAGGGTATTTTTGTGGCTGGAAAATGATAAAATATAATATTAGGTAAGACATGTTTATTATCTAAATAAAATATCTTTTTAAACCTTTTATTAAGAGTATTTATTAGTATGATACTTACCTAATTTTATTGAATAACTAATAATTTCATTTTTAAATTATTAATTTTATAACTTAGTAATATATCTTCTAAACAGCATTCAACTGATTTGTATTGAACTATAGATTTTTTACCGCTATTTAAGATATAAAAATTATTATCTATAGATTTAATAGCCGTATAATGTCCCTTATTATTACTAAGATTAACAATACCAACTATAGCACCTATATCCTGTATAGATTGCTTAACTTTGTCGATTTTACTATCATGTAAACTATTTAAATACTGATATAAAATATTTGCCTGATTTGCATTTAAAAGAGAAAAAATATTTCTAATTATTGTAGAGGTTAAATTTTCTTCGCCTTTTAAATCTCCTTGTACAATAATCTTAAGAATATAATCAGCAGCAGGAGTTTTATCATTTTCTAAGAAGTTTATAAGTTTTTCTGTATTTATTTGATTATATAAATAATCTATATTGTTATTAAAATGAATTTTTTTGTTATTAAATGTAATATCAAAAGACTGTAATTGAACAGTACTAAATTTCTTATTATCTATAGATATGGGGCTAGCGTTTTTAAAGTTAATAGCTATATCATCTAACTCACCTAATTTTAACTGAGTCAATAATTCAACTAACTGTGATAAATTTGAAAATTGAAACAAATTACATAAACTAGCTAATGAACATGCGTGTTTATCCTGTTGTATCCAAAAATTTATTCCCTTATCTTGTAATAAGGTTAAATTTATATAAGGTAAAATATCTTGGTTTATAGTATCAACTCTAACCGTATAGCGGTTTTCACAAGAAAGTTCATTATAATAAACTTTTCTTTCTTGCTTTATTTGTTTAATTAAATTTTGGTAAGAGCTGTTTTGGTAGTTTGCTTTAGAACTATTATATGCTTGGGGATTTCTATTAACTCCAAGTGTTGAATTTTGAAAGTTAGTTGTAAACATATAAGAATTTTATTTTTTTAAAAATTAATATTATATTATACCATATAAAATAATTAATTTTTAATATATTAATATATTAATTTTAGTCATCTTTCCAATCTAAATAATTATTAGTATTTTCATTTTCTATTTTTAATTTTTGCCGTTGTATAAAATCTTGTAAAGTATTAATACCACGCATTTGTAGAATTGTATTACGTACAGCAGCTTCAACAATAACCGCCATATTACGCCCTGCTGCGATTTGTACAGTAACTGTTCGAATATTTTGACCTAAGACACTTTGATATTGAGCCTCAAATGGTAAACGCTCAAAAATTGCATCATTTCTTTTAATTAGTTTAACAATTAATTTTAATTTCATTTTTCTACGCACTGAAGTTTCACCAAAAATACTACGAATATCTAATAATCCAATACCGCGTACTTCTAGCAAATTTTCAAGTAACTGCGGACATCTCCCCTCTACAAAATCTGTCCCTAAACAAGCAAAATCAATTGCATCATCAGCTACTAAACCATGCCCTCTTGTGATTAACTCTAAACCTAGCTCACTTTTACCAAGACCAGATTCTCCTGTAATTAATACACCCATGCCAAAAATATCCATAAATACACCGTGCAGGATAGTTTTAGGAGCACCTTTTTTGGATAAATATGCTCTTAAATGATCAATAATACTAGCAGCAGGCATTGTCGAAGTAAATAATGGAATATTATTTTCAATACAGCAAATTTCAAGTTCCATTGGCGGGCTTAAATTTTCAGCTACCACTAAGAAAGGCGGATTTAAAACTAATAATTCTTTCCATCTTTGATAACGTTCTTCTTCTGTAAAATTTTGGTAATAACCAATTTCTTCTTTACCTAAAATTTGAATTCTACTAGGATGAATGGGATTCAAATGTCCGACTAAATCTGCCGCTGAAATAGCTTGTTTTAAGATTTTATGCGGAAATATACTATCACTAGTTTCTACGCCTGTAATCCATGTTAAATGCAAATCTGCTTGATTATCAGTAAAAATTTTTTGTATACTAATTCCAGAGAGTTCCATAATATTACTTTAAATAGATTGAGTAGACTGGTAATCTTGAATAACTTGAATAATTTTTGCCGGGCTAGTTTCTATCATTAAAGTTTGGCGTAAATCATCATCTGAAAGCATCATAGCAATATTAGCTAATAAATCTAAATGCTGTTGATTAGCCAGTTCTGGAACTAAAATTCCAATAAATATTTTAACCGGCATATTATCAGGTGCATTAAAATTAATATCTTGTTTAGTGCGGGTAATACTTAATAGTGGTTCTTTAATACCTTTAATTCTTCCATGCGGTATAGCTACAGAAAAGCCTAAGCCAGTAGAACCAAAACTTTCTCTATTTAATAAATGCTGATATATATTGCTACTGGATAAATCTTCATTGGCTAAACCGCTAGCAATATTTTGAAAAACATCATCGCTATTATTAGCGTCTATATCTAAATAAATCCTATCCTCGATTAATGTAATAAAATCCATAAGTATAAATGTATATAGTGATTTTTTATTATAGCCTGATTTAAAAAAATATGCAGTAATTTTTAAAACTATTAAAAAATATAAGGATTCTTACAAAAAATGGTGATAAATAATATGAATTAGAGAGTTTGTGAAAATGTTGGATATTGAATTTTTGCTATATGTATTGGTTGCGGAGGCAGGATTTGAACCTACGACCTTCGGGTTATGAGCCCGACGAGCTACCATGCTGCTCCACTCCGCGTCTGATTTAATAATTATAACACTACTTTACCTATAAATGCAAATGTTATTTGATTATTTATTAAACTAAGCTTTATTTTAATTAAATTTAAGTTAAGTATTCCTTTTGCAAGCAAGACAAAACATACTAATAAGTTGCTTCTAACGGTATAGTTATTATTTTTTAAATTAAAAACTATGCTTTTTTAAATATCTACAATATCTTGCTTGCAAAAGGAATACTTAACTTAAATTCTTGACTATATTAGATTTGTTGGCTAATTAAATATATAAGTCCCTTATTTTTAATAATTTAGTTTTCATGAAATTTAATTTATACTATCTTCTATCTAATCGATATATTTAAAAGGTAAATTAATTATGGTAGATCAAATAATAAAATATTTCTTTCCAAAGTCTACAAACAATGCTGAAGAATTACAAACTCCATCTAATAGCATAACACCTTCAATTATGCAAAATTTAAGCAATAATAGTTCTTCTAATATTATTGTACCTATATTTACATCAAATATTCAAAAAGATTCTAATTATGATTATGAGTTAATAGGAATAAAAGAAGGTGATGATACCAAAACAATACAGAGAAAACTAAGAGCTTGTAGATTTAAATATAAGGATGTAATAGAAAATTTATCTGCTAATCCGCATTTTATAAAGCCATTAGTAGAAAATGTGGGCTATAAATTTTTATTAGAAATGCATAATGGATATGCAGAATACGGATACATATGGCGTTTATCAATATTAATTGAGTCAGACAATGGCGTTGAGAAATTGAATAAATTAAAACAGCATTTTGGTGAGGATAAATTATTTAGCGGACATTCTAAACATGAAGTTTTAATAGCGAATGTTTTATTTAATACTCAACGGATTAACTCAGATTTAATCGATATATGTATAGCTAATTTTAATAAAGACAAATTTATATCATCTGAATGTATTCATCAATTAGTAAGTTTAACCACTGAACAACTACAGGGATTATTGCAAGAATTTAAACAAAATAAAGATGATTTATTAAATAACTATGAAGGATTAAAAGTTATAATTACAGCCTATAAAAAAAATAAATTATCTCAAATTACAGATAATGATATGAAAATATTATTAAATGGAAATGTAAGTGATCATCATATTTATAATATTAAGGCAAAGCTTGAATTAAATCGAAATTTATAAGTTATTTTTTCTCATATTTTAATTTAATTTAATAAAATATTTTTTAGAAAAGCATTTAAAAATAAGTTATACTATTTTGTTTTAATATTTTAGGCGTTAAAAACGCATGGAAAATCAACAAATAGATAATTGGCAAACCTATGATTTTACTAATATAAAAGGTGTTAGGCATTCTAATTTTGTCTTAGAAAAACTACTTAGAATTGGCAAAATTTTATTTTTCTTTCAATTAACTATCATTTTAAGCTTAGTATTTTATATGTTATATAAAAATAATTTTGAGTTTATTTTAATCAGCGATGGTACTGACCGAATTTGTTTTTTTGATAAAATGGTTATAAAAAGTGTGCGCTAAAAAAACTGATATGCAAGAAAAAAGAGAAAAGTCTCTTAAAGATGCCTTAAATGTTATTGGAGAGCATTTTTCTACCACCCAAGGTGATGCAGTCCTTCGAGAGAATGCTAGATTATATCAATATAATAAAAGTTTAAAACAACAGTTGTTAATTCTTTGGATTAGCGTATTAATTTTATCAATTAGTTTAACTATTATTATATGGTTCTTTTTATTTAATTATCCTAAAACTAAATTTATCGTAACCACTAATAATAAAGCGGTTTGTGAAGTTGGTGCTTTAGATACTCCTAATGTAAGCAGCTCCTCAGTTGAAACTTTTGCTCAAGAAGCAATTTTAGAGTTATTACGCTATGATTACTTAAATTTTGAACAACAGCTAAAACTGACTTTGTCTCGATATTTTACTAATAATGGTAAGCAGTCTTATTATAATAGCTTAGATATATCAGGCAACTTAGCTAAGGTTAAAACAAATAAAATGATTTCTAGAGCTTTTGTGATAAGAGCACCTCAAATTGAAAAACAAAGCTTAAGAGGAAAGCAATATACATGGATAGTTGTAGTTCCGATTAAAAATGAATTTTATATTGGAAATGATAGTATAAATAATGTGCCTCATTCAAAACAGGACTATCATGCAATTATAACTATAGTTCAAGAGCAGGCTACAGCGATAAATCCTAAAGGAATAGCTGTAGATTCTTTAATCCTAAAACCTATTTAAATATAAAATATGCAGCTCTTTAATAAACCTCACATCAAAAAACTATTAACTTTATCTGTATTAATATATTGCATTAATAGTAATTTATATGCTCAAAATCAGCCTATAAGACCTCAAACTAATCCATTAGGGCTGCCTCAATCAGTAGTTCCTTTAGCAATACCGCCTTCTATGCCTAATAGCGGTTTAGGACAGCAAGTAAATGTTCACCCCCCAAAACCAAAACTAGCTATCAAAAAAAGAGTAAAAAAGGTTTTCCAAGAGTTTGAAGATGCACAGCTAGATGAGGGACAAATTAAAAGATTAAAATCTTTAAATATCAAAAATGCTACCGCTGGAATGACGCCTTATAATAATATACCCAAACCAGTAACTAGAACCTTAATGATTGATTTATCTCCTGGTATTAGCACACCAGTGCTTAGATTAAGTGCTGGTCAATTAACATCTTTAGTTTTTTCAAGCTTACAGGGCGATCCTTGGTTTATAGATAGTGTAAAGTTAAACCGTAATATTTTTAGCGATGGTATGCAGCAAGGCAGTGATAATACACCGACTAATGTTTTAACCATCGAACCATTAAGAGCTTTAGCCTATGGTAATGTAACTATTATGTTAAAAGGTTTATCAACACCTGTTATATTTAGCTTAACTACTAACCAAAAAGAAGTAGATTTTAGAGTAGATTTAAAAATCCCAGGGCGTAATCCAGATAGCGTATCAAGGATAAATTATGCGGATAAAATACCAAATTTAGATGATAATATTCCATATTTTTTAGACGGCATTCCCCCCAAAGAAGCTAAAAAATTACGCACTACAGACAGAATTTTAGAAGCTTGGGAATATACTGGTCATATGTATATTAGAACTAGTGCAGATGTTCAATATCCAGCTTACTATTCTAGTGCTAGAAGCACATCAGGAGTTGCTGTTTATCGATTTAATCAAGTTTATAGCTCAATAACTTTATTACAAAATGCTAAAGCACACACTATTTCCATTGAACAATATTAATATACAACAAAACTATGAAAAACAAAGAATATACAGAAGATTCATCTAAAGAAAATGATCAAATAGAGTCCAAAGAATTATTTATCGTATCTAGTTCAAGCAATAAAAGTACTAAAAAAATTTTAATTGCTGCAGGCTCTATTTTATGTACACTATTAATTTTTATGGGTACAAAAATTTTTGCAGGCAGCATTAATCAAATTAAAGGGGTAGATATATCTCAAGTACCAGATAAAAGCAAAGATAAACTTGATATAGTAAGTCAAGAAGAAAAACAAAAGCGTAATCAAGTTGATCAACATCTTGCATCAGCTGCAGCATTAAACGGTCAGAGTTTTCAAGCGCCTTTATTTATAGAACAAAATAATCTTCCTACAGTACAACCTTCTTTTTCTCCTCTACCAATACCAATAGTAGAATCGAGTTCCACTATTACAGCTCCTTTACCAAGTATAAATATTATACAACCCCCTGAAGATAAAGAACTAGATAATAAATTAAAAGAAAATATATCAAAACAAGCTGAATCCATTATTAATAATCAGTCTAGCGGCTATTCAAGCATTAAATATCCTAATACTATAAAGACTCCAAGTATAGATAGTGATAATAAAAGTCTTGATATGGATGATGAAGAAAAAAAGAAAAAGATTATTTTTAAAGCAGGCGATATTATGTACGCTACTTTAATTACAGGAATTAATACAGATGACGGCAATAATAATATATTAGCTAAATTATATGGAGGTCCTTATAATGGTGCAACTTTAATTGGCAATATATTACAAACTAATAAAAATATTAGCCTAAATTTTACTCAATTATCGCCCCAAGATAGAAATAAAAAATCTTTTCCTATTAATGCTATAGCTATTCGCCAACAAGATGCTAGACAAGGTATTGCTCAAAAAATAGATAATCATGTTCTTGAAAGATACAGCTATTTATTTGCCTCTTCAATTTTAAAAGCTGTAGGCAGTGCAGCACAAGGCACAACTGAAACTTTTATAGGACAAGGCGGAACTATTCTTCAAACTCAACAAAATAATGCTGATGTTAAAACTATTGCCAAAAGAAGTGCTGGTGAGATTGGTAATACAATGAGCAGTGAATTAGGGCGTAATTTTAATCGGCCGCCAACCTATACAGTTCCTGCTAATCAGGGTATTGGAATTTTATTTATTAATGATGTAGAGGACTAAAATGAAAAAAAATATGAGTATGTCTGTAATACTTGGATTATTCGTAGCAGTTTTTATAACTTTTGTTGGAATTAGCTTATTTATTATTAAGATGTTAAATAAAAGTACACCATCTGAAGAAATCATTATTAAAAATAAAAATCCGTACGATATAAATACTAAGCAAAATACAAAAAACTTACCAGATACTAATATATCTGATAATACACTAAACGAAAATGCATCTAATATAAATATAACCCCTCAATTAATTAATGAAGGCAGTATGGTAATTCCCCAACAGATTCCTGCGTTACCAAATACTAGTTCTAGTCTACAAAACCCACCAATACAAAATAATCCCCCTAACTCACATAATTTAAATACTAATAATTTAATTACACCAAATAATTTAGCGGATAATAATCTTAATAATTCCCAAGCTGCCATAATACCTCCTAGTTCAATGCCAACTCAAACGTCTATGCCTAATAATTCTAATTTTACCTCTAATACTCCTACTTTAGATAATAATTATAAAACTGATAAGCAAGAATTAATTGCTATGCAAAAACGCATTAGTACTTTAGAAAATAAATTAAATAAAATTAATTCCACTGCTAAAAAAGCTAATATTAAACCTCATACAAATGTAAAATTAGTCAATCTACATAAAAAACAGACATTAGCAGTAGTTGGTGATCGAGCATGGATAGATAATAACGGAGCAGAACAGACTGTAACAAAAGGCGACAAATTTGAGCCTGCTCAAGAAGTAAAGTATATTGATAATGAAAACAATGTTATAATTCAAACATCTAAGCCCAATTAATCAGTCATGAATTTCAAAAAACCTCTAATTATAGCTTTATCACTTTTAGCCGTAGCTACTACTTCAATATTAATAGCCAATGCTGCAAAAAATAATTCTTCTATTAATAAACAAAGTATAGATACTAATAAGATTAAACAAGTATTAAAAGAAAATTTAGGTATAAATTCAGCCATAAAAGTTAATCCTTCACCAATTGACGGATTATTTGAAGTTGTAGTAGATAATCAAATTATTTATGCTAATAAAGATGCCAGCTATGTAGTTATCGGAACTATATTAGATACTAAAAACAAAGCTAATCTTACACAAAACCGTATGGAGAATCTGCAAGCCATAAAATGGCAGGATTTACCCTTAGCTAATGCTATGACATGGCAAAAAGGTAATATTAGCAAAACTCCTCATAGGCAAATTGCAGTTTTTGCTGATCCAAATTGTGGATATTGCAAAAAAATGGAACAAGAATTACAAAAAATTAATAATTTAACCGTTTATACTTTTATATTACCAATCTTATCTCCTGATTCTATGCAAAAAGGCGTGGATATTTGGTGTCAAAAAAGTGCAGTTAATGTATGGCGGGATTGGATGTTAAACCATAAAACACCGCCTAAAGCTATTAGCAATTGTAAAAATCCACTCCAAGCTAATGTTAATTTTGCACAAAAATTTGGTATTCATGGCACGCCTGCTGTATTTTTTACGGACGGCAGCCGAGTAAGCGGGGTTATGGAAGCTAAAGATTTAGAAGCTAAATTTAGTCAGTTGGTGAAAAAGTAATTAATTTTATAACAAAGTTAATTAAAATATCATAAATAATTATGTTATAATTAACACTATATGTACAGGGTTAAATCGATAATACAATGCTTACCAAAGAATATATCACAGAAATAAAAAAAAATAATAATTGTATAAAAAATTTAATAAATTCTTATACTGATATTAATTCTTTAACTTTTATTTTAGAAAATTTAGGACATTTACCTAAAAATTTTGACGGCAGCTTTTTATTTGATTTATTAAAACACAAAAATTCTAATATAAAAATCTTAGCAATAAAAAATATTGGTAAAACTAGTAATATTAAATACCTAGATTTATTACAAAACATTTTAATTATAGAAAAAGATACGAATGTTAAACGTGAAATAGTCTCTTCTATTGGACGAATGCGTAGTATACCAGGACAAAAAATTCTTATAAATTTATTAAATCATGATGATCCTAAAGTATTATGCCAAGCTATAAGAGGATTATTAGTTTTTAAAGGAAATAATAATATAGATGAAAATCTAAAACCTTTAATTAATCACTCTAATGAAATGGTAAGAACTATAATTTATAAAGAATATTTTGTAAAAAAAAATTTAGTGACTTCACAAGCTCATAATGAAAGTTATGATTATTTAAAAAATGTTGTACTCAACGCTGATACAGTTGAAGCAATGAATTTGATAAAAGAAGAAAGTATACACCTAACTTTTACTTCTCCACCTTATTATAATGCACGGGACTATTCAATTTATCCAAGTTATCAAAATTATTTAGATTTTTTAACTAAAGTATTTAAAGAAGTTCATAGAATTACTAAAGAAGGCAGATTCTTAATTATAAATACTTCCCCTATTATTATTCCAAGAGTAAGTCGAATGCATAGTAGTAAACGTTATCCTATACCATTTGATATTCATCCATATTTAATGCAAATGGGCTGGGAGTTTATTGACGATATTATTTGGCTTAAACCCGAGGCTAGTGTAAAAAATCGTATAGGTGGTTTTATGCAGCATAGAAAAC
>Ga0247816_10000413_pt1 | contig 24256 bp, 24 predicted proteins | sample UWRJL209509C1_FD_179930 | JGI IMG/M metagenome (GOLD analysis project Ga0247816, IMG submission 179930) | Plant litter microbial communities from Arlington Agricultural Research Station in Wisconsin, United States - UWRJ-L209-509C-1 | ecosystem: Environmental > Terrestrial > Plant litter >...
ACCTGGTTTTCCTGTCTACCCTTTGGGAGGAATGTTTGAACAGCGACACTTTTCAAAAAGGCAAGGGCAGCACTGTAGCCGCATGTACGGATGGTACATTGCATAACAATGAACTGACGGCGATTGCGGGGGTCGCCAATATTGGACTGGACAAAAATTGGAGCGGCCACCTGTTTGCACAGGCAAATTGGTACGCGTTTGGAAAACTGGCCTGGAATAATAAGCTTAGCAGTGAAGAGATTGCCGGGGAATGGATACGCCAGACTTTTCTCGACCCAGGAGAAAAATCTAAAGAAAGCAATTTTGTGAAGCCTGTACAGGACATGATGATGGAAAGCCGTGAAGCGGCAGTAAATTACATGATGCCTTTGGGTTTACACCACATGTTTGCCGAAGGCCATCATTATGGTCCGGCACCCTGGTTTGCAAACAAAAAGATTAGACCAGACTGGACGTCTGTGTATTACCACAAGGCAGACGAGGAGGGAATTGGTTTTGATCGAAGCCGCAGTGGCAGCGATGCCGTTTCACAATATAGAGAGCCCCTTGCTTCTAAGTTCAATAATACTTCTACGTGTCCGGAGGCTTATTTATTATGGTTTCATCATGTTCCCTGGTCTTACCGTTTAAAAAATGGCAGAGAGTTATGGCCGGAATTGTGTTACCGATATGATTCTGGCCTGCAGAAGGTGCGCGAATTTCAACGCACATGGGATAAAACAGCAGGTATAATAGACAAGCAGCGTTTCCTTGAAGTCCAGTCTAAACTACGCACCCAGACACGGGATGCCCAGATTTGGAAGGATGCCTGCCTGCTGTATTTCCAGCAGTTTAGTAAACGGGAAATTCCGTTTGACATTGAGCGTCCGGTATATGAGCTGGAGGCGTTAAAAGCACTGACAAAGAGTAAAATTTACGACTAACCTTCAAGTTTGCTACCAAATATGAAAAAAATAATATACTGCCTTTTACTTTGTCTGCATGCCGCGGTGTATGGACAGATAAAATTTACGAATCCAATCCTTTCAGGTTTTTACCCTGATCCAAGTGTAACAAAGGTTGGAAAGGATTATTACCTGGTTAATTCTACCTTCTCCTATTTCCCGGGTATACCTGTATTTCATAGCCAGGACCTGAAAAACTGGAAACAGATAGGTAATGTGATAGAGCGGAATTCACAAATGACGTTTATGGGTGACAGAACCTCGAGAGGTCTATTTGCCCCGTCAATCAATTATCATAACGGAATTTACTACATAACCTGTACGTTGATTGACCATAAAGGCAATTTTGTGGTGACCGCCAACGACCCTGCGGGACCGTGGAGCGAGCCAACATGGCTTCCCGAAGTGAAGGGCATCGATCCCTCGTTGTTTTTTGACGGTGATAAAGCCTATATTGTTTATAATAGCGATGCACCCGATAACAAGCCGCAGTATAGTGGTCACCGGACTATTAGGACCTACCAATTTGATCCTCTGAAGCTCAAAGTGATTGGCGACGAACAAATTCTAGTGAATGGCGGAGTAGACATTTCTAAGAAACCAGTATGGATTGAAGGTCCGCATATTTTTAAACGGGGAGAATGGTATTATTTGTGTGCAGCGGAAGGTGGGACGAGTGTAAACCATTCGCAGGTGGTATTACGTAGCACAAAAGCCACCGGGCCATATGTTCCCTTTGAGAAAAACCCTATCCTGACCCAACGGGACTTGGACCCCAATCGCCCCTTCCCTATTACCTCAACAGGCCATGCAGAAATGATTGAAGGACCTGATGGATTGACGTACGCCGTATTCCTGGCGGTGCGCCCTTATTCGGGCAACTTTTACAATACTGGCCGGGAGACTTTTATTGCACCAGTGAAATGGACGGGTGGATGGCCGGTGATTAACCCTTATTCGAAAGAAGTTAAGTACGAGTATTCGGCTAACTTTAAGGAAGTGGTTCCTGTAAATTTGGTTCCGCAAAGCGGAAACTTTACATATAGAACATCGTTTTCTGAAAAGATTGACCCTTCACTACTCTTCCTAAGAAAAAATGATAGTTCATGGTACAAGCTTGACCATAATAAAGGCCTGATCATGAACTTGAAGCCAGAAACCTGCATGGAAAGCGGGAATCCGGCGTTTTTGGGGAAACGCCAGCAACATATGGCTTGTTCAGCAACAACAGATATGGGTTTTACCGCAAAAGCAGAAAATGAAAAAGCAGGGATAATGATCTTCCAGGGAGAATACAACTTTTATTTTATGTGTAAGTCGCTCGACAAAGAAAAGCAGGTCATACAATTATATAAAGGGAACAAAGCCACCAGCTCAATGGAACTGATCAAACAAGAAGTCCTTTTAGGCGCAGGATCAGAGCTGGAACTTAAGATTGACGCCAGGGCAGCATTTTATGATTTCAAATATAAACAGAAAGGGAAAACCTGGGAGATACTTGAAACGGATGTAGATGGAAAATATTTAAGTACAGAAGCGGCAGGAGGCTTTATTGGATCGCTGTTCGCGTTGTACGCTACATCATCAGGAAAGCAAAGCGATAGTCAGGCGAGTTATAAATGGTTAGATTATAGTGGGGATGATTCGCAGTTTAAGCCGAAATAGTTTTCTACCACTCCATTCGATTGAGGTCACAAAATTGCGTTGGTTTACTTAACCTGCAAATTTATTGACAGTTATTTACAATGTGGTAATGTAGTTGAATGGTGCTATTAGAGCGGGTGTTTACAGATACTTTGCAATGATGACAAGCCCCTGCTCCAGCTGACTTTCATTTAAAGAGGCATATCCCAAGCGAAGGCCCATTACAGGTTCCTCGAAGCTAAAAGTGTGAGGAAAGACAATCTGCACTTCTTTTTCAAGCAATAGATTTGTGAGGTTATCAATATTCATTTGCTCTTTGGGAACCAACCAGAATGCGAGGCCGCCTTCAGGTTTGTGATAAGATACTTTTTCACCCAAATACTGCTGAATCAATTTATCAAAAACGTCGCGCTTCATTTTATAATGGAGAGTAGCTTTTTTGAGGTGTCGGCCAATGTGTCCGTCGTTAATCAGCTGCAGAACCGCCTGCGCCATAATATTATCGCCCTGCACGTCTATGATTTTCCGCAAGTTTGCAATCTTTGTGATCAGTGCCCGAGATGTAGCAAGATAACCAATACGCAGCGCAGGGGCGACGATCTTACTCATCGTACCGATATAGATAAAATTCTCCAGGTTCTCATCACTGCATACTGGCAATATCGGCCCTTCCCCAAAATGGAATTCGTTATCGTAATCATCCTCAATGATTGTAAATCCATACCGATTAGAGAGGCTAACTAATCGTGATCTTCGGTCACGGCTCAGCGTAACAGTTGTTGGGAACTGATGATGCGGTGTAATATAGATGGCTTTGATCTTTTTACCGGATTGCAGGATGGTTTTTAGATCTGCTATAATAATTCCATCACCGTCAACGGCCAAAGGAATAAGATTGGCTCCGGCATGTTTAAATGCATCCCATGCGGGTTTATAACCGGGATTTTCTACAATTACGTAGTCGCCAGTTTGTAACAAGCATTGCGCAGAAAGAAACAAGGCCATCTGACTACCACGGGTGATAAAAACTTCCTCAGCCGAAAGGCTCATTCCACGTTTGTAATTGAGCATTTGCACAATGGCACTGCGAAAATCTAGATCACCTGATCCTTCATTATATCCCATGAGCTGCCACCTCCCCTTCCGGTTAAAAATAGATCTGTAAGCAGCCGCAAGTTCAGTGATTGGCGCGATACGCGTATCGGGAAGTCCGTCGTCAAAATAAATTACCGATTTTCTGGCGGTTGCCTCATCTGCAGTCTTTAATATCGGTTGCCCGATTTTAGATAAAGTGGGTGGTTGATCTGCTACAAATGTACCTTTGCGTTTCTTTGCTATGAGCCATCCTTCAGCAAGCAGTACATCGAGCGCATCAATAACCGTATTACGGTTAACTTTTAGCTTTGTGGCGAGTTGCCGGCTGCCGGGAAGTGCATCCCCATTTTGAAGTTTTCCTGTTTTTATCGCGTCAACGATTGCATCAGCAATTTGTACATATACCGCCCGTTCGCAGTCGACATTAATTGTAATTTGAAGATCCCAAAGTCTAAGCATAACTGAACCACCTGGTTTATAAATCCTGTTCCACCACTGACATTTAAAGTTAACTATTCTGCTAATGCAATGATGTTAAAAGATAAACATTTGATACGGTGCAGTTGAAAAGTTAGATCTCCGGCTACTCGGCATTAATCACATCCTTCCATTTCGATGATATAAAAGCCTATATCTTCAATACCGTATACCATCTCTGGAGAAGCAGATTCCTGATGGCAAAATTGGCATTCCTTGGACGAAATGGTCTGACCCTGCTGATTTTTGGTAAAAAGATATTCCTTTCCCATTTTATGGATCAGTGATTCGTCTTTGATATGATCAGGTGCGATGATATCAAAATGCATGGTATCTCCGTTTTTCTTAACAACATAGGTGTCCCATACTGCTACTTTCATTATGTTTGAGATTTAAGTTATGGGTCAGCGATGTGACTGACCCGGTATAGATTGATTTATTTTATCCTTTTACATCGGCCAAAGAAGCACCGAAATTAATGTGTAACACATTTCCGTTTGGCGTGATCAGCGCCGGTACAGATTTGATACCTAGGTGTTCGGCTTCAGCGATACGATCCCTATTTTCACCAATGTTTACAACTTCTACATTTGATTCACCAATGAGGGTGATGATATCTTGTTCGGCACTAACGCAAACTGGACATCCGGCATGATAAAAAATTGACTTTTCCATTTTTGTTGGTTTTTGTTCGACTTAATTGTCAATACAAACTTAGTTAGGTGGCCTAACATGCAACTGATCCAGTTTGGTGATTTATAAGTGGAAACTGGATGGAGGATTAGCCGAGCTTTATCCTTTTTGTCTTGTTCTATTATACAAAATAATAATAGTGATAACGTATATAACCACAATCGCCAAAGGAATAAATACAAATCTGTTTGCGGGATACAGGTACCAAAGAGCCAATATAGAAACTGTACGAACGAGCGAATGAAAAATACCAACCCAATGGTCTATGATCCAACTCAGTGGAAGCCACATTAGCCCCGTTAGAATTCCTACGGTTAACGGAAGCGAAGTATAGTTTTCAATAAAAAATGGGATTGCGATTGAGTATACTAAAATTGCTTGTGCAACTGTATAAAAAAATAGCGTGTTAAAGGTATTTTTGGGCTTATTTTTATCAAGGAAATTTTCGCCGGTCAGCTTTGAAATTCCCATACCCAAGTACACAATTGAGCCTGTTGCAATAAATAGTACCCAGACGGTAATTACTTCTGAAAGAAATAATGCGGAAATAAGAACAGCCATCCAAGCTATTAAACCAGCTATTGGTGTAGCCAAAAGGCTGCTTTGTTTGAACTCATTTTTTTGTTCTTCAAGTGTCCTGATGATATGTTCCATATATCTGGCTTTACAGTTAAAAAAACTACTTTTTGCCTGGGGCAATCTGGCTACTATTGCTACTGAACTATACGGTTTCCACGATATTAAGTAGATGAGGAGGTTATATTCCGGACCACTGTGTCTTTACAAATTTCCACTTTCCATGGTTACATGAATATTCGAATATGACTGTTGCACCCCCGCCATTTGCAAAGGCGTAGTTGTTTTTGTTATACGTAATTCTGAAGTCTATTATATTGATCACCAATTTATTATCATTCAAAACTGGTATAACTTTCCACGCCCGAATGCCTTTTTTTATAATCGTCCTATTCTTCTTATCGTAGACATTAAGGTAATCGAACTTCTTCTGATGTACCGGTGATTTAAGTATATATGGCTCATCTTTGGCATCAATCAAGTATATCGAAGGCTGGTATATGGTTCTGTCCTGTCGCGTAATTTGAATGACTATCGCAGAGTCAACCATTTTCCTAAAATCGTCATCTGTACTTTGTGCTTTAGAAGAAGCACTGATTAAGAAAACGGTAAGGAATACTATTAATGCTTTCATCGTTTTTACAAAGCTATAGCGAATGCCTATTAATCAAATTGGTTAACTAGCAAAAGCCCGCCGCGTTACAAAAATCATGTTTACTCCATAATAAGTAGTTGCAAGGGCTAAACCTATCCCTGTAAAGGCAAACATCGTCGATTTTGTAACCTCATGGTCGAGCATAAGAAAAATAGCTAATAGTGCAATCGCCGTAGTCCATAGGCCAATGTAATAATCCATCTTACGCTTAAATACCTTTGCAAGTGGAAAAAAATGCAATCCAACAGCCAGAGCGATCATCGGCACTTGCAGTTCCGGATGATGAAGAATACGCACAACATTTACCCCAACTGCTATCCCCATTCCTTCTGCGGCACAGATGATTCCGAATAACTTCCCTCTTTTCTTTGCATCTTCTTGCTCTGCAGTTGAAGGCATTGGCAGATGCTTTGATGCTTTGAATAACTCGATAGCGTAATAAATAAAAAATATACACGCACCAGGAAATATGCCTATTAACCACCAATACGAAGTATCCATAAGTCCGTAAAAGGCGGTGCCAGTCCAAAACAGCGTGGTTAACGTCATCATAATCAAACCAGTCATAATCCCCTTTGCGGAGTTGTTATTAAGTAAAGTAGTTGTTTGGTTCATAGGTTGAATATAAGTTTCAACTAAGATATAAATATTCCAGTTTTATAAATGACTAAATTATTATTTTATGAATTTATATTTCCTATTCCGCAAACACAAGTTGCAACAGATAAATAGTTGCTGAATAACTTGACAATAAGCATGGAGGATTGGTACAACACATCCCAGGGATTTTGATCTTTCTTCAGCTAAAATTCCAGTACTTAAAATTTATGGCACAGAAGACGGAGTGGCAGACGTCCCTCAAATAATGGCCAATAAGAGCCTACTACCAAAAGGCACCCAATATTTTCCAGTTGAGGGCGGAAACCATGCCCAATTTGCATACTATGGATCTCAGCTAGGGGATCACCATGCCTTAATCAGCAGAGAAAAGCAACAAGTAATAACCCTAGGGGCATTGCTTAAATTTATGAAAACGATGTAGCGGAACTTTGCCGAAGATATCGTTGCATGAAGTTAGAGCGTAAATGTAGCTACAATCTTTAATCCCTCCTCGTACATGATCTCGATCTTCCCTTCCAACTGATTCACGAGCCCCGTGATTAAGGTAAAACCGAAAGACTTATTTTTTTCCCAGCTGATATCGTTTGGTAGTCCGATCCCATTGTCGTGAATGGTAAGTGTGATCAACTGATCATTCTTCAAAAGTGAAATCCGGATTTTCCCTGTCGCCTGACCAGAAAAAGCATATTTGATCGCATTGGTTACACTTTCATTGATAATTAGTCCTAGCGGAATGGCTTGTTTGGTGTCCATTTCAACCGGATCTATCTGTACGAGGTACTCTATAGGCTTGTTGTTATCGAAACTTCCCTTTAGGTGACCTACCAGCTCTTGAATATAGTCGGCCATAGCGATTTTGTCTGACCCGTTGTTTAGGTACAGCCGTTGATGAATCAGTGACATGGCCTGCATGCGTCTTTTGCTGGTCTCTATGGCGAGCGCTACATCACCGCCAGTAGAATAACGACTTTGCGCTTCGAGCAGGCTCTGCATCATTTGCAGGTTATTTTTTACCCTGTGATGGATCTCCTGCACCAGCCATTCTTTTTCAACTATCAACCCCTGAAGCTGTTGGTTTAAGGCTTGAAGGGTATCATTTCTTAAATTGATCTCTTCCTGCTTTTCCTGTAATTGCAGATATCCATTTTGCTTGATGCGGTAGCGGTTGTATCCGATGCCGATGATGACTGCTAGCATGCCAACGCTGAGCAAGGAAAAATTGCGCGACTGCTCTGTTTGTGAAATTTCCCGCTCATTTAGCTGCACGGCATTTTGCAACAATTTATTGTCTTTTTCTGTCTGCTCTGTTTGGTAACGGATACGCATTTCCGCAAGTTTCCCGGCGTTGGCAATATTGTAAATGGTATCCTTGTATGCAGTGTAAGTTTGGTAATTTTTAAGGGCGGATGATAAATTTCCAGAAGTAGAATCTATTTTGAATTTGAGCATTGCTACATTTTTAGCGATTTTTGGGTAGGACATACCCCTTTCGTCGTATATTTTCAAATACGTCATCGCAGCATCGAAGCGTTTTTGCTTAACGTAAAAATCTGCAATGGTGTAATACGCTTCTGCTCCCACAATTGATTTGGTGTAAAATAAAATGGGCTGTTTTTCTACTGACAGACTATAACGGACCATTTGCTGGTAGTATTTTTCTGCCAGATGAAATTGCTTTAACGCCACATAACAGCTTCCGCGTGCACTTGCCAGGCTAGCACGGTCGCTATCCTCTAATGGCGGGTATTTAAACGCGTACTCATCCAGAAATTGTAGTGCTTCCTTTGGTTTATGCTGAAGAATAAGGTTATCGGCAATCTTTTTTCCGAGATAGTATTGGATATAATGCTCGAAATTTAATGAAGGATCGAGGGCTTTTTTATAATATGAAAGACCGCTTTCGTAATCATTTAAGCCCGTATAAATTTCACCCAAATCTGCATAGACCTGAGACTTAACGTCGGTCTTTTGAAGTTCATCCATGTTTTTGAGAGAAGCCAGTGCATAGCTGAGTGCTTGTTCAAAATTTTCCTGGTTCAAAAATGTTTCTGCCAAGTGGTAATAATATTTGTACAGTTTTTTACCACCCGCAGCTTTACGCAGGGCAATTGCTGAGCTGAAGAATATCTGTGCACTATCTAATTTTACGATACGATCGCGATAAGTTTCCCCAATCCAGTCGGCTATTTGCGCCATATTGTCTTTGTCACCTACCTGCCGGTATAACTCCATTGCCCTTTTTTGGTAGGTAATCGAAAGTTTATCGCTCGCTATTCCTGAAGGGGAAAAACGACCAAGCTCTGACCACCAATGAGCTTCCGAAGTGAGGTCTTTTTTTTGTTGATAGTAATTGATTACAGATTTGAAATATGCAGTACCTTGATCAACTTCGCCAACCAGGAAATGGAATTTACCCAGAGCAATCTCGGTTTCCTGCGTCCAATGGACACTTTTGTTCGCCCTTGCGAATTTTAATCCCCTCAATAAATATTTCTGGCCATGTTGGATGTGTTGTTTGCTGGCACCTGGCATATAAAGGAAATATTCGCCCAAGACCAATTGCAATCGCGCCGCCTGCTCGGCCGAGGCTTCCTTAGCAACGGTTTCTGCTTTTGTATATGATCCGGAGTGCAGCCACCCTTTACAAAGCAGAAAAATTGCCTGGTCTTTTCCATACTGGAATTTGATTCGGCTGCTTAACACGTTTGCCTGGGAAGCATATATTACACAGCTATCGAAGTTTTTAGCTGACAAGCTTCCCCTCCGCCAATATAACGCAGCAATTTTATTCAGCTGCTTTACTCTATCAATGTTGTTCTTGGTAAGGTTTAGGGAATCTATCAGTTTATCCACCCGTTGTTCTGCGATCCATGGCACACTCAACGAATTTCTTTCATCTTCCTGAGCGACACTGACACCAGAACTATATAAAAATAATGAAACAAAAAGGATAAATTTATACATAGTTGACCGGGGAAAAGCTGAGCCACTAATTTACAAAACAAAACTGAGCAATGCTATAAATAGGGGTCTGAACCGGTATTTGATTCTTTGAACCTCTGCTAACATTATGCTAAAGATATCTTCAATGCTTGTTTTTAAATCAAAAACAAATTATCTTGTTTCAGATAAAATAAGCGCATGAAGTTATGCTTGAAACCAGGGAAATATTTCTAAATCCACTTGTCACTATACCAGTTACAAGTGGACTGAGTATTATAGTTGTAGGAGCAATTATGTATTATTTTCCTCCTAAAAGCATAAATCCTTTCTATGGGTACCGAACAAATGCATCAATGCAATCGCAGGCTAAATGGGATTTTGCCCAGGTTTATATATCAAAAGAAATGATAGTCTGGGGTGTTGTGCTTGTATGCTGCGCCGCGCCAGGTTTATTTTATACGTCAAATAATCTGGTTGACATTTTTGTAGGGCTGCTCTATATAGCTGTTTGTGTAGGCATTCCTTTTTTTAAAACGGAAAGGCAGCTTAAAAAGCAATAGTTGTAACGCAGATCTCTCGATACCATCAAGGTCTTTTATTTCACTCAAGGTGACAACCGTTAAATGATGTTAAATTTAATATCATTGTGTTAGCAAATTATTACCTTATTGAAAATTACACTCCGAAATGCTCAAACAAAACCTAATATTATTTCTCGCTCTGCTACTCATCGTACCCTCGCAAACTTTTGCTCAGCACAGTCTATCAGAAATTGTAAACAGTCTTAACGAGGTAATAAAGCCTATTGAAAGTCTGCGAGCTGACACCAGCTTTGCTGATATCAATTTTTTAAAGGAAACGTTGAAAGATAGAGAGTTGATCGCATTGGGCGAGGTAACTCATGGAAGCGCCGAGATTTTCGATTACAAGGATCGCCTTGTTAGGTTTTTAGTGGCTAATTTGGGATATAAAAGCATCGCTTTCGAGAGTGACTTCATAGCCATAGAGCAAATTGATAATTATATAAATGGCAAGGCAGACAGCATTGTCCATTTGCCTGGTACAGCTGTAGTGCTTAGCAACTATTCGATGATTAAATGGCTAAGGAAATACAACAGCGGATTGAAAGATCCTGATAAAGTACATATGTATGGTATGGAGCTAAGAAACTATAGCAACATATTCAAGAAGCTATTAGCTGAAATTCCCGGCCTTGAAAAAGTAGATAGGGAACTAATGGAAGCATATATTGCGAAGCCATTTACCGGTAAAATAACCAAGGAAGAACTACAAGGCACTAAATCGATGATTGCAAAGCTTCAAACTATACAGTTGTCCGATATTAATCGACACTATATTGAAATGCTTAGTCAGACCATTAGTTATAAAGGAAAAAGTTCTATAAGAGATAGCTATATGGCTAAAAATATAACATGGTTAAAGGATCGTGCAAAGGATAAAAAGATAATAATTTGGGCTCACAATGGCCACGTTGGGAAAACATCAATTTATAATTATACAAACATTGGGACACAACTCGTTGAACTATATAGCTCGAAGTATTATGTAATTGGTACAGATTTCAACTCAGGAGAAGTTAATGTAAATGTAAGAATTGCCAAAAATAAACGATTACTCGGGTTTCAGCCCTACTACTATAGGGGAGCGCAATCAGGAAAGTGGTATGAATATTACTTCAATCAATGTAAATACAAGAACTTTATCTTGGAAATATCCTCAGCTTCAAAAATCCCCACGCTGGATCAGTTTCTAAAGCATCCTTTCATTATGAAGACGATCGGCGCCTTAAGTTCTCCCGAGGGTACAAAGCTATCCATAGCTAAAAACTTTGACCTGCTTATATACATCGACAAAACAAAAAGCATTTGATAAATAACTGCCTAGTGTGCCGAGAATTTTATTATAAGCGTCAGGTGACTCCAATAGAATAATTATTTTAATAAATGATTGCGCAACCGAATAATTGCACATATATTTGCAATCAAACAGTTGCGTATTATCACACATAAATCATTCATTATGACAAACAATTTTGTATTTGACACGGATCTTTCCAGCAAAACGATCCACATCACACGCGAATTTAACGCGCCAGTTGAAAAAGTATGGAAAGCATGGACAGAGCCGGCCCTGCTTGAAAAATGGATAGTATTAAAACATTGGACGGCAGAAACTAAGACCATGGATTTCACTGTTGGTGGAGTCTGGTTATATGCTATGGTTAGCCCCGAAGGTCAGAAACACTGGGTGTATGCTCAATTTACGGCAATTGAAGATCGCACTTCTATTTCAACAACAGGAATGTTTTGTGACGGAGATGGTAACCCGATCCTTGATGGGCCAAAATCATACAGGGAAACGAAGTTCTCCTCGCTTGACGGTGACAGGTCGAAGATAGATATGCTGATTACCTTCGAAGAAGAATCGACCATCAAAATATTTGTGGATGGCGGATTCAAAGAAGGAATTTCTACGACTCTTGATCACCTGGATGAATTATTAACTTCGGAATAGGTTTGTTTTTATAGCGGGAGCTCAATAGTGCTATCTGTCGCAGAAAATCTACTTGAGAAAGTAGATTTGATAGGCTAGAACAGAGTTATTGACTCCCTTTTTTCTTAAATAGTTTTTTAAGCTAATTGAGCATGCCTGAATGTACCCTAAACGATATAATGTAGCTCTACACATCCGGAATTAAGCACCCTGGAGCTCTCTAGTTTAAGGTTTAATGCTTGCGGAAGTTGCATGTCATCAAACAACCGCCTGCCCTGCCCAACAATAATTGGATGAACGAGAAAAAAAAATTCATCAACCAGGCCCAGGGCTATTAGTTGTGAGGGCAGGTCTACCCCGCCAATTGAAATGTTTCTTCCTGATTCTTTCTTCAGTTTTAGAACTTCCTCGGCAAGATTTGATCGAATAAGCTTGGCATTACCATCAACCACATCTAATGATTTGGAAAATACCACTTTATCAATGGCATCAAATGTTTGCGCGAACCTGTTTGTTGCATTAGACCCTGACTGCGCTTTTGCGAGATCTGGCCAATAAGGAACCATTAGCTCATACGTCTTACGCCCATAGATAATTAGGTCGACATGTTCCATAAGGTCCGAAAAATAATCGTGCATTTCGTCACCACCGCCAAAATTTTTAGTATGGTCACAACATCCGTCTGCGGTAACATTGATGCCATAAATCACTTTTCTCATTTGATCATTTTAAATTCGACGGACTATTCCGTTTTAGAGGTTAAATGTCAAAATTATAATATTCAACAGTGAGGGCTAATTGCGACAAAGATTGGGTGTTTATGTGCCTGTTCGGTATATGTTATAGTAGATTATTGCTGTGAGATTACTGGCGCGACTTTTACTTGTGGGGCATGCAACACCGGAAAATTGACAGAATTGGAGATAAAACATAGCTCATTGGCTTTTTTATGAAGATCGATTGCTTCGCTAATCATTACCGCTTCCTTGACCATGACGATGGGGTTAAGAGTTACTTCTTTAAACCGCCCTCCCCCATTAGCAGTTTCGGTCATTACTGCGCTTGCCCGATCAACGTAGTCGATTACAACAATGCCAGCTTCCGAACAAAGGTGGAGATACCACAACATATGGCATGAAGAAAGTGACGCAACTAAAAGTTCCTCAGGATTATATTTACTACTGTCACCGCGAAAAGCTGGATCGGACGAGCCCATGATTTCTGGTTTGTCTCCCGACTTGATTACATGGCTTCTCTCGTATGATTTATAAGTTGTGGTGCCAATGCCTAAGTTACCTGTCCATTGTACTACCAGTTGATAATGATGTTCTTTACTCATGTTTCTTTAATTTTTGTTAACCCCACCATTCTTTCATCCATTCATCAGAAATTTGCTTAGCCCTTTCATAGTTATCGACGACAAGGATAAGCTGATTATCATGATCACTATATTGCGTCAATATATTTACATTACAATCAGCTATCTTTTTGCAGAACAATCCGAGTTGTCCGGGAACATCCTGGCGAAGTTTTTGGATAATTACCTCACTTATTTTTACAACTTTGATATTAATCTGCTCCAATACTTCTTTGGCTCTTTCTGGTTCAGCAACTAAAAAATGTGCAATGGAGAATGATCCATTTGAAAATACGCCGCCTCCTTCAAGGCTAATTTTGTTCTTTCCTAACGTTTCACCCATCAGGGCTAATGTACCGGGAACATTGTCTAATATAATCTCTAAATCTTTCATTTATTGGTATTCTATTCTACAAATTAATAGAATACCTTCAATATATACTTCATTCTATAATGAACAATGGATGCGAGGGGTTTAACAGACGCATCACCTTCATTCATCTCAAAACCGGAATTTCTACAAAACTATCAGTATACCATTTGACCTGCAATGGCTCTTTTGCATCGGCAATAGTTTCAGTGCTAACATCCCTACCAGTTCCATAGTTAAGCTGCGAAAAAGGATTTTTATTAACGTTTAATGCAACCAGCAACCTGCTTCCCTTGTTGAGCTGTTTGCTCACCAAATGGGTATTTGAAAAGGATATGGTCTCAATAGTGTTCGGTTTGAGCAATTTTCTGGTGGTAATATCATTTGCATAACTTGCACGACCAATAAAATAAGACAGGTGAAAAAATTGACCATTTGGCATCACTTCGTATAGAGTCACGCCAAAATCCATATCCTTTTTATTGATACTTGCTTTAATTTCCCCTAAGAATGAGCCATTAACGATAACGGGTTCAGTTAAAGGCTCGCTGATAAAAATAAATCCATTAGTCGTATCAAGTTCTTTGCGAATAATAGGATCGGGATAGTAATCATTGTTGCTGATTTCCCGGTTTGCAAAATTTATCTCCTGGGAGAGGTATTTCGCAGTTTCTGGTTTGCCTGAACTGGCTGCGTAGTATTTTCCTGATTTTGAATTCGAGAGATACAACTTTATTACACTATTACTCATTTTTTCGATTGTAGGGGCGCTTCTCCACTCATTAGCTCCCATCACCTCGTAATTGATCTTATCCCTGAGAATATCTGGTTTTTGGCCATTTTTCATCACATAGTCAAACCATTGATAAGTTATTTTTTCAATATTGAACAGTGCAACAGGATCCACTTCGTAGCCGTAAAGTGTCCTTTCGCCGCCACGCTGAGTGCCGAAGTGCCCATAAGGTCCAATAACTAGATATGCAGGTATCTTAGGACTGTACTTTTGAAGCTCGCGTAAATAATATAAACCGGAATTTTGGCCATCGTTATAGTAACCTTCAAACGCCAGCACAGGGATATTGATGTGGGCGAAATCTTTCTGATATGGGGTCATACTTTGCCAGTAACTATCAAACGATGGGTGCTTTATCCATCTTTGAAACCATTTATTTGGCGCCTGATCAATGCTGTCTAATTTACTGTATGCCGTTCCGGTTTCCCACCAACGGTTTTGCATTTTCCTGAAACGCTGCCTGTCGTTGCCAGCTATGGTATCAAGATATTTATTATTGCCGACATAAAATGCCCACTCATAGTTGGGATTGATAAACACATTGTTTTCCATAGGCAATCCCTGACCCGGTCGGGCTGCCACATAAGGAACAATTGTTTTAAGGGCGGGATGCAGGGTTTTGCAGGCTGCCCACTGTGTAAATCCATTATAGCTACCACCAAACATACCCACACTTCCGTTGCACCACTTTTGTTTACTGATCCAATCGATGACATCATAGGCGTCATTACCATCATTTTCATACGGAAAGATCTCATTAGGACTTAACCTTTTTCCCCTGGCATATGCAATAACCCCCACATATCCATGGTCTGCTGACTCTTTTATTGAAGCAAGATCGCGACCTGTGTCACGCACATAAATGGTGTACTGAAGTACTACTGGTTTTGGATCGGCTTGGCCTTTTTTACGGGCTGTCATTATTGATATTATTCCACCATTCCTCGTTTTGATGAGAATACTATCTTGTATAATATAGTTAGTGCTTGTATTAGGATGTGTGGCGACCGAAGTGTGCAGTGCGAATGCATCAATACTAAAAATTATCAGTAGAGTAAGGAAATAGTGTTTGATCATATTGCCGATTATTACATCCAGTCACAAATTTTCGCCGATGTGGAATACCCGCCTGTAAATTAGCCAAATATTTCGAAATTATTAGTTTAGAAACAATTATCGCGCATGGGTATTATTTGAAATTAAAAGCTTTTGCGTAACTTAATACCAGCAGCGTAAATTCATTAAATACAAGCCAATGCAACGAGTTTCTTTCCTAAAGCTGATAACTGGTGCAGTCACCTTTTCGGCTATTTCATTTGTTAGCTTCACCAATAGGGTGATTAAATACCTGGAAAAAGGTTTTAAGGTAATATCTGGCAAAGACCGGTTCGATCAGCCACAGGTATTGATGGAAGGTGATACCTTTTACACCAAAGTATCTGGAAAGGATACTGGCGGAGCAAATTATATTTACGAATCTTACCGTGTTAAAAAAGGGGGGCCTGCACTACATAAACATTATTCGCAAGACGAATGGTGGTATGTGCTGGAAGGCGAGTTTTTGATCAAAGTTGGGGAGACAACTTATCAAGCAAAAGCCGGTGACAGTGTTTTTGGCCCGAGGGGGGTGCCGCATGCATTTGCAAAAGTAAGCGAAGGCAATGCACGGCTGTTGATATCATTTCAGCCTGCTGGAAAGATGGAAGAATATTTTCTTGCGGTTAGTAAAGGTGAGTTAGCTAAAATGAACGAACAACAGCAAAATGAATTCAGGATAAATCATGGCTTTGAAAGAGTTGGCCCAGCAATAAATCACCTAAAACAATAGTATCATTTTAAGATTATTAATAGCTATTTCTTGCTATTTATTATTAATGATATCCTTACTATCTTACTTTGATAAGCGGTAATCATTCTGTTCAATCGACGAAACCGAGAGGAAAAATATCAGCTTATAATGATAAGTGATACGAAATGAAACTATTAGGGATCAAATTATTGAAGTTTGCTATTTGCACTTCAATGTTAACTTGCCTTATACTTTTGATGCAATTTTGCCCGGCATTTGGGGCGAAAATGTATAGTTTTGAGAGTAATTTAGACGGCCCAGAGACAGCCATTAAGGAAACAAATGACATTAAACCCGATTCGGGCAGTTCATCGACCGTCAGCATACAAAAAGACACTCCCGGGACTGTTAAAGACAATGAGAAGCCCTATCAGAAGCCCGAAATATTATCTATCCTGACCGGCGAGTTATTAGGGAGTACCACCAAGAATGAAAACATTAAAGCAAACTATAAAATCCGGATATTGATTAGTCACCCAAAGGAATTCCTTGAACAGCGGCCACAGGATAATACCCATTTGATATTATATGCTGGCGGAATTGCTTTAAAGGGTATGACAACCGACTATTTTAGTTCTGTTCCGTCAAATTACATAGCAACAAAAAGCAAACACCTGGGCGAAACGCAGTGGATCACGTTCATATTCTCACGTGACAGCACCACCAAAGATGCATGGAACGCTTTGTTTAAGGTTTCTGACTGGAAAGCAAAAACTGCCACCTTCTATTTATCGCTGGGTTGGGAAGGGATGTTCCCGCTAACGTATGATGCAAATATGAAAGGGAATCCCAGGGTGACACTCATCTACTATGAGAACTGGGTGTTCTACCTGGTCTGCATTTTGTACCTGGCCTTTTTGGTATACTTTATTGATCGGTGTAACAAAACCGGACTGATCAGGGAGCCGGATAAAGACAAAGCTGGTCAATATGGACCTTATAGCCTTGCACAAACGCAACTGGCTTTCTGGACGGTGGTGATCAGCGGTGGGTTTATTTATCTTACACTTTTGACTGGATTGGCGGATTCGCTTAACAATTCGTGTTTAATTCTGCTCGGAATTACTGGTAGCACCACTGGCATTGCGGGCTTTATCGACTTTACAAAGAAGAGGCAACGGGAAGCTGCGACAGTGAACCAAACTGCGATAATACGACCATTTGTTAAACCTCACGTAGATTTTTTAACGGACATCACTTCTGATGGCGTAAACATTTCGGTACAACGTACGCAAACGGTGTTATGGAATTTCATTCTGGGTTTCTATTTTGTGTGGTATGTGGTATCAAACAAGGCAATGCCTGTTTTTAGTGAAGCCCTTTTATTACTGGCTGGGGTAAGTTCGTTGATGTACCTGACTAGTAAAGGACCTGAAAACCCACAGCTACCTACCCCACCGCCGGAAACACCGCGACTAGAACCATAACTATTTTAACATTACCGCTGCCCATTATCTTCTAATATAATTTCGTATTATTGGCCTCGGTGCAGCCAACTAATGTTGTTTGCCATGCAAAGCGTTTAATAGTAGGAAACTTAAGCATGCATAAAAAAATAACACCATTGTTTATTGTTTCTATTATTTGCATAGCTCTGGCAATTTGGGCCTTATTTCCAGGTGAGCCCGAAAACAAGGAACGTTCTGGCGTTTACCTTCCTTGGATTATGCCTTTATTTTTACTATTTGGTGCACTGCTGGCATACGGAATTGACCGATTGATCAGAAAGAGCTCGCCAGACCTAAAAAAAGTATGGATAGTTGAGGGCATTTTGGTTGGCCTTATCGTACTTTATTCCCTATTTTTAAAATAATGTATATGAGGTATCTATTAATTATGATCGGGTTATTCAGTATCGAAACATCGGCGCAGCATCTAATTGAATTTAAACCACCGGTAGGTTATACCAAATTGCTGGAAGCGAAAGGTGACCTGGATAAGGATGGGATTGATGAGATGGTTTTTGCCTATAACACCGATAGGCAGAGCAATGAACTTGGCGTATACAGGGTTTTGTATATCTGTAAGCTGGAAAGAGGCAAACTTAAACTCTGGAAAAAAAACACTTCGGTTTTGAGAAGCAGTAAACAATGCGGTTTTTGTGTAGATGAAGGGATAGATCTATCGCTGGTGATTAAGAATAATACTTTAGCAGTTTCTCAAACTTTTAATTACAACACCCGGCATTATGGCACAAACAAAAACATATTCAGATTCCAGAATGGAGATTGGTATCTCATCGGTTCAACGTTTAGCGATTACGACACCTGCGCCTTCGACTACAAGTACGACGTAAATTTCTCTACAAAACAAGTTAGCGTAGCCTATACCTATGGCGACTGTGATGAAGGTAAGGAAATCCAAAAGGATTGGTTTTCTAACTTCAAATATCCTTTTGCCAGTATCCCGAAAATGGATGGCTTTAAACCTGGCAAGGCAGAGCACAAAATCCCTAATTCTAAATCGTTCTTTTACTATCAGGTATCACTTAGCGATTAGATATTCAGTTTTATATTATACACGACATATTTTAACTTTCGCAACTCATTATCGTTCCGGTAGGATTTGTAATGCCGCATCGTAAATAACAATTTATATTTGACCCTTGTTGTACTTGTCCAAGTTGAGTAGCTTTACTTCGATAGACACTTACTTATGAATATACTTGTAACAGGAAGCAGCGGACACCTCGGGGAAGCATTAGTGAGAACACTAAAAAAAATCGGTCACCAGGTAACAGGGCTTGACGTTAAACCTTCGCACTACACTGATATTGTGGGAGATATTGCAATAAAGTCCGATGTTGAAAAAGCAGCTTGGGGAACTGAGGCAATTATACACGCTGCTACCCTACACAAACCTCATGTGGCTACCCACTCCAAGCAGGATTTTATTGATACAAACATAACCGGCACCCTTAATTTACTTGAAGTGGCCAGCGAGATTAAAACAAAGGCTTTTATAATGACCAGTACAACAAGTACGTTTGGCGATGCATTGACAAACAATCCGGGTGAGCCTGCAGTCTGGATTGACGAGGAGGTGGTACCTAAACCGAAAAATATATATGGGGTTACAAAACTGGCTGCAGAAAACATGTGTGAGTTGTTTTATAGGAACGCGAAAATTAACTGCATAATTTTACGAACCTCACGCTTTTTCCCCGAAGAAGACGATAAGAAAGAGAGACGGGCAGCTTTTTCAGCTGATAACCTGAAAGTGAACGAAGTATTTTACCGCAGGGCAGACATAGCTGATATGGTTAGCGCACACCTCTGCGCGCTCGACAGGGCCGTGGACATCGGTTTTGGGAAATATATCATCAGTGGCGATACCCCTTTCCAAAAGTCTGACCTGGTTCAACTTGGAACGGATGCAAAGACAGTCCTTGCTAAATATTTTCCAGAATATCCGGAAATATACGCGCGATTAAACTGGCAAATGTTTTCTTCCATTGATCGTGTGTACTGTAATCAAAAGGCTAAACGGGAACTTCTATGGTCACCAAAGTACACCTTCGGATACATTTTGAACCTTCTGGAACAGGGGCTGCCCTATCAAAGTGAGTTGGCATTGGAAGTAGGCTCGAAAGGATATCACGATAGAACATTTTCACATGGTCCTTACCCGGTGGAGGAATGATGCGGCTGCGAGTCCTTAAACCATTTGCTGTCACCACATTTTAATGAACAAAATACTCTAATATGATCACTTTCCGCTCGCGATTATTCTGTGGAAAAATAGAATTATTTATCACCAAAGTCAGATTTGAACGACTTAACTGAATAATTTCACATTCGGTATAAAGAGGGTACGAAGTATAACCGGTCACAGGATTTAGATCCAGATGCAGATCGGTATTTAGAACTTTGTTAGAAGCATTAACTTTCCATATTCCATTTATAGTTTTATTGGAAATCCACTCCCCTTGATACAAAACACTATAATCATTTTTAAAAGTAAGTATTCCTTTTCTGTCTGCTTCGATTGAGAACTTAGTTGAATCAAGTCTTTCTCCTGTATAATACCTGTTCTCTGTTTGGGTGTATTTCCATGGACCAAGAGTTAGTAGATTTTCAGTTTTTATGTCATCATTCTTGCTGCAAGAGGTCAGAAATGGCATTATTACTATCAAAGACCCTTTAATCAAAGTCATAAGTAAAGATTTGTTTTGACGTGACAATGGAACTGAAATACAATTGTTCCATTTGGCTTTGCAGTTATTATTTTCTTCAAAATTCATGAGAGAGGTTAATATTTAACCAATATAGCTATTTATTTATATTTACGAAATTAACATTGGTTTATTCATTTATAATAAATGTCGTTATCGCGGGAAGGATACTGGGGATATTGCAGTAAGAAAAGTTCTGGTAAAGTTTTCAATGAACAAGTTCGTAAAAACTGCCCCTGTATCCAGATCGGGATCAAGAATTGTGATTTCGACTCCCGCAAATTTTTCGCTGCTGAACAACATGCCACACAGCTTGTTGAATTCAGGATAATATAATCCGTCAGGATTTCGGCTATCCACACAGGGCATAATGTTATCGTTCAAAACGTCGACATCTATATGTAAGAAAAAACCATCCAGATTTTTATTTTCAATCATTTTCAAAAATGCAGAAGCGCAGCGTTCTATTCCAGCTATCCGGAGCTTTGAGAGTCTAATATAAGTTGCGCTGGATCCCCTGATCTGGTTTTCATATTCATCATCATATTCCCTGTTTCCAACGCACCACAAATTTTCCTCATTAATATATGGAGAATGACCATCAATATTTGATATACCAGCGTAACCGTTGCCAGTAACGAAATAGGCTGCAACTCCGCCCATCCCTCCTGTTTCGGACAATCTGACATCCATGAAATCTGTATGTCCGTCAAGGTAAAATAAAGCATAATTTCCTGCTTTCCTCAGTGCAAGCGCTACGCCGACTAAAATACTGCAGTCGCCGCCAATAACTATCGGGAGATGTTTTTGGGCAAACATCGGTGCAATAAGTGACGCCTGCAACTTAGCATAATGAACTAAAGACCGACAATTCAACAGCCCCGTCGCCCGATCTTTTTCAAGTGTGTATGCAGGCGCGATAATGGTGTGCACCTCATCAGGAGCAATTTTCTTGTGAAAACCGTTTTCCCTCATTACGTCTGGTAACTGCCAGACGCCAGGAACCTTTCCTTTTGCAGGTGCTTTGAGGCCAAGGTTAGAGGGACATTCAATGATAATCAGTTTTTTCAATCTAATAGATAATTAAACCGCAATGGTACAAGCGCCAATTTGTAACGCTATACTTGTGAACAACGCTACTCAAAGTTAAGTAACCTTAGCGAATTGACCTATATTTAACGATCAGAAATAATTTTCAGTATTTCGCCCTCTCCCAGAGCTATCGGGCTTTCACCAAATACGAATTTGGCACCTTGGTCAAAATGATCACCTAAAAACTCCCGATGTAAAAATACAATTTGGACGTTTGCCACATCCCCAGGAGCAAATTGCTTCCTATCAAGCAGGTCAATTCTTCCAGACGTTCTAACTTCATCAACAAAGTTGAAAACTGGTCGGTAACCATTAAAAAATGGCATTTTTCGGCCTTCTTTGTATAATTTTATCTTTGCTAATACTGTAATCATCTTCTTTACATCCCCGGAAGGCAAGTAGACTACCCGCGTTCTATTAAAGATTCGTTAAATGGCAGCTATATGCATTTGATGTTAATTAGTTCATCTAAGCACATTACTAATGTAAAAATAAAAAATTATTTTAGACGATATAAATTATTTTTAATATCTTGTAAACATGGAAGTAGTATTGGAAGTAATTTTTGCATTTTTGACCACTGCGCCTTCGTTTGATCGGAAAGCAAAACGCACAGGTAATGTCAAAATAAATCGTCGTTTAGCGGTTTTTTTAATATTCTGGACTTGCTTTATTTTACTAATCAGCTTCCTAAGCGTTCGTTTTAATTTGGTATAATTGATTTATCGGAGATTTTAAAAGATTAATGTCCCACCTAAAAACGTCATAATACTCTTGATCTAGCTCCATTTAAATCCCAAAGAATACGCTTCATCACAAGCCGACTTAAATGGTGGGTAGAGTATTTTCCTAATCGCAGCCTTTGCCTTAAATTTTACAAAAAATATCTGGCAAAGTTTCCTTCCCGGAAACAGATGAACTGAAACCCGGAGGCACCACTATTGCCTTTGTAAAATTGATCCCATCCAGGCATATCCGCCAAAATTTGAAACAGGGCGACTCCTTTAACATACTTGAAGGGACTAAAGTAGTTGGAACTGGTATAATTCAGCACATAGATGAAAAAAAGAAATACGCCTCAAATGATTAGTCGCTAAGATATCGATTGACTATCGATCCATTGAAGACAATGCAATATGATTAAGTTTTGTTAATCTCCCTGCAATCGTTAGATTTGATTTGTTGCCCTTTTTTAAAATGCATTTAGTATTTAAATACTCGAATTGCCGTTAAGGAAGGATTCTTACTGAAATCTTATGCAGGAAAACATATTACCAAAATTAGAAGCTTCGAGAAAAGAACTGCTTGATCTCGGCATGCGAAATCCACTTTTGAATTATAAGACTCCGAAAGCACGGGGACTACAGATTGTCCAGGAAAAATCCGCAGCAATTTACGATATCCTGGTTAAGCAGAATAAAGCAATGACTTTTTTGGGAAGGCCTGGAAAAGATGACGACGAAGAAATCCTGGAAATACCGGAACTCACGGCAGATGAATTAAAAGATTCATACAATGATACCAGGTTGCAAACCAATGAAACGGAACAAAAACTGCAGACTAAAATACTGAATACATACTATTTTGCCAGAACCAGTATTGAGGAGCAAGGGATAAATATACTATACCTCTCCTTAGGAATGCTCAATTGGTATGAAAAAGGAAATACAGAAGAACTGCGGTCGGCACCGTTAGTGCTGATCCCTGTCTCTTTAGAACGATCAAGCGCGAGTGAACGCTTCAGGCTTCGATATAACGGAGCCGACATTGGCGCTAACCTATCCCTTCAGGCAAAAATGATGGCCGATTTTAATGTTACGATCCCTGATTTGCCAGAACCGGACGACTTTAATATTGAAACCTATTTTTCAGTTGTTGCGGAACGAACGGCACATGAAAAAACCTGGAAAATAGATGCTGATGTCCTGGAACTGGGCTTCTTTTCTTTTGGAAAGTTCATGATCTACCATGACCTGGACAGTGAGAAATGGCCTGATAACAACAAGCCATTCGACCACCCTCTTCTTACATCTCTGTTCGCGGGTGGGTTTGATGAGCCAAAACCAACAGCCACCGATGAGCATAACCTGGATAAAGAAACAAAAGCACATGAACTATTTAATGTAGTTGATGCCGACAGCTCGCAGGTTTTGGCAATGCTTGCAGTACATGAAGGACGGAACATGGTGATCCAGGGCCCTCCGGGAACAGGAAAATCACAAACGATTACCAATATCATTGCGAATGCAGTAGGTCAGGGTAAAAAAGTACTGTTCGTTGCCGAGAAAATGGCGGCACTTGACGTTGTAAAACGACGCCTTGATTCAATCAATCTGGGCGAAGCTTGCCTGGAACTGCATAGCCATAAAGCCAACAAACGCGACCTTCATGAAGAGCTGAAAAGGGTTCTTGACCTGGGAAAACCAACGCTGACACATTTGGAGGGGGAAATTGCTTTA
>Ga0247816_10000414_pt1 | contig 24247 bp, 24 predicted proteins | sample UWRJL209509C1_FD_179930 | JGI IMG/M metagenome (GOLD analysis project Ga0247816, IMG submission 179930) | Plant litter microbial communities from Arlington Agricultural Research Station in Wisconsin, United States - UWRJ-L209-509C-1 | ecosystem: Environmental > Terrestrial > Plant litter >...
TGCCGTTACTGCCGAGGTCGTAAAACCCGTTTGCCGGCACAATGCAACGGCTCTCACGTATAGCAATATCCCAGCTATGCTTAGAGAGTACGGTCTCTGAAGGCACATTGTATGTTTTGTAGCGGAACACCGAGTTCGTGTCTTTGGCACCTTTAGAGAGGAGGCCCCACTTCATTTGTTTGACGACAAGCGCGCCGTTTTCGCTAAGAATAACGGGTGCTGTAATTGTCGGGCTAATATTGTAATTTGGCTTTACACCTTTTGGCAGCCCTTGAATTATGTTGAACCGCTTACTTATTGCGGCTATATCAGAGAGTGCGTATCGAGAAATCATTCCTTTAGTATAACTTAGTCGCTAGGTGTGAGCATCATCAAAGAACGTGCCCGCATGATATTTTTGCTTTAATATTATGAAAAGTCAATCTACGTTGTATACATAAAAGTGGTAAATAAAAATCCACAGATCTTCACGTACGTGTAAATCTGTGGATTTTGCCCGAAATTAAACGCTCTCGGGCGGTGGCGTGTGCAGAAAACTTCTGCGAAGCTGGGGGAAGATGCGTTAGTCGAACGAGGCGGCTTGGCCCAAACTGTAGGTATGCCATTCGTCGTGACTGATGTAGTGCGTCTGACTACGAAGCTGCATCATGCGGTTATACCCCTTCACCGTAACGGTGAAGAAGGTTGTCAAATCACCCTTAACGCGGAGATCTGTGATGACTCCTTGAGGAACGGATTCCCAGAAATACTCGAGATCACGCTCATATTTGGTGCGCTTGACCTCACACAAGATGGCGAGCAAGATAGGGACAGCGAGCAGCAATGTGTTCACTAGCCACGTCTCCAAGAGAGCGTCACGCATGTATTCATCGGTCAGCGACGTGAATGCGAAGCCGAGCCAAAACACAGCGACAATGCCCGCTACCAACAGAGCAGTAAACCGTATTAGCCAGAGCAAACCATCTGCCCTACGGAGGAACTTCTCACCATGCGGCTTCTTGTTCATCTTCGGGTAGGTCACGAGCTCTTCAAGTCTAACCTTTGTATCTTCCATTGTCTTCCTTTCGTAAAACGGAGGTCGAGCGATTTCAAAGCTTCCCAAATCGTGATGATTTGTGAATCTATTATAGCATAATCACAATAAAAAGTCAATTCATATGGTTTTAGTCAGCTACACATCATTCGTCCGCTTGAGGAGCGGGCTCTTTTCTTTTGGTATATAATGTAGCTATGGCCTCTATTAAAACTCCTCAAGCACACTATAATGCAACATCAAATCTATGGATCTCGTTAGGTGTTACAGCGATTACAGCAATCCTGAATGTCGTCTTCATAGCAGCGGTCCTTGGGCAAAAATCGTCTTTTTTGCTCTATACGTTTTCTCCAAAACAAGGGGTGAATACGAGCCTGTTAGATATCTCTGAAGCCGCATGGATAACAAGTATCTGGGTGATTGCTTCAATCGGTGTCACGCTTCTTGTTGCGCTTCTCGTTTTTTTCAAGCAACGTGATTGGCTACGACTCGTTATTATGTTCCAGGTGTTGTTTATTGGAATTGGTCTTTCGTTTATCGTGAATAGTGTTATTCGCATTGCAGCAGGTACTGAGTTTATCTCGTACGTTGCGAGTGGAGCAGTCACTTTGATTTCTGTTGCTGCAGCCGTCTACTATGTCCGTATTTTCAATCCGCAAGTAAGTCGTCGTCTTAAAGGTAAACGCCAGAAGTAGAAGTTTAAGCATAAAATTGATCGAGGAGCTACAACTTATCGATCAGGCGAAGGTAGAAACGTGTCTAGTTCCAGATGCCAGTAAAGAGACTGTTGTTATAGCGTGCGGCACGAATCTTCGACCCGTCACTTGAAGCCGAAACGGCATACCAAGATCCTGAGCTAATCGAAGGGTGCTGGGTCCAGTTTGCGCCTGAGTCAATTGAGGTGCGGAGTATATTGCCGTTCACACCCAGTACAAGCTTCGTGCCGTCTGTCGAACTAACGATCTTACGCCAGTTGGCGTTACCTGCATTATTCAGGGCAGTCCAAGCGCCACCGTTATTGGTCGACCGATATATCGTCCCTCCATATTCTCCGATGTACATTTTTGTTCCGTCTCCTGAGATACCAGCCACGTACCAAGACCTATATCCAGCAGCTGCGGGTGATGTCCAGGTGACGCCATAGTCAAGCGATATGTATGGATATCCAGAGCCACGAACGGCGACTACTTTCGCGCCATCGTCAGAAGTGGTGATATTACTCCACGTATTAAGCGAGCCACCCATACCCGTTGAGACCCATGTGATACCAGAGTCTGTTGACTTATAAATCATTCCATCGGCAGGGCTTCCAGAAGCTGCGGCATACAGTATAGTTCCGTCAGAAGACATCGCGACACCTGTCCAATACGTGTTCGGAGAGCCTGGCTGTTGCACCCAGGTCACACCAGAATCATTTGACGTCGCTATCCGTGAATACACGCCGCTTGTTGACGCAGCAAGTTTTGTGCCGTCAGCAGAAGAAACAATCCTGTCCCACTCACGCGACCCTGCACTTGTTCGCTCAACCCATGTGACGCCCGAGTCAGCCGAAGTATACACGTAACTACTTCTCGCGACAGCCGCAAGCTTTACGCCATCCGCAGATGACGCCATGTCATACCATGTCCGTGTACCAGCGCCGCTTTGCTGCGTAAAGGCAAGGTCAGTAAAAGTATTGGAAACACCTCCGAATACGTGTCCAGAACAGGCACCTGCGGTCGGCGTAGTATCTTGAGTGATATAGTAACTAACTTTTTTCAGTGAAGCGGTGAGGCAGAAGGTTTGAGGAGTCGCACTTGTATTTGCCGTATATTGATAGCCGACTCCTGCGCTTGCTGCCAAGCCTTTATTTCCATTCGCGAGAGCGAGGGTCGCAGGAAAAGTGTTGACGTTGACGTGATCGATACTGAGTTGTTTTTTACTATTAGCAAGATCACTTTCAAGCGTCGCAACGATTGCACGATTGAGGACGCCATTGTAAGTGACGATTGCTATTGCAGCGAGTATACCAATCACAACGACGACGATAAGAAGTTCAACAATAGTAAATCCAGATCGTCGAGTTGCGTAAGTCATTAGATATGAGTATAACCTTGAGCGGTATTATTGAGCAAGAGTATCTGTGGGTTTAGGGTTTTTCGTTGTCAGAAAAAGAAGGCAGTACAATAAAGGTATGAATATCTTAGCAACCATTGGTCAAATAGACGCATCCGTAGAGTATATGGACCGATTAACCGTGAAGGTTGTCATCGTAGATGATAATAAGGTTTTAATCCTTAATAAAGGGCTACTCCCGGGTGGTGGTGTCGACGAAAATGAATCAGATCAAGTGGCGATTGTCCGAGAGCTCAATGAGGAACTTGGGGCGACAGTACGAGACGTTAAAGAAATTGGTACCGTTGTTCAGTATCGTAATTTCTTAAGTAAACGTTATGTCATCAACGGATACGTTGCGACGCTCGATTCTATAGGTGGGTCGACGAATCCTCAAGATAAGGGGGAGGCTCGATTTGTCCAAACATGGCTGTCCGTTAAGGATGCTTTAGCGTTTGTCTCGCAGTCGATTAGGGCTTTGGAGGCTGAACCTGCGAATGATGATGCGTATCAAGGGAGGTTATATAACTTAATGACGACGAGGGAGTTGTTGAGAGGGCTATAAATTGATAGCTCACTACACTCCGTCTTTTCGATACTTCATTTTTTGGTTCATGTAAAAATCGTCACCAGACGCTGCATCTTTCACTTTCGCCGCTGGATACTTCTTGGCGTTGTGCTCAATCTTCATTCTCACCGCTTCACTGATATCAATGTTGAGGTGAATCGCTAGCTCTATAGCGTATATCACCACATCGGCAATTTCTTTTTGCATGCTCAGCTTTAATGCCAGGTCTGCGTTGATTTCGGAAACGGTATGATTCTTCCACTGAAACAACTCGAGCAACTCTGCACCTTCAATCATTATCGACTTTGCCATGTCGGCAGGCTCTAACATATTCCAGTCACGCTCGTCCAAGTATTTCTTGATCAGTTCTTGAATATCATTCATAGGTTGAGTATAGCAAAAAAATATCCTATGAAATGCGAAAGGCCCAGTATTGCTACTGAGCCTACGCGACCTGCTAACTACGGCATAAAGCCTTCCGGTGCGATAAAGAACTCAAACGCTTCGCGTCGATAGCCATTTATAGCACCGTTGTTGTGAATGCGAACAACTGCATCGAAGACAAGAGGGCGGTCCTTTTGAAGAGCCCAGTATATACCGTGCCATTCAACAGCGCCCTCAAGTGCCTCTCCGACCGTCAGGCGACGATTATCGGGGTCGGTCAGATAGCGCGCACGCCCGCCAACGTCCTCGTTGTTCTCGATGTGATAGTAGACAACGTAACGCATGGTGTGAGAGTTAGAGTTGTCCATACGAAGCGACGCCCATGGGCGAACCGCTATGTAGTCAACCTGCTTCTCAACCCACGTCCGGAACGAAGGAAAATCCTTCGTGTTAAACTGTTGCGGGCCAACCAATTCGTCGAGAATCTTCCTCAACGTAGGGTTGCTTCCGGCAAATTCAACGTACTTGTTCCACTTCATGTTAATTCCAATCATATAGATGGGGTCGCGCTAGGATGTACCTAGATAATTATATTATAGCATAAAAAATATGAAAAAGCAATATTAAGCGCATTAGCTGCCACCTTTTAGATGAGCCCGGGTTATTCTAACTTAGATTGCTTGAGTTCGCTTCTTAACTTCATCCAAATCTTCCCGAGGTAATTTTGGCCGTCATGATTTTTGCCCCATCCCCAGAATTCGTCCTCGTCGTTCATTTCAACGATGTATAGTTCGCCAGATTCTATGAGTGTGGTGCGGATGAAGGGATGTTGCTCTAGTTTAGCTTGGACGATCTCTTCCATGAATCCAAGCCGTTTCGCTTTCCATTCAGGATCATCTTGATCGTTATTATCATTAGCGAAGTCTGATGCTTCGCGTGGTGAGCGGCAGAGGCGCACTTTTTCTGCGAGGTCAGGGTTCGTATCTAAGAAGTGAGCAGCTTGATAGGCGTGTTCTGTTGTTGGGTATAGCTTCCCTCGCCATTCAGTTTGGAATGGGGCGAAGTTGTCGAAGACGTACCAGCCTTCGAGGAAGAAACCGGCTATTTTTTCGTTGTTCATGGGTTGATTATAGCAGGGGAGAGAAATTCAGCGCTAACTAAAGATTCTTCCCCATCTAAGATAGAATGCAAAAAATGGATCAGTAATATGCAGGACTTTCTCCTCTTCATCGAAATCAATCACAGGAGTTGAGCTTTCGTCGGTGGCAGATATTTCAGCCATGTGTTTTAAGACACGTGCAACCTCCTGAACATTTGGTACATTTTCGGGCATACAAATCTCTCTAATAGCAGTGCGCAAATCCTCATATTCCAGGGTAATAAGCTCTGGCTTAATATGTGCTAAGCCAGCAAGAACTAATCCGTATATATCTACTTTTTCACCACTCTTTAGAGTTCTTTGTATCCTGTCGGAGCGCTGCCTGGGTCCACGTGCTAATTTTTCAAATATAGGTCTGCCAATGGTAGTTTCGGCTGTTTCGATCAAAATTTCATCTAAGTTTGTAGCCTTTAAAGACGCTAAAGACTGATCGATATTCAATCTTGTTTTACATATCTCTCTACAAAACTCCTGCATTAAATGTGGGCTACCTATCGATTCATTTGCGAGTTTGATGAATACCTCATTTGAAACATTCTTATTTAGTAAACTAAAACCCGTAGAGGGTATAAAGCCTAGCTCATCGCTAGACCACCTAGGAACAGTTAGGGATAAAATTCTCCCAGTCATTTCTTTTTCTACTTTTATTGCATCATACCTTCGGTGAGGTATGGCGATCACGACTACTGGAATACCGTCGAAAATTAAAGGTTTTAATGCCCTGACAATATTACCCTGTAATTCTTTTGGTAAGTAATGAAAATCATCGATTACCAAAGGGGTTCTTAAATTCCTCAAGCCTACAAGAGCAGCACTACGAGAAGAGACAATTCTCGTTTGAGCTTGGGCTTCGGATTTTGTACCTTCGAATTTTGCTCCTAATTTAACGCCCGCTTTTGCAACAACAATGCCACCACTCGCGTTTGCTTCTGAGTTAACCGAGCCTGATACGGTATCAGCCCTAGTCTCGGTAGTAGTCTGAAATAGGTCAAGCTGATCCAATAACGTCGACCAGAAATCATCCTCGGTAGTGATCCCGCCCCCATCAATCCATGCCGCCGACTCTCTAGGCAATATTTTCTGAACCAATACAGTTTTACCAGATTTCGTATGACCAGTTACTACAACCAGCTTACATAGGTTTTCAAGTACGCTATTTACTTTTTCTTCTAGCTCCAGAGTCTCGCGTGGATTATAAGTGTACTTCGGGTAGCCACCCGGGACAAAAATATCATAGTATTTTATGAGACTATTCGACATATACAATGTATTATACCATTTACAGAAAATAGATAAGATTTTACTAACAAATAACAAAGACAATAAACCAATACAATCTCGTATAGACGAGGTAAGGGATGTCGCAGCAAGCTACTCTCTCCGCTCACTCGCTCAGAAAAGTAAACTTTTCATTCGCTTCGTTCACTACACCGAACCCTCCGTCTTTTTGCGTTGCAAAAGCAGGGGTTCTCAGTCCCAATCTCGAGAAATGAAAAACGCCAGACCAAAGGTCTGACGATTTTCATGGCTGGGGATGAGGGATTCGAACCCCCGAATGCTGGTACCAGAAACCAGTGCCTTACCACTTGGCGAATCCCCAATAGGATTTTACGCGTGTTGACGTGTACGAAACGGGATGCAAATGCAGGTTCTGATGTGCCTGCGAATCCCCATTACAATCCGATATTATAGCGTATTCCGAGCGAGAACTCAACGGAGAGGGTATAATAGAAAGCATGTCTAAAAAAGAACTTCCCATTATTACTATTCGTCTTGCCCAAATCGTGGGTGGCGGACAAACCATCGCTACTATGGAGGATGGTCGTAAACTTTTCGTCTGGGGCGGCTTGCCGGGCGAACTTGTTGACGTGCAGTTAACGAAAAAGAAATCAAAGCTGGCTGAGGGGATCGTTGTTGCGGTTCACGAACCATCTGAAGATCGCGTTGAAGCAAAGGATGCCGAGAGCTATCTTTCAACGAGTCCGTGGCAGATTATGTCATTTGCCAAAGAGCAGCACTACAAGGCTGCGTTGATCGAGGAAGCGTTTGAGCTTCACGATATCGTGCTTCCTGAAACTATCGAGGTATATAGCGATGACCGTGAATACGGGTATCGCAACAAGATGGAGTTCAGCTGGTGGTGGACAAAAGAGATCGAGCAGCTTGATCTTGCGTTCTTTAAGCGGGGGACTCACACGAAGATTGCGGTGCAGTCAAGTAGCCTTGCGACTGACGTTCTGAACGAAGCAGCGGTGCGGATGCGCGATATTCTTCGTGCTCGTGAGGCGAAGGGCTTCTTACTCAAGACGCTCCTTATTCGTACGTCTGCGGCAGGCGAGGTTGCAATGCAACTCTACGTCAAAGATCCTAAGTTTGCACTCTTTACTGACGAAGAAATCAAGGCGCTTGATGCGTATAGCTTTGAGTTGATTTTCTCAAACCCACAGAGCCCAGCGAGTGTGATTACTGAACGCTTGCAGCAATGGGGCCACGAGGCACTTTCTGATACGATTCTTGAAGTACCATTCCGTTATGCAACCGAAGGGTTCTTCCAGATCAACCTTCCTGTGTACGAGCAGGCACTTCGCGACATGCAAACATACATTGCGGCCGACAAGCCAGTTGTTGACCTTTACAGTGGTGTTGGAACTATCGGTTTGACCATTGGTGGAGACACGCCAACCCTCGTTGAAATCAACGAACACGCGGTTCGTGAAATGAAAGAGAATATTGCCGAACTTGGTAAGACTGGTGCTGAAGCGGTGCTTTCTGCCTCAGAACAGGCACTTGATCACATTAACGGTGACTCATTGATTATTGTTGACCCACCACGCGCTGGGCTTGAACAATCAGTCGTTGACCGTCTTCTTGAAACAAAACCAGAACGAATTGTGTATTTGTCATGTAATCCTGCAACGCAGGCTCGTGATGTTGCGCGACTCGCTGAAGTATATGGCATCAAAGCTCACCGTGGATACAATTTCTTCCCACGCACACCGCACATCGAACACCTCGTTGTGCTTGATAAAAAAGCTTAGCTCGTACGGATACGGCGGTAGGTGAACTTTGTTGACTGCCGCCAACTGCCGCTACTGTCACTATCAAATTGATTAATGATGCCATCTTTGACACCGCTGAGCAAAATAAGTGCCGGGCTGTAGGGGACGAGTGTCCGATAAAAGGCAATGTCTTGGTCTGAAATATTGGTTCGGCCAGGGAACACATCAAGAAACTTTGCTTTTCCGACTTCGTCAAAGTAGTCAGGTCGGTTGACTGGCGGGAGATAGTTTTCTGCAATTACGCCAACGCGTGAAACAATGCGCTTTACATCACCCAATACGAGTGGTGATTGGCTTGAGATAAAAAGATAGAATTGCTTCTTCTTCGTTAAAAAGAGGGTCGCGTCGGCGGTTCGGCTAACAGGGATTTTTCGAGCAATCACTGAGTCAACTTCGAGATCAATCCCAAAGCGTGCGTCGATTGTTCGCTCGAGTGAAATATCATCGTATACTTGCTCGTTCATACCCGTCATTGTACCACTCCACCGAGTGCTATACTATCTCTATGGACTTCTCTACTCGATACGCACAGCTCAATACTGCCCAAAAACAGGCCGTTGACACAACCGACGGTCCAGTTATGGTGATTGCTGGGCCGGGTACGGGTAAAACTGAGCTTTTGAGTGTGCGAGCAGCGAATATCTTGAAAAAGACCGACTCGCTGCCAGAGAATATTCTTTGTCTAACGTTTACTGATAGCGGTGCGGCAGCAATGCGCGAACGTCTAGTGGGGATTATCGGCAAAGATGCGTATAAAGTCGCGATTCACACCTTCCACAGCTTCGGCAGCGAAATTATTAACCAGTATCGTGACTATTTCTTCCGCGGTGCGCTATTCGAGCCAGCCGACGACCTGCGTCGTTATGAAATCTTGCAATCTATCTTTGCAGAGTTGCCCCTCGGCAGCCCGCTCGCCAGTAAGATGAACGGCGAATTCACTCACTTTAGCGATGCGCAGCGGGTGATTTCTGAACTGAAGCGAACCAGCGCGCTCACCAGCGATGAGCTCCTCGCCGTGATTGAGCAGAGCGAAGCGGCGATTGATACAATCGAGCATCTTTTGATGCCAATTATGAATGAGCGTGTCAGTAAGAAGACCGGTGTTGAGATAGCCAAGCTACTCGCTGATGAGCTCACTGTTATTTATGCCGCAGCCGAGCCACTTCACGATGTCACACCGCTCGCGCGTATTATTATTGAGTCATTACAAGAAATGATTCTCCTCACTGAATCTGAACACCCAACTAAGCCAATTAGCGCCTGGAAAAAATCTTGGCTCAAACCCGACGATCAAAAACAGCAGCACTTCAAGACTCGTGAACGACTCGTCAAACTTCGGGCGGTTGCTCATGTATATTTCCAGTACATCTCCCGGATGGAGCAGGCGAGCCTGTACGATTACGATGACATGATCATGCAAGTCGTGCATGCAATTGAAGTGAATGACGATCTTCGCTACGAACTGCAAGAAAAGTACTTGTACATCATGGTTGATGAGTTCCAAGACACGAACGTCGCGCAGATGCGTATCATCCACAATCTCACCGAGAACCCGGTCAACGAAGGTAAGCCAAACATTCTTGTCGTTGGTGATGATGACCAGGCGGTCTATGGATTCCAGGGAGCTGACATCAGTAATATTATTCGCTTTAAAGATTTGTACCCAGCGCTCGACCGGATTGTTTTGACCGATAATTATCGCTCAGGTTCAGTCATTCTTGATCAAGCCCGCCAAGTGATTACGCAGGGGAGTGACCGACTTGAACGACTTATTCCTGAGCTTAATAAAGAGCTGACTGCTCAGCGAAAAGATGCGGGTGAAGTTCGCCTTATTGAAGCTGAACCGATCGACGCTGAGCGCCACTGGCTGGTATCTGACATTGCCGAAGCAATCAAAGCAGGCGAGACACCATCAGAAATTGCCGTCCTGGCACGCAATCACCACGAACTCGTTTCATTAGTGCCCTACTTCCAACGCTACGATATTCCGATTCGCTATGAACGCCAAGAGAATATTCTTGAAAGTGCACCGTTAAAGACATTATTGCTTCTTTCGCGGGTTATTGTTGCCCTTGAAAAAAGTCAGCACGACGAAGCGAATGCACTCCTTCCAGAACTCCTGGCGCATCCTGCGTGGGGTTTGACGCCGGTTGAACTCTGGCAACTCAGCACCACGGCCTATACCGCACGCCAGCCATGGATGACCGTCATGTCGACCACACCACGCTTCACTGATATTCACACACAAATCGTTACCTGGGCTGCCGACGCAACGATTGAGCCGCTCGAACCAATGCTCGATAAAATCATTGGCCGTCCAAAAGATGATGAACCGGCGAGTCCGCTCTATGAATATTTCTTCTCTGAAAAAGCACTTGCCGATGCGCCAGAGCAATATCTCGAACACCTTTCTGCACTTCGTACGATTCGTGAAAAGATGCGTGGTTACCAACCCGATACCGCACTGACCCTGGCGTCATTTGTCGACTTCATTCACTTATACCAGCAGCTTGGCACGCCATTGCTTTCGTCGCGCGCATCCCGCGCTTCAAGCGATAGCGCCGTGCAACTTTTAACTGCTCACAAATCAAAAGGGCTCGAATTCGATCGTGTCTACGTCATTAATAGCATCGATGCGCAGTGGGGACAGACCGCTCGTACCAAGTCACGAACGATTGGCTATCCTGAAAATCTTCCGCTTTCACCAACCGGAAATACGCTCGACGAACGACTTCGCTTGTATTACGTTGCGATGACCCGTGCCCGTAAACACCTGACGCTTAGCTTCAGTGGTGCGAACAGTAGCAACAAGGCGACACTTCTCGCGAGCTTCTTAATCTCAGATAGCTTCACGCCAACCACGTTGCCCGAATCAACCAAGGCAGTGCGCGTTGAGGCCGAAGAACTCGCGTGGTATGAGCCACTCGTGCAGCCGACAAAAGAACTCCGCGAATTACTTGCGCCGCAGCTTGAGGCATTCTCACTCAGCGCAACGGCGCTTCATCACTTTCTCGATATTGAACGAGGTGGCCCGCAGCACTTCTTAATGAATAACTTGCTCCACTTCCCAAGTACTCGACCAGCTGCAGCCTCATACGGAACGGCCGTCCACCGCGCGCTGCAGAATGCACACGTTCACTTGCTCGCAACAGGTGACCAAAAGCCATTTGAAGATATCTTGCATGATTTTGAAACGGCACTCGCACTCGAACGACTCAGCCCACATGACCAAACACTACTTTTGCAAAAAGGGAGCGAGCAACTTCCTATCTTCCTAGCTGCCGAGAATAGTGTGTTTACTGCCGCCCAAAAATCAGAGGTTCCGTTTGCGCATCAAGCAGTTCATATTGGTGACGCACGATTAACTGGTAATATTGACGTCCTTGAACTTGATAAGGCAGAGCAGCTTGCGGTAGTAACCGATTACAAAACAGGAACGCCATTACTGCAATGGCGCGGTGGAGCAGATTACGCTAAAAAGAAAGCGTACCAGTATCGCCAACAACTCCTTTTCTACAAATTACTTGTTGAAGGATCTCGTGATTATCATAACTATAACGTCAGTGCTGGGCGCATTGCGTTCATTGAGCCAACCGCCAGAGGAGAGGTCATTACCCTCGAAACCGAGTTCACCCCAGAGGAGGTGACTCATTTGACACAGCTTATTGAAGCGGTCTGGAAGCGAATTGAAATGCTTGATCTCCCTGATATTTCCGCCTATCCACCGACCGTCGAAGGCATCATTGCTTTCGAGCAAGACCTCATTGACAATACAGTGTAAATAATGCTATAATAGTAGATAGCGCAGTTGAGGCGTGAACTACTGACAGTAATGAATTAGTGCTCGTAGTCCACGCCTCCTGTTGCACATTGACAGAGATAGTGAAAATATCATCGCAACCGACCTTCTCCATCCCCCCATGGTAGGTTTGTTGCGGTGAGCCTGCATAGATACACGCGGAATCCGTGGACAACTCTCACCCCCAGTAAGAAAAGTCCCGTTTCGTGCATCGATTCGAATACCCCCAAGGGGATCCCTTCGTATCGAAACAGTTTGTCTATGCAGGCACCCCTAAACTGGGCGGATGGGTGACGACACCTGCACCCCTTTTTGACACAATGGCGTGTCAAACAAGGCTATCCCATCCGCCCGGACCACCCCCGCAATCACACACAGCAGATTCGCCCTTAGGAGGTGATGATATTGGCATATACTTGGACTCCTCCCGTTTCGCCGACAGGAAGTCGGACGAGCAGGAGAGCTTGTAAGTGCGGACAGGAATACTTCGTTAAGTCAGGTGATGACTGGATGAAGTGTCCTGCCTGCGACACGGATCTTCCCCAAGTGAAATAACACTGTGATGCGGACGCCTTTACGGCGACAAATCGGGACAAAAGAATCACTATCTCTGTCCGCTCACCCTATTCATGAATACTTCGTGAACAGAGTGAGCGCTTTTTTATGCGATAATATACTAATGACAAGTTTCTGGAACGACCTACCAAAACCATTCTATATTCTGGCTCCCATGGAGGCGGTGACTGACGTCGTCTTCCGACACGTTATCGACAAGGCTACAGCGCCAGACATCTACTTTACTGAATTCACCAATACTGCGAGTTACTGTAGCCCTAAAGGCGAGCACAGCACTCGTGGTCGTTTAGCATTTACCGAAGACGAGCAACCGATTGTTGCACAAATTTGGGGGAAGAACCCTGAGCATTTTCGTGAGATGGCGCACGGTTTAAAGGCACGTGGCTTTGCTGGTATTGACATTAATATGGGCTGCCCAGACAAATCTGTCGTGCACGGCGGGTCGGGGAGTGGTCTTATTCGCACACCAGAGCTCGCTGCTGAGATTATTGCCGCAACAAAAGAAGCTGGGCTCCCTGTGAGCGTGAAGACCCGCCTTGGTGATGTGAAGCCTGATGAATGGCGCGAATGGCTGACTCATATTCTTCAACAAGATGTCGTCAACCTCACCATCCACTTGCGCACTCGCAAAGAAATGAGCAAAGTGCCGGCTCACTTTGAATTGATTCCTAAAATTAAAGCGCTGCGTGATGAGATCGCTCCGCAGACACTGCTTACTATTAACGGCGACATTCGTGATCGCGAACACGGCGACGAACTTGTCAAAGAATACGGCGTCGATGGCGTGATGATTGGCCGTGGTATTTTTACGAACCCATTTGCTTTTGAAGCAACACCGACCGAACACTCTCGCGAAGAGCTGCTTGGACTTCTCAGCTTACAACTCGACCTCTTTGACAAGTATTCACTCGAAGATCCACGAAAATACGACCCGCTTAAGCGATTCTTTAAGATTTATGTGCGTAATTTTGATGGTGCCGCTGAACTTCGCGACGAACTCATGCATACAAAAACTACTGAAGCAGCACGTACCGTTCTCGCAAAAGCCCCACAAAGTTAAAGCCCGCCCCCGAAGGAGCAGGGCTCTAACTTCGGTGACGGGGTTGGGGTGATGGCTTTGCATCTCGTCGGCGCCACATGACGAAATCATGGGGCCTCAACGCACGGCGGATGTTCTTGCTGATCTGGTTGTTGGTCGGTGTATCGGCGTACACAATTTCAATTATTTTCTGACCGTTATGCTCCGTCACAAAAGCAATTTTCACACCCGGCGCTTTTCTGATCTTCTTGACTGCGTCCTCGTTCGATATGTTGCTCGTTCTCATTCGCACAAACTGCGACATGACACCTTCTTCCAATAGAGAAAATAGCCGTTCAGAACGACTATATCATTTTTCTCAAGAATTTCAAACTCTAGTGACGGCGGCGACGGTGGAGTTCAGCGACGCGCAGGCGAACCTGGTGACGGTCGATGAGTTGATGTGCCTTATCGAGGGCAACTTGGTCCTGAGCATCATCACGAAGCTTCAAGGCTCGTTCAAGCGCAGCCTTTGACTCAGCTTCGATAATATCTTCGCCGTGGTCAGCTTCGTCAACCAAGACGCGGATTGCATCTGGGTTAATTTCAATCACACCACCACTAATCGCAAAGTATTCAAGTGCAGTATCGGCATCACCTTTTTTATGACGGACAGACAACACCCCAGGAGACGCGATCGTCACGATCGGCTCGTGTCCAGGGAAGACAGCAATATCACCAGCAGTTGTTGGTGCCATGAGCTCGTAAATATCTTGATCGATACTGACGCCCTGAAGTGTAATCATCTGAAGGTGCATTATTAGGCCTTCTTTGTCTTTTCGTTACGGATCTTTTCAGCAAGCGTCCCGTTCACCATGTAGAACCAGTCTTCTGGCTTGTCGTCGTACTTACCATCAAGAATGTCAGAGAAGTCACGAATTGTGTCTTCGAGCTTGACGTATGTTCCTGGGTTTCCGGTAAACTTCTCGGCAACGTGGAATGGCTGAGAGAGGTAACGTTGGATACGACGCGCACGAGCAACCGTTTGCTTCTGGTCGTCAGAAAGTTCTTCCATACCAAGGATCGCAATGATGTCTTGGAGTTCTTTATATTGCTGCAAAATTCGCTGAATTTCACGAGCGATACGGTAGTGCTCTTCACCAACGACTTCTGGGTCGAGGCTGGTTGAGCTTGAAGCAAGCACGTCAACTGCTGGGTAGATACCAATTTCAGTCAAGGCACGGTTCATCACGATAGTTGCATCGAGGTGAGCGAAGGTTGTTGCAGGCGCTGGGTCAGTAAAGTCGTCGGCAGGGACGTAGACGGCCTGAACAGAGGTAATTGAACCATTCTTTGTTGAGGTGATACGTTCTTGAAGGACACCCATCTCTTCTTGAAGGTTTGGCTGGTAACCCACCGCAGACGGAAGGCGACCAAGCAGCGCTGAAACCTCAGCACCAGCCTGTGTATATCGGTAAATGTTGTCAACGAAGAGGAGGACATCTTTTCCTTCATCACGGAAGGCTTCAGCCATTGTAAGGCCAGAAAGTGCCACACGAAGACGAGCTCCAGGCGGCTCATTCATCTGACCGAAGACAAGAGAAGTCTTATCGAGTACGCCAGCTTCTTCCATTTCGTAGTAGAGGTCGTTTCCTTCACGAGTTCGCTCACCAACACCGGCAAAGACAGAGTTTCCGCTGTGGAACTTTGCGATGTTGTTAATAAGCTCTGTAATAAGGACTGTCTTACCGACACCCGCACCAGCGAAAAGACCAGCTTTACCACCCTTAATAAGTGGAGCAATAAGGTCAACAACCTTGATACCAGTTTCAAGCACTTCAGAAGTATTTGACTGTTCATCAAGTGTTGGTGCTGCGCGGTGAATTGGTGAGCGCTTGCCCTTTGGTGTTGGCTTACCGTCGATAGCGTCGCCAGTCACGTTAAACATGCGACCTTGTGTTTCTTCACCAACTGGCACGCTAATTGGAGCGCCGGTTGCGATAACTTCATCGCCGCGCTTCAACCCGTCAGTCGTTGCAAGTGCAATCGCACGGACGGTGTGCTCGTCGAGGTGCTGGGCAACTTCAAGTGTTACGACCGAGTCGTCACGAGTAATCGTCAATGCATCGTAAATCGCAGGAATGTCAGTCGTAAACTCAACGTCAACAACGACTCCGACGATCTGTATAATTTTTCCTGTATTCTTTGTCATTATTGTTGTCTCCTTTGATTGATAGATGAATGTGGGTGGTTCGGGTCATTCGGTCGGTTAGTCATTGAGAGCCTCCACACCGCCACTGATTTCGGCAAGTTCCTGGGTAATGGCTCCTTGTCGCGCTTTGTTCATAGCAAGCGTGAGGTCGTCCACCAGGTCAGATGCGTTGTCGGTTGCATTCTTCATGGCCATCATACGCATACTGTGCTCACTCGCTCTTGAGTCAAGCAATGCTTGGTAAATCTGCGCACCAACTAATCGGTAGGCGATGCCATCAAGCACTTCTTCAGTGCTTGGTTCATACTGCACATCACGCGCAACATTCGGTTCTTCGGCCGGTTCAAAACCAGCAGGGAGGACACGAATAATCTTTGCATCTTGGCGCATACTGCTCACAAAGTCGGTGTAGATCACATCGACAGCATCAACTTCACCACTCTCAAACAATGTTCGAGCGCTATCGAGGATTGCGCGAAGCTCGCTGCCGTCTGGACGGTCAGGCATATCTTCATACGCACCGAGTACTTGTGTGTCTTTAATCCGAGCAACAAATTGCGCAGCCTTACGACCGACAGTAATTGTAGTGTTCTTAATACCCGCAGCGTCGTCGAGCTTGAGTTCATCTGCATAGACACGAACGATATTGCTGTTAAAGGCACCGGCAAGACCCTTGTCTGAGGCAATCACGATCATCAAACGAGTTTTGATCGGGCGATTGACGAATAGTGGGTGATTCTTGACTGAAGTATGTGTTGAGATGGCAGTCAAAAGCTCACGCGCAGCAAGCGTATACGGTGCAGAAGCTTTGGTCGCTTCTTGCGCACGGCGCATTTTACTCGCAGCCACCAATTGCATCGCCTTCGTAATCTGGCGAGTGCTCTTGACGGAGCGAATACGTGATTTTAATGCCTGAGTCCCAGCCATATCGATTAGTCCTTAAAGCCCTTCGCCACAGCAAGTGCGGTCGTTTCGATGACTTTCTGGATCTCTTCAGATGGTTTCGCACCCTTATCGAGTTCAGCCATATCCTTTTTGTGATCAGTTGAGAGGCGAGTCAACAACGCAGCTTGTGCATCCTTGATCTTCGCAGGCGTAACAGTGTCAAAGTATCCAGCGGTAATTGCCATAATACTTGCAACTTGTTCCCAAACGCTCAATGGTTGGTACTGAGGCTGCTTCAAGAGTTCAGTCAAACGCTGACCACGGTCAATTTGGCTCTTTGTTGAGGCGTCAAGATCGCTACCGAACTGGGCAAAGCTTGCAAGTTCACGGAACTGGCTCAAACCGAGCTTCAAGTTGCCACTCACGCTCTTTACGGCAGAGGTTTGCGCAGCACCACCAACACGAGACACAGAAAGTCCGGCTGAGATCGCTGGGCGAATACCTTGGTAGAAGAGGTCAGTCTCGAGGAAGATCTGACCGTCGGTGATTGAAATCACGTTGGTTGGAATGTACGCAGAGATGTCACCAGCTTGTGTTTCAATGATTGGCAATGCAGTCAATGAGCCACCGCCGAGTTCGTCAGAAAGTTTCGCTGATCGCTCGAGGAGGCGAGAGTGAAGGTAGAAGACGTCACCTGGGTAGGCTTCACGTCCTGGTGGGCGACGAAGAAGGAGTGACATTTGGCGATAGGCAACCGCGTGCTTTGTAAGGTCATCGTAAATCATGAGCGCGTGACCGCTGTTGTCGCGGAAGTATTCACCCATGGCAGTTGCAGCATATGGAGCAATGTAAAGCAGTGATGCAGGGTCAGCTGGGCTTGTGGCAACGATGATTGTCTGCTCAAGCACACCTTCTTGCTTCAAACGCTCAACAAGTCGAGCAACCTTTGAACGCTTTTGACCGATTGCAACGTACACGTTAATCACACCGGTGTTTTGCTTCGCCTGGTTAATCATTGTGTCGATCGTGAGCGCAGTTTTACCAGTTTGGCGGTCACCAATAATCAACTCACGCTGACCACGACCAATAGGGAACATCGCGTCAATTGCAGCGATACCTGTCATAAGTGGCTCGTGGACAGACTTACGACCCATCACACCAATTGCTTCACGCTCAACCGCACCGCGTGTCTTTGTTTTAATTGGCGCACCGCCGTCGATAGGGCGACCAAGCGCATCGACAACACGACCAAGAAGCTCAGGCCCAACAGGAACCGTGAGCACTTCACCCTTTAGGCGAACCGTTTGACCAGCTTTGACCTTTGAATCGCTCCCGAGGAGAACGGCACCGATTTCATCTTCAAGAAGGTTGAGGGCAAATGCTTCAACAATGCCTTCAGGCGTTTCGATCTGCAAGACTTCACTGTAGCCAGCCTTACGGAGTCCGTGAATCCAGGCCACACCGTCACCAACACGAAGGATAACTCCTACTTCATCAAGCTCTTTGCCTGTCTCAAGCCGTTCAATGGCGCTGCGTAGTTCTTTTGATAATTCTGTCATTGCTATTTCAGTCATGGTCTTTTCCTTTACGCTTTCTTGAATCTGGTCTTAAGGGCGGTTAGTTGTGTTGCAATTGTCTGGTCGAGCTCTTTACCGGGGAGTGATATCTTCACACCGCCGAGCACTTTCTCATCAACTTCGTTGTGCAGTGATATATCGGTTGCCTGTGTATGTTCGGCGATATATTTGCGTAGTTCGCTCAATGTTTCTTCGGAGAGAGCGAAGGCGCTGGTTACCGTGGCGCCGACATGGCCCCGTTCAGCAACATACTCTTCTATATCTCGAATGATGAGGCCAGCATGCTTGGTTTGTTTCTCGGTGACGAGATACGCAGCAAGCAAAGTCATAATCTCACCGACAGCAACGCCTGCAAGTAATTGATCACCCGCGTAGCGAGCAACCGATCGACGAGACAAGCGTCGTGCCATATTAGCGAGTTTCCTTAATTGCCTTAGCAATCAATGTTTTGTCGGCAGCAGCAGTGTGAGTTTCACCAACGACCTTACCGGTTGCAAGCGCAACAAGTTCGAGTGTTTCGTCGTGAAGTTGTACGCGAGCTTGTTCGATATCTTTCGCAAGCTGAGCGCGAGCATCGTTAACGATGCGTTCTGCAGATTTCTTTGACTTCGCTTCACTTGCCATCACCATGTTTGATGATTCAAGCTTTGCTGTTGCCACAATTTCTGCTGCTTCTTTACGAGCCTGATCGAGGAGCTCTTGTACTTCATCTTGGCTTTCGGCAGCAGCAGCTTGTGCTTTTTCAGCCGCAACCGCAGCTGCTTCGATGTTCGCTTGGCGTTCATCGACAGATTTCATGAGCCATGGGTAGACAAACTTACCGAGCAGCGCAACAAGAATAAGAAACGCAACCGTCTGCAAAATAAGCAGGCGCCAGTCAATACCAAGGGCAGAAAAAAGATCTCCCGAGGCACCAGTCGTTTCAGCAGCAAATTGGCTCAATACGTTCATCGAACCGACCTACAAGAACTTCGCAATGATAGCAACGATGATACCGATAATCGCCAATGAGTCAGCGAAGACGATCGCAGTAATCATAAGTGAACGAATATCGCTGAGCTTTTCTGGGTTTCGGCCAAAAGCGTTCAATGCAGCTGCACCGATAAATCCGATTGCAAGCGCTGCACCAACTGCAGGTAGTCCGTATGTAATGCCAAAAGCAAGTGCGTCCATAGTAGTATTATTCTCCTTTATTAACTTTCTTCATTATATCACCCCTTTTGGGTCACCTTTTTCTTAGGGTGAGCAGCGGGGGAATGATCAGGTGAGGGGCCGTGTGAAACGGCGAGTGAGGTAAAGATGAGCGTCAGAATGAAGAAGACATACGCTTGGATAAATCCAATGAAGAGTTCAAACGCCATAAAGACAGGGAGCGTAACGGCAGCAAAGTAACTCGTCAGGACGGCAATAACGATCAACAGGACTTCACCCGCGAACGCGTTACCGAAGAGTCGAAGGGCGAGTGCAATACCGCGAGACATCTCGCCGACAAGTTCAAGTACACCTTCAAACGCACCGACAGGGTCTTTGAAAGGGTTGCGGAAGTAGCGGTGCGCATTACCGAATACACCGAGATATTTCACTGCGTAAATTTGTACGGTCACAATGGTGATGATCGCAAGGGCGAGCGTAAAGTTAAGGTCAGACGTGAGGCTTCGGAAAACCGAAACATCGCCAATCTTAATTGCATCAACGCCAGGCATAACGCTAAACCAGTAGTTAATAAGCACAACAAAGAAGATGGTGATCGCGAGCGGTGCAACCTTACGAGCAAGTTTTTTGTCAGGAATAATATCGCTGATTTGCTTCAAGAGACCCTCAAAAACCCACTGCACGAGCCCAACAAAACGATTGTATTTGCCTTTACGAACTTTACTTGCAACATACACCAAAATGAGTACGGTCAAGAGTGACCCGATAATACCGGTAATCAACGCATTGGTGACAGGGAAACCGAAGACATGAAACAGTGGCTGTGCTGAAATTGAAATGTGGAGTTCGGCCGCGGCAAACATATTATCGCAACTTCCTAACTGCACGAAGCTGAAGTGTAATGAGTGCTGCGCTGGTTGCCACACCAAGAATTAAGCAGACAATCAAACCAATTGGGCTGATTGAAAACAGCTTATCGACACCAATACCAAGAAAAGTTCCCCCGAGAGTTGGCACAAAGGCCCTCCAGGTGGTATCTAACGCCGTTACAAACATCAACTTAGTTGCCGACATGGCAGGAGGTTGTGTCTTCGTCCGGCCCGGCTGTTCTTCCAGTCGAGGAGACTTAGTCATATAGGTCAATAATAACAGGTGTATGAGGGGCTGTCTAGGGCGTCACTACGGGATTGAGGTAACATTGAAGGTAAATGTGCCGACCGATGTAAATCGGTGAAGTGTGTATTCGCCAAATGTTGAAATCGTTCCGCCAGTCGCCACGAGTGTTCCTGTTTTGTAACGAATTGCTACAAAACCAGACCCGCCAGCACCACCGGTTGCCGTGAAGCTCGCGCCGCCACCGCCGCCAGTACCAGCAAGTCCCGCTACGCCACTTCCGCCACCGCCACCGTTTGTTGCCGCACCAGCCGCCGCAACACTTGTTCCAATGCCGCTTCCGCCGCCGCCATACGCAGTACGAACGTTTGTAAAGTATGTCGTCACACCAGCACCACCATTACCGCTCAATCCAGAAGTAACTCCGTCTCCACCATTTCCGCCAGCACCACCGCCACCACCGCCACGACGAGTAGAAGCATTAGCACCTCCATCGCCAGTGTTTCCATTTCCTCCATTACCACCGTGACCAGCAGTCCCGGCTGCACCCAGTGAGCTTGAGCCAGCCGCACTAGAACCACCAGTACCGCCACCGCCACCCGAGCCGCCAGTTGTTGGAGAAATCGGATTATTCACGTTCACTAAGCGAGGACCACCGCCACCGCCACCAATTGCCTGGTAACCCGTCGATGAAGCAAAATATGAATTCGCACCGCGCGCTCCAACGGCACCATCCCCAGCACCTGCACCACCAGCGCCAACCACAACAGTCCTTGCTCCAGTTGAGGCAATCGCAATGTCCTTAATAATACGAACACCGCCACCGCCACCGCCAGCACCACCATTGCCACTTGCGCCACCGCCGCCAGCTACCACCAGCGCGTCGACGACAACAGGGTCCTTGACCTGGTTCGGACTTGGGCGGAATGAATCAGCATATGAATAGATGTTGCCGAACCCTGTTGACCATGTCGTCGTCGCAAGCCAGCGATTATCAGTTCGTTGTAGTGTCGTATTGTCAGATGTTCGAACGACAGAAAGAGCCATGCCAGATGGATTTGCTGTTGAGCCGCCATTATATACAAGCGCACCAAATTGATACACACCCGGAGTTAGTGTACTTGTTACCGCATTTACCGTAGAACTTGCCGATGAGTTTACTCGAGCGCCGTTCATAAAAACCGAACAAACGTCATCGCAAGCGGCAGTTACCTTTACTTCCGTATCTGCACTAATGGTAATTGGCTCATTTGCCCTAAACATTGCGTATCGATTCGCAGGATAGTTGCCGGACGAATTGTTATGTGTGGTTGAGATTAGCCGAGCAAATTGGTCACCAGACCTGGTTGCCCAATCAGAAGTCGGCGTGAGTGATGCGGCGTTTACATCACGAACGACGCTCCAAGCACTTGGTGATGTAACATACTCGGGGTCAGAAAATGAAACGACATCACCGTTACTCACACGCCAACTTGAATCAGTGATGACTATAGGGGCCATCGTCGCGGTTGCTACGGCAGCTTTGATCGCTCCAGCGACGGCAGTGTCTTGGGCTTCGAGCGTATCGCTTGATACCACTGCGGTAATACTGTGGCAACCTGGCGTCAACGCAACAGTACTCGTCGCACCACCTGGGCCAGTAGAAAGCCTTAACGTACCGTCAATATAAATCTGCACCGTTGCACTCGGTGTTGTCTTGAAATAGAGTGCGTAGGAGCCAGCTTCGTTAATATTGAAGTCTTTTCTAAAATATGCCTTTCCTGCATACGACGTCGATGGAGAGGTCGATTCAGAGATTGCTCGTGCCGATGATGCATTCGCAACCGCCACCGTTGCGCCAGAATAACTTGCGTTGCGCCAGCCGAGCGAACTCTTTGTTGCACCAGAGCAGAGCTCGGGTACAACCGTAGCTTGGACTGAAGGCTGTGAGTATCGCCGCCACACAGCTCCGTTTGAACTTCTTATGAGCTCAACATATCCACTATTAGCTACTGCAACTGCTCTCCCGTCGGAATCAAGAGACGGCCTACTGGCACTAAACGACGTCTTGATTGTATCAACTGACAGCACCCAGCAGCGCGGATCGGTAGTCCTTCTGTCTATGGTCGTATCTGTTAATGAAGGACACGTAAATCCATCGTACACACCACTACAATTCGTACCCGGGCGAAGAGGATTTGCATCAGTCCATAAGGGCACATTGTTATTTTGCGCAAGACACGCCTTGGCGTACTCAACACCTGCTTCACCAGCTGTTTTAGCGAGCTGCTCGTAGTATTGCGTCTTTAGTGAAGTGCGGATTCCGACAACCGAAGTGACAGAGACAGTTAAGACCATTAAAAGGACAATCGATGCTACGAGCACCGTTGGTAATGCAAACCCACTCCTGCCACGATTGACGTTGTTCATTTCACTAAATTATACCACAAGCACCATAGAACAACTTGGCAATTACGATCATTCACTGTACAATGTATAGTAACTAGATTAAGGAGTCGTCATGAGCACAGCTACACCGCAAATTACTATCTACCGTACCAGTTGGTGCGCATTCTGCCACACTGAAATGCAATGGCTTGACCGCATGGGCATTCCTTACATTGCAAAAGATATTGAAGAAGACCAAGAAGCTCACGATGAGCTTATGGCAAAGATTAACGGCGACTTCCGCGGCGTCCCCGTCACTGATGTTGCTGGAGATATTGTTCTCGGCTTCGACCGACCAAAGCTTCAAGACGCAATCAAGGCTCACAATATTCAGCCCGTTGAAGCTGAATCAAAAGACGCATAGCGTATACTTATAAGAGTGAAAACTCCCAACACTCAGACTATTATTATGATCCACGGCTTCCGCGGCACGCACCACGGGCTTATTCCTATTGCCAAACACATTAAAGACTTCCGTGTTGTGATTCCTGATCTTCCTGGGTTCGGCAAAGGCGCAACACTTACAGACTATTCACTCGAGAGTTATGTGAAATGGCTCCACGGCTATGTGCGTCAGCAAAAACTGACACAGCCACCAGTATTGCTCGGACACTCGTTCGGAAGTATTGTCGCCGCAGCTTATGCAAAAAAATATCCTGAAACAATTCAGAAGCTCATTCTTGTAAACCCCATTGGCGCACCTGCACTTGAAGGCCCTCGTGGTCTTTTGACAAAATTCACTGTCTTTTATTATTGGGCCGGTACGAAGCTGAGTCCAAAGCTAGGACATAAATGGCTTTCATCACAACTTGTGACCGACGGAATGAGTTTCGTTATGACAAAAACCGATGATGCAGAAATGAAAGAGTTCATTAAGACGCAGCACCGTCAGCACTTTAGTCGATTCCATACTCCAGAGTCGGTTAGTGAAGGATTTAAAACCTCAGTGACCCATAGCGTGCGTGATTTCGCAAAGCAGATTTCCGTCCCAACACTATTGATTGCGGGAAGCCTCGACGACATCACGCCGCTCAGCAAGCAATACCAGTTGGTAAAATTATTCCCGAAGGCAAAGCTCCGGGTAATTAACGATGTCGGTCATTTAACTCACTACGAGACTGCCGAAAAAGTGGCGCAGTTAACTCAAGCGTTCTGTAAACTCTCATAGATTGCTTCAAATCGAGCAAGTGT
>Ga0247816_10000415_pt1 | contig 24247 bp, 5 predicted proteins | sample UWRJL209509C1_FD_179930 | JGI IMG/M metagenome (GOLD analysis project Ga0247816, IMG submission 179930) | Plant litter microbial communities from Arlington Agricultural Research Station in Wisconsin, United States - UWRJ-L209-509C-1 | ecosystem: Environmental > Terrestrial > Plant litter >...
TGGAAGGGATACATCCTACAACGGATGATACGATTTTCTATACAACGTCCAGCACAATAACCGAAAATAATGTAACAGGTGATGTTGTAAATCCGCGTAAAAGGACAACACTTGAAAACATATTATCGGTAAGGCCGAGATATGACAGGATCAGGATACTTACATCTTCCAACAATTATCTTTTCAAATCCGGACTTACAGCAAAAAAAGAAATAAACCTCCAACCGGTATTTAATCTGATGGGGGCTTTCCTGCAATGGCACAGTTCTGTGGCCAAGGAAGCGTTGTATAAATCACCAATAGCCACATCCAAATACAAAGGGTATATGCGTGACGAGGTTCAGCCCTTCGCCGCAAGGATGCTCTTCAATGACGGCACCTATTCCCCCAATTTTCCATTGGTTGCAAGACCGGCAAGCACATTTCTGTACAACGATGAGCAGGTTTCCGAATTGGCAGAGGTAGAACCAACGGATTTCAACTATCAGTCCATAACTGCAAATTCGCCCAACTGCTCTGCAAACAGCCGCACAAGAATCTGGCAGATATACAACACCGCAACAGTGGAGGGAGCATGTGATGATTTTACTGAAAACGGCACCATAATAACAGAAAATGATGTACAACAAGTATGTACTATCTCTGATGTGTCGACATTTACCGGTTTACAGACATCAGGATCACTTATAACCGGACAGGACTATATTATCTATATACTCAATGGCGGGGATGATTTTACAAATGTAGGATACCTTACACCGGGAGTGGCATTTACGGCAACAGGTACTACCCCGACAACTTGGACAAACGGGACAGAGGTAAGACGTGCACTTGTTATAAATGTTGACGGTGCCTATACCAACCTGAAGGATTACATCAATGAGAACCTTATTGAAATACAAGATCCAACTTCCCCGCTTTACATAGAGGAGATAGCAGATTACCTTTCCGATCCTTATACCGGACAGAACTGTGATCCACCGTACAATGGAAATTGTGATAACATTACACTTATAGATGAGTACAATTCCATAGGTGACGTTGACAATGATCAGGCAGACTTCATACCAAAACTGGAATCGAACTATACCCGCAGTAAATACCCTGCCCCCTGCTTAATGTTTTCCCCAATAGCTGGAACAATAGTTGATGGCAACGAACAGGGACTCGACACATTCTTTATGGCTATATACATGGGATGTCTTGCCAAGGCCTATAAAAGACAGGGTAACTTTGACAATGAGGATTGCGGGTATGCCCCGGATGTTTTCAACAATAATGACCCCTCAATGTCAGGTATCGGTTATTATAATAACTACTATGGCGGGGATACTGCGGCAGATCTATTCCTTAATGATTATGATACAACCTGTACGGATGCAAATTACTATAATAAATTGCACAAAGGAGCCCTGTGGTTCCGTATAAACAGGAATCAACGGGAAGAAATGGTCTTTGAGATAACCAAGACATCAATATGTACCCTAACCGACCAGATTTCAAACGTACCCAAACTGAGGTACACTTTTTATGAGAATTGCAGTCCCGGAACACCAATATCCAATGTAAACACATTGGGTTGTGAAATATTTGATCCTTCTGTAGGTGTACTCAGGGTCATAACAGATTTTACAAATTTTCCGGACGATTATTTCTACGTTGCAATAGACGCACCTATAACGAACACCTTTGGTCTTACCAATACGGATGAATTTGAGGATTGCCCAATACCACCGTCTGGATATACGGAGAGATACAGGACGGCTCCTATATGCGGATGTTATTCAGTTTATACAAGAGACACCGAATACAGTGGGGCAACAGTATCATTTAATGAGATATCTTTCAACAAAACCCAGACTTATGAGGCTGATTGCCAATATATACTTCCGAAGGTTTCAGATTGTGATCCCATACCTTATCAATATGGCAAGAGCGCATATTGGGAAAGCGAGGAAACCTATCCTGATAATCTGGAACTGTATGATTCTTCAAATCTGGTAATTGCACCGGAAGATATAGAGGGACTAAGCGATGTCCAGAAAGAACAATTTGAAGAGTATTTTACGTCCGGAGTCACTGCGGGAAATTATAACCTGCTTGCAGAGACAAATCTGGCATGCCAGCCCATAAGACATTTCAAGTTTCCCGATAACATCGTGTCATCCTTTATGAACACGCAGAATACGCTGCCGTTTTCAGAGAGCCTTATATTTCCCTTGGGTGTACATCTGGACAGCAGTGTAGTGAGGGTATTCCTTGACATTGCCCTAAAAAACAATCTCATAACACAAAAACAAAAGGATTCAATAGTCGGTTTTGAGATTATGCGCGGGGATAATTCGATACATAAGAGTATTATTTCAAATGCGCTGGCATACGATATGTTTGCATACCTTGACGGAAGCCGTGTGACTTTTTATCCAAACTACCCACACAATGATCTGGGGATAGACCAACTGCACCTAACGGCACCCGGAGCCAGCCCGATACCCCACCCGAACAGTGCAAATTATAATACCAAATTTTCACTTATTTCACCGGAGTTTGCTTTTTCCAAACCGGCACTCCCAACAGAGATGTCAGTTTCAGGATACCAGTTTGGCAATTCCCGTGGATATTTCTATGAGGTGGACGAGCACTCGAAGATGACAATCCTTACATCAAAGGCAAAGGATTTGGCATTGCAATTGGCCATAGCTGAACAGGCACTTGAGGTTGCCTATAAAGCGGCGGATTTGACAGTAAACGGTATTGGGCAGACATTCATTCAGGCAGGTTTCGTAGTGGGTACAAATGCGATTGGGGTGGCAATATCTGCCATTGCCTTGGCCGCATATCTTACTGCCGAGGGAATAAACTCATTTGCAAAGGTTGGGCAATTCTCCTTACAGTGGCAGAAAACTTTCCGCGATCTGGGAAGCCCCAAGAATTTTGCAAGTGCTTTTGTATCCGAGGGCTACCAGAACAGATTTTTCAAGAATGATTCACAGGAGGATTACCTTAGGGGGTTGTCAGTAAGAAAATATCTTAGGGACGGAAGATTCACTACAACCGACGAAAAAAACGGGGAAAGATACCAGATAAACAATTTCAGAAGAGAGGACAGCGTATTTGTAAGCACCGGACAGACATCTGTTGCCTATAACCGCATAAATTACCCTCTGGCTTATAAGAACTATGACAATAATACCAAAGGCTCCACAGTGGGAAGCAGACTCGTGGCAAGTCAGGCAAATTGTCCTTTCGGTACAAGCGGGGAAGTTGTAAGAAATGTGGCCAGTCCTTATGTAACCTTGAAGAATTACGTACCTTCCCAATATGGGAACATAGACTCAATAAAATGGCTCACCACCAACTATAAGGCCGACATCTTGGGTAACAGTTGCGAGATAGCCTATGGTGGAACAGTATGTATTTCCAGATTTACTTGGAAAAGGAAGATGAGTATATTTTCAAACAATGCACTCAATACTGCCACAAAGGTACCTTTCAGTTATACCGACTATCCGAATGTTGGATTTCCTGTTTACTTCATCAATTATGAAAGCGATGATGAGGATAAGAGTATTGTAGGAGAACTTTTCCCGGATTTGAATACCAACTTCATCCTTGATTGTTACAATACCAGCACATTCTACGTAAAGAAGCCAAGCAAGTTCTATCTCTATTATTATGGTATTGCAAACTTCCTGACAGAGAGTGAAATCAACTGCAATTTCAGATATTCAAACAAAGAGGCTAAAGACCAGTTCTGGCCAAATGCCGGTGACATGATAGATTTCACTCAGGAGAAGAATGTCTCCATACGCGAACCAAACACGTTCAGATATAATACGGCCTACTCAATGCCTGTGATAAACACACCGTTTAAAACATTGGACAGGACTTACAGCAAAGAGGTATGGGATAAAAGGAACGATGCACCGAATGGAACAATATATTCATTGCAGGATAACAGCGAAAATGACCTTGTAGATCCGTGGAGAATATTCAGGCCTTTGGACAGATATGAATTCCCTACCAAGTATGGAAGGCTTATTGACTTAAAAGATTTGGAGTCTGCACAGATACTTGCAAGATTTGATAACCAGATGGTTATATTCAACGCCGTAGACAACCTTGCCTCGGAATTATCACCGGTAGCCGTAGAAATAGGAACAGGGGGAATATTCTCCAAAAGACCATTGGAATTCAAGGCAACCGACTTGGGATACTCAGGTACACAGACACGCGAGATGGTTAGCACACCTTATGGACACTTCACCGTGGATGCAAAACGCGGCGGCATATTTCAGCTTGACCAGAACGCCAAACAATTGCAGCCAATCTCGGACATGATAAATAACGAGGACAGTGGGATGAAAAACTGGTTCCGCGAACATCTCCCGTTCAAACTTTTGAAACAATTTCCGCAGATAAATATTGACAACAAATTCAAGGGAATAGGAATCTCTATGGGATGGGATGCCAGATTTGAAAGGGTATTCATAACCAAAAGGGATTACAGGGCTTTGGACACGGAGAACCTAAAATACTCAGATGATATAGGATTCTATATTGATCCTGATGTTTTTACCTGTGGCAGTGGATTTGACTATAATCCGGATTCTGGAATGTGCGAACGCTCCATAGTCACACAAATGTGCCCGGATGGATATACATATGTAGACGGGGACTGTATCCTCGACGACGATACAATTTCTGCTGAAGTCTGTGACCCTGCATGTACGATAGTCCCGGAATTGGATGGAAATGCAAATTGTGTATGCCTTGAACAGGAAGACCCGACAATTCTTAAACCACACATACCTATATATTTTGACAATACGGACTATTTTGAGGACTTGTCGTGGACTGTTTCCTACAAACCTTTGGAAGGTCAATGGAACTCTTATTTCTCCTTTAAACCAGATTATTACATAGCACACCAGAATTATTTTCAGGTGGGTGTGAATTACAGTGCATTCAATACGGATGAAGGAAAAGTGTGGTCACATTTGCTTGTGAATTCCTATGGTGTATTCTTTGGCCGGAAATATCCTTGGATAATAGAGTATCTGCAAAAAACAGAACTTGTTCCGGGAATATTGAATGATATTTACTTTAATCTTACGGCAAGAAGATACACAAATAATTTGTGGGATTACTCGCAGGAAAGAAATGTCGGGTTCAATAACATGACCATCTACAATAACACAAATAATTCCGGTAGATTGAATCTTTTCCCGCAAAATAAATTCAACAGACGAGAAAATTTCCCAAGGAAGAACGGAAATACCCAAGACATTCTATACACAGACTTGGATAACCGTCACCACATCAATTATTTCTACAATCGCGTTAAGAATCAGGACAACAGATTACCAATCTGGCTCAATGACAGGAACATGATTGAAAAGACCTTAAATTCAAACGCAATCAGTTTCACAGGCAAATCGGTTCTTGAAAGGATGCGAGGCGACTATTTTTATGTAAGGCTGGAACAAAATGCAGAGACCAGATACAAATTCAACTTCACATTCTCAATCCAAGATAAAACCAATTACTGATGCCGAGTTTCCAACATGCAATAGAGCAAAAACAAAAAGCCGAGAGAGCCTTCAATTATTTTCTTGATAAAGGTTATACACCTGCTCAGGCAAGCGGACTTGTGGGTAATTTTATTCATGAATCAGGACTGTCAACCACTATTGAGGGAGATAAAGGTTATAAAGGCGGAAACTCACATGGGATTGGCCAATGGAGACAGGATAGGCTTAAAAGGCTTAAAAATACTTACGGTGATAAATGGGATGATTTTGACAACCAACTTGAATTTGTAGTCACTGAGCTTAACACAACCCACAAAAAAGCTAATCAAAAACTTCTCGCTGCAACCACTGCATACGATGCAGGTGAAGCCATTTCGGACAGTTTTGAGGTACCTGCCATAAAATACAAAGACAACAAAGATCGTCAAAAAAGAGTCGAAGATGTATTTACAGCATTCACCAATTTGCCGGATAGGAAAGAATCAACTAATATTGCACTATATTCCGCAAAAGAGTACACAGAACCACCAACAGAAAACAAGGAAGTAGCTCAGGCACAACAGGTAATATCCGAGAAGCAAAATGAGGAGGCATTCATTCAGGAATATATAAACAGCCAGAACCAGATCGCCTTACAGAATCAGGAGCAATATCAACCCATGCAACAGGCTCCGGTGTTACCTTTCGGACAAAATATATTAAACAAATATCAAGATATACAAAACTTTTTTCCACAAATTCAGATGCAGAAAGGGGGAGAAGTGAAGAAAGCCTACAATCCGAATCTTGCCAATAATGTCGATTTTCAAAACTGGTATATAAAAAACACAATCGAAGGTAAAAATAGCATATCTTATTCTGAAAAAGGTGATTATGATTATCTCTCTTTTTATATGAATGGCGATTATAAAAATTATACAGGAGGACATTTCCCTGATACATATAAACGTCCAAATCATCAGACGTTTTCAAATGAATCCATTTATTCAACTCCAAAAAATCCCGGCGGAAAATGGCAGGGACAAACTTATATCCCATGAATAACTTCATAAACACCACCGGATACACAAAGGGCTCCAAAACAGAGGAAAACCCTTTCAACATAATTCCTTCAAACAACATCACCATGAAAAAAGTCGATCAGCCTTTATACGCAATTCCTTATTACAACGGACAGCCCGGAGAGATGATATTGATGGAAAGCGGTAAAAATTATGATTTTTCCGGCGCGGATTACGTGATGGAAATCCCGGCCAAGGATAAGATGCAATTCGGCGGATACATAGGAACGACACAATACGGCAATAATGGAAATACGTGGTATAATGGAAATAATCCTTATTTCAGCACATCGCCCGGAGGCGCGGGACAACAGAATCCCCAGACTTGGGATACGTGGGCAGGAAGTCCGGAGGGGCAATCTTGGCAGAATACACCGTCACCATCCGTAAACCAGAGTACAGGAATGTATCCGGTAAACGAACCAACTTATAATCCGCAGATACAAAGCGGACTTCCATATTCAGCACCGGCACCAAATATCCCACAGAATAACCAGATGGTTGGCGCGGAAACTCCAACACAAGGAAGCTCGCAAAACATTCTAAATTTTAGCCAATGGCAAAATCAGGGGAGTGGACAAATGTTTAATCCCTATGCAACAAATTCACCAGACATGGAATCTTCAGGATTCAGATTCGGGGAAAGTATAGGACAAAAAAACGGACTCGGTGCAGCTTTGGCAGGAAGTCAAGTTATGCTTGGAATGAGTAGAAACATATTGTCCGGCCTTGCAACAGGCAAAGCGTCAAGGGAAGCCTATGACGAGTACCGTAAAAAACAATTCAGCGAAAACAATAATTATAATCAGGTTTTAAAAAATGGTGGCATGATACACCCAATACCTAAGAGACCAATGCAAAACGGCGGAACTATTGAGGATTTTAAGAACGCTGAAAGAGCCGATTTAAATACGTTCAACTCAGTACCTCAATATCAAGGAGATGTTATCAGGCATGAACAATATCCTTATACATCAATGCCAAGTGTTCCTTCTACAAACCCTTATGCAAACGTTACAATACCAAATATTTATCCAAATGCTGTGATGCCAAAATCGTATAAGGTTAGCGAAAGACATCATGGAAGTGACTATTCGACGGATTATGTCGTTTCAGATCCTGCCAATATCGGAACAGACCAGAACCGATCACAAGTTGTTACACCAATTTATCAAAAAGGCGGGGAAGTTACCAATGCCCACGCATTGACGGGAGAATATGTCTTACCAGCAGTTAATACAACGCCTAGCACCGTGGAGATGGAAAAAAATGAGGTAATTAAAAATCCTGACCAGAGTGTGCAAACCGTAGCCGGAGAAAAACACAAAGATGGGGGAACAGATGTAAATGCAGAAGATGGTACACAAGTTATCTCAGATTTCTTGAAAATCGGAGGGAATAATGCAAGACATTTCAGGAAGGAATATGACATTGACGTTAAGGCCACCGACACCTATGCAAAAGTAATAGACAAATATTCCAAAAAAATCGGGTTAAAGAAAACAATTGATGAGGAGGCAGAACTCTTGACTGAAGTTGAAACTCAATTGCAGAAAGAGGAAAGTGATACTACCCGATTGAATCTTGACTTCCTGTCCGGAAAATTAACAGAGATTAGCGAAAAGAAAATCCCTTTGGAAGAAATGAGAAAACTTGCATTTGATGATGTATTTAATCGTCAGGAGAAAGTAGACAAAAAAGAAGATACTGATAATAATGAAATGCAAATGGGAGGAATTGCAACCAAATACGGGGTCTCTCTGGATAAGGCAAAAGAACTCGTTGCAAAACACAGAGGTACTATGCAGACGGGAGGAACAGTACCATTTTTCACACCAAGTCAATACGCACAGCCGGATTATCAAAATCAACCGTTCGTTGAGGGACTATCAACTGTTTCCGGAAGTATAGGTGATTATGATGGATTAGTTGCACGTATGAAAGCACAGCAGCAATACCTTCCAAATGTAGTGAATAATTCAGGCATATTGGATGCCGAGGGAAAAGTGGCACTCAATAATATTCAGGCATTCCAGAAAAATTATAATGATTACGGAACCGCCGCAAACATTGCCTCAGAAATTAATCCTTACCTCACACCAGAGCAGAAAGCAGCCTATGCTAAAACGGTTCAGGATGAAATATTCACCGAACAGGGAGTAAGAGGTTTTGACGGAATCTATGGTGATTTTACATCTTCAAGGGGAGCCTTTACCTTACCATACTTCAAGCCAAGTGACAGGGCACAATTCCCGGACGTAAAAAGAGTCGGAGACTTGATCACACCAGAAGGGACAATAAAACCAGAATACGCAACACTTGATCCCGAAACACAGGCAGCAATACTTAAAGTAGCCGAATCAGGTAGCACTGCCTACGATATTGGTGTAGGGGATATTCCAGTGCCTGCACAATCAGATTTACCGGAAACATTACCACAGGCAGAAGCAGACGTTGCCAGAACCGAGTTCAATGGGGCGGGACTTAATATCCCACAATTGCCGGGAAGATACATTATGCCACCTAGCCCATTTCAGGTTCCATATAAGGGAGACGTAAGCCTGAGCAGGATAGATCCGGTAAAGGTTTCCATTGAGCCAAGCCTAGTAGAGGCAGAACGTCAAAGAATAGCAGCAACAGACAATCTTGGATTCCTTCCGGATTCACAAAGGGCAGCAGCAGTCTCCCAAATACTTGGACAGACTCAAGGTGTTACAAATCAGGCAATCTCTCAGGCAGAACAGGTAAATGCGCAGGCACAGAATCAGGCAAACATCTATAATGCGCAGATTACTGATAAGGAAAGCCTTTTGGATCTTGAAAATGCCTTGTCATATGAAGGACGTGTATTCGGCGGGATGAATGCCTATGAAAGAGATTTAAGAGGTTATTATAATGCAATGAATGACCAGAATGCCGAAAATTTCAGATATGTCCGGGATACCAACCTGTTGAACCAGAGATTTGACAATTTCAAGACAGATGGCAGCAATGTGATATTCGCCGACGATGGTACCAGACTCAGTGTAGGGGGAGCCAATACGACACTCACCCCTCAGCAGAAAGCCGCGCTTGTCAAGCAATACAGCAAGCAACTGAAGAACGGCACAGCTTAAAAAGCAAAGCCCCCAGATACAAGGGGGCTTTTTTTATTCCACAAAAACTTATCAATTTTAAAAAATCCGGCGAAAAGGATATTTTTGCCAGACAAATCCATTTAAATGAGCAATTACCTCACCCAACCGGCAGACTATGGCAAGACCATAAGCGTATCCAACGTACCGTTGCTGTATAACGTACTTTCTTACAGACAGGGAAAATACGACCAGAATAAGGCAATGATTGACCAGACGCTCCAGCAATATGGGGAAATTGACCTTAAACCGGCGGACAAGGATTATCTTGCACAAAGGCTTCAGGGAATAGTCAATCTGGTGAATCAATCCGGAAGCATAGATTTTTCCAGAAACAATGTGGCAAGCAGGATTCAGGGACAGGTAAAACTTGCTTTGGATGACAGGGTTCTTACAGGTTTCTCGGAGATGAAAAAATTCAGGAATTATGAGAATCAGGTGGGTGAGGTAAAATCAAAGAAACCTGAACTTTACAGTGATCTTAATTACTCATATGGACTTGAAAAATCAAATTCAAGACAGTGGTACAATGACCAGACAGGTGAGGTAAGACTCGGGGAACTTAACTACACTCCCTACAGCAATGTACCGGCAATCATAGACGATAAAGTCAGTAAGTGGGCAAAGGATGCAGGCCTTGAAAAGATGGTGACTCAGGATGGCTCAAATCCTTATTATATAGTAAAGGCAACACATGAAAGGGTGTCGGAGGATAAGATAAAGAATTACATAAATTCCATCATAGACCCTAATATGGCTGCCCAGATGAAAGTTAATTCTTGGGGAGCGTATGGAGGAGACAGTCCTGAAAACCTCACAATAAAATATGATGAATTTCTTGACAGTAAAATAAACGACAACCAATCACAAATTGCAAAACTGGAAGCCGAGAAAGCAAATCAGACTGGTGAAAACCTCATATCATACGAGAAGCAGATTTCAGACTATACTTTCCAGAATGAGAACTATACAAAACAGAAAGGCGGAAATTATAATCGTGACACGGCGGAATTCCAGATGTACCATAACGGACTTTTAAACTCATTTGCCAATAACTATAAAAAAGATATGGTCACGGACATCGACTATGATGACATGCCACTACAAATTAAAAAATATGAGCTTGATGTAGCAAAAGCCGCAGGAGCAAAAACAGATAAGAACGGAAATGTCGTTGCTGGTGATTTTTACAGGGCAGAGGACACAGGTGCACAAATTAATGATACGGAAGATACTGCGCCATATTTGCAGAAGATAACAAGCAGTGTGGTTGATACCCAAGCCGATCTGGATAAATACTTGGTTGAGACAACCCCTGAATACGCAAAGATGTCAAACCCGGAAAAGAAGCAGTACAGGGTAGGCCTCATCCAATCCAATGCAAGACAGGATTTGAATGCAAAAGGGTATTCCGATGCACTTGTACAGAAAGTTGATGCCTATGTGAGTTCGGCAAATGCTTACACCGACTACAAAGGAACTGTAAATCAGGAGTTTGACAAGTACGTTGCAAAGACTTATGATGCATTATTGGGTGGTAAGGCCGAGGACTTGGTTCCGCAGAATCTTGCCGGAGCATTACCAACAACTTCACGGGCACTCGTAAAGGGCACCACTTATAACAATCTCAGCCCCAACGAAAAAGCCCTTGTCAATTTTGAGGTGGCCACAAACTTCCTCGCCGAGGAGGATGGCATGAGCAATAAGGAAAAAATGGTTCTCAGGACTTATGTTGCCGGATTGAAAAATCAGAAAAATCTTCCAAAAGAGGTTAAGCAAAAGATGCAGGACATTGAGGATTCAAGTTCTTCAGATGGTTTTGCAACATATACTTTGAAATCTCAGGCTATCAATGCCAAAAGAATAGGCATGGGAATAATGGATGCCATAGATGTAGTAAATCCTTTTCTCAATGCGGAGGAAAAAACTGCAAGGTTCAATAACAGGCTCAACGGTTATAATCAATTAAATACTCAATCTAACCAACTCAATAATAGACAATCAAACAACCTATTCACTTTTAATCAGGATACCGGTGTAAGCGAAATTGAATCAAGCGATATTACACTTGCTCCCGGAGTAGGACTCAGTGAGGATTTTAGGAATACAGTAAGTGCAATTACCCAGAAAGCCAATGAAAAGGCTATGGGAGCGGCACCAAACAAGACTCAGGAATTTAAATTCACTTTCAATCCAGCGCAAAAGGCAGAGATCCCAGTAGCACAGGAATTACAGAAAGTGATATTCTCAAAGAACAATGTAGTCCCGGACAAGGAATCACTTATGAACCTCACCGTCAATGAACAGGCACAAACTGCTACAATTGATTACAACGTAACAACCGGTTCAGGAAAGGACAAGGTGACTTCGGTGGAGAGTACTACGGTGAGCATCAACGAATTGCCCCCAATAGTAAAGAATAATATCAATACCCAGCAGGCACTATGGTCAAGATCGGTAAAGAATCCTTATGCCGTCACCAAGACCTTTGATGCCTCTGTAATGAATACGGCCAACGAGAGGGAATTGGTATTGAGGAGCTTCACGGAAAATAATCCCAATGTCCTTACAAACGATATGCTTTACAACCTGCAATCAAACCCATTGCAGTCACCGTTCAAGACAAAACAGGATTGGGCTTATGTCCTTCCACAACAATATGGGCAACAGTTTGTGCAGAATAACGCAGAACCAATTGCTCAGATTTTAAATTCAAAATACTCTGTAAAATATGAACCATCCCCAAGTAAAGGATATGTGGCCAAGGTATATAAGGATGAAGTGTTATTGCCTAATGGAACAATACCGACCGGCAAGACAGACTTTGATAATGCCTCATTCAATATCCAGACAAGGGTTCTCATAGACCAGATAATCCAATCACAAATAAAAGACCTTTACCTCAATGCCAGATAGTCCTTATAGCTTAGTACAGGAAAACCTTGACAGGTCAAATCGTCAATTGGATCTGATCAAGAACAATATCCAGTTGCAGGCTCCCGCACCTCAAAACCAAATGGCTCAAAATCTACCAACTTGGAATGCGGACGATATTTTGGGCAGCCCTAAACAGTCGTCTCAGGAATTTTCCAACATTACCTTGGCAAGCCAGTATGAGGAATTAAATAGCGGGGAAAGGATTGCAAAATTTCCAAATTACTCCACATATTTGAATTCCGAGGAGCTTCTGGCTCAGAATCAATCCACCGGAGAAAAGTGGAAGAACGGCCTTACCAAATTCATAGGCAAGACGGGTGTTGCAGCAATAGGAGGCACCATAGGTGTGGTAAACGATCTTGTGGCCGGTATCAACCAAGGCAGTATGGAAGCGGCCTATAATTCCGATTTAAGTAAATGGCTTGACGATCTCAATACAAAACTTGATTACAAACTACCCAATTACTATACACAGCAGGAACGAGGCGAGGGATTTCTTTCAAGTACCACCAATGCAAATTTCTGGGCTAATGATGTCTTGGGAGGACTTTCATTCACCACTGGTGCAATCTTATCGGAAGGAATATGGGCAGCGGCAACAGGTGGAACTTCATTATTGTCATCAGCGGGAAGGTGGAGTACCAAGGCAATAGGCGCAGAAAAAACTTTTAAAGCACTAAACCAGTGGAAAGCAATATCCAAGGCACCGTTTGTGGAGAGTTTCCGCGCAGGAGAAAATGCCGTTGAAGGCGTTGCAGAAATAACGGATGCCTATAAAACGGCAGTCAATACCTTATCAAAAGGTAAGAAACTCGGTGACCAGACCAGATTTTTCTTCACCTCGGCAGGATATGAGGCCGCAGTGGAGGCACGTCATTACATGAAGGAAACCGAGGAGAAATGGCTTCAGGATTTCAAGAATGGGAATGGACGCACACCAAGCGTTGAGGAGATGAGTAAGTTCAAGGAAGGGCTTACAAATTCAGCAAATGCCGTATTCCTAACCAATTTACCACTCATAGGTGCTTCCAACGCAATTACTTTCGGAAAACTTGCCTTAGGCAAATCCGTGAGCGAGGGTGTTTCCGATAATTTCCTTAAGAGGAATCTTTTTGGAGTGGGCTTCGAGAAAGGCATTGACGGCACATTTACGGCAGTTAAGTCCAGTGCAGCACAAAAGATTGCCGGAAAGACTTGGGGAATAGCAAAATACGGACTCTTGGAAGGAGTCGTGGAAGAGGGTGGACAATCGATTATTACCGGCACGGCACAGAATTACATATTAAAAGGGTATGATGAAAACAACCTAAAGACCACTTATGACTTGGCAGATGCCATGTATGATGCCGTATCACACACATATGGAACATCCGAGGGATTCAAGGAAGTCGGCATAGGCATCCTTATTGGTATCCTTGGTGGCGGAGTTTCGGACGCAACCACCGGCGCAGGGTTCTTCAACAGCGTAGGGCAGGAAAGAAGTGAAATCGAGACGGCAGTGGAATACAGAAACGGTTTTACGGCTCAGACAGTCATTGACCGCCTCAAGTCAAGTTCCCGCATAATGGATGCCCAAAACAGAAGCGAGACGGCAGCAAACAGAAACGACCTTACCGGACAGATAATTTCGGATAAGGAGGCCATGCTCATATCAATTGCAAGGGATGAGAAATTTCAGGGAGTTGATCAGGGAAAACTTGATTTCGCACAGGCACTCAATCAGACTCCAAATGCTGAGATGGCTCAGGCACTCAGTATTCCAGTAGGGGAAATCCCGGCATGGAAAGAGACAAAAATCAATGAATACAATAATCTTGCCGATACGCATGTAAAAAACCTACAGTTTGCTGATTCACTATTGGGCTCGACAAAAATTGCTGGTTTCAACCAACGTTCGGACTTACGCGAGGCAATTGCGGCAAACTTTACCTTGGGTGAGAATTCCCTGAAACTTTCGCAGGATTATACCAGACTCATAAAAACCAATGTAGCTAATATCAATGCAAACAATGCAGTGGATGTGGATTTTGTATTGGATCAGATTGCAACAAATAAAAAACAGAACTACAACAGTAAGGCAAAACAGGTTGAAGTTGCAAACAAGAGATTCGAGCAGGTAGCCAAAAGGGTAGTGAACCTTGAGCAATCATCTTCCACGGATAACGAAAGCTACAAGACAGAACTCACCTCGGCCAGAAAGGAACTCATAGAACTTGAGAGCCAGATGAATCAGCTTGAAACAGAGAAACAGACAGCCTTTGCAGCACTTGGCGTGGAAAATTTTGCCAGCGGCACTTTGATCACCCCACAGATGCTCGATAGTCAGAATGCAAATATAGCCGAACTCGGACGTACCTTACAGGACATAAAACAAACCGACCCTCAAAGACATGCCATGATTGAAAAACTCATCTATGAGCAGTCAAAGGCAGTGAGATATGCCAAGGAATTGGATATTGTAAGCCGTAAGATTTTAGACCCGCAGACACGTGTAAAAACCATAGACGGATGGGTTGACAATCTTGCCTTGGGCAGAAAACAACTCAATGAATCAACGGCAGCGTTTTTCTCTGGTACACTTGACAGCTACCGCACTAGTATAGACAATGCAACAACGGTTGACAGTCAGGCATCAATAACCCAGAATACATATATTGCATTCCAGAATGGCGTACAACCATCGCCGCAATATTTACAGGAGCTCCAAGATAAGGTAAAGGAGGGCACTTCGCTCAACAAAATGGAGCAGGAAATGTACGATACAAATCAGGTTCAGGCCGTGGAGAATGATGAGGATTCAATCCCTGCACCGGAAGTAATAAGGACACCAACCGAATCGGTACAAGGCAAGATTGATAACATTCTTAATTCCGAGCAATATCTTCCAATTTACACCGGCAATAATGCGCAGGAGCTCCAAAAAAACCAAACCACTCAGGAAGACAAGGACAGGTATCAGGAACTTGAGGGCAAGATACCATTGGGGCAAAAAGAAAACTGGCAGCTTTATCTTTATAATGAAACACCATTCTCGGAAAGTTTTGGACTGACGCAGGAGGAAGCCAATGAATTGCAGATCCTTAACCAGAAACTCAATGATTGGAAACTCCTTGACGGGGTAAGGGATGAGGATTCTTCCGTGGCAGAATGGATGAGTGTCCTAAATGACATGAATGCGCCTAATCCTATAAACGAGGTTAAGACGGAATTTGACACAAAGGATTACGTTTCCATTGCAAAGTCGGAGGAAATCCCTGTAAACACATCTAATGGCGTATCCGTATCAACATTGAATGTACCGGATAAGGTCGGCGTAGTAAAGACCGGCAAGCAATATGAATTCAGTTTCATAAACATCCAGAGCTTCCAGAAATTGTTTCCGGGATCGCAACTGATGTATGTAGAGAAAAACGGCGCGGAAAAAGTACCGGACGACAAGCTCCTGAAAAAATACGGAAAGAAAGAGGGACAGAAATTCAAGTTAAGGATAGGTGAGAAAGGATTATTGTTCACCATAGGACAGAGATCTAGGATAAATGTGGATATTGAACAATTCGATGCAGTGGCTCCGCAATCCACCATGAAGATAGCACAATTCGGCAGTGAAAAATTTGCATTGGTCTACAATACCTTGGACAGTGGAGAGCTCATTCCTATGGAGTCGGATTTTACATTCAAGACCACCAATGGCCAGAACTTCGTAAACAAACAATTATTGAATTCACTTCCAAGCGGCACACAATTAAGGACAGTAGTGGATTCGGACAGCAGCTACAACCAGCAATTGTTTGATGACTTAAAAGCGGCGGAAAAGAAATTCAATTCAGAAAAGATAAATGAGCAAGAGTTAAATGAGGTTATTAATTACGTAAAGGCAAACCTTGAGATATATGCCTATGCAAACAATGAATTCGTAGGTTCGATGAGAAGTCTTGGAGACAAGGTGAAAATGGACGTTTCAGTTGAAAGAAACTCCCAACTCAGAAACAAGGCATTCGAACTTTTACAGGTGAACGAATTTAAGGGTCAGATTGATCTTCAGCAGACACTTGCATTGAACGCTGTGTTACTTGCCCCGCCAAATCTACGTATGAATAATGATGCCACGGTACAAAACATAGATTTCACAGAAGAGGCATTACAGAACGTAGTTGGAACCGGTTATATACAAGATGGGCAAGTGTCAACGGTATTCAATCAGGACAAACTCAACACAACTTACATAAAACCAATCTCGGCAAAAAATAATGGCCAAAAAATACCATTCGTAATTGTAAGGCTGGGGGAAACAAGGAATGTTGCATATCCGATAACCCTGAACAAGACCACGGTTGACAAGTCACAGCCACTTATTGAAATCCTGAATTCCCCGGACATATCAAAGGCAAACAAGGCAGGCAAGTTCATAATTACCATGAAGGAGAACGGGATTGCAAATAACAGGATAGATTTCACCTTGGAAGACTGGTGGATTGGCAATGCCGAGGTGGACTCATCCTTAGAAAAGCTGGCCAATGTGGAACAGCATCTGGATATAAACACACTATCTGGAAAAGTTTCCAATGAAATACTTGCAAATAGTGCCCAGATTTCCGTAGATTTGTCGAATATTGGAAATGCATTCTCCGCCGGTAAGCCACTCATCACAATTTCAGAGGTAAAACCATATGACGGATTGCAGACCCTCAATGAGCAGTATGGAAATGTAGAGGAACAAAGGACAGCGTTGGAACGGGACTTATCAAATGATTTGGTGGAGATGTATGCAGAGGTTAATTCAAACCCGGCCTTTGAGAAGATAAGCAATAAATTCACCGATGTATTTGATGAGGCAGATGTGGACACTATGGCAGATTCATATACGTCATTCAGGAAAAATATCAAGATCCTGAGAAATGCCCTGAATAACGTGACACCAAATGTCAAGAAAATTCTTGGAGCTGAAAATCTCACGGAGCTTAACAATAAACTGGCATCATTTGACGCTTTACAGAAAAAAGAAAAAAATATCAAGATAGAAATCCGCAGCAAGGAAATCGAGAACCAATTAGAGAATTCAAAAACCAACTGTTAAATGGGAATAGCCTGTAGCTTAAATAAGGACAAGAACGGAAACGTAATATCGGCCACGACATCCTCTGGGGAAAAATCAATTCTATTTGAGGAAGCCCTAAAGATTTCCGATCAGGCAGTGGACATATATGCACTTGCCGACACGCCCACATTCAAGAGTGAGGTGGAACAACCACTGAAAGAGGCACACAAGGCCAAAATTCAAAGCAGGCTCAACAGCGATGTGAGGGTAAACCAATCCTCGAATGTAATTACGGATGCAAGCAATGGTGCCAAATTAAAGCTCAAATCTTTCCGCGATGGCGTTACCGTATCAAATACTTCCGGAGATGCCTCCCAAGGGATATACATAAGCGCAATCAAGTCGGCAATAGACCAAGACCAGAGTTTTTACTTAAATCCCGGCGAAGAGATCACAAATACTGTACAATCTTTAGGGATAACGGTTCAGGACGGCAAGAAAATAAAAATTCCTGCCTTTCCAAGTGAGTTCTATTCCAACGGGGAACCAACGGTCGAAACCGTATTAGGATTCTTGGACAGGAAAAACACCCCGGAGTCATTGGACGAATTCGAACAGGCAGAGGTGAAAGTCGCCATGACCTACACCAACCTTAAGAATTCAGATGAACTTTTGAGGGCTCTAAGGACAGGTTTCCCGACTTCCGGAGCGACAAGACAGACACTTTCCCAAGCGGGTATCTATACTTCGGGAGAGATAAAAAATATCCTTGAAAATTCGGCAATAGAAAAACAGATACAGAAACTCATTCAAAAGTTGTCCAATAGTGAAACTTCCATAGATAATGATATTTACTTGGAGGACACATTCAGGACAACATCTGTATTTGATACCAATGTGATAGGAAAAGTAACCGAGGATAATCCATTTCTGAATGAACAGGATGCCCTGCAACAAATCGGCGGTTACAAGACCACAGAACAATATGATGCGGCCTTGGAGGAGTCTGATCTGGAATATCTTAAAGATAATGGGCAATATATGTTCGGTGAATTCTCCCAGTACAACAGGATTCCTGTAAAACAAATCATAAATGGGGTATTAACGGACAGAAGAGTTACCGAGACCCTTGAGACCTTGGAGGCAACATTACAGTATCCAACCAACACCGCCTTGCAGGAAAGGATAAATGGGTTGCAGGTATCGGAAAGTATCTGGGAAACCTCACCGGAAGAAATTACGACCCTTTTGAGAGCCCTGAACTTCGAGGCCACAAATATAGCATTGGACTTGACAACTTTGCAGGACTTATACGATGTAAAATCTTATAGTGAGTTTCAGGGATTATTAGTAGAGATGAACAATCTTTTCATTAATCCAACACAGGAAAACCTTGAAAGTTTTGCAAGAATCTATGATGAATTTTTTGATAATGACTTAAACGCCGCAGTTGAGGTAAGAAAAGTAGACTATCATTTTCGAGACAAATCCCTCATTTCCCTTGACACAAATCAGACTGCCTATGAGACATTTGAACAATTTGGTATATTGCCGGTACAGGACACAGTATATCAAAAGACAGATGCTTTGAGGCAGGATCTGGAGTCAACCTACAATAAGATTTATGAATTGGAAAGACTTCCACGCGAGGCCTATGGGAGTGTTGCAATAGACAAGAACGGCGAATTCAACAGACAGAAATATCTTGCCAACAAGGAACAGGTCATACAGAACATGAAAAACTGGGTAAGGAGTCAGACCAACCAGATAGAGGTACCACAAGATTTCAACAGCGAAATTTTGGAGAAAATGGTATTATACTCAAGGCATTTCGGAAACCCTTTGAACAACTCAAAACCGGTTCCGACACCCGAGGAATTCTATACACAGAGCCAGATGCAGATTGACCCTACACAATACCGTATAAATATGTTGAAAGAAAAAAACAAGAATTCACTTGCATATAAGGAATTTTATAATAACTTTGCAGACCCAATAAGTTTGGCACTGAAACAGCCTTATATAAAAGAACAGAATATTGACATGGATGATTACATAGTGGATGATAACCTTTTGCGCGATTATTATAATACCTACCCAATTGCAGTTCCAATGTTCACCGGAGTCTACCAGAACTTGCAGGATAACCTGATTTTGGCACAGAGCAAGAGACCTTTCATAAGAATCAATACAGAAGGTTATGAACTTGTGCAGAATAAAGGAAACAGTTCATTCTATTCACCATTGTCACAGGAAATTCCACAGGTAAACCTTGACGCATACAACTACCTTATAGATTCTCATCAGCCTGAGACAGAACTTAAAAAAACCAACACTAATATACTTAATTGCTAATGGCCTGTTCACTAACAAGAAACCCGCAGACAAACCAGATACAGAAAGTTTTAAGTCCGGAAGGACGTGAGTCTGCAATATTCAATACCCTTGCAAGGCATCCATTATTGGAAGGCAGTGAACAGGCTTTGGACGCTTACAAGAACGTCTATGGACAGGACGAGAGCCTTTTGCTTGTAGGGCATGAATTGCCGGACGGCACTTTCGTTTCAGATTACAAGGAAACACTTCTACGCACTCCTGAAAATGGAGAGATAAAGATGGGAATTCAATCCCCGGAAGGATTTACAGCACTTCTTACAACCAAGAAAACCACTCAGAGGGACAGTGTTGCAGGATTTACAAATTATGGCATAGAGAATAATCTCATAAAGCCCGAAAGAATCCGCGTTCAAGACAATTATCTTCTTGAGGTTGCAGGAGAGACGGATATTGCACAGGAAACAATCGCTGAAATTCTGGAAAAAGATGCCTATGCGTGGATGGGAAAAAGGGGAATACTGCGCGATGGAACCGGATTCTCATTCACCCAGACAAGAGAACAGGTGCAGGTAACGGACTCAGAGGGCAGAATCTCTTACCGGGATCAAAAGGAAATCGATGCAATGACACGTGATCAATTGGTTGCTGAATTTGCCAATGGGGACGACCTTATAATCCAAAGGGAGAGCAGAAAACTATATCCACCTTACCGTGACGGAAATTTCGTATTTGAAAGACAGGCAAAGCCGGATTTTACGGAAGCAGAGTTACAGAACAGGCTCCTGAACTTCCTGAGTAAATTAGGGGTAAAAGTCACGAGCATAACAAATTACGTTCAGAATTACAAGATAAGAAATGGTGTAAACCCCTCGGCAAAGGCACTGGCGGACATAGCAAACAAGGTAATTGCTTTCACCGAAGGAACAATACGCATAGAAGACCTCACCGAGGAGGTATCACACTTCATAGCCGAGGTAATGCCACAGGCAGAAACCGAAAATGTCCTGAGAAACATCCATTTATCCGAGGAATGGCAACAATATTCAGAGGCGTATAGGGAAATCTACATGGATGAATATTCCGGGGAAGAACTTGAAATGGCCGTAAGAAAAGAAGTATTGGGTAAGGTCATTGCCAATAGTATCTTGAATCAGGATGTATCAGGCAAATCAGATGTACAGAAAAACTTCCTGCAAAAAGGGATTGATTTCATCGCACAATTCTTTACCTCCATACAAACATATCTTCAGCCAACACACCGCGCAGAATTAAATCAATATATCCAGAACGTACAGATGCTTCTTGACCAGCAGGATCTGGCTGATTTATTGGCCGATGCAAACCTTGAACAAAGCTCTTTCCGTTTCTATTCCGTCGACGCAAGCAGCAATTCACCGGAGGATGTAACAATCCGCGCCTCAAGGAAATTGGCTGAACAACTTGACCAGAACCTTACCGACTTGAGAAAGGCCAATGCAAATCCTAGCAGGCTTGAACAATTGCAGATAAAAAAGGTGAGAAAGGAATTGGACGAAACTTTACAGGTCGGTTCCATAGCCTCACTCATCAACATCGCGGCCAATTCTACGGATTACATAGAAAATGCCATCATGGATTCGGAAAAAGGCGGGAAGAATTATGTATTAAGTGCGGATGAAATGATTATTTTCCAGAACATCAGGACAGAACTTTTGCCTACAATCAACGAAGTGGCCGACTCAATAAAGAATAATAATGACCCGCAATACAAACAACTTTACAGCAGGATTCAAGAAATATCCGGCAAGATAAATAAGGTAGAGGCCAGCAAGACAAATGCTGAAAGAAAGTCTATTGATGCCCTGATTCAAAATATGGTCAGTTATTACAACTATCCAGATTCTTACAGGTCTTACCTTGAGTCCTATTTAAACCGTCAACAGGAGGACATTTCTTCGGTAACAGCCCTCATGGGAACCTTGGCCAATGCCCCGCACCCACTTCTAAGGTTACTGGGAAAATCATTGACCGATATGAATCATCAGGCTCACACGGTATTCCAGCAGGAAACAAAACAATTCCAGAACAAGTTGAAGGAACTCGGTGTAAACGAGAAATATGTCAGTTCTTTCATTGATGATTCCAAGAGATTCTTATTATCGGAATATGATTTTGAGAAATGGGAAAAAGCGGTGGACAAATTATATGTGGAGGCTTACAAACAAGTTGCGCCGGAAAGCAAATTAACCGATGAAAAAATAATCGAGAACAAAAACTCAAACATTTTTGAGCAGGATGTAGACCCCAACGAGGTTGACAGGATCCACAGAAATCTTGTAATCGAGAACGACCTCAATGAAAACCCGCGCAAAAAAGAATATTATCTTGAGCAACAGAAGATGTATGACGATCTGAACATCTCACAGCAGACCCGCCAGTTCCTCAGTGCATATATGTCCGATATTCAGGTTTTATTAAGAAAGGCAAAAGGCTCTGATGGAAGGATTGACCGTACACTGCTTTCCCTGCAAGACCAGAAGATGCTCGAAAGTCGTGAACAGAAAAGAAACATCCTCAAAAGCTATACCGATGAGAACGGGAATCTGCGCAAGGGGCTTATGTATCAGAAAGATGCAGATGGAGGGTATGAACTTGACGACAGGGGCAGGCCACAAATTGTAGTTGATCCCAGCATTTCAGAATTGCCCGAAGATACCTTATTGTCTTTGGACATAAACAGATTGGACGACTTTATCCGCGCAAAAAATGAGGGCAAGGAAGTTGAACAGAAGGAATTGCCGGAATCATTCATAAACAAACTTGAAGATCTTGACATAGAAAGGGGACGAGAGACAGCTATAAAAGGACTCTACCTTAACAGCTACATGGGATTCACACAGGAATTCTGGAATAGCCTTGGGCAATCCACCTCTATCACCGACAAACTCAAGCAGGCCAAAGAGGATAATCCGGAAAATGGATTTGAGATTCAACAGATAATGGATGTCATTGTCGAGAATAATTACAAGATAAAATCCATCATAAGATTATCGGCCAAAAGAAACAATCCTACGGAGACGGACGTTGATTCCATGTCCCAAATCTCAAGAAGTTCAATTCTTGAATATGCTGAGATCTTGGACGATTACTATAATCGCGCCAGAAAATACACCAAAGACATAACGGCAGAAGAAGTCGAAAATGAAAATATCTGGGAAGCGGTTTCAGATGTAAATGGAAGTTACGGAAAATCACTTGCAGATGAAGGAATTGCCATAGCCGATTTGGATGATAATGCAACAAGGCTTGACAAGCTAAACAAGCAGGTTGACTTTGCCAAGAAACATATGACTGCCTACAACAGCAAGCTCGTCACCGATGCAATGTATCAGTTGGATCAATATCGCCGGGGAAAAATAGATACACTCCCAAAATCAATCAGGAAACTTTTGGACAGATATCAGGTAGACGAACAAGCTATCCTCGAAAATACCACCTATGTAATGTTTACGCAGGAATATATTCAAGGTAAACTTCTACCTTACTATAAGAGATTCATTCCAGACACATACCTTGCATTCCAAGGCGCACTTGAAAAAACCGACAACAGTATGACCGATGTTTTGGCAACCGCAAGACAGGCCGGGGTAGAAATCAGGCCACACTATTCCTATTTCGAATTGGACGATAATGAGGATCTGAATACAAACTATAATCCCTTCCTAAAAGTCGGTTTCCAGCAGCCAAATCTAAGTAATTTCAAAAATGAAAAATTCGCGGAAAGATTTGGACAGGTGACAGTAGATGAAGAAAGACCGGACAGATTCAAGACCTCAAGCAATAATCAAAAGGACTTGGATATCTATAACGCCATATTGGACTATAACGAGGCTTCATTGAACCGAATGGGCGTAGGAGAGAGCTATAACTATTTCATGCTCCCACAAGTCCAGAAACACTCCCTAGAGCGTTATCAGAGCACTTTATCCAATTTATCCGGGGAAAGATTAAAAGCATTTATACAGGATAAGCTGAATTACACCGAGGATGAGCAGATAAAAGGTGAGCAAAGATATGGCATAAGCGGTAATATTATTCCGAAGCGTTACGTAAACAGGATAAAAGACCAGAAAGACGTGTCAAATGACCTTTTCACCTCTATGGCTCTAAGAAGCAAGGAAGCTGCACTAAGAGAGGCAAGACTTGAACATTGGGGAAATGTAATAAGCA
>Ga0247816_10000418_pt1 | contig 24166 bp, 19 predicted proteins | sample UWRJL209509C1_FD_179930 | JGI IMG/M metagenome (GOLD analysis project Ga0247816, IMG submission 179930) | Plant litter microbial communities from Arlington Agricultural Research Station in Wisconsin, United States - UWRJ-L209-509C-1 | ecosystem: Environmental > Terrestrial > Plant litter >...
GAAAGACGTATGCCTAGAAAGGCATATGTCTTTAAATTACATTATACTCTCTCGTTTTCTCGTTTGATGATACATATATATCAAATAAATCCCCTCTATGAATACTGCTGTGCCAAGTTTTATATAAATATTGGTAAGTATTCCCCTCATAGCAGTAAGGTGCAGTCAACTGTTAAAATCCTGCAGTTAATCTATAAAAAACACCTATTTAGACATTTTTAACATATGTTTATTAAAATGTTTAAGCTTACGTGCTATGAGTGGAATACTTACCTAAATATTTATACTCAAAGGAAGTGAAGTATAGCAATATAATAAGTTAAATTTTCTATTTTAAAGTATATTAAATATTACACCCTAAATTTTAGTAAATCTTTGCTGAATATATTTTTCTACAATATGCTGAAATTGTTCAGAGATATTTTTACCTTTAAGAGTGATAGCTTTTTCCCCATCAATAAAGACTGGCGCAGAAGGACTTTCTCCTGTTCCAGGTAAGGATATACCAATATCTGCATGTTTAGATTCGCCAGGACCATTAACAATACAGCCCATGACTGCAACTTTTAAATTTTCTACCCCTTTATATTGATTTTTCCAAATAGGCATTTGCGTACGCAGATATTGATCAATACTACTAGCTAAAACTTGAAAATATGTGCTGGTAGTCCGCCCACAGCCTGGACAAGCAGTAACACTTGGGGCAAAATGTCTAAGATTTAATGCCTGTAAAATTTCTTGTGCAACTATTACTTCGTGTGTTCTTGATTGATTTGGCTCAGGAGTTAAAGAAACTCTTATAGTATTTCCAATATTTTGGTTAAGTAAAATACCTAAGGCTACACTAGAAGCAGATATACCTTTGATTCCCATACCAGCTTCAGTTAATCCAAGATGCAGCGGATAAGTACATAATTGATTTAATTTTTGATACAAACTAATTAAAGTACTAACATCAGAAACTTTACAAGAAATGATAATATTATTAGGACTTAATCCGATATCTTGAGCTAAATCTGCACTATCTAAAGCAGATTGAATTAATGCATTTTTAACTATTTCTTCATTAGGTAAAGGATGAGCAGCAGCTAAGTTTTCATCCATTAATTTAGCTAATAAATCTTGATCAAGACTACCCCAATTTACCCCAATTCTTACCACTTTATCATATTTACAAGCAGTTTCTATCATTTGTGTAAACTGTTTATCCTTTTTTTGACCATATCCGACATTGCCGGGATTTATTCTATACTTTGATAAAGCTTTAGCACATTCTTGATATTCAGATAATAGCGTATGACCATTATAGTGAAAGTCGCCTATAAGAGGCGTATAAATACCCATATTATCTAAATGTTCACGGATTTTTGGAACTGCCATGGCAGCTTCTTTAGTATCAACAGTGATTCGTACTAATTCAGAACCAGCGTTAGCTAATTCTTTGATTTGAATAGCAGTTGTAATATAATCGGCTGTATTTGTATTAGTCATAGACTGCACGCGAACAGGGTTATCCCCTCCAATTTCTATTATATTATCTTTCCATTTAACCTGTGCTGTGTATTTCATTTTATATTAAACTTTCTATTGCTAACTCTGCATATTCATTAATAACATTTTGTAAGCCCATCTTTGATTTTATAATTGGATTATTTACTTTTGCTAAGCTAATTGCTGCTAAAACAATTATTTTTTCTGTACTTAATCCGCATGAGGCTAATGTTCTTTCGCCTGCTATATAATCAACATCGCCATCACATATACTTGTTCTAATGACAGTTTTGCCATCTTTTAAAACCTGTTTTACTATAGTATTTAAGCTTTGATGATATTCGCCATTGCCGGTACCTTCTATGATTAGTACCTTAAACTTAGATATATGTTCTTTTATAGAATTTATTATAAAATCAGGTATACAAACTTGGCTTTTTATAGGACAAATTTTTGTCAAACCATTAGTATCTTGAGGAAATTCAAATTTAGTAAATTCCATTTCTGGTTTAGTATTAAACTTAATAATTTCCTTATTATTTATAGTGGCTAATGGTTTTTTGATATTAAATGCATCTACAGAGCGTGTATGCTTCTTTTTAATTTCATAAATATTATTAAACTGCTGATTAAAGCTTAAGTAAGTACCTTGTAAATTTTTATTATAAGCTGCTTTTGAAAAGAGTAAAGCATTATATATATTAGAAAATCCATCAGCATTTTCACTATCGCTAGTATGCATAGCACCAGTGATAATTGATAAAAAATTACTTAATCTTTTGCTTAAATGTAAACCCATACCAAGCGATTCAAGATTATCTGTACCTGATAAAATTATATTAAAATTAGTTTTATGCTGTATATTTAATTCATATAATTTATTCTCTACCTTAAAAATATCTTTTAATAAATAGTCTTTACTATTTTTACAAAAAACTTCTTTAATAATAAATAATTTATTAATTAAATCGTGAATCTCTTTATCATTATTAATATCAATATTACTCAAACCTAATTCTTTAATTGGATGCTTAAATATTTTATTAATTAAACTAGGGTATTTCTTAAATAAGTTAGTTAATAAATCAATTGCTCCTTGAGTTGGAGTATATCTAGTTGCAATATCTATATTATTTTTGGTTGAAGCAATAGTACCCCCTAGGGTAATCAGTCCGATTTTCATAGATGTTTCCCTTCCTTAACAAATTAAAGTATCAATAGCCTTAGGCAGTAAATTTGGGTAATCAAGACTATAATGAAGTCCGCGGCTTTCTTTTCTAAGTAATGCACTTTTTATAATTAATGCAGATACTTGGATAAGATTACGTAATTCTAAAATATCTTTAGATAACGGAACAGTATTAAATAAATCATCAATTTCTTCTGCTAACAATTCTACACGGCGTTTTGCTTTTAGTAATCTATTTTGATTACGCACAATCCCTACATAATCCCACATAGTCCTACGTAATGAATCCCAATTATGTGCAATAGTTAAAAGAGTATCAGCACTTGGATTTTTATGCAGACTAAATAAAGTTACTTGATTATAAGCGTGTAGCGGTAATTTTTTTTGGTTTAGCGGTAAAACATTTTTAATAATATCTTGACTCGCTTTATCACTAAATACAAAACATTCTAATAAAGAATTACTAGCGATACGGTTAGCTCCATGTAAGCCTGTATGTGAGACTTCGCCTATAGCATATAAATTATTAATATTAGTCTGAGCATTTAAATTAACCTGTAAGCCGCCGCAAGTATAATGTGCAGCAGGAACTATTGGAGCCGGTTCTTTAGTTAAATCTATTCCAATGCTAAGACAATGTTTATAAATGTTAGGGAAATGATTTTTAATAAACTTAGGATCTTGATGACTTATATCTAAGTGTACATAATCTAAACTAGATTTTTTCATTTCTGCATCAATAGCCCTAGCTACAATATCACGAGGTGCTAATTCTTCTAAATGGTGATATTTATGCATAAATTTTTCGCCATTAGGTAATTTTAATTTTGCGCCCTCACCACGCAAAGCTTCTGTAAGTAAAAATGTTCTAGACTGTAGATGATAAAGACAAGTTGGATGAAATTGATTAAATTCCATATTGGCAACATAGCATCCCGCTCTATAGCCCATAGCAATACCATCGCCGCTGGCTACTTCTGGATTAGTAGAGTATAAATAAACTCTACTAGCTCCGCCGGTAGCTAAAATTGTAGCTTTAGCCGAGAATATTTCAATTTCTTTAGTTTCTTGATTTAAAGCATATACACCATAGCAGCTATTATTTTGGCATTGGCTATTATCAGTAATTAAATCAATAGCAATATAATTGTTTTTAATTGTGATATTAGGATTTGCATAGACATTTTTTTGTAAACAGCTTTGAATAGCCGCACCTGTAGCATCATTGGAATGGACAATTCTATGCATAGAATGTCCGCCTTCTTTGGTTAAATGTAATGTTTTATCGGCGCTATGAGTTAACTCAACACCTTGCTCTAAAAGCCATTCTAGTTGTTGTTTAGCATTTTCTACTACAAATTTAACACTATCTTCATTGCATAAGCCAGCACCTGCTATTAAGGTATCTTGTATATGAGACTGTGTACTGTCATCAGGTCTTAGAGGGACAGCTATTCCTCCTTGTGCCCAATATGAAGCCCCTGCTGGAATATCAGTTTTATATAGTAAACATACTTTAGCGTAAGCCGATAAGCGTATTGCAGCACTAAGACCAGCCGAGCCGCCGCCAATGATTAAAACATCATAATTATTACTATGCATATAGAGTAAATTTGTTATGCGAATATGTAATTATTCTATCATATTTAGCTTTTATATAATATATTTTAATAAAAATTGATATATAATTTACTGATTATAATAATAAATTTGTAAAATATGGAAATAATAAAAACTTAAATATAACTAAAGCACAATATAAATAAAATCTAGGAAATATATATGCAAAAAATCTTAACTTATTTTGCCGTGTTTATATGGCAATTTTTTAAATATTTACCTTTGAAAATACTTATGTATATAGGATATGGTTTAGGTAATATTTTATATTTAATTCCATCAAGAAGAAAAGAAATTGTCAAACAAAATTTAGCATTATGTTTTCCACAAAAAAATGAGAAAGAACGGCAAATTTTAGCTAAAAATTGCTTTAAAGAAGTAGCTAGAAGTATATTAGAACGAAGTATTGTATGGTTTGGCAGTCAAAAACAAGTACAAAATCTAGTTAATATTCATGGTATAGAAAATTTGCCGCAAGATGGTGCAATTGTTTTAGGTATTCATATGGTAGGTTTAGAAGCAGGGGGATTTGCCCTATCTACAAAAAATTTAATTACTATAGATAATTGGGTAAGCGTATATATGCCGCAAAAGAATAAAGTTTTTGATGCAATTGTAAAAAAACAAAGAATGAGATTCGGCAGTATACTGTTACCTAAAGCTAATAGTGCAAAACTTATATTAAGATATCTAAATCAAGGAAAATATATACAAATTTTTGCTGATATGGATTTTGGCAGAAAAGATAGTATTTTTAGTAATTTTTTTGGCAACCCCGCTGCAACCCTTATTTCTGTACCAAAATTAGCAGCAATTAGCCATAAAAAAGTAGTACCTATGGTGCCGATTTTTAATTCTAAAACAGCTAAATATGATTTATATATTTTGCCTGCTTTTGAAAATTATCCAACAAAAGATATTCAGGCTGATGTAGATAGATTAAACAGGCATTTTGAAGAAGTTATATGCAAAAATATAGCTCAATATTGGTGGGTGCATAGAAGATTTAAAACTAAACCTATAGAATAATATTAAGTAAATATCCCCTTATAACAAGTAAGCTAAAACATATTAATAAATAGTGCAAAAAAATAACCAAATATATTTTTTTATATGAGTAAATATCAATATCTTACTTGTTATAAGGCGATACTTACCTACTATTATTTATAATTATGAGCCGGATATAGTCATATTATCTAGTAATATAGAACCATTAATAATGCTGGAAACGTGTTCATCAATAGATATACCTGCTATATTTTGCAGCATATCTTTAAGATTACCAGCTATGGTAATTTCTTCAACAGGATATGCAATAATCCCTTTCTCTATCCAAAATCCGCTAGCACCTTTGGAGTAATTACCATTTGTTATATTTAAGCCTTGTCCCATTAAATCTGTAACTAGTAATCCTGTATCCATATTTTTAAGTAAAGCATCTAAATCAGTAAAAATTTTACCATTGGCTGTAGGGTTATATTCTAAATGTAAATTATGATTACCGCCAGCATGACCATTATTAGGAAGATTTAATTTTTTGGCACTATATGTATTAAGTAAATATTGTTGAATCAACCCATCTTTAATTATATAGCTGCTATTAACTTTAACTCCGTCTTCATCAAAAGGACTGCTTGAGATTCCTTTTAAAATAAATGGATCTTCATATAAACTTAAAAACTCAGGCAATATTCTTTGTCCAATAGAGTCTAATAAAAAGCTGTTTTTTTGGTATTGTGCACTGCCTGTTAAAGCAGCTAACATACCTCTAATCAATGTTTTAGCAATAGGTGCTTCAAAAACTATAGGGCATACTCTAGTAGATATTTTTTTTGCCCCTATTTTAGCTACTGCTCTTTGAGCTGCAATTCTAGCTACATTAACAGGATCATCTAGATCCTTAGCACATCTTTTATCGCTATGCCATGAATCGCTTTGCATTTTATCATTTTTGCCAGCAATTGCACTTGCTGAAACTGCATGCCTAGAATATTGATATCCATGCATAAACCCCATACTATTAGCTAATATAAAATGCCCAGAATCAGTGCTGACACTACAGCCTTCACTATTAGTTATACCTTTGTTTTCATATAAGGCAGATTCCATATTTTTAGCTATTTCAATAGCATCTTTAGTTTCTATATCCCATGGATGATAAATATCGCAATCAATAATATCTGTAGCTAAATCTTCTTGGTTAGGTAAGCCAGAATTTGGATCTTCGCTTGTATATGTTGCAATGTGAAAGGCAGCATCAATTATACTTTCTAGCGATTTTTTAGAAAAATCACCGCTGCTGGCATGACCAATTTTTTGACCTTTATATATTGTTATGGATATATTTTGCGACTGCGAATGCTCTAGTGTTTCAATATTTTGATTTCTAACATCTATTCCTAATTCTGTCCCCTCACTAATTTCAACACATATATGTGATATATCTATTTTTTTCTTACTCAAATCTAAAACTTGTTCACAGATCTGCTCAAATTGCTCTTTAGTATATTGAAAATGTGCCATAGAAGTACATTGCAGTTGTATTGAAGATAAGATATTATATCACAATTAGCACTATATACTATTTGTATGAAACAAAACAAACACGAAATAGATACGCAGTCTTTAGAGGAAGTAAGTAAAACTCAAGTTAAAAAGCAAATGAATGATTTGCAAAAAATAGGAGAAAGATTAGTTACTTTAAATAAAGATCAGCTAAAAAAAATAGAGTTAAAAGATTCATTATTAGATGCAGTGATATTAGCTCAAAAAATTACGGCGCATGGAGCTCAGCGTAGACAAAAACAGTTTATTGGTAAAATTATGCGTACGCTTAGTGAACAAGAAATTCAATATATTTTGGATTATTTTGATATATTAGACGGTAAAAGCAAACAGCAGACGCAGATATTGCATTTTATTGAAGAATGGCGTGAAAAGCTAATGGTTAATGATAATGCTTTAACTGAATTTATTGGAGAATATCCGCATACTGATGTACAAACTTTACATACATTAATCCGTAACGCAAGGCGTGAAAAAGAACTAGAGAAACCGCCTAAATATTTTAGAGAAATTTTTGCTTTTATTAAACAAATAATTTTAGAGTAATATATTAAGAATACATTATGCAAAAAGAAGATTATTTATATCATTTAGGTATTACTAACTATATATTGCAAGATACAATAACGATACAGAATACACTCGATAATTCTTATGTAATTGATATACAAGAAAAAATTATTATTTTATTGACAGCTGATGATATTATTAATCATCAAAATTTATTAGACAAAATTTTACGTAGTTTTAATATTAATGATAAAATATTTATTACATCAAATATAGAAAATTATAGTTATTATACAATGCAGCAAGATAAAATAATTTTAATTTTAGATGATAAATTAGCTCAAAAGATATTAAAAATTAATGATGATAATTTGCGTAATAAAATTTACGAAGTTAATTCTAATAAGATTATTGTTAGCTTAAGTTTAAGGTATTTAGTCAATAATCCATTAGAAAAAGCAAAGGCATGGATGGATTTTATTATGTTAAAGAATTTATTAATCTAATGTGATTTATAAGAAATTTTTATTCTCTTTCATAAGTTTCTCAATCTCATAAATTTCTACAGGCACTTCTCGAGTTATTATCTCGCAATAATTTTGATGAATAAAAATATCATCTTCAATACGAATACCTATATTCCAAAATTTTTCATCGACATCTTTATTGGGTTTAATATATAAACCAGGTTCAATGGTTAAACACATACCTTGTTGTAAGTTTATGCTATCTGTTTTTATAGCTAAATCCTGCATTTCTTTATCCAAATTATCACTAAAATTGACTTTTAAATGATTATTTGAGAGAGGTTGTTTTTCTTTATATCTTCCAACATCATGTACATCTAATCCTAACCAATGACTAGTTCTATGCATATAAAATTTTTTGTAGTCATTGCTGTGAACTGCATCTTCAAGGTTTGAATATTTATCTTTTTTAAGTAAGTTTATATCCAACATTCCTTGAACTAAAGTTTGTAGCGCTGCATTATGTATATCATCAAAACTTTTACCAATTTTAGCATTTTCAATAGCAGATTTTTGAGCTTGTAAAACTATTTCATATACTAAGGCTTGTTCTTTAGAAAATTTTCCATTGACAGGGAATGTTCTAGTAATATCGCTTGCATAGCCGTATAATTCACATCCTGCATCTATCAAGCATAAATCTTTATCTTTTAAAATTGTATTACCTGCTCGATGGTGTAGAATACATGAATTTTCTCCGCTGGCTACTATACTATTATAGGCTGTGCTTTCACTGCCATAATGCCTAAAAGTATGTAACAATTCAGCCTCTAAATGATATTCACTTAATCCATCTTTTGATTTTTGCATAGCTTTAATATGCGCTTTTGCTGAAATACTGGCAGCTTTACGCATTATATCTTGTTCATAATTATCCTTAATTAAACGTAATTCACTAATATAGTTATTAACATTTATTAATTGATTAGGCGGATTATGCCCCATTCTTTGAAAAGACGTAAACTTTAATAAAAGCTTTTGAATTAAGTTAAAACATGAATGATTAGCATCATATTGTGCATTAAAGTCAAAACAGCAATTATCTATTTGAGCAAGTATCAGCGTTAGTATAGATTCTATAGACTCTATACTATAGCATGCATCTATTTCTAAATGCTTTTTAGCATTTTCTACCCCGCATCTTTTGCCATGCCAAATTTCTTGGGTCTCATCTTTGGGTAAACAAAAAAATATACTTTTATAGTCATTATTATTTTTAATTAAACAAATAACAGCATTCGGCTCTGTAAAACCAGTTAAATAATAAAAATTACTATTAGCTCTAAATGGATAATCTGCATCATTATTACGATATACACTATCTCCAGAAGCTAAAAATACCAAAGTATTATTAGGCAAAGCAGCTAATAAATTTATCCAGCGGGTTTTATAGATATTTAACGTATCTTTATTAATCCATGTAAAGTTTTGCATACAGATATATATTTATATTTAATGATATTTAAATTATAGTCTATTCTTTGGGATATAATTCGTTCCATTTATTACGTGCTCTTAATAAATCTTCAGGAGTATCAATACCAGGCTCTGGTACAATATTTGTTTCTACTACATGAATATCTATACCGTTGTATAAAGCTCTCAATTGTTCAAGCATTTCAGCTTTTTCTAGAAAAGTTGGCGGTAGAGATGGATAATGCTTTAAAAATTCTACTCTAAAACCATAGACGCCAATATGACGCCACATATCTTCAATTCCCTTTTCTGGAATAGATTGGGCTTTGTCTAAGTTTGTAGCTTGCCAAGCATCTCTTTGCCAAGGAATAGGTGCTCTAGAGAAATATAAAGCTTTACCGTAGGTATTGCAGACTACTTTTACAATATTTGGGTTAATTACTTCTTGAGCTGATTGAATAGGATGAGCAGCTGTAGACATTCTTAATTCTTTATTTTGCAATAAAACTTGAGCTACACTGTCAATAATCTCTGGAGACATAAATGGTTCATCGCCTTGAACATTAACTACTACTTCATCATCACTTAAACCTAAAATCTGCACAGCTTGTGCCAATCTATCCGTACCGCTTTGATGATTTTCATTTGTCATGCAAAATTCTATTTGATGTTTTGCACATATATCTGCTATAACATCATGATCAGTTGCAACCACCACTCTTGCATTAGTTTTTTTAGCAGCTAATGCCACTTGGATAATTAAAGGTTTGCCGCCTATTTCTGCTATAGCTTTTTTTTCTAGTCGAGTTGAGTGTAATCTACTAGGTATAATGATTGTATATTTCATAAAGATTTTATTTTACTGATAAGTTGAAATTTCTTGTAAGGGTATAATCCTAGCCTGCTGGGTTAGCATATTTGGAATGCCGTCTTTAATACTAAAGGCTAATTTATCTATCATGCATACTAATTCTTGCTGGGCTTTATTATAGGATAAATGACTTTTACAAATTGGGCATACTAATATATTTAATAATGATTTGTCCATGGTTAATTAAATTTTATGTTTAATTTTTGTATTATGCGCTAGTTGAGTAATATCGTCAATAAAAGAGCTTGGCAGTCCAATTTTTAATGTAATTACCCAAATAGGTATATTTTCTGCCCAAGTTTGCGCACTATTACTACATTTTATTGCATCTTTTTCAGTAATAATAATTAAATCTACTTTTTGATGATTTAAAAAATGTTTAGGTGTAATTGCTTCATGGTCTTTTAATTGCTGGACTATAACTTCAATGCCTGCTTCTTGTAAAATTTTGCTTAAACTTTTTGGATTGGCAATGCCTGCCATTAGTATAGCTTTTTTACCTTTAAAAAAATTTATTTCTTCAATATTATAGGGTTTGTCTAATAAATATAAATATTTACTTTGCCGAATTATCCTAAATCCTTTGCTTTTACTTTTACTAATAATATCCTCAATTTCGTCTAAATTATTTGGATAAAAAGTATAGTCCCACTGACGTACATTTTCTCTAAGACAACCAGCAGGCAATAATGCTTGATTGCCTAGTTTATTAGAATTAAAAACTACACATTCAATATTTCTTTTTAGCTTAAGATGCTGTAAGCCGTCATCTGAAAGAATAATATCGATTTTATGATGTTTTAATAAATATTCTAGAGCTAAAACACGATTTGGATGTACGCATATAGGCAATTTAGTTTTATGATAAATTAATAACGGCTCATCACCTACATCATTGAATTTATGAAAATCTTGGATAATAATTGGTTTAGAGATATTTGCCCCATAGCCTCTGCTTATGATTCCAACTTTTATTCCTCTTTTTTTTAATTCATTAGCAAGCTCTATGACTATAGGAGTTTTACCCGAGCCGCCTATAATAATATTCCCAATAACTACTATAGGGATATGATTAGCATAAGAATATAAAATATTATTTTTATATAAGCAGTATTTAAATTCAACTATAAAGCTATAAATATAACTAAAAGGAAGTAATAAAAAAAATATAACAGTTTGTAAGAAAGTTAGTTGATTTCTAGGCGTATACCATAAACTATATAAAAAATTGTACAGCATTGAATTAATTATTTTCTTGAATAATATTAAGTATGACTAACCTCATCAAATGAAATATTAAAATAACCTTCATCTTGGGAAGGTTGTATAGTTATATTATTAAATCTTGCTTGATATGTAGAGCCAGGTCTAGATTTACCTCCGATAGGGTATTGTGCGTTATTTATTCCTTCTTTATTTACATCACAGTTTTCATGGGATAATGCATAATATGTTCTGTAAATACCCAAATCGGCTTGGGTAAGCGAATTTTGTATTATAACAGCGTAATCTGGGTCTGTTATCTTAGTTTTACAATTCTGGCATATTCCTGAAATATTGTTAATAATTGGCATATTTTTATCCTTTTAATTTATATAAATTATGATGGTATCCAATCACATGTAAAGCTTATTTTTAGCATAAAAATTAAGTATTTACGCCGCTTTAAAATCTCTTACATTTTATCAATGGGCGGTTATCTAAATTATATATAATTAAAATTATATAATCAAATTTTTATAAAATATAGAGAAAAAAATATGGATAATAAATGCGGATAAATTTTAAAAATTCATTGATTTTTTATGCTAATGAATAATTACCTAAACTATCTTTATAATTTAATTTTTTAAGAATGCAACATAGGAGTTTACAGAGTCTAAGTGTAGAATTTAAACAAAATTTTCAGTTTATATGATACAATTATTTATAATTAATATATAAATAAACATATAAAAACTATGAATACTAATTTTGCTAAAGAAACTATAAGCATTTCATTAGAAGAGGAAATGCGTCGCTCTTATCTTGACTATGCTATGAGCGTTATTATTGGTAGAGCTTTACCAGATGTTAGAGACGGATTAAAACCCGTTCATAGACGTGTTTTATATGCTATGCATGAATTAAATAATGACTATAATAAAGCCTACAAAAAATCAGCACGTATTGTAGGTGATGTAATTGGTAAATATCATCCGCATGGAGATACAGCTATATATGATGCTATTGTGCGTTTAGCCCAAAGCTTTTCACTGCGTTATCCATTAGTTGACGGCCAAGGTAACTTTGGTTCAGTAGATGGGGATTCTGCAGCTGCTATGCGTTATACTGAGGTTAGATTATCTAAAGTTGCTCATCAATTATTAGAAAATTTAGATCAAGAAACAGTAGATTTTAGTCCAAACTATGATGCTAGTGAAAAAGAACCAGATATTCTGCCGGCTAATTTGCCAAATTTATTAATTAACGGCTCTTCTGGTATTGCTGTAGGAATGGCTACTAATATTCCGCCGCATAATATTGTTGAAGTTGTAAATGCTTGCTTATTACTTTTAAGAAATCCTCTATGTGATATAGATGAATTAATTGAGCTTATTCCTGCTCCTGATTTTCCAACAGGAGCTTTAATTTATGGTATAGCGGGTATACGTGATGCCTATAAAACTGGACGCGGACGCGTAATTATGCGTGCTAGAACGCATATTGAAGATATGGAAAAAGGTCAAAGACAAGCTATAATTATAGATGAATTACCATATCAAGTTAATAAGCGTACCCTGTTAGAAAAAATTGCTGAATTAATTAATGATAAGCGTATTGAAGGAATTAGCGATATTCGTGATGAATCTGATCAATCAGGCATGCGGGTAGTTCTGGAACTTAAAAAAGCTGTAATTGCTGATGTTGTATTAAATCACTTATATAAAAATACTCAATTACAAGATAATTTTAGTATGAATATGGTTGCCTTAGCTGACGGACAGCCTAGATTACTAAATTTAAAACAAATATTAGAATTTTTCTTAGCTCATAGAAGAGAAATTCTTACAAGAAAAACTAAATATGAATTGAAAAAAGCTAAAGAACGTTCGCATATTTTAGAAGGCTTGGCTGTAGCATTAGCTAATATTGATAACTTTATTAATGTTATCAAAACATCTAATACACCTAATATTGCAAAACAACTTTTATCTTCTCAAAGCTGGAGTTCTGCTTTAGTACAAACTATGCTTATGAATATAATAATTGATTATTCGAATATAGGTTTACAAACTGACGGCAGTTATTTTTTATCAGATATTCAAACTGAACAAATTTTGCAAATGCGTTTGCAGCGTTTAACAGCTATTGAGCAAGATAAAATTATTGATGAATATCAGCAGACTATGTTAAAAATTAGTGATTTACAAGATATTTTAAATAATCCGCATCGGGTTACTGATATGATTAGTAACGATTTGCATAATCTTATTAGTGCATTTGGCGACGCCAGAAGAAGTGAAATTATTTTAAATACTAATGAAATTAATATTGAAGACTTAATCACACCGCAAGATATGGTAGTTACGCTATCCCATACTGGATATATTAAAACTCAGCCATTGGTTGAGTATAAAGTACAAAAAAGAGGCGGCAGAGGCAAACAAGCTACAACTACTAAAGAAGATGATTGGATAACAACACTTTTAAGTGCACATAGCCATGATACTATTTTATGCTTTTCTGATAAAGGAAGATTATATTGGTTAAAAGTATATGAGATTCCTCAAGGCAGTAGAACAAGTAGAGGTAAACCAATTAATAATCTATTAGCTCTACAGCCAGATGAAAAAATAACAGCTATTTTATCAACAAAAGAATTCACTGATGACAGATTTGTAACTATGGCTACCTCGCAAGGTGTAGTCAAACGTTGTGCATTATCAGTATTTAGCAATCCTAGAAAATTGGGGATTAATGCTGTTAATCTTGATGATGGAGATTTTTTAGTCGGTGTAGCTATTACTGACGGCAATCATGATATTATGTTATTTAATAGTAATGGTAAAACAGTACGTTTTGAAGAAAAAGAAGTAAGATGTATGGGGCGTACCGCACGTGGTGTTAAAGGTATGAAAATTGGTAAAAACCAAAGTATTATATCTATGTTAGTTGCTCCGCATAGTGAGGAAACTCAAGAATCTGGGCAATGTTTTGTTTTAACGGCTACAGAAAACGGCTACGGTAAAATAACTAATATTTCAGCTTATACTATTCATCATAGAGGCGGAAGCGGTATGATTGCTATTTCAACCACAGCTAGAAACGGTAAAGTTGTGGCTGCTACTTTAGTTTGTAAGGAAGATGATATTATGCTTATTACTAACAGCGGTGTCATGGTTAGAACTAATGTAGCACAGATCCGCCAAACTGGCCGTACAGCACAAGGTGTAACATTAATTAATGTAGATGATAATACTAAATTATCAGTTGTACAAAGAATTGCAGAAACTGATAATGATAATGATATCAATGAGCTAGAAATTGAAGATTAAATAATTTTTATATTTTATAAGTTGTATATATATTTATATTTTACAACTTATAATCTAAAAATTGCTACAATTTACTTACATAATTAAATGGAAAATTTTTAACTTAATTTTTTATAAGGATAATTAACTTTTATCGCCTCGCAAAGCAGTGATTTGTTCCCTTAGTTCTTGTAAATTTAAATTATTTGGTTCAATAACCTTACCAATATTTAAAGAGATTTTATTATAAAACCCTCTTCTAAAAGGTTTGCTCATAGCTTTTCCTTCTACTCTAGAAAAAAAACTTCCCCACATTCCGCTTATCGCTATTGGTATAATAGGAACTGGATTTCGATTAATAATTTTGATAATGCCGGATTTTAAAGGCTGTATATCTCCATTCTTAGTAATTGACCCTTCAGGGAATATACAAATTAATTCATCATTGTTCAAAGAATTATCTATATCATTATATGCTTTTTGTAAAATATGTTTTTTATCAATACTATTTGCAATTGGAATTACATTAGCCAATCTAAAAATAAATTTTATTATATTAATATTAGCAATTTGATCATCCATTACAAATCTAATCGGTCTTTTTATCATCCCTCCAATAATAATAGCATCCATATAGCTAATATGATTACAAGCTATTACGCAAGCTGTGCTAGGTATATTATGTTCACCATTAACTTTTATGTTATAAAATAAACGAGTAATAATCCACATAATGCATCGTATAAAAAATGTTGGAATAGTATAAATAATGTAAATAACTACAATAATATTTAAAATAGCAATGATTAAGTATAAATCAATTAATTTACCATTTATAATACCCAGCCAAAAACCTCCAATTAATGAGGCTAATATCATAGCTAATGCATTAAGAATATTATTAACTGCTATTACACGTGAGCGAAATTTTTCAGGGCTATGAGCCTGCATAGTTGCATATAAAGGAACACTATAAATTCCAGAAAAAAAACTAATTAAGAAAAAATCCAGCATAATATGCCAATTATGAAAACTACTAATAAATGAGGTAAAATTTTGTACATCTATAGGCGTAATAATTTTGCTGCTAAAATATAAATCTATTGTAAATATAGAAATTCCAATTGCTCCAATAGGCACTAATCCCCATTCTATATAATTTTTTGACAATTTTTCACAGCAAATTGAACCTATTCCAATACCAATGGAAAATATAGCTAATAATAAAGTTAAAATACTTTCATTACCATTTAGAATATCTTTGCTATAACTAAATAAACTATTTAAAAATATTATCCCTAAAAACCATAACCATGAAATGGCTAAAGCACATAGCCATAAAATTTTATTTCTATAAACTACTTGTATACTTTCTTTAGTAAAAATTTCAAATTTAAGCTTTAAATCTATATTATTTAATTTATTATCTTGAATAAACTGGCTTGATATATAACCAAATACTCCTAAAATTAAGCTTATACAAGCAATTAATGGGATAAATTTAATTTCATAGCTAAATTTAGCTAAAAGAGTACCGCTTATTGAACCTATTAAAATCGCTATAAAAGTACTCATTTCAATCCAAGCATTTGGCTCTATTAATTTATTTTTAGGAAAATGATCAGGCAAATAACTATACTTTACAGGTCCAAACAAGGTAGAATGAATTCCTAGCATAAACACACAAAAAAATAATATATAAATGTTTTGTATATAAAAACCAACAAATGCTATACATGAAATAATAATTTCTAATTTTTTAACCCATAAAATTATGGCTTTTTTAGAAAATTTATCGCATATTTGTCCGCATATATTGGAAAATATTAAAAATGGAAATATAAAAAGAGCAGATAAAATATAGGTATAAGATGTAGAAACTATTGTATTAAGAGTATAAGCATAATAAGTAAGGAGTGTGCTAAAAGCAATCCTAAAGATGTTATCATTCAAAGCACCTAAAAACTGCCCTAAAAAAAATGGGGCAAATTTCTTTGAAAAAATTAATTTCATATTTATTTTGTATTATAAGATATAAAATATTATAATATAGTTTATAAGTTTAATTATTAAATATTTATTAAACTATTTTTTTTCAATATAACAAATTTAAAAAATAAAAATTATGAATAATACCCCAAATTCTTCTCCTTCTCCTTCTTCTCCTCCTTTTCGTAGGATTGTGCAGATAAGAAATCTTAATTCAAATTCATCTAATAGACCACCTTCTAGTACTAGAACAACATCTTCTAGTTCTTCTAGTACTGGCATTAATAATGTTAATGCATCATCACTGCCTAATCTATCTAATCGGAATCAGAATCAGATAAATCCTTCATATATGAATGGACAACTCTCTAGACGACCCACTATGTCATCATTACACGCAACTTCAGAACCTATTCCTATTGTTCCACCTATACCTATGCAATATAGAAATAGTAATCCAGAAACTCCTCAACTAAATAACTTAAGTAGAAGTAATCCAGATAGAAGTAATCTAGATAGAAGAAGACATGGTATGGTAATAGATAATTCACCACCATCAAATAGCCATGGCTCTTCGTCTTCATTACGTCATTCCAATAGTGGATTACATGGAGATGAGTACTTAGTGGGAGGTAGACTAGAACATATGCAACAATTCACAGAACAAAGTCGGGCACATAATGTTGAATCAAATGCTAATTTAAATCGTGTAGAGAGTGAAGATGAAGATGGTGAAGATGAGATGATTAGGGATATTATTAATTCTCTTATCCAAACTCCGGCGGTTATTTCGACGGTTGACTCTGGGCGTTCTGGACTACTAGCACCGTATGAATTAAATGGGCTTGATCTACCACAATTACGATCAGAATTAGGAACACGCATAAATAACTGGTTAGAACTTAATCTTAATTTTAGCAATTATGCCGATCCGCATCGTGCTTGGCAAAATGGTTCAATAAAACAATATGATAAAAAACTTATTAATATGGATTTTCTAAATAAATTAAATGAAGCGGATGTTAGAAATTTTATCAAATTTTTTACTGATTTAACTGATATACCTGATTTTCATATAGATATTTTAGGAAAAAAATATAAAGAACAATTAGCTACATTAACTACATTAAATCCTATTAAATCTAGATTTTTTAAATCTAATAAAAGATTCCATAAACAAGAATTAGACATAGAACAATTAAAGCATAAAATAAATTCATTACGCCCAATACAGCAAAAATTTATTGAAAGAGTTGTAGAAATTATTCGAGGAATATCTTTTAATCCAAATATTATAGGCCACAGTAAGACTATAATTGCTAATGCCGTTACTAGCTGTTCTGATAATTCTTTACTTGGTTATATAAGATTATCAAGAAGAATAAGTAACTATGCTGCTATTAAATCAGAGCTTCCAAGTAAAATATTTCCAAGTTTAATATCTTATGCGATGGGAGAAATAGCTATGAAGATAATTATGGATTGTACTACGGAAGTAGTTGACAAAGGTAGGTCTATAAATAAAGCTGTAGATGATGTTGAGGTTTTATTAAAATTCATTTTAACAATATTCCCTAAATTAAAATTAAAAACTTATTTAGGCGGTGTAGAAAGTATGTGTTATGACAATTTAGCCATTTGTATTACTCCTAAGCTAACGGATTCCGCTTATAATTTTATAAAAGAAAGCATTACACCTGAAAATTTACTTACATATATTGAACATTTACCAGAATGGAATGATATTTTTGAAAAATTTTATCCTAATAAAAAACTAAAATTTGATGGTGTGAATAAGAAGGCTTTAGATATACAATATAGATCACTTGAAAAAAATCCAGAGGATTTAGCTAAAATAGATAAAATAAATGCTAAAGCTATGCAATATAAAATAGAAATAATTACGAAAATTTTTATTAGTCAAGGATTTTCATTAATTGATTAAAAGGTAAGAAAATAAGACTATATTTTATAGTAAATATTGACAATTTGTATTTTATTTTGTTATCTTTGCTATAAGATTTATTCTTTATTTAACTAATATGCTATTAATTACGGGCGGAGCTGGATTTATTGGCTCTAATTTCATTCATACTTGGATAAAACAATCCAGCGAAAAAATTGTTAATATAGACTGTTTGACTTATGCTGGAAATTTATATAATTTAGACGGCATTAATGAACAACATTTGTTTATTGAAGAAGATATTAATAATTCTGAGCAAATACAAAAATTAATTAATTTACATAAGCCGCGGGCAATCCTGCATTTTGCGGCCGAAAGCCATGTAGATAGATCGATAGACAGCCCTGATAGATTTATACAAACTAATATACTAGGAACTTTTAATTTATTACAAGCCAGTTTAAATTACTATAATACTTTAAGTATTGTGAATCAAAGCCAATTTAAATTTATTCATATTTCAACAGATGAAGTATATGGTAGTTTAAACTTAAATGATAAACCGTTTAATGAAAATACTGCATATGCTCCAAATAGTCCTTATGCTGCAAGCAAAGCTGCATCAGATCATCTTGTAAGAAGCTTTTTTCATACTTATAATTTGCCTTGTATTATTACACATTGCTCTAATAATTATGGACCATATCAATTCCCGGAAAAATTAATTCCTCTAGTAATAAATAATGCCTTACAGAATAAATCTTTGCCCATATATGGTAATGGATTAAATATTAGAGATTGGCTGCATGTCGAAGATCACTGCATGGCATTAATTGAAATTTTAAATAAAGGTAAAGTTGGCGAAGTATATAATATTGGTGGATGTAATGAAAAAACTAATATTGAAGTAGTAAATAATATATGTAATATTTTAGATAAATTAAAGCCTAAAACAAGTTCTTATACTAAGCAAATTATTTTTGTAAAAGACCGGTTAGGTCATGATAAACGATATGCTGTTGATAATAATAAAATTCAAACAGAGTTAGATTGGCAGCCTAAATATACTTTTGAATCTGGTATTTTGCAGACAGTTAATTGGTATTTAAATAATGAAGATTGGCTACAAAAAACTATTTCAGGCAAATATCAAAACTGGATTAATAAACAATATGAAAGTGTAAAATGAATATAAAATATAATAATAGAAAAGGTATTATTTTAGCTGGCGGCAGCGGAACTCGTTTATATCCAATTACACAAGGTATTTCTAAACAGTTAGTGCCATTATATGATAAACCAATGATTTATTATCCATTAACTACCTTAATGCTGGCTGGTATTCGGGATATTTTAGTTATTTCTACGCCTATCGATTTACCACAATTTCAAAGATTACTAGGAACAGGTTCTCAATGGGGAATTAATATTAGCTATGCCCAACAACCAAGTCCTGATGGATTAGCTCAAGCTTTTATTATAGGTGAAAATTTTATTGGTGCAGATAATGTGGTATTGATTTTAGGCGATAATATATTTCATGGACATAATTTTAGCGAACTATTAGATAAAGCATGTAGGCAAACAAACGGTGCTACTGTTTTTGCTTATAGAGTAAATGATGCACAAAGATATGGTGTAGTTAATTTTGATAAAAATTATAAAGTTTTAGATATTCAGGAAAAGCCCTTACATCCAAAGTCTAATTATGCTGTAACAGGTCTATATTTTTATGATAATGATGTAATTTCAATCGCTAAAAAAATTAAACCGTCAAAACGTGGTGAATTAGAAATAACAGATGTTAATATAGCATATTTAACTCAAAAAAAACTAAATGTTGAAATTATGGGCGCAGGTCATGCATGGCTTGATACTGGAACTCATGATTCATTGTTGGATGCCACTTCTTTTATTGCTACTTTGCAAAAAAGGCAAGGTATTATGATAGCTTGCCCTGAAGAAATCGCCTATAACAATGCTTGGATAATTGCAGATGATTTAAAAGAGCTGGCTAAACCTCTTTATAAAACTCATTATGGCAGATATTTATTACAATTATTAGAAGAAATATAATTAAGGTAAGTATCCCCTCATAATACGTAAGCTAGTGTCAGGCGCTAATATATTAATATTGATCTATAAAAAATACATATTTTGGTTATTTTTTGTAATATTTATTAGTATGTTTTAGCTTACGTATTATGAGGGGATACTTACCTTAATTAATTTATAATTAGTTGTAAGAATTATAGTACAATTTAGTTATATCAATACTAAATATATAGCTGATTGATAATTAACTGTCATAGTTGTTGTGTTTAAAAATACTCCTAGCTGTACTACATGTACTATCTTCGTCGTATTTTTTTCGCACGCCTATATGCCAATTTATTCTCAATCATCTATAACTACATATATTATGAAGCAAAAAATTATTATATTACCAAATTTATTAATTTCACAAATAGCTGCTGGAGAGGTTATTGAAAGACCTTCTTCAATTATAAAAGAACTTATTGAAAATTCATTAGATGCAGGCTCTACTCATATAGATATAAAATTAGAACAAGGCGGAATGGATAGTATTATAATTAGTGATAATGGGAATGGAATTGATAAATATGATTTACCCTTTGCTCTAATGCGTCATGCTACTAGTAAAATTAATACTTTAGCAGATTTAGAAAATATTTCTACTTTAGGTTTTAGAGGTGAAGCTTTAGCAGCTATTTCTTCAATTGCACATGTTTGTATTCAAAGTAGAACTAAAAATAGTCAATATGGTTTTAAAATTAATGCACATGATTTAGAACAAATTATATTACAAAATAATATTAGTGATATAGATTTACAAAATTTAGATAAAATTTTAACTCCTTATAATATGGAAATTGGTACAACTGTAAGTATAATTGATATATTTTATAGAACGCCGGCTAGGAAAAAATTTCTAAAAACACCGCAGACTGAATGGGGACATTGCCTTGATATCATTAGAAAATTAGCATTACTTAATCCTAATGTTACTTTTGAAATTACTCATAATAGTAAAAAAACTCATGTTTTTAAGGCTTGTTCTATATATGAAAGAGTTAATAATTTCCTTGGTAAAGAATTTTGTGATAGTGTAATTGTTGTAGACAAGCAAATTGGCGAATATAAATTATTAGCTTTTTTGGGTGCACCGCTGCTTGCTAATGAAAGGTCTAATAATCAATTTAGTATTATAAATAATCGATTTGTAAAAGATAAAATAGTTGCTCATGCGATGAAATTTTGTTATAAAGATATATTACATGGTAATAAGCAGCCTATATATTTGATTTATCTACAAGTACCAAATAATGAAATTGATGTAAATGTACATCCAGCTAAAGCAGAAGTACGTTTTAAAAATACGCAGGCTATTCATCAATTCATTTATAATACTATTGAACCTGAACTTTCAAAAAGTTTGCAAAATAATAGAATTGACCAAGAAAATTTAATACCTGTTTCAATGTCAAATTCAAGTGATAATTCTGTTAATTTAAATATTAATAAGGATAATAAAAACTTAGAACAAATAGAAAGTATTAAAAATTTACGTCAGGAAATATTAAACTTTAAAGAGCAAAATAATCTATTTGAAAATATTAAGATGATTAATACTGAAAATTTAAATAACTTAGAAGCACAGATATCTAACATAAAAGATATAGATACTTTAAATCAGCCAAGAAAAACCTTTACTTATGAAACAATAAATCAGGACTATTATATCCCAGATAATAATCTTGATGTTCCTCCTTTAGGTTTTGCTATTGCTCAATTACATGGTGTTTATATTTTATCCCAAAGTAGAAATGGCTTAATCATAGTAGATATGCATGCGGCTCATGAAAGAGTTATTTATGAACAGCTAAAAAATCAATTAAATACTAATCATGTATTGACCCAGAATCTAATGATTCCTTATATTGTATATTTAGATGAAGTAAGTTTAATTAAAATTATTAATTATCTGGATATATTAGAAAAATTGGGATTTCAAGCTAAAATTATTAATGATGTAGAACTGCATATTTATAGTCTGCCGCAGCTGCTTGATAAAAGTAGAATAAAAGATTTAATTAATAATGTAATAACTGATTTGTTACAGGATACGCAAATTGATTTAACTTTAGAGCAAAAGAATAAAATTTTATCTACAATGGCTTGTCATAGAGCACTTAGAGCCAACGATAAATTAAGTATTGCAGAAATGAATATTCTGCTGCGGCAAATTGAAAGTACTGATAAAGGTCAGTTTTGTAACCATGGCAGACCAACTTATCAAGAAATTAGTATTATTGAGTTAGATAAAATGTTTATGCGGGGCAAATAATGCAGTTCTTTACTATTTTAGGACCAACTGCTAGCGGTAAAACTGATTTATCTATAAATTTGGCTAAATATGCCAGAGAAAAATATAGCACTGAAGTAGAAATAATTAGCCTAGATTCAGCCTTAGTTTATAAATATATGGATATAGGCACAGCAAAACCTGATAAAGAACAACAACAAGGTATAAAACATCATTTAATTGATATTATAAATCCTACACAAAACTATAATGTCGGTACTTTTTTACAAGATGTTTTTAATATTGTTAAAAATAAACAAAAAGCATTACCAATAATTGTAGGCGGTACAATGCTTTATTACAATGCTTTGGTTAAAGGTTTGCATAATATTCCTAGTCAAAATCAAAATATCCGCCAGCAAATAATTAATGAGGCACAAATTTATGGCTGGGAGTATATGTATAAAAAGTTGTTAAATATAGATGCAAAAGCTAATTATATACAAGCCAATGATACACAAAGAATTCAAAGAGCATTAGAAATTTATTGTATTACTAATCAGCCTCCTTCTTATTTTTATGAACAGATAAGGTCAAGTCCTTATACCTTTCATACTATAGCTTTAAATCCCAATCGAGAAATTTTACATATTAATATAAAAAATCGCTTTAATACAATGTTAGAAAAAGGTTTTTTAAAAGAAGTAGAAAAAATATTAAAACAATATCCAAGTTTAAATGAAAATTTTTCTTCCATAAGATGTGTGGGATACAGACAAGCTTATCAATATCTTAATAATCAGATAGATTATAATGAATTTGTAGATAGAGGAATAATCGCTACAAGACAACTAGCTAAAAGGCAAATAACATGGCTAAGGAAATTAGATGTAATTAATATTGATGTAGAAGATAATTTAAAGTTTGAAAAAGTTAAACAAGAATTTGATATATATTATGCCAAAAATTTACTTTAAACTCAGTATTATTGTTATTATTTTAATTAGCTTTAGCAGTATATTTTGGTATGTTGATTTAAATAATTATTCTTTGTTAAAGGAAATTATTTACTTAAGAGTGCCTAGATTAGCTGCTAGTATTTTAGTTGGCAGTATACTAGCTATTTGCGGATGTTTAATTCAAAATATTACTCATAATCCATTAGCAGAGCCAAGTATACTAGGTATATCCAGCAGTAGTAGTTTATTTAGTGTAATTTTTATAATGCTTGGTTT
>Ga0247816_10000419_pt1 | contig 24148 bp, 15 predicted proteins | sample UWRJL209509C1_FD_179930 | JGI IMG/M metagenome (GOLD analysis project Ga0247816, IMG submission 179930) | Plant litter microbial communities from Arlington Agricultural Research Station in Wisconsin, United States - UWRJ-L209-509C-1 | ecosystem: Environmental > Terrestrial > Plant litter >...
ATCCACCCTATGTGGTATTCGGGCCCGGGCTGGCGATAGGATTGTTGCTGATATTCTTGTCAAGGGGCGGGTCACTGATTCAATGGGTGCATCGCTGCCCGGGGTAAGTATTAAACTGAAGAATACTCCAGTGGCCACCAGGACCGATAACTCAGGAAGGTTCAGCATCACCGTACCTCAAAACTCAGTTCTTCAGTTTTCCTACATGGGTTATGTCACCCAGGAAATTGCCGTTGACAACCGCACTACAATCAATGTAAGGCTACTGGAAAATAGTCAGGCCCTGTCAGAAGTTGTGGTAGTAGGATATGGTACACAGAAAAAGGCGGTCGTATCTGGTGCGGTGACAGCTGTAAAAGGTGCGGAGCTGGCCAAAACACCTACTGTTAACCTTTCTAATTCACTGGCCGGAAGGTTGCCTGGGGTCACTGCTGTACAAACAAGCGGAGAGCCAGGTTACGATGGATCCACCATTCGTATACGTGGTGTAAATTCGCTGGGTAATAACAATGCGCTGATCGTAATTGATGGTGTGCCCAATAGGGCAGGGGGATTAGAACGGATCAATCCTAATGATGTTGAAAGCGTTTCAGTACTGAAAGACGCATCAGCGGCAATTTACGGGTCGCGCGCTGCCAATGGGGTAATCCTCATTACTACAAAACAAGGAAAATCTGGCAAACCACAACTCTCGTACGACTTCAGCTACGGATTTCAGCAACCTACGCGTGTACCTAAAATGTCTACCTCTCCGCAATATGCGGAAATATTGAATGAGCTGAATATATTTGGGGCCGATCTGCCTGTGGCGCAATGGGCGGCTGCATGGCAGGCATTCAGTAGCGGAGGATCTTATACCCGGCCCGATAATGGAAATACCATTACGGCGGCGTACCGACCGGATGAACTCGCAAAGCTGAGGGACGGATCGGATCCTTTGCGATACCCCAATACCGATTGGTTTGGTACAACCCTCAAAACCTGGTCGCCCCAGCAGAAACACAATCTTCAGATCAATGGTGGGGCGGAAAATGTCAAGTACCTGGTGTCCCTGGGTTATCTCAATCAGGACGGTTATTACAAGAAATCGGCTACTGGCTACCAGCAGTATGATTTCCGCATTAACCTGGAGACTAATCTGAGCAAATATGTAACCGCTACGTTGGGTATCACCGCAAGAGAGGAGGTACGGAATTATCCAACGGTATCTGCTGCAGATATTTTCAGGATGCTAATGCGTGGTAAGCCCACAGAACCCGAAGTTTGGCCAAACGGTTTACCAGGCCCAGATATAGAATATGGCTTTAACCCATATGTGATTACCACTGACCTGACCGGCTATAACCGCGACCGCCGCGATTATTTCCAGTCTACCGGAAAGATTGAGGCAAGGGTTCCCTGGATTGAAGGTTTAAAACTCACCGGTACCGCTTCTGTAGATAAGTTTTCTGGCCGGCAAAAGAACTGGCAGACACCCTGGACATTATATTACTGGGATAAAAAGAGTTTCGAAGCCGATGGGGTAAGCCCATTGCTTACAGGTTCTGTACGCTCCCAGCGGACGGATGCCAGTCTTTCTGAAACGGCTGGGGAGCAACTTGCGGTTAACCTGATGGGTATGATAAACTATGATAAAAAGATAGGTGGCCATGCCATTAATCTGATGGCGGGGGTGACACGTGAAAAAGTAAATAATGATGCCTTTGCTGCTTCCAGAAGGTATTTTATCTCTACCGCTTTACAGGAGTTGTTGGCTGGGAGCGATAAAGAACAAACCATTACCAACCCAGGATCAGATCCGTACAGTTTGTTCAGGAGGGCGCGCTTAAGTTATTTTGGTAGAGCAGGATACAATTTTAAGGAAAAGTACCTGGCAGAGTTTTTATGGCGTGCAGACGGATCATATATCTTTCCAAAACAAAGGCGGTTTGGCTTTTTCCCGGGCGTCTCTGCCGGGTGGCGATTAAGTGAAGAACCTTTCTTTAAAGAACGTTTCAGGTTTGTCGACAACCTTAAACTAAGGGCGTCATGGGGGCAAATGGGAGCCGAGGCTTATTTTGGCGAAGCGCTTGCAGAATACCAGTACCTGAATACTATTGGCTTTGGAAATTATATCATCAATGATCAGCAAACACAAACCCTGCATGAGAACCGGGTGCCCAATCCGGGCTTTGGCTGGGAGGTCGCCAATAATGCCAATCTGGGCCTCGATGCTGCTTTCCTTAACAGCAGGCTCAGTCTGGAGTTTGACTATTTCTTTAATAAACGTACAAAAATCCTGATCAGCAGGGTAAACTCTGTACCTGGCAGTTCCGGTATAACAGATAAACTTCCGCCGGTAAACCTGGGTAAGGTGAATAATAAAGGATTTGAGTTTAGGCTTGGGTTTAATGATAAGGTAGGGGAGGTAAGTTATGGTGTGAGTATAAACGGTGGTTACGCGAAAAACAAAATCATCTTTTGGGATGAAACACCGGGTGCGCCTGCCTGGCAGCGTTCAACCGGAATGCCAACCAATACCATTCTCGTGTACCAGTACACCGGCGTGTTTAAAGACCAGGCAGAAATTGATGCCAATAAAGTTGACTATAGCGCCTTCGCCGGTAAACTGCTGCCGGGCGATATGAAATTTCAGGATGTAAATGGGGACGGGAAGATCAATGGAGATGACCAGGTACGTCTCGACAGGACCAATATACCAACATTTACCGGTGGCTTTAACCTGAGCCTGCAATACAAAAACCTCGACTTCTCAGCACTGATACAAGGTGCTGCAGGCGGGGTACAGAGTGTGGGTTTAACCGAATCAGGAGATATTGGCAATTTTCTGGAATGGTCATACTTAAACAGATGGACCATCGATCATCCCAGCAGCGAATACCCCCGTTTGTCCAACCGTGGAAAAACCTATTTTACCGACCTCAATATTGCGGGCAACAATACATACTGGATAAGGAACAATAATTATCTCCGTCTAAAGAATGTAGAGCTTGGATATTCCCTGCCATCTGAGATCAGTAAAAAAATCGGATTATCTGCACTAAGGGTTTATGTAAACGGACTTAACCTGTTCACATTTGATAAGATCAAAATATGGGATCCCGAATCAACCAACTCGAGCGCGCAATACTATCCACAGGCCAGAGTGATCAATTCAGGTATCAAAGCAACGTTTTAGCTATTAATTTACCTCATAAAATACCGTCAAATGAAACTTTTCATCAATTATAAATACCTGCTTCCGCTGATAACCCTCCTGTTTATCGATATGGGATGTAAAAAAGATTTTCTTGCTGTACCACCTCCCAATCAGATAGAAGGAGACCTGGTATGGAAAACCCCTGCGTTGGCGCAGGCTTTTGTTACCGATATATACAATGGTTTAAGTGTAGGTGGCTTTGCAGAGCAGATGCTCTCTTCAGTATCAGATGAATCCCTGTTTACGCACCCTAACCGGGGGATAGATCTGGTAAATTCCAGTACAATAAATCCCACTACGCTGGGCTGGGTGGATGATACCTGGAGTTATAACCTGATGTATAACCGAATCAGGGCTTGCAACATAACCATTGAGAACCTTACCGGCACTGCACACGCTATTACAGACCCTTCGTTGAAGGAGCAGCTCCTGGGCGAAGCCTACTTCTTAAGGGCGTATTTTTATCAGCAGCTGGTCAGGTATCACGGTGGGGTGCCCCTGGTAGCAAAGAGTTATGCGCTGGATGACGATTTTACTATCAAACGTGCAACGTACCAGGATTGCGTAGACTTTATACTTAAAGACTGCGACGAGGCCATAAGGCTGCTTAACGGAAAATCGTTGCCAAAAGGCCGCACTTCTTCATTGGCTGCCATGGCGTTGAAGTCCCGGTTATTGCTATATGCGGCGAGCGATCTTCATGATATGCCTACTGCAAAAGCAAAGTCTCCCGTGATATCTGGATATGCCAACCCTGAATATCTTGGTTATACCGCAGGCGATCGTGTTTCGCGCTGGAAAGCTGCGCAGGATGCAGCTAAAGCAGTTATTGATGCTGGTACGGGTTACAAATTGAACCTCAGTACTAAAGTAAGTGCGGAGGAGGGAAGGCTAAATTATAAAAGCATAGCAATGGGCGGCGGTAGTAAAGCTACGGGAATCGATGCTTCTGCAGCTTCGGAGGTAATCTTGGGGCGGTATTTTATTGATTTGAGCGATATGCGGTACGGACGGGCTAATGGCCCAAATGGTTATCACAACTGGGCAGGGAACACGCCAGTAGGGTTGCTGGCAGATGACTATGGTATGGCGGACGGTTCAGCATTTAGTTGGAGCAATCCCGCGACTAAGGCCAATCCTTATCAGAACCGTGATCCCCGATTTTATGCTACAATACTCTATGACGGGGCTGGATGGAAACCCCGGGATAAGGTTTCGGGCAACGTTGACCCAGCTAATCAGATTCAGACTGGTGAGTACGATTTACTGGAAGGAGGGCGTATCATTACATTCAAAGGATTGGATACGCGTGGGAGCTCTATAGAGAACTGGAATGGTAGCTGGACAGGATATTACACCCAAAAGTTCATTGATCCTGATCCTGGCATTGTAGAAGCCAACATGCCTCAATTTGTTCCCTGGCCATTCTTTAGATATACAGAGGCCGTATTGAATTATATAGAGGCAAGTATTGAACTTAACCAGATAGATCAGGCTGTACTGTGGTTAAACCGGATCCGTTTTCGTGCAGGTATGCCACGCGTTTCTGCTGGCTCGCAGGATCAGCTGCGGGAAATATACCGCCATGAACGGAGAATTGAAATGGTGTATGAAGAACAGCGGTATCATGATACGCGACGCTGGATGATCGCTCCTTCAGTTATCGGACGTAAAACCACCTATATCAAGGTTACAGGTAAATTCAAACCAGGCAAAACCATGTCGGCGCCATACCATTACGATCCTTCGGTTTATGATTATACTTACACTCCAACAACGGAAACTGCCCAGGAGGATAGGAACTGGGATGACAAGATTTATTTCCGCCCTTTTAGTCGTGACGAGATCAACAGAAACAGAGAACTGAAACAGAATCCTGGATACTAATCTTTGCCATAAATATTACCTCAGCCTGTGCGCCACCTTTCCGCAAGCTGCCGGGGTTTCGATTTCAGAATGGATCCCGGCAGCGGCAGGTTGAAAACTGATGTAAAAGCCTCAGCTTTGTTAAAACGTTCAGGTGTAAAAAACCCTCGCAACTTAGTAAGTTTCGATTTATCGCTATATAAAGCATTCTGATTCTGAAATATACGTCCCTTATATTAGCTTTACATTTATGTATAAATTGTGAGTATCAGCGGGCCGTTTTTTCAATTCAAAACCCTGGTTCCAAAAAAATGATTGTAAATTAGTGTAATAAATTAAACCTTAACCAGCATGAACAGGATCAGTTTTTTGAAGAATGCGCTATTTTCAACTGCTTCAATTATCGCTGGGCAGTCTACCAATTTGTTTGCTGCAGGGGCTTCCCCGGTACTACAATCAACTGGACCTGGCCATGTTTTTAATCTTGATTATGCACCACATTTTGGTATGTTCAGTGCACATGCCGGCAAGCATTTTAACGACCAGATCCGATTCATGTATGATCAGGGTTTCAGGTCCATTGAAGACAATGGATTTTTGCTGCGGCCTCTTCTTGAACAAAAACAAATAGCTGAGTTACTCGGAAAACTTGGTATGCGAATGGGAGTGTTTGTTGTAGACGGTGGTGCTAACTGGAAGATCTCTCTCACTACCGGAAAGAAGGAATTCATAGATCATTTTCGGGAAACCTGTAAACAATCTGTGGAAGCCGCCAGGCGCTGCAATGCAAAATGGCTCACTGTTGTGCCTGGCTTTTATGACCGTAGTTTGCCTTACGGCATACAAATGGCACATGTAACTGAAGCTATGCGTTATGGGGCAGAGATCTTTGAACCACATGGCCTGATCATGGTACTGGAAACGCTCAGTGACACTCCAGAACTTTTCCTGCAGCATACCCACGAAACCTATAATTTGTGTAAGGCGGTCAATAGCCCCTCCTGCAAAATACTTTATGATATCTATCATATGCAGCGAACCGAGGGAGATCTTATCGTTAATATTGACCGCTGCTGGGAGGAGATTGCCTACATCCAGATTGGCGATAATCCAGGCCGGAAAGAACCCGGTACGGGCGAAATTAATTACAAAAATATTTTCAGGCACCTGTATCAAAAAGGGTATAAAGGTGTAATGGGAATGGAGCATGGTAACGCTAGGGGCGGTAAAGAAGGTGAACTCGAAGTAATTAGGTCATATCGGGATCTCGACAATTCTTTAAAAAGCTGACTCTGCATGTAGTGGATGAGGGCATTGGCACATCTGGAATATTTCTTGTATAAACGTAGAAATTCTGCTACTTTAGCCACACACCGGTTAAAACCACCAAATAGCTCTTACGTTATGAACATACAAAAGGTAAAAAATATCCTTGTTGCCGCTTCCCTGTTTTTACTAAATTTTCATTCGAGCGGGCAGGACCTTGTTCAATACGTGCAACCTTTATCGGGCACCGCGCCAAGTACAACTGCGGCCTCTTTGAAACACGGTGGCGGAACTGAGCTAAATGCCAACACCATTCCAGCCGTCGGTTTGCCTTTCGGCATGACACAGTATACTCCTCAAACCCGCCTCTCTGAGACGAAATGCCAGCCGCCGTATTTCTATCAGGACAACGTGATTAATGGCTTTCGTGCCACGCATTGGCTTAGTGGTTCGTGTACACAAGATTATGGCAGTTTCACCGTGATGCCTATTACCGGAAGCCTAAAAACTTCGGCCGACCAGTATGGAACTAAATTTTCGCACAAAGATGAAATTACTGCCCCGCACTACTATAAAGTCAGGATGCCGGCCTACAAGCTGGATGCAGAAATGACTTCGACCCTGCGCTCGGGGATGATGCAGTTTACGGCGGATCGCGCAGACAGTCTGTATCTGCTGGTAATGCCAAACAGCGATCAAAATAAAGGATCTATTAAGATAGATCGAGAAAAAGGAGAAGTATGGGGATATAATCCCGCACACCGTATTTATCAGGGTTGGGGAAAACCAGCAGGGTTTAGTGGTTATTTTTATCTTAAAATTGAAAAAGCGATAGGCACGAGCGGAACATTCAGTGCTGAAAAAGTATCTGCCGCCGCAAGCCTACAAGATCAGAAAGATATTGGTGCTTACCTGGGATTTAAAATGAATAAGGGGGAGCAGCTAAGGATCCGCATAGGAACGTCGTTCAGCAGCCTTGCCGGGGCAAAGAAAAATCTTGAAGCAGAAATCCCGGGCTGGAATTTCACTGCATTGGTGGCAAAAAACAAACAGGTATGGCAACAAGCATTGAGTCAGGTCCGTGTAGAAACCCCGGTTGTGAAGGATAAACGGATATTTTATACCTCGTTTTATCATACAATGCAGCATCCACGCTTATTTAATGACCTTGATGGTACCTATCCTGTATTTTCCGGAGACTACCAGTTGAAGAAACTGGCTAAAGGAAATTATTACGATGATTTTTCCATGTGGGATATCTATCGTGCACAGCTGCCTTTGTTCGAACTGTTAAAACCGGGATTTATCAATGATTGTGTGCAGTCCATGATCCTTAAGGGTGAGCAGGGAGGTTGGTTGCCGATTTTTCCATGCTGGAATAGCTACACTGCCGCAATGATTGGTGATCACGGTACTTCTTTTATCGCCTCTGCCTACACCAAAGGTATCCGTAATTATGACGTGAAGTCGGCTTACCGTTTAATGCGGCAGAATGCTTTTGACACGCCTAACCAGGAAGATTATGTGAACGGTAAAGGGCGCAGGGCGCTTACTTCCTATCTGAAATACGGCTATATCCCTATGGAAGACAGCGTGCAGGAAGCATTTCATAAAAAAGAACAGGTTAGCAGAACACTTGAGTATGCCTATAATGACTATGCATTGGCGATGGTGGCTAAGGGATTGGGTAAACAGTCTGATTATACTGTACTCCTTGGGAGAAGTAAAAACTATAAAAATGTCTTTGATCCTGAAGTCAATATGATGCGCGGAAGGTATACCGATAAAAGCTGGTACAAACCCTTTAAAGGAAATGCAAAAGAGCCGTATATTACGGAAGGTACGCCTCAGCAATATACATTTTATGTGCCGCAGGATATTCTGGGGCTGGCAAAGCTGATGGGTGGAAAGGACGGGCTCGAAAAATCGCTCGACCAACTGTTTGATAAGCATGAATACTGGCATGGCAACGAACCTGGCCACCAGATACCCTTTATGTATAACTTCACCACATCACCCTGGAAAACGCATTTGCGGGTAAAAGAGATTCTGGCAGACGAGTACAGTGACGGGCCTGGTGGTCTAAGCGGGAATGATGACGCGGGACAAATGTCGGCTTGGTATGTTTTTGCTTCACTTGGATTTTATCCGGTAGATCCGGTATCGAATAATTATGTTTTTACTGCACCGTTATTTGACCATATCACAATCAGCTTAGCCGGCAACCGGACTTTGGAGATTATTTGTCACAAAAAATCGAAAAAATCGGGTTATATCAGTCAGGTCAAATGGAACGGAATAGTTTATAGCCCCAATTATCTTACTTATCAGAAAATTCTGCAGGGTGGTAAAATTGAAATAGCGCTTCAGGACGAGCCTGACAGGCGCTGGGGCATAAAATAGGGCTGGGTATAAATCACAGGGTTGCCGCCAGTTCCTTTAAAAAGTCCGCCTGTTTTTCATTGATCATTTTGCCTGCTTCAACAAGATTAAACCAGCCTGCTTTGTCAATTTCAGGGAAACTTTTCATCTTGCCCGATCTTGGGGGCCATTCTATTTCGAATGTATTGCTGGTAATTTGTTCTGCTTCCAGATCTCCTTCAACAGCCCAGCAAAATACAACCTTGCCTCCCTTTTGTTTGATTGGCTGCAGAGGTATAAATCCTCCCTGGGGTCGGTACCCTGTTTCTTCTTCAAACTCGCGGATGGCAGCATCCAGCGGCTGTTCTTCTTCTAACAGTTCTCCTTTCGGAACCGTCCACCATCCTTCGTTTTTCCGACTGAAAAACGGGCCTCCCGGATGTACCAGAAAGAATTCGGGGCCATGGTCAGTTTTTCTGTAGAGGAGTATACCGGCACTTTGTTTCATTTGTCCTGTTAATTTAAATTTTTTCTGTCGCCCTTGCGGTTGGCAAACCAAATTACACATTTTATCAATCCATTCTTAATGTAAAGATAATGTGGTAAACCAAACATCTGAACCTTTAAAATTGTCATTACAACGATGTCGGAACTTACATATTAATTATACTATGCTAACAAGAGATGAAATTTTCGGTTATACCCCCGATCCAAAATACACTACTTCTGCTGCTTACTTCTCTATGGAGTTTGCCATTGACCAGTCGCTTAAAATTTACAGCGGAGGTTTAGGGTTTCTTGCTGGTTCGCATTTTAGAAGTGCCTTTGAGCTTAAACAAAACCTGATTGGTATAGGTATTTTATGGAAGTATGGCTACTATGATCAGGCGCGTAGTAAAAACGCGGCAATGGTGCCTTCTTTTATTGAAAAAGACTATTCTTTTCTACATGATACAGGCATTGTGTTTACTGTACCCGTCCATGATACACCCGTACATGTCAAAGTTTACCTGCTTAAGCCTGATACTTTTGGTTCTGCGCCCTTGTTCCTGCTGAGCACAGACATCCCGGAAAATGACGAGATCTCACGTACTATCACACATCGTTTGTATGATCCCAATGAGGCCACCAGGGTGGCACAAAGCATTATCCTTGGAATAGGCGGCGCTACATTCCTGGATCTGATTAAAATGGAGCCAGATGTTTACCATATGAACGAAGGGCACTCTGTATCACTTAATTTTTATTTATACGCAAAGTTTAAAAGCCTGGAAGAAGTAAGGAAACGGGTTGTTTTTACAACGCATACCCCAGAAATGGCGGGAAACGAGGAGCACAGCTATCAGTTATTGAAAGATATGTCTTTTTTTTACCATCTGCAAGACCATGAGGTGAAACACTATCTTGATATGGATGGCGATAGTTTTAGTTATACGCTGGCCGCACTTAAGTTTTCACGCAATGCCAATGGGGTGTCTAAGTTGCATGGAGAAGTGGCGAGGGAAATGTGGGGAGAAAATGGCGGTACTCCAACGATATCATCAATTACCAATGCCCAGAATGGCGCGTATTGGAAAGATGAGGTAATCGCTGCAGCAATCGCAGCCGAAGATGATTTTAGCATCATCAGGAGAAAAAAGGAATTGAAAGCCGAATTGTTCAAAGTAGTTGCTGACCAGTGCGGGAAAATCTTCGATGAAAATGTGCTGACGATAGTATGGTCAAGGCGTTTTGCTGCATACAAAAGGGCCGATCTGGTCATGTACGACTGGAACCGATTCCTCAATCTTATTGGCAACGGCCAGTTTCCTGTCCAGATAATTTGGGCTGGCAAGCCCTATCCCGAAGATGGAGGCGCAAATCAGTTATTCAACGAAATTCTGGAAAGGGCGAAGCCGTTTGCCAACTGCGCGGTTTTGATTGGTTATGAACTTGGCCTTTCAGCATTACTCAAAAAAGGAAGTGACGTCTGGCTGAACAATCCCAAAATGTACCGTGAGGCTTCGGGCACAAGTGGTATGACGGCCGCGATGAACGGCAGTATCAATTTGTCGCTGCCGGATGGCTGGGTGCCGGAGTTTGCTAAAGATAAAGTCAATTCCTTTCTCATCAACCCAGCCGAAGACAGGCAATCAGACGCTGTAATTGATGCTGCCGAGAACAAAAGTTTGATGGATATTCTGGAGAAATCGGTACTTCCTATGTACTACCTTGATATCCCAGGATGGTTGGCAATCTTAAAAAGAGCAGCTGCAGACGTAGAGCCAGCGTTTGAATCCGCCCGCATGGCTGATGAATATTATACCAAAATGTATAACGTGTAAGAAGTAAATACCGCTTTGCCTCAATTTTAGAGAAGGCAAAGCGGTTTAAACTATACCTTTGGAAGGCTATAACCGTTATGATAGGCGGCGAGTAGATATTTATCATTGATCTGCTGGTCGCTAAACTGGTGTTTTGCATTGTCCCATGACAACTTCTGTCCACTCCTGAAAGCGAGGTTTCCCATTTGTGCTACTGTTGCTACATGTGCTGCCGCCTGGATTGAACAGTTGAGTTCTTCTTTTTTGCGTGACCTTACTGCTGCGAAGAAATTTAGCATATGCATTTCCAGGCCATTGTCAGATGCTTTCACAAATGGTTTGCTCACTTTATTTGTACTTTGACGCTCCTCGATCACTTCCCAGCCCTGCCTGTTTAATATCAGTGTTCCGTTGTTGCCAATATAGGCAATACCGTGGTCCCTGTTGTAAGAGCCATTATCAATTCCCATTGCCGAATCCCAAACCATATTGAAGTTGTCAAACTCGTATAAAGTTGTTAGCGTATCCGGTGTTTCCTCGTATAAATCCGGATAAGCAAAACGGCCGCCCAGTGCAGAAATTGTTTTGGGCACAGGGGAATTCATGCCTAATAATCCATAGTCAATCAGGTGTACGCCCCAGTCGGTCATCAATCCGCCAGCATAATCCCAAAACCAGCGAAAATTGAAATGATACCGGCTGGCGTTAAAGGCGCGTTTTTTTGCAGGGCCAAGCCACATTGCATAATCCACGCCAGCAGGAGGGGCTGTATCCGGTACAATCGGTCCTGGTTTCATCCATCCCTGGTAACACCACACCTTGACAGTCCTGATATTACCCAACTGACCATTTTTTACAAAATCTACAGCGTCTTTAAAATGCTGCTGACTCCGCTGCCATTGACCGGCCTGCACTACTTTGTTGTACTTTTCCTGTGCACTAACCATGCTGCGGCATTCAATGATGGAATTCCCTACCGGTTTTTCAATATATACATCTTTGCCTGCCTGCACAGCGTGGATCATCATCAAGGCATGCCAATGATCTGGTGTGCCTATGATAACTGCGTCAACATCTTTATTGTCAAGTACTGCCCTATAATCTTTATACCTTTTTACTTTAGACTGGTCAACATTTAACGCTTTAAGTTCGCCCATTCTGCTATCCAATACATTGGCGTCACTATCGCAAAGCGCGATAAGGTTTACGCCAGGAACTTTTAATGCGGCTTTGAGGTCAGACCATCCCATTCCTTTAATTCCAATTACCCCAATGTTAATCTGATCATTGGCGCCTATCGTTTGGTTAAACAAAGCATAGGCCGGATTGTCGAGTGTTGATAGCAGGAGGGATGTGCCAAGGGCAGTAGCGGCCTGCCCAATAAAATTTCTACGGTTCAGCATTTGGTTACAATTTACAAGTTCATACAGGGAGTAAATTACAAATTTATTTCTGAAATTATATCTTCCCGGAAATCAGAATTTCGTTATCAGCGTAAGATGACCGAAAAAAATAGACATAAAAAATGGGACATTTTCATATCGAAAATGTCCCATCAAGGCAAGCCTTGTTTTGATAGTTACCTGATCAGGAAAAACGCGACATACGGTCTTTGAACCGTGCTGGTCTTTCCGCTATATCCGCTGGCAAAGATTGTAAAAGCGCGCTGGTTAACAAATACACTTGTACTGGCGTAACTGGCTAATATGGTAGCTGTAGTTAGTGCTGCGCCGGCTGGCCTGACTTTCCAGGTTTTTGTTTGCCCTCTTTTAACCTTGATCTCATTGCTGATGTTCAAGTAATTTACATTTCCTACAAGCAAAGAGTCTTTTGTGTGGTCAGTTGCGCTGGTACCGTAATAAAGGTCAACTGCTGGAACATTAGGCATCAGATTTACAAAACGGTACCGCACCATACCAGTATCCGGCCTAACAAAACTTTCTTCGGTAAGAAAAGCTTTTGTGTTTGCAGCTGTGTCAGTAATATGGGCCACATAGTTTTTTCCAGCAGCAATCTGCAGCGTAGTGGTATAAAGTTCAAGCGAATCTAAACCATTGTCAATCTTGTGTGGGACAATCACCGATAGTTTTAAACTTCCTGAGTTTACCGCGAGAAAATCCGGACCAGAACCACCTCCTGTATTATATCCACCACCAGGAAAAGGTGTGCGGGCGGTCATTACGTTACTTACCCTTTGGTCGTTAATTTTAAAATATACGGTGCGGTTATTCGCATACATCGAAACATAGTTGATCTTTAAAAATGCCTGGTCATCTCTTATTTTTTCTGTTTCTCCGTAGTCTATCACATTTTTACCGCATCCCGCAAGTAAAAACAAAACCGAACAAATGGACAATGCTGAAAATATTTTCATGTTGTTTGTTTTATAAATTATACTAATTAGACTTGCTAAACCAGGTTTCCAATGTCTGGTAATTATTTGTTAATCCGCCCCATTTTTCAAGTTCCGCAGCGTTCCAAACATATTCGGAGTTGTAACGTGGCCTGAAACGGTAGGCATATTTCCCTCCGTTAAAATCGTATACTTCAGAGCCAGTCAGCTGATAATATGTTCTGAATACATTAGCTGCATAATGATACTTTCTTAGATCGCACCAGGTTTCTAAACCTGCCCAACCCCATTGTGCAATGTATTTTTGCCCCATGATGTCTGCAATTCCTAAATCAGCACCGCTTTTTGCTACCTCAGAGGATGCCAGATAGGCGGTTATTTCTGACTGGCTTATTTGTGCATCAGGAGTTTTAGATGCCCGGCCATATTGGTTAAAAAAGTCCATGCTTCCAGATATTCCATTTTTATAGGCGGTATAAGCATCCGAAGTATTTCCTTTAAGCCACAGCGCTTCGGATTTTACGAATTGCAGTTGAGAATAGGTCATAATAGGATATCTTGCGGCATCCGCAAAAATGTATCTTCCATTGTATTGAGAGGCTCCAGCAGGTAGTGGACCATATACCAACGGCACGGCGGTAGTATTGCTGCCATGGGTAGGTTGTACGGCCTGGTAAACTCCAAGTGTTGCAGTTGCTGCACTGGTAGGAAGGAACCGGCTTAGTCTCGGATCAACAGAACTTTTAGGGTCAGGGGTAGGGGTTCCCCGTACACCTCCTGTTAAATAACCCAGTATAGTTGTCGTTGGTCGTCCATAATATGTAGTAGAGGCATTTAGAAGACCTTGTTGTGGTCCTAAAGGATTAGAGTCGTCCGCGCTGCTGGCTGTAAAATTTACGGTTGCAGATTCAGTTTCATTGACAAACGAAAGATCAACGTACTTAGTCACACTGTCTGCATAACTGCTTCTAAACTCAGGTTTGTTCACAAGGTGACCATATTGCAAAGCAAGGAGTCCGTATACAAATTTCTTCCATTTTGCTTTATCTCCCCGATATATTCCATCGCCAGATGCACCAGCTAAAACAGAAGCATAACTAATCGGACTATCCATGTTAAGGTATTTGACAGAAAGAGCCGCCCATTCCCGTACTTTTGCATAAACCTCAGGCTGATCCTGATACCTGAAGCTCAGTTGACCCGATTTAAATGCATCATCAAGAATAATCGGTCCATGCATGTCTGTGCACATTTGATACGCCCAGGCCTTAATTGCATAACCTATTCCTACGTATTCGTATTTTTTATTTTCAAGACCGTCATTGATCATGTTCTCAAGATTCAATCCTAAGTCTACATAGGTCATTCTCCAAATCACTCCACCAACGTCACTCAAGGGTACATATCCGTGTTCTTCATAATTCAAAGAGCCTTCAAGTGCAGATGTTCCGGCCATATTTTGGGTCACTTTCCATACTACCCTATAATCCTGCGCCGTCCCGTTTGTCATCTGGAAAATGATGGGCGGCAACAAAAGTTCTGCACTCACTTTTTGTGGAACAACCGGGTTGCTATTGATATCCAGGTACTTTTTGCACCCGGTAGTTAGCAGTACAAATACTGCAAGAAACAATAATCGTTTTATATTTTTCATCGTATGTTTTGCTATAATTTAACCCTGAGACCTATATTCACGCCGATAGGTTTACCTGTGTTGCCGTAATCCATACCGTAACCACCAATACCTCCAGTGCCCGGAGTGTTAGCGTTACTTTCCGGATCTCCACCAGAATAGTTGGTAATGAGTACTGCGTCAGTTACTGTAATAAATGCACCTAAGCTTTGGATAAAGCCAATCCTCTTCACTAAAGATGGTGAGAAGTCGTACCCTAGTGTTACATCCCGCAGCCTTAATGTTTTGATATTTCTCTCTATGAACATCTCTGGAGAAACGTTAGTACTATAATATAAAGAAGTATAATATGGAGTAACTGCGATGGTATTGCGGGTAGGATTCGCGGTATTCTGAAGTCCGTCACTTAACACACCTGTAATAATTCTTGGTGTCTCCCTGTCCAGTGTTTTAACACTGATACCATTCCGGTATGCCTCATATTCGGTAAGGTTAGCAACATCTCCACCATACCTTAAGTCCCACAGAAACTGCAGGTTCCAGCTTTTATACCTGAATTTATTTACTAATCCCAAGGTGTACTTAGGAGCGCGGTCGCCGATTGGATAAAAATTAGTGTCCGTTGTGGTAGGTAAACCTGTCGAAGGATTGATCAGTATATCCCCAGCCGCATTGCGGTCAAATCTCGTTCCGGTAAGGTTCTGGGTACTGTATCCAGGAGTGACAGAACTTCTGATATTACCCACTACCCAGGTGTCTGATTCATACAGTTCAGGAAAATCATTGGGAAGAGATAAAATTACACCCCTGTTCAGCGTGAAGTTTGCCGTAACGTCCCAGCTAAATTCGTTATTACGAACAGGTGCTCCGGTCAGTTGAACCTCAACTCCGCGGTTTCGCACCGTACCGCCGTTCATCATTTTCAGGACAAACCCGGTTCCGTAGCTCAAGCGTGGGTTGATAATCTGATCTTTACTGATCAGATTGTAATAATTGATATCTATTCCTAAACGGTTATTTAAAAATTGTAATTCCGTTCCAACCTCAAAATTTTTCGATTTCTCAGGCTTAAGGTCCGGATTACCTCCGTAATAAGAATAGGCAAATCCGCCGCCGGTTGATCTTTTCGCTTCGTAATTGGTTCCCAGTGAATATTCGCGCCATGGTTCTTTTCCTGTCAATGCATATGAACCGCGTAACTTACCTGAAGTTAACCATGGTAATGATTCTTTAACAGATTCTAGGTCTGTAAAGTTGAATGCCAAACTTGCAGAAGGGTAGGTGAAATAGGGGTCCCGTTTCGATACCAGATCAGTGGTATTTGGCATCAACCTTGAGTTTCCGTCGATACGTCCCGAAAGTGTTAGGTACAATAAAGTTTTATAACCCAACACAGCCTGTGCAAATGCACCCACACTTCTGTATCTGTTGACATAACGCAGGGTACGCTGCGTTGTAGGCAGGGTATTGTTAATGCTGTAAAAATTCTGGTCGAACATGTTAGTGCCCTGCTGAGAATCAGTTGTGGAATTAAAATCATTGAAAGTGCCTCCAATAATATAGGTGTTGTTAAAGTCGCCGAAGCTTTGTTTTGCAGTTGCAATCAATGAGCCGTTAATCACCTTTGCCAATTGATCATAGGTAAGTATACGTCCACCTGTCGGTGCTGTAGACGATCCGGAGCCTTTGTACGATTGTGCGTGGGCAACCTGAATGCCTGTAGTTGTTGAAATGTCAGCTCCAATAATTCCATTCACCTTTAACCATTTAGCTGGGGCAAGCTCCAGATTGGTATTTGCTAAAAGTCGGTTGGTTTTATCGTTATTGATGTTTTTGTTTACATCCCAATATGGATTATCATATTCGCCAAAAATACTGGTCTGATGCAAAACCCTGTTACCAAACTGATCTTGCCAGTCGTTAATATCGTACGCAGAATTGAAACGCATTAATTCAACCAATGTACCATTAGGTCCTTTATTAGCTTTATCGTTTGATGAGTTAATATAGTTGAATGTGCTGGTTAATTTTAAAATAGGTAATATTTCTGCAGTACCTGTTAGGCGGGATGAAAACCTTGTGTAACGGGTAGTGGGGATAGTACCCTTGGTATCCGAGTATTCATTTGACCATCGATAGGTGAATTTATCTGTACCACCGTCAAATGAAAGATTATGTTTCTGGCTGAAACCTGTTTGAAAAAATTCACTAATATTGTCGTAGATTTTTGTTCCAGGCGCATAAGCTGGCCCCCTAAATGTCGCTACAGTCGCATCGAACACGCCATTGGTACCGGTGTTGTACACCTGTTGTATCTCGGGGAAACGGTTGACCCGTTCAACTCTGAAAGAGTTGCTATAATTGATGCTTCCTTTTCCTGCTTTACCTTTCTTGGTCGTAATTAATACTGCACCACTGGCACCTGCGCTTCCGTACAGGGCTGTAGCTTCCGGACCTTTCATAATAGTATAGGTTTCGATATCGTTAGGATTGATATCCATTCCTCTGTTGGAATAATCCTGGTCACGATTAGCGGCACCTGAAATTAATTCCCTCGTTTGATTTAATGTATTGTTGTTGATAGGTACCCCATCCACTACAATCAATGCGTTGTTATCTCCGCTGATGGATACAAAGCCCCTCAAAACAATTTGAGCAGATGCCCCGGGGTTACCATTGGTGCTGTTAATCGACAAGCCCGGTACACGGCCCTGCAGTCCACCAAAGAAATCATTTCTTTGCGTTGCAGATACTTCGTCACCTTTAACAGTTGGGGCAGAGTAGCCTAAACTTTTCTTGTCCCGGTCTATCCCATAGGCTGTTACAACCACCTCGTTCAAACCTTGTGCATTTGGTTTTAGAACCACGTCAATAGTGGTGGTAGTGCCTACGGTCACCTCTTGTGGCAGGAGGCCGATGTAAGTAAACACCAATACATCGCCCGCGCTGGCAGAAATCGCGTATAAACCGCCGGAATTGGTTTGTGTTACTGTCTTGCCTCCCTTAATCCGAATGGACGCCCCGGGGATGGTTTGCCCATCTTCGGCAGAGCTTACTTTGCCTTTAATCGTTTTTTGCTGCGCATACGAATGCAGAAAGAGCAAAAAACTACCTAAAAAAACTAGGAGTAATTTTTTTTTCATAAATGTGGTCAATTAGAATTTAATAAAGTTAGGTTTTGTTTGTTCTGGGTTTTAAAACCCGCAATAAGACGCATTATTCATTGTGTCATGTAAATATCACGATTGTATTTTGCTATTCAAAGCGTTATTTTTACTATTTCTATAATTAATAGAAATATTACATGCAAAAAGCCGCAGAAATACGCATATTGATAGAAAATCACAAATTTTATTACATTAGCTGAAAATTACCGCTATGCTCAAAAAAGAAAGGCATGAATTTATCATGAGACAGATCAACTTACATAACAGGGTTCTCACATCAGACCTTGTTGATCTGCTCAATGTATCGGAGGATACCATAAGGAGGGACCTGCATGAATTGTCTGAAGAGAATCAACTGCATAAAGTTCATGGAGGTGCATTGTCAAGGTCCTACCAGACTTCATTTGATGACAGCGAAATTTATGCAAGAGATGCGAAGATCGCCATCGCAAAAAAGGCAACTTCTCTGATTAAAGATGGGATGGTAATTGTAACGGGCGGGGGCACAACCATGATAGAGCTGGTGAAGCAGCTTCCTTCAAACCTGCAGGCAACCTTTTTTACCATTAGTCCGTTTGTTGCGATAGAACTTTCCAATTATCCCCAGGTGGAAGTGATTCTGATAGGTGGGCCTTTTTCTAAAAATTCACAGGTCACTTATGGAGGGCATGTAGTAAGCCAACTGTCGGAAATTAAGGCCGACCTGTGTTTACTGGGTACCAGCGCTATTCATCCAAAAGACGGCTTAACAGATACCGACTGGGAAATCAACCAATTGAAGAAGACGATGTTGAACTGTTCAAGAAAGTCTGTGGTTTTATGTATTTCTGAAAAACTAAATACCTCGTTGCGGTTAAAAGTGGCATCGTTGGAAAATATTGACTACCTGATCACAGAGATGGCTCCTGAATGCGCTGAGCTCAACGATTATCATGTGAAAAACCTGACCATTCTGTAAATATAACCTGACCGAAAGTTGATGAGCCACCGGAAAGGAACCCATAGCATTTTCAGTCAGGCCAACACTTAATATACACGTTTGTATTTTACTTACAATGCCGCAACAGTTTGTTCCCAGCCACTATCTTTTAGGAATTTTCTGTAATCCTGAATGTTAAGCATATCGTGCACTGCCTGTTTTTTATCGGCGGATTGATTATAATATGCCTTACAGATCTGATAACCTATCCAATAGCCCTGATCTGCGGGATTATCGACCGTCGAGTTTTGCCTGTTGGCCATCCAGTTACTGTACCTGTTCATATACATGTCTGGAACAAAACGAGTCCATATCGCTTTCTCTTTTCCTTTAGCCCAGCTGTAAAGTTCCTCATTGGCATTTACTCCACTTATTTTTTCGCCAATAAAGTCCGCCATTCCTTCCATAATTGCAGACGATAGGGTTGTGGTATCATGTTTTAACCCATTTTGCTGAAAATGTATCAATTCATGGGGAACCAGTCCGGGCAATAACTGTTTGTTGACAAACATCCGTTTTGTACGGGGGTCAAGTTCATCCTTAACAATAGACGGATCGTCGCAAAATTGATTGATACCTATCAACAGTCCATTGTCTGATACCGTTCCGCCACTGGTAAACGCACCTATGACAAAATACACATCAGGGAACTTCGCTTCAGGATATATTGCTTTCATTTCCTTAAAAGCCGCCACGAGATCTGCTTTTATTTTGATAGGGGCGTAGGTATTGCCCCTGATAGCAGCGTAGAATTTAGGAAACGATCTTATATGCTCAACAAAATAGTCTATACTTCTTACTTTTAAACCCATATAATCCAGCATTCCTTCGCTGCCCTTATCAAAATACTCTGCTTTCATAATTGTCCGGAAGTTCGCAGTATCCTTTAATCCTTTATCATAGGCGGCCCAAAAATTGACGATATCAGATGTAATCAGGTTTGCTTTCTTAGGATCGGTATTTGTTTTTGGTTTGTTGTCTTTGATTTTAGCAATCATCTTGTTCCAGCGTTCATCTCTGTTTACAGGCTCGAAATCACTATCATCCAGCGCACGCTTTCTATCAGTAAGTCCTGCATCAATTGCTTTTTGAAGGTAAAAGAATGCAGAATCGCTATTGTGCACCAAACTGTAACAACATGCGGCCTGATAGTAAGATGTAATTGTTTTGAGTTTAAAATCAGAATGCAGGGCCAGGGATATGTATCCAGCGGCCGCTTCAGTAAAGTTCTTTTTTTTGTACAAGCTGTCGACTTTTTTCTCCAGGTTAACGGGAACGGGGGATTGTTGCGCGTACCCGGATAAATATGAAAAGGCGCACAGAATGGTAAATATTAATGTGTTTTTGAGCATATGTTCAGCGTTCTTTAATTGTTATCAATAATATGAAAATAAATACAGTATAATGACCTGTTTAATCTGATTGCTTTATCACATTTTATTAATTGATAAATCCCGTTAATTAAGACTATCTTGACAACGTACTGGCAATCCGTCAGTATTTCATTCATTTCTTTGGAAAAGATATTTGATTCCCTCATTGATAGTTTTATAGATAGTAAAGTTGGTATAGCAAAAGACTTTTTGAGTGCCAGACTTTCTGCGCACCTCAAAGAAAATCTGATTGGTTTATTTCAGGAGAAACTCATGCAGCATGCAGGTACCGGGAATAATGTAGCTGTAGTGCATAATAAATTGGTAAGAAGCGACATGATTTACTGGCTCGACCGTAAACATGACAATCTGTATGAAAACGAATTTTTCGATCTTATGGATAACTTTGTAAGTTATTTGAACAGTAGTTGTTATACAGGGATTACCAGTTACGAGTTTCACTATGCGTTGTATGAGAAGGGAAGTTTTTACAAAAAACATATTGACCAGTTTGGCAACAACGAAAGCAGACAGTATTCAATGATCATGTATTTAAATTCAGACTGGATGGAAAATGACGGTGGAGAATTATGCATTCACCATTCCGATCACCTGCAAAATATCAGTCCAGAGAGCGGGAAAAGCGTATTTTTTAAGAGCAATGAACTCGAACATGAAGTGTTATTGACAAATAAGCCAAGGATGAGCATAACTGGTTGGTTAAAGACCAGTTAGAAAAAATCAGCGCTGTTTTTGCCATTAGTGTGGCTAATGTCAATATTGGTTCCTTACCACTTGTAGTTTTAAATAATTCTTTACCTTAACCGCGTTAAGTATTGGGGAAGACATACGTTTTTAGCTATATCCTCCTCTTTATGGATAAATAAGTAATTGTAAAAAAATGAAGACAAGTATTGGAATTACAGAAGAAAACAGAGCCGCTGTTTCACAACAGTTGGCAAAGCTATTAGCCGATGAATTTGTGTTGTACACAAAAACTCTAAACGCACACTGGAATGTTGAAGGTAAAGATTTTCACAGTATGCATATTTTCCTGGAGGAGCAGTATAACCAGTTGCAGGAACATGTGGACAGTGTTGCTGAAAGGATACGCTCAATTGGTCACTATGCACCAGCTACACTGAAAAGCTTTTTGGAACTGACCCACCTCACCGAATACAGCGAAAGCAAAAACGATAGTTTAGGCTTCCTCAAAGAACTACTGGAAGACCATACTATCATTATTGAATTTATCAGGGGCAATATTACTCCGTTTGCCGAAGACTTTAAAGATTTGGGTACCAGTGATTTTATTACCGGACTTATGGATCAACATGAGAAACTTGCCTGGATGCTGCGTGCTCACGTGGTATAATAGTACTGGTGTGAACAGGTGACAATATGATTTAAACGGTCTGGAAAATTTAAATTTCCAGACTTTTTTATTTATTACTTTAATGAATCACATAAGTACAGGTGGCGATATTTAGTGTCGATATTTCGCGTCTAAATCATGGATTCTCGAAATATCGTTACTTCTTTCCTCATGGGTTTTTCGTAATATATTGATAAACAATTTCTTACAACTTGGCATGATATTTACTTTTGTAGGGCAGTTAACCGTCTCAACCTTAAAGTATTGCTTATATGTTAAACCTTAATGGAGTAATTTTGCTTTCGAGCATGTTTTCAGTTGAAGAAACCATCAACCGTTTGGTTGTCATACTCCATCAGCAGGACAACAGGGTTTACGCCAGAATCAATCATCAGATGGAACTCTTTAATGCAGGACAAAAGATCAGGCCGCTGGAATTTCTGTTATTTGGTAATCCTTCACAGGCTGGCATGGTCATAGCAGCTAACCCAATAGCAGCATTGGACCTTCCTTTGAAAATAATTGCCTGGGAGGACCATATGGGTAAAGTTTGGGTGGCCTTCAATGAGGATGAATACATCAAAAACAGGTACATGCTGATGGACTTCGAGACCTCTTTTTTAAAGCTGGATAAGTTAGTACTACAGGCACTCAGATATTGATGAAACCGTTTAAATCTGAACTTAAGCTATGGAGTTGTTGTTGTATTTTTAGGGTATAATTCCCGTTGCTTCATTAAATTAAATAGAAACAGCTCTTCGGTGCCCACCAGTTTACGTGTGCACTTGTTTACATCTGTGCCTTCTTTTGCCCATAAATAGGGGCGGAAACTGTATGATTTATCACCTTCAAGGTTACCTATATACTGGCTCCAGGAATTCCACCTCAGTCCTTTATAGAATTTTTCCAGATCACTGTCAAAACAAAATAGAATGAATTCCCCATAACCAACGTTAAGCGGTTCCCAGTTCAGACTATTGGGTGCCAGGTAGTAAATGTTTTTCAGGTCTTTTCCAAATGCCCCGTAATTTATAGCAAAAAATCCACCTGCTGCATCATCAGCTATTAAGAGATACTCCGGTTTATCACCAAATTCCTTTATAGTTTTCCCTTTATTCCAGTCGGCAATGTTACGGGTAATCTTTGCGCTGCCCGATCCCAGGATCCTTATCCATCCATTGTCGATCATTATTCCGCCAGTATTATAAATTACACCGCCAAGCGTAGAGTAGGTGGATACCTGTGCATTATAAAGTGTTTCTTTAGCCCTTGCCGAATCCACTTCCAGAATTTCAATCTTATTTTTTGCAGAATCGATCCACTTTTGTACCAATGGCCAGGCCGGATCCTTTTTATTAACTAATTCCTCTATGCTTTGCATTTTGTTCTGCGCAATAGCACTGAGTGACAGGAAAGATAAACCTAATATGGATAGTATTTTTAATGACGACTTCATCTGCTTTTTTTTCTCTTTCAAATATAAAATAATAGTTGTCTTATTCCGACACCAATGTATGTTCCTGCACCGGAAGCGTGAAACTAAATGTAGTGCCTGTGCCGGGTATACTTTTAAACGTTATTTGCCCATTGCATAACTCCACAAATTCACGACAAAGGATAAGCCCCAGACCAGTTCCTCTTTCATCGTCGGTTCCGGGAACTGAGAGTGTATTCTCAATCCTGAAAAGGCGTGCTTGCTGCTCCTCGTTCATTCCTATTCCAGAATCGGTCACAGAGAAAACCACATTGTCACCACTGTCTTCTGCAGCAATCAAAATGAAGCTGTTCGGGTGACTGAACTTGATTGCATTTGAAACCAGGTTCCTTAATACAGTATTGATCATTTGCGGATCTGTGAATACGGGCAGAGTGGAGAGTGCCTCAATGTGAATAATTATTCCTTTGGTTTGTGCCCATGGGTCAGCAACCTGTTTGGCTTCCGCGAGAAGGTCGGCGCCAGATATCGTCCGGAAACTTGGTGCAAGAATGCCAGTTTGTATTCTCGACCAACCTAATAAATTGTCAAGTAACACGTATGCCTGTTTAGCGGAATTGTTCATGCGAAACGACATGTCCTTTATTTTCTCTGTGCCTAACTTATCTGCATTTCTGTAAATCAGTTCACTGAATGAAATTAATGAGGTAAAAGGGTTTTTGAGGTCATGCGCAATGATAGAAAACAACTTATCCTTTGTTGCATTCAGTTCTTTTAACTGCTGCTCCGCAAGACGGTATTTTTCCTCACTGTCTTTTAAGTTCTTAAAAATTAATGC
>Ga0247816_10000422_pt1 | contig 24047 bp, 29 predicted proteins | sample UWRJL209509C1_FD_179930 | JGI IMG/M metagenome (GOLD analysis project Ga0247816, IMG submission 179930) | Plant litter microbial communities from Arlington Agricultural Research Station in Wisconsin, United States - UWRJ-L209-509C-1 | ecosystem: Environmental > Terrestrial > Plant litter >...
GGTTTGGCAGTATTTATAAAAAAGAAAAAATACACATGGGCGGTTATCTTGGCGGCCAGCGTCGCCGGTGCAGCCGTTATCAACCTTGTTTTGAAGCTTATTTTTGAACGATCTCGACCAGACCTCTGGGAGCAGTTAGTTACCGAAACAAGCTACTCGTTCCCCAGCGGCCACGCAATGATTAGTAGTATGCTTGCATTCGCGCTCATCGCCATCGCCTGGCGTACCCGTTATCGTATCGCCGTCACCATCGCAGCGCTACTCTTTATGGTGCTCGTCAGCTTCTCTCGCCTCTACCTCGGCGTCCACTACCCTACCGACATACTTGCCGGCTGGCTCGTCAGCGCAGCTTGGTTATTCGTCGTTCTCGCCGTCGTTCGCGGCTGGGTATATCGACGTACTACTGAAAAATCCTCAGTAACGGGTTGAGACACACGCTAAAATTTGCTATAATCACACCTGTTTACGTGTGCAGTTAGCAAAACCAGCGCTAACGCAATGCGCACCTAATACTACTGGGGATTCGCCAAGTGGTAAGGCACTGGTTTCTGGTACCAGCATTCGGGGGTTCGAATCCCTCATCCCCAGCCAAATAAAAAGACATGCCTCGCCGCATGTCTTTTTATTTGGCTTATTATTGTGTGTTAGAACCTGATATAGGTAATCATGATTGTTTCGAAACTAATCAACGTAAACTAAGTTACATATAACGGAATTAGAAGATAATATTGGGTGGGGTGCGGTGGGGATTATTTCATCGATAGGTTGGCTTATGAGTACGGAATATCGTAAAGTATTTTTGATATACTGTTGGCAATAAGTGCATGTAAGGGATTTAAAAGGAGAATTGAATGGCACCACTAAGTTACTACTACCTTTTAAGTCTTATCTTAACAGGTGGATCAATGCTCTGGTTAGTTAATATTCTCTACATAAAACTAAGGGGTAAGACATTGTTTGGAAAAATATCTGCCGAGGGTACAGTGGAGCATGACCGACTTCTCACGCTTGCAAGTACGAAGCGTATACTTGTTACGGCTGTCGCTTCCACTACCCTGCTCGCGAACCAAGCGATAAGCGTATATGTAGTTTTAAATCAGGTTCATCCAGATAAATATATTCTTTTGATTAGTATGCCGATTGTGGTCGCTGTTGTATATATTCTTGGTGTGATGAAACTTCGCAAAGACTTCAAGGCATTTCATCCCGAGAACAAGGATCGAGAAAAGAACATTGATAAGCGCATTCCTAAGGATGACTCGTGGCTATCTTAATCTTCATTACACTTCTCTCTTTTTCTGCTACCATTTACCTACTTTACGTTCGTTTGAGTAAGAAAAAGCTTGAAGCAATTAAAAAGAAACACCCTAAGGATTCAAAAAACTTTGAACTATATAAGGTGATTTATAGCACACAAACATTAGTACTCTCAGCGTTTTTCAGCCTTATGCTCATTATTAGGCTACTGGTAAATGTATACGAGAGTCTTAGCCCCGAGGCTACCATCTTGTCGTCCTCCGTGATACTCTTGCTTACACTCCTGCCTATTGCCTTACTTTTTTATTGGACGCGGATCAGTAAAAATAGCAAGTAAAAGGCGTGCGTACGCCCTTATCGGTATACAAATTTAAACTACGTTAGTTAATTTGTTGAGAAATTTGGAATTGGTAGCGTCTTAGTAGCGTTTAGGTACCTGACCCATAAGCTCAGCCAGATGCGACACTACTCGGAGAGTGAGCTACCTCTTGGCGAGGAGCTCAACACACCTGTAGTGAGCGGTGAGGAACACCCATGCCTGCAAGCAAACGGTCGCGCCGACAAGGAGTGGAGCGTAAAATGCCGGAACGTACACCAGCACCGTAACGAAGATGACAATGGTAAACACCAATGCCATGCCCGCTGATGCCGCTGTTTTTCTGGCTGTAACGATCTGCTGGTTCGGTTCGACCCTAGCCTGTGCAGTGGACATTGTTTCTCCTCGTATTGTAAATCCAGTCAAGAGCCGGAAGGCTCGATTGGATGGATAACGCTCGACAGGGTAAATCCATCGAAATTTATACATTTTAACATATTTATGTATATAAGTCAATATGCTTATGCTGGGCAGTCATTGGTAGACAAGCTTAGAAACAAGCAAACAGACAATTCATAAAGGTATTTTAAATAAGTGTATTAGCGAATATCTGTAACGCTAAAGTGGCCTTGGCGACAAAACTTAGAATAATATAGGCCCTTTCGCCTCGCAGATAGTTTCGCCACGTACCCTTTGCTTGATATTGCTTAAACTGAACATAGGCAAACGTATTAAATAAGATGAATATTGAGATGATGATGCCATAGACAAATCCTGGGGGCGTGGCTTCTGATGGCGAGTTTGGTGATAGCACGCTGATCAGCACGATGACCCAAGGTATAATGCCCGCAATGCAACCGAAGATGAACGAAAGCCAATCACCGCTTCCGGGTTTTACGTATTTCTCTTGCAGCCAGCCAAACAATATCATTGAGGCGTTCACGCCGACAATCCCGATTAATGCCCCGTAGTCGCTGATGCCGGTTATTTGAGCGATCAAAAAAATCATCAGCGATGAGCTTAGTGAATATTCAACCCAACGAAAGACGTTGATATGTTGCTTGAGGCCGTTTGAATAGCGCTCGAAGAACCATTTGGAGGCAACGATGAAGTGAAATAGTGATGATAAAAGGAGAAATAGTGCGACTGCATACCCCGTACGTATACTGAGTAGCGTCACGGGGTCTGTAAAGGCACTTCCCGGAGGGCCAGCTAGGTAGCTTGCTGTGATGGGTAGTGAAAAATCGTTGGAAAGCCCTAGTACAATTCCTGCAATAATAAGGTGAAAGATTCCGGCAATAATGTTTAGTCTGCGAAGCGTTTGTAGTTGTTTTTTCATACTACCCCTACTCTACTCCTATAACGTAGGTTAGACCAGATTATGGTCTTTGTGATAGATTCGCCTCGTGCGCTTGTACATATTAGTTACTGCCTTCATTAGAGAGTGTCGAAATGTGATAGCCTTTAGTATTTTTGATTTTGTAGTGTCGCATAAGTATAATAATCTACTGTGATACGTCCTATGAAACAAGCAGAAGCACAGCTACTCGGCTTAATATGGCTCAACGCCTCCTTAGTTGCGCATGATTTTATACAGCCAAATTATTGGCGAAATAACCTCGAAGCTATGGTTACTCAATATATACCCGGTGCTGAAACGTATGTATATGAAACTGACAACGAGATTGTCGGGTTTGTGTCATTTGTTGACGCTGGCACTGTCGCCGCAATTTTTGTAAGCCCAGCAAAACAAGGGCGAGGCGTCGGTGGAAAGCTCATCCGCTTTGCAAAAGAACGATACAACAAGTTATCGCTGACTGTTTATAGCAAGAATATGAAGTCTAGAACGTTTTACGAGAAGCACGGGTTTATCGGCAGGTCCGAAGGGTTGGACGAAGCGACTGGAGAAAAAGAAATTATTATGACTTGGACTAAGGAGTCTGAGTAGCTTGGGATTGTCGTTAAGCGCTAGAGTCCTTACTAAAAAGCCCTGAAGCAGAACTAAATGACACCCGTAGGTTACTGCTAGCTTTTACACCTTACCTTTATGGCAGGATCGATGACCCGGTTGGTTACTATTCGCTGCATAAAGCTAAAACATAAAGTACTGTTTGAAAAAATAGCTGAGGAGACGACCCTCTAGTAGGGGCTTACGTATCTTTTTATTTTTTCTTTTTCTTCGAAGCCTCAAACGCAGCTCCAAAAGCTACTCCAAATGCTATTCCTAGTCCTATTCCAAGGGCAATATTTGCTGTTGCAGCTCCGAATATAACTCCGTAGATTAACCCAAATGCGACTCCGAGTGCTGGAGCATTAAGCTTGGTTTTGTCGTCACCTGTTTGTTTTTTGCTTTGCTTATTCATATTTCAATTGTAATATATATTTTAATTATTCGAGCAGTCTGCTCTTGCGGAACTTACGATGTTGATAGTATTGTTTCGTTTGTTGACGTTCCCTAGAGCACAATTTAGCAGCACGTACCTGATCTCAGTAGATTTGAGAAGCTCTGCGGATGAGTAGTTCTTGGCCGTGGTCGTCTCCGTAGTAGTCTGCGTCGAGGGTGCTTACTCTCCTAGAGCCGACGTCGGCTATAGAGGTCTCATGGTCAACCTCGAAATATGCCCGATATGATACGCCACTTTCGGAGTCTAAGAGGGTCCCCTCTTCGTAGTGCTCAATTGTGGTCGGTTCACCTGCATCGCCGATGGGGGTATGATCAATGTATGGCTCTGATATTACCCAGCCCGTGGCTAGAATACTGCGGTGCTTCATTAAGGATACTTGCGGGATATTTTCAGCGTGCATGAGGTCGAGGAATTCCGCTATTCTAGCGAGCGATCGTGCTAGTTTTTCTTCTTTCGCTTGTCGTTTGCGCTCTGTTTCTATGAGCTCTTTTTGTATCTCGGCATCTGCAGTCCTCTTAGATTCAGCAGCCCTGCTCAATGCCATGTCTCGTAAGTTTTCCATAAAAAATCCTTTATTTGGTAGGTGAAAATATCTTACAACTTTAATGCTAAAAAGTCAATTATTGCAAAGTAGGCCTATTGTCGGTGGATTAGACATCAACTCTGATAACGCGGCTACCAAGGCAAAACTTTTGCAACGGTAGTGACTGTTGATTTAATATTGAAAAAACACAAAATAATGCTATAATAACCATACTTTGTTGAGGGAATGTAACACTCTCCAGGGTACTTTGACATGTAGACACACACCGACCCCTTCGACCACACACGGAGAGCACACTATGGATGGCCAGTGGTATCGCGGTACCTGGGACGCAGGAAACGACATCAGTCCCGATCAGACCGAGTTCGCAACTTCCTTGCGGGTTCCGTTCTTGACAACACCCTTTCCTACTCAGCGCTACGTCAGCGGTATTATCGTTGACGAGCAGCTCTGGCGCGGAATCGTGCCAACGGACGAGGAGGTTGAGACTGTCTCGAGTATCCTCTCGAGCTATCTCGACTATTTCTTCCCCGCACCGAACCCGTATTGCGATGAGATGCAGCAGTTTGCGCCGTACGACATCGACAATGGCGCTGTCCCGTTTTACTTCATCAAGTACCCGGATGGCACGTGGGCGTATCGTCGGCACAGCTGGACGGGTACGCACCTTTTCATGCCAGCTCAGAGTGAAGGCCCGATGACGCTCGACGAGGTTATCGACCACGGTCGACTTCGATGGGCGCCGCGCATCCCCGCTCGGTAGTAGGTGTGAGCATGACACGTGAATATGGGGTAGTACCTGGACTTCACGAGCTCGTCGTGATCAATCCCCTGTGTTTACATGTCATGCTTGCTCCATAAATGCATGTTTATGCTGATGAGTCCAAAAGGACGAAAGCAAATCTAAAAGACTCCTGCTACGGGGTCTTTTTTAAGAGCTGAAGTTCTCCCACTTGGCCACTCGTCCGTGCGCCATATAAAATTCATACTCACTCCACTGTTTCATAAACGCTTTGTCGGTCGTGAGGCTTTGAATCGATGCATGATTGATTGCTACTAATAACGTATCGCTGTCGGGAAATACGCTTTTATTTGCCAGTGAGGCGAGTCCTCTCTTTTCGAGTTCAGCATTAAGAAATTCAAATCGCTTTGTACATATATACCCCACTTTGCTGCAGTGAAGTCGAAAGTCGTGGAGGGTTTCAATGGGCTGCGCCTCATTTTTGTAAGCTTCGTATTTATAGCGCATCCATACCGCGGGGTTTATGAAGGTCATATCGTCGGATAGTTCTTGTAGTGCAGTGCGGTGTGCTTCATAGCTGGCAGTGAGTATTTCGTTGTTTTCTTTTCGTAACTTCGCTTGGGCGACTTTTAAGGAGAGCTCCGAGAGTTGCGTTGATAGCTTTTTGTATGTTTCGTACTGATCAAGGAGTTGTGCGACGTGCTGATTGTCATTCACTTACTGTACCGCCATCGTTGCAATTGTATCGCGTGTGATTTCTCGAGCGTTGGCACCAATAAAAACGAGCGCCGTATTTGAAGAGTTGCTTGGTTCGATGCGACACTGTGCGGGTGTTGCTTCAATGTGCCAGCGTCGCCCGCCTGCATCATCGACGTCGCCCTTTAGTCGTCGTAGGCCATACGTATCTCGCAGGGTGTCCCAGTCTGCACGGAGGGATTTTGTGTCAAACCGAAGGTCTTTTGTGTCGACGACGGTATAGTTTGAGTCACCATCTCGGTTGACGGGTGCAGTGCTGAGCTTTGAAAAATATTCGAGTATATTTGATGCACCATCTTGCAAAGTAGTCTCTACGACGCCCTCGCGTGAAAATGCAAGCTGCCGTATGGTTAGCTTGCTGAGGCTATCGAGCAGTGCTTCCAAAGCTTCGGCTGAAACAAGGTCAGACTTGCTAAGCAGTACGACGTCGGCTGCTTGCAGCTCGTCTGTATATAGGTCTAGCGATTGGTAGTCGTGTACGGCTTCGGCCGCATCAAGCACGAAGAAGGCGCGAGCAATGTCGTACTTATCAAGCATGTCTGCGGTTACTATCTTTTCGATTAACTTGAGTGAATTGGCAACACCTGTTGCTTCAATGATTACGGGTGATGGCTCGCTCGATAGCGTTGCGAGTGCGTCGGTTAGCTCGTCGCCCGTCGAGCAGCAAATACAGACACCGGCTATCGTCTGCACCTCTGCTTGATGGTCGTGTAGCTGGTCGGTGTCGATGCTCGTGCTGGCGAACTCGTTTTCTATGACCCTGGCGCCGCTAAACTCTGAAGATTTCAGGAGCTCTTTTAGAAATGTTGTCTTGCCCGCTCCGAGCGGTCCGTTGATAAGGTATAACTTTGGCTTCATAATGCCCTTTCGTAGATAAGTACCGAATTAATAATGTGGTCTGTTGGATGATATTCGCTCAGGAGTCGTACTCCCGTTAACTTCGCGGCATCGATGACTGGGTATAAAAGCTCGCGATTCCCCTTCGCGCTCCGTATGATAATGCGGCCGTTGGGTGCCAGATGCGGCAGGATGTTATTGACGATGCGTTGCTTATCTTCCACGCTCGAGCCGGCCAGCGCTGCAATAAGTACCAGTTCGTATGTACCTGTAAGTGCCACTTGGTCACCCATCGCGCAGTAGAATCGTGCATCAATCTGTAACGCCGCTGAGATTGCTTTAGATAAGGCAATCGCCTCTTCTGATCCATCCACATGCTCGATATGCGCACCTGTTTGCTTGTGGATTTCAAAGGCAGACAGTGGCAATGGTCCGCTACCGATAATAAGTGCAGTGCACGATTGGTCGAGTGTTAGCCCGGTTTCGCTTGCAAGCCGCAGCTCACGCTCTGTGAGCTCGCTGTAGTTCTCTATGTAGGGAAAATCCTGAAGTGCTTCGTGCGGCTTTTCGGCGTCGATAACCACCTGCGCCCAGTACTTCTCCATTTCCGTCTCGGCGTTCGAGCTGATCGTACGTATGGTTGCTTGAAGCGCTGGTTCAATCGAAGCAACGGCAGTTTTTTTATCATAGATTACGCTGTTCACGAGATTGGTCATTACTTTATTTACGTGCTCACTTGGCACGAGGTCGCGGAGCTCAAGCGTCTCTTTAATTGCAGTAGGGATTGTTTCATTCATTGTGTTCATAGTACGTTCATGTGGTTGTTATTGCAAATAAGTTGCAATAAGGTGATATACTGCAACTATGAGTACGGGATTACGCGACCTACTAACCCTATCGGGCTTTAAGCTGACAAAGCCACGAGCGGCTGTATTTGAGCTACTGGAAAAATCGGACGACCCTATGTCTATTACCGATGTCGTTAAGCAGCTGCCTGAGATTGATAAGGTAAGCGTGTACCGCACGATCGAGCTGTTTAGAAGCCTTCATATTGTCGCAACGGTATATAACGGCTGGAAGCAGCTCTATGAACTAGCCGAGCCCTTTAATCGACACCACCATCACCTTGTTTGTGCAGAGTGCGGCAGCTTGACCGAAATCCACTCCGATAAGCTCGAGCGTGTGATCAAAGCGCTGACAAATGATAATGGCTTTGTTGCAACAGGGCATCATTTTGAGATTACAGGCTACTGCGGTCAATGCCGGTCTGGCAATTGACTTTTTAGCACTTTTTTGTTATAATATGTTTATTCACATTCGACAGAAGGGTGACGCACATGATCGATACGACAGTGCTCCTGCAGGCAGGAGCGGCATTCTTGATTATCGTCCTTTCCACGGGAGGGATGGTGCTCGTGCTCAAAGGTGCTGGTAATATCCACGATGGGTGGGGTGGCAAGCTGTATTTTTGGTCAGGAGGCCTCATGATGGGCGTTGGGCTCAGTGCGCTATTTACAGTAGGCGCTGAGACGAACTTCGCCACAGCCGCAGTTCTCGCCGCGATCATCAGCGCCGTGTCGTATGTTGGCGCGTACTGGTTGATGCGCCTAAACAACCAGTGACAGGCTCGCAACTCGCGGGTGGAGAGATTCGTACGAAAGTACAGAACCTCCACCCGCAACGTTGCGGGCTTTTAAATTTATTATGCTATTTTTTGTTACCATAAGGAGTATATGGATACCCCTTACGTAACCCTCGCCGTCATTGTTGTAGCCGCCGTTCTTATTATCGCTCTAAAAATATCAAGTGGTAGCGAGAAGCGAAAAGTATTTAAAGATAACGCATACTCCTATTCCGCAAAGTCATTAATTATGACGTATACAGAGGCACAATTTTTCGCCAAACTCAATGCGGCTGTCGAGGAGCGCTACTTTGTATTCCCCCAAGTCCATCTTTCGGCATTATTGGACCACAGAGTTAAGGGTCAAGACTGGCGTATAGCCTTCCGCCATATCAATGGAAAATCGGTTGATTATGTTCTTTGTGACAAAGCTACGCTGAGGCCTGTATACGCAATTGAGCTGGACGATGCAACGCATAGCCAGCGTGATCGCATAAAGCGCGACACAGAAGTAGAGCGTATATTCGCAGAAGCACAACTGCCATTGGTTCGGTTCAAGAATAAAGATGTGTCTGAAGAAGAGATTATCAAGGCGCTGATGAGTGCACGTTCGCTAGCCTAAACTCGTGCATTAAAAAGGTGCCGAGATGCCTCGACACCTTTAGGTTACGTTTATTACTACCTAGCCCTCAATGCTCACCTGCTTTGGTTTTGGAAGTTCTTTGAATTGCACCGAAACCTTTAAGATTCCGTCCTCCATCTTTGCTTTAATGGAATCTTCGTCTGCCGCTTCTGGCAAGCGAATCTTTCGATAGAAGCTACTAGAGCTCTCGCGCACGACGTACTTCTTATCTTTATCTTTTTCCTGCTCATGGCGCTCGGCGCGAATAACTAAAGCGCCTTTATCGACGTCAATGCTAATATCTTTTTGGTCAAAGTTCGGCAAGTGAGCTTCGATAAAGAGCTCTTTGTCGTCCTTTGAGGTATAAATGTCGGTAGTTGGCATTTGCATTGATTTGATCGGAGAAAACCAATCGTCTGAGAAGAATTGCTTCTGTAAGGCTTGGATTTCCGCAAACGGATCAAATGTAATTAAGTTACTCATAATAACCTCCTTTATTTGATTTGTTAACGAAAAGGTTTACCCTTTTCTGTAAATAATTATAAAAAATCTAGCACTCTGGTGTCAAGAGTGCTAGTTACGCTTTTTTGCTAATCTTTGTTAGGTCTTCTATCACTAACCACTCTGTTATACTAAGCCTATGATTTCTCGCTACGCCCTCTATAACACTTCCCAGCTCACCGACCGCTTCCTTATTCCTGGAGGGTTGCCAAAAGGTATTAAGCCGCAGTACAACATTAGCCCTACGGTGAGCGCCCCAGTTATCGTCAGCGAAGATGGTGTGCGTACTATTAAGCCTATGAAGTGGGGCTTGGTTGCTAAGGGTGCAAAAGATACCAACTCCGTGTTCCGCTATAAAACATATAACCTGCCTTCAGAAAAGATTTTTTCTCGACATAGCTGGGAGCAAGCGGTTCGCGAACGTCGCTGCCTCGTGCCGGCTAATGGCTTTTACGAACTCAATAACAGCGGTAAAAAAGAAGCCTTCTATGCACAGCCGAATGACAAAGAGCTCTTCTCTTTCGCTGGGGTTTATAATTCATGGGAAGATCCAGACGGCGTCACCCACGGGACCTTCTCGATGATTACTATCGAAGCTAGTGAGGGTATGCCTCAGCTAAGTGGCCGCATGCCGGTTATCATTAAGCGCGATGATGAAGCGCGCTGGCTCGATGCGTCTATCTCTGATATGCCATCACTCTACGACATGCTTCGCCAGTATCCAGCTGAGCTTCTCGACGTGTATGCAGTTAGCGCTGCCGTACACTCACCTAAAGCGAGCCAAGCTGGCCTTATTGACAGTATTTCATAATCTATCAAAAACAGCCGTTGCCACAGTAAAAAAGAGAGTCCATGCGGGCTCTCTTTAACTCCTAGATAGTTGGGCTTGCGCTTACTTTCTTCGGTTTCTTTACTGCTTTTTTCTGTCCAGTTCCTTTAGCCATATGTATCCTTTCGTGTATATATCTAGTATATCAACTTATTGTCATTTCCAGGCCGCACTGTTACGCTTATGGTAGATGAAGATAATATTTCTTAATACGTGGCGCTCTGAGCTGCGAGACGAGCTGCGTGCGTATGTAAAACGACACATAGCCGATACGGCGGTCTTTTGTTTCCAGGAAGCCGACAGCAAGAACCGATATGCTTATGAAGATTTGCTGCATGACGGGTACGCGGTACATGATGCTGACCGTCAAGAACCCGACGGTGGAAACCACTACGGTAACGTTATATATGTACGCAAGGATATTTCTATTCTCGAAAAGAGTGATATCTTCACGACTCGCCCGGGTGACTTCGAGGTTGGCCTAGCGGCAATCGTCACCGTGCAGGTCAATAACCGAGCGGTGACGATCTGTAATGTACACGGTGTGTCACAGCCCGGTCATAAATTAGATACACCCGCGCGCTTGAGTCAATCTCAGGCAATTCTTGATTCAATGGCTCATCACGATGCCGTGATTATAGGTGGCGATTTTAATTTACTCCCTGAAACGACGAGTGTGAAAACATTTGCTCAACACGGCTACAGAAATCTTATAGCCGAGTATAAGGTGCCGACGACGCGTAATCGCATTACGCTCGAACACTTTCCGGACACTTTTCAGCCCTTTGCGGATTACGCCTTTGTGTCACCTGCTATCGGGGTAAGCGACTTCACCGTGCCCGACGATGTTGTTTCGGACCATCAGCCGCTTGAGGTAACGATTGCGATCTAGGTACCGCTACGCGCTATACTATAGATATGACTACAAATGCATCGTATACACCTGGAATGTGCAACATTGGTCCCGCGGAACGTCGCATGAGACGCCGAATGGGAATAATAAGTGCTGCGGTAACAGTCTTACTGTTCACGACGCTTGTCGCTATTGATGCGCCGACTGCCTGGCGGTTGGTACTGTTCATTCCTGCTACCGGAGCGGCGGCAGGGCTATTGCAAGACGCGTTTCACTTTTGCGCAGCTTTTGGTTTAAAGGGAATATATAACGTGCTCAATAGCGCTGGTGTTACTGATAGCGTTGAGCTTGAAGAGTATCGCAAGAAGGATGTTCGAAAAGCACTCCAAATTATGGCACTCTCTGTTGTTATCGGTACTCTCGTAACGGCAGCTTCGTTTCTCGCGTCGTAAAACCCTACGTCGTGATAACTACTCTGCCCCGGTAATACCAACAATAACGAATAATATGATTGCCATAATAATGCGCACTTGAGTTGTGAAGACGCTTGGCGCTTTGCTTCGGAAGAAGCTCCAGAACGGCGGGATAAGAATTGTTCCCATAAGAAGCATGGCCGCCCCGACGATTGGGTCTTGTGTTAAGCCGACGATACCGCCGATAAAAAAGATGATTCCAAAAATCCACAACAGTGTGCGCATAAGCTTGTTCGATGACTTGACGGGGTGGTTTTCCATAGTGATACTATTATGTCGCAATAAGCACATGTCGTAAAGAGCTGGCATTGTATCCCCCTTGTGCTACGCTGATAGTATGGATATCTTAGACTTTATATTTGCACAGACCCTTACTAAAATTATTTTCATTCTTGTTATTGCGCTGGTTGTGCAATTTGTGGTGAGGTTTACGGTCGACAAGGTGGTGCGTCGCCTGATTCGTCGCCATAAATATCAAACCGCACTCGACGAAAAGAAGCGCGAAAAGACGCTTTCAAGTATTTTTAAAACACTCTCAACCGTTATTGTATGGCTGGTTGCGGTACTGAGTATTTTAACTGTATTACGCGTAGATCTTGCTGCCCTTATCACTGGAGCCGGGCTCGTTGGTGTGGTTGTTGGGTTCGGCGCGCAAAACACCATTAAAGATATTCTTGCCGGTATATTTATTATCACGGAAAATCAGTACCGCGTGGGAGACATCGTAACCCTTCATGCTGCCGGTCAGCCGGTCTCTGGTGAAGTCGAAGACATAACCGTGCGCATCACTCGTCTTCGTGATCTTGACGGTAACGTTCATATTGTAAAAAATGGCTCAGCTGAAGTTATCACGAATCTTTCACTTTATTATGCAAATGTGAACATCAATATCGACGTTACCTTCGACGCTAATATCGATGAAGTTGAAAAGATTATTAACAAAATTGGTGCCGATATGATTATCGAGGGTGCTCCACTTAAAGAGCATATTTACGAGCCAGTTAAATTCCTTCGCGTTGATAGCTTTGAGCCATCTGGTGTGCGCGTTAAGGCATTAGGTAAAGTTGAGCCAGCGATGCAATGGGAAGTTTCTGGTGCGTTCTTGCGGCTTATCAACGTTGCGTTCAAGAAGCACGGTATCGAGATGCCCCTTACGCAAGTGGTAGTGCACACTGCTTCTAAAACGAAATCGTAGTTCTGCCTACTCTTCTTTAGCGATTTGCTGGAACGATTTAATCGCACCGAGTATCGTTTTGCTATCTATCTGTGATTTATTAAGTCCGTCGTTTGCGTAAAAGCTGCTTTCGGGTGCATCGCCTGTTACCTTAGGTAAGGCCGCCCACTCTTTTGATAAGTTGTGCGCAAGATCTTCGGCCGATACTTTGTTTTCTATGAATTGAATTGAGCCGCGACCCTCCATGAGGGTAATGGCGAGTTTGTCCTGCAGTGCTTCGTCAAATATCATTGCAGTGTCGAGCTTCAGCTGCGTTATAAGACCTTCTAATGTCGGGTGAATAATTTGGTAGCGACCTACTGCGTTGCTCGGGCTCCCCTGTTGGATATATTCCTTTTGCCATGTCAGTACTTCAGCAAGGCTCATGTTCGTAAAGTTGATCTCCTGGTTTGCAGGATTTCCAAAATATGCGTTGTAATTACCGCGACTTTCACCTTTGGCAATAACGTTTAACAGTGGTGTGTAGGCTGCTGGGTTGATCATGGTTCGTGACTGCATAATACCATACGTCACGATACCAATGAGCACGCTGGCACAAACGCCAACGTAAAGGTTTTCACGGGTGAAAAGCCGACGGATTTTTCTTTTAATACTTCGAAATGTAATACGTTTTTTCATAGCTACGATACTTAGTATGAAGCATTACCAGCATAATAAGCTGATAAATTACCGACGAGAGAAATGTAGTTTGCTCGCAAGGATGGCGGCGACGGTCCAGGCCTGGACCTCTTGAGGGGGTTGTTCAATAATATTTTTTCGCTGAGCTGCTTCGTCCCACAACACAACCGTTTGCCGATTAAGTAAGATGTCATTTTGCTCACCGCGCACGTATTCGGGGAACAGCCCTGTGACGTTTGTTATCTCGATCAGGCGGTTGTCGATAGTGTCTGCAACACCCGTAAGGCCGTGGCGTCGGAGACCTTCGGCGATATAGTGTGTATCCCAAATCCAAACGCTACCGTTGTGGTAGGCACCGGCTCTAAAGCGAATTTCGTCCGAGGCGAGCGTGCGAATGCCAGCTGTACAAAGTAGCTCGGGCGAAAGTAGGTGCGAGATGACTGCTTCGCGTTTTGCAATAACGGCAGGGTCTTCAGACTCGAGGAGCCGTGAATTAAGTACGTGTCCCATATTAGAAGTGCGCAGGCTGAGCTGGCGATAGTTGCCACTAGCATCTCTGTCGAGCCCGAGCACGAAATAGCCACCCTTATCTTCAGTCCAGAAGTGTGTGAAAATTGCTTCTTTTAGTTCATCTGCTTGCACCCTGAGTGCTGCGGCGTGGGTTGGGTTTTCTGTACGGGTTTCGTACAGCGTCGCAGCGTCTAGGAGCGCATCGTATGCGGCTACCTGTACTTCAAGCGAAGCAATCCCCTGCTCATGGTTAGCGAGCGTGCCATCTGCATGATGATATGCATCCCACGAATCTTTCCATACTTGATTTTCGATACCTTGTGGCAGGACAGATTTAAATTCAATAAAGCCTTCTGGTGTTTGCATGCGTTTATGCTCTATCCAGCCCAGTGCACGCTCTAGGGCTGTAGCAATGGTTTGGGTTGAGCCACTTCTGTCGATATATTCTGTATCAAGAAAAGAGTCGTCGCTTTTGTCTAACGTCACGTACGAAGTAAGCGTTCGGATAAATTCTGCTGCCGTGTCGACTGCTCCGTAGTAGGGCCACTGCCAGCCTAGTTCGGCGGTGAGCTTTTGAGCGATTGGGTCGTCCAGAGTGCGCGCCTCATGAACGATGCGACCTGGCTCTTCTTCGCGTGATGCATCGTAGGTGACGCCCTGGAGCTCGGCGAGGGCTAATATGGTGTGGTGCGCTAGTTCGGGGTATGTGGCGACGAGGAAGCTTGCAACACGCAACGAGTCTCGGCCAAATAATGCTTCATATAAGTGAAGATGTTCGGCGTCATCATGGTGCTCTGCGTGTGATGATGCATGCGTGTCCATAGCCAGTGATGCAAGCGCCGGCCCAGCCCTGCCTATTTCACCAGTATGACTGGATCGCGTGAGCCGTAAGAGTTGCTCGACAGACGACGGCTTTTCTGGATAGGTTCGTGGCTGGTGGTCGGTAACCGAAAAAAGTTGTTCCCCAGGGAGTAAGGGGTAGTGTGGCGAGGTAATGCCGGGTTCAACCGTTGCGTCATGCGGGATGTCCATTACTCTAGTATACCCCTCGCATGGTATACTGGGAAATACGCCATGACACAGAAAAAACTCCGTATAGCTGTTATCGCGCCGCCATGGCTCGCCCTCCCCGTTAAGGGATATGGAGGTATCGAGCTCGTATTGCAAGGCCTTATCGCTGCCCTAAAGTCCCGCGAGGATGTTGAGGTTGAGATCTTTGCTAATGGTCAACGTACTATACGCGGTGTTAAGACACATTCTCTCTTCAAAGAAGACCAATTCGGTCATATATACGAACCGTTTTTCGAAAGCTATGCTATTGTTCGTGCTCACCTTGAGTTTGCCTACAATAAAATTCGAGAAGATGGTAATTTCGACGTCATTCATGATCACACGCCACATGTTGGCCCTGCTTTTTGGTCGATGGCTTCAAACGCCGCAAAAGATCTGCCGCCTATTCTGCACACGTTCCATGGGCCTCCATTTACGGCGGCTGATGCAAACGACCCCGGTTCGGTTTATAACTCAAAAGACATCGAGCAGATACGGGACTTCGGTTCGTTGTACGCGTCGTGTATATCTGAGGCAATGGCCGTCACCGCACCGGTAAATATCAAACCACGGCTCACGCAATCTGTTCATAACGCCGTACGTGTCGAAGACTTTCCTTTCGTTGCTAAAAAGAAGGACTATTTCATTACGTTAGCGCGCTTTGCGCCATATAAAGGACAGCACATTGCCGTTAAGGCCGCTGCTAAGCTGAAGAAACGACTTCGCATGGCCGGAACCGTGGCCGATATTAGTTCGAGTCGCAAGCTACTGCTTGAGCTCTCAAACCCGCTTAGCCGCTATCGTAGCGATGCACAGTTCAAATACTATAGTGATAAAATTCTTCCATACGTGCTGCGTTATCCGCGCATTACGTACTCCGGAAGCCTCACGGGCAAGCGTAAGATGAAGTTTATCTCAGAGGCTAAGGCGCTTCTCTTCCCTATTACCTGGGAGGAGCCGTTTGGCATGTCGGTAATCGAAGCACTGGCGTGCGGTACACCCGTTATCGCAATGAACCGTGGCGCGATGCCCGAAATTATCAAACATGGCGTAACGGGCTTTTTGGCTAATACCGAAGAAGAATTCCAAGAGTACATGCAGCGTATTGATGAGATCGACCCAGAGGCGTGTCGCCAGTCTGTGATTGATGAATTCTCACATACCGCCATGGCTGAAAACTACATGGCATGCTACAGGGATATCCTTGCCCGGCCTCACCCTAAGGCGTAGTCTCTATCTATGATATTTAAACGCAAAGTTTTGTATAAGGGCGAAAGTCCCTACGGAAAATATAAGGTTGTCGACACGTCATACGACGGACGAAAAGCACGGGTCTTGTTTGGTGATCGATGGTCGCCGCAATCCGGTGTTGCGCTTGACGATAACCCTGAGCTTCTATTTGATTACAACCAGCGATTCCTTGAAATAATTATGAGCCGAACACCAGCTAGGCTGCTGGTTATTGGCGGTGGTGCTTTTATGTTACCGACAGCCGTGTTTCATCGATTCCCCGATACTGTTATCGATGTTGTAGAGATTGACCCTCTCCTCGTGCAGCTATCTAAAGACTTTTTTGACTTGCCAGATGATGAGCGGATGCGTGTGCACGTTGATGATGGCGCAGCGTTTGTAGCTGGCTCAAGCCAGCGCTACGACATGATTATTCTCGATGCATTTTCTGGGTATACTATCCCACATCACTTACTAGAGCGTGAGGCGATTAAAGAATACAAACGACACCTTACCGCAGATGGTGTGATTGCGATCAACTTCATTTCTGAATACAAGCCAACGAGAGCGCGGTTAGCCCATGAGCTTATTGGTTCGTTTGGCGAATTGTTTGCTAACCTATCGTTAAGCCAGACTGACTCAGAATATGGACCGAACGATGAGCAAAACCTACTGCTGGTTGCCGGTAATAGGCCGTTTCACTTCGAATACCTGCAATCACGCGAACTCGACATCTACCAGTAACCCGCTACATCAAGGGTAAAAAATACGACCACCGTGCCGGGGTCGTATTAGATTAGATCTTTTTAGCTTTACGCTTTGCAGCTTTGAGCTTCTTCTTGAGCGCGCGCTTGATGTCGGCGCTGTGCCAGTTTCGGTGTTTAGCCATTAGTTTCCTTTTTTAATTCTTCAATCATTATACTTGATGACTACTGTTTTCGCAAGCTTGAAGGTTGACATGTCGCTACATAACATTTTATAATACACGGGTTCTGTTCATGCATGTCTTGGCTGGGGGATTGTATATCTATGCACGCTGTCCAATCGCACTGCGCAACACAGGCCAACCAGGAGGAAGGGGCTACACACCTCATCGAGCTGCTTGAGTTTGTCGAAACCGAATGGAATCGACACGCAAACTCAACCCGACGTACGATGCGCGACTTGAAGATTCCTTCGAGTATCACGCACCTCATCGTCGAAGGGACGGTCTACCGGTTAGGTAGTCGTCGTGTTCTGTGGTTCGAGAAGATGGCCCGAGGCTACAGCCAGGATCGCTTCTACGTCACGGAGGCAATCGATGCGGATGGACATCCGCACCAGCTGCATCTCGATCGATCGCTCGGTACTACGTACAGCGATGTCAGGCTTATCCTGGCACGACCGCTCGATATCCAGCGAGTCCAGCGCACGTACGCGTCCGGTCCGCCCATCCGAGACTAGCCAGTCTCGCCCCTTCCATCCATCCACCGGCTCGTCACATTGTGGCGAGCCCTTTTCTTTTATGTGACCATTATCACGTGTATATATCAAAACAATGCGCCCACCCCTGTTGCCAATCTGTTAAATAATGTGACCTACATCACGAGAAATATTACAACAAACATAACCTTGACAGCGCTATATGTGTGGTACTAATCTTGGGATAGACGCTACATTTAGCGCATGTAACAAAAACAGCACAACACACAACTGGAGGGTGTATGTACAAAACGATTCGTAAAAGAAGCGGCGAGACCGCTCGCTTCGACATGGAAAAAATTAGTAGTGCAATCGCAAAAGTCGGCATATCAACCGGTGAATTTGGACGGACAACGGCAGTCCAACTAGCAAAACGGGTCATTAACCGTGCCGAAGGCGAACTAAAAAACAACGTGCCGACAGTTGAGCAAATTCAGGATATTGCCGAAGACGTACTCCTCGCCTCTTCGCACAAAAAAAGCGCCAAGGCTTACATTTTGTATCGAGATCAGCACAGCAAAATTCGTGAGCTTACTCAGGCCTCACATGTCGACCTGGTGGATAGCTATCTTGGTGACCTTGACTGGCGTATTAAAGAAAATAGCAATATGGGCTACTCACTACAGGGCTTGAATAACTTTATCTCGTCAGAAATTAGTAAAACGTATTGGCTCAATAAAATATATCCGCAAGAAATTGGTGCTGCACATCGAAGTGGCGATATGCACGTCCACGACCTCGGGCTATTATCGGTCTACTGTGTTGGATGGGACCTTATGGACCTACTCCGCGAAGGCTTTACGGGTGTTCAGGGTAAGGTTTCATCAAAGCCTGCAAAACATCTTCGCTCTGCGCTTGGGCAAATTGTTAACTTCTTCTATACATTGCAAGGGGAAGCCGCTGGCGCACAGGCCTTTAGTAACTTTGATACATTACTGGCGCCCTTTATCCGTGAGGACGGTCTAACATATAACGAAGTCAAGCAGGCGTTACAGGAGTTTGTGTTTAACGTTAACGTTCCGACTCGAGTTGGGTTCCAGACACCTTTTACAAATGTGACGCTCGATCTGCAGGCGCCTGAACATATGGCAGGAAACCCGGTGCTAATTGGTGGCGAAATGCAAGAAACGAATTATGGTGATTTCCAGGCTGAAATGGACGTGTTCAATAAGGCATTTCTTGAAGTGCTTTGCGAGGGTGACTCGACTGGTCGCGTCTTTACCTTCCCTATCCCTACATATAATATTACCCCTGACTTTAACTGGGATAACCCTGTGATCGAGAACCTATGGGAAGCGAGTGCAAAATACGGTATTCCCTACTTCTCAAACTTTGTTAACTCCGATATGAAGCCTGAAGATGCTCGCTCAATGTGTTGTCGATTACGTATTGATAACCGCCAACTTGAATACCGCGGCGGTGGGCTATTCGGCTCTAGTCCGATGACTGGATCAATCGGCGTGGTGACGGTCAATCTCCCTCGTCTTGCGCTTAAGTCAGAAACAAAAGCGGCATTTATGGATGGGCTCGAGGATCTTATGCAGCTTGCAAAAGAAAGCCTAGAGATCAAGCGAAAGGCACTCGAAAAGCTTACCGATGCAAACTTATATCCGTATACAAAATACTACCTTCGCAATATCAAAAAGGGATTCGGCGTTTACTGGAAAAACCACTTTTCAACAATCGGTGTTATTGGTATGAATGAAGCGGTGCTTAACTTATTTGGTAAAGATATTGCGAGTGATGAGGGCCGACTGTTCGCCGAAGAAGTACTCGATTACATGCGTGATCGCCTTGCTGACTTTCAGGAAGAAACGGGTAGTAACTACAACCTCGAGGCGACACCGGCCGAAGGTACTACGTATCGCTTAGCACAACTCGATAAGCAGGATTTCCCAAAAACAGCTCATTTTGCAAATGGTATTGGTGTTGATGTTGAGCATGCTTTTTACACCAACTCGACACACCTTCCGGTCGATTACACTAATGATGTATTCGACCTACTCGAGCTGCAGGATACGTTGCAGACAAAATATACTGGCGGTACTGTCATTCACTTCTTCTTGGGTGAGCGTGTTGATGATCCTGAACTTGTTAAGAAGCTCGTAAAGGTCATCTGCCAAAATCACCAACTTCCCTACTTTACGTTTAGTCCGAGCTTTAGTATCTGTCCTAATCACGGCTACTTACGTGGTGAGTGTGAGCGATGCGAAACGTGTGACGCGGAGTGTGAAATTTATTCACGAGTGGTTGGATTCTTGACGCCGACTCATCGCTGGAATAACGGTAAGCAGGCTGAATTTGGCATGCGCAATAAGTTTAGTGTTGAGGCTGCTGTTTCCTCATGAAAATAGGAGGGCTCCAAAAGCTTTCGCTTGTTGATTTCCCTCACCATACGGCCGTCGCACTGTTTACGATTGGGTGCAATATGCGCTGCGGTTACTGTCACAATCCTGAGCTCGTACTCCCCGAGCGATATGCTGATGCAATTCCAGAAGAGGATATTCTCCTCTTTCTGGAAAGTCGGGTCGGCAGAGTTGAGGGTGTCGCCATTAGCGGTGGCGAGCCAACAATGCACGCAGATTTACCCCTGTTTATTAAAAAAGTGAAGCAGCTCGGTTTTGTCGTGAAGCTCGACACGAACGGCACGAACCCTGAGATGGTGCATCAACTCATAGCTGACAGGCAGATCGATTATATCGCGATGGATATTAAGGCGTCTATGGAGCGGTATCAGGAGGTCGTTGCGAGGCCTGTTTCTATTGAGGCAATCCAAGAGACCATCAAGCTCATTAAGCATAGTGGTATTGATCATGAGTTTCGCACGACGCTTGTAAAAAGTCAGATAAGCCCAGAGGACCTCGACGAGATCGGGCGACTCGTGCAAGGGTCGCCACGGTTTGCCTTACAGCGCTTTCGTCCGGGTCGAACGCTAAGCCCGCAATTTGCTCAAGAAGCGACATATTCCGACGATGAACTTGTCGTACTTAAAGAGCGTATGGAACGTTATGTGACAGAATGCGTGGTGCATTGATGAAACACCAAGCATGCGTGACGCGGGTTGTTAAAGAGTCGCCCGACGTCCGGACAATATTTTTTACCATCAATGATGCTGTGCTTGCTTCTGTTGCCGGGCAGTATGTTACTGTTTACGCCGCTGGTTTGAGCGATACGGTCGGCAAGGCGTATAGTCTGTCGAGCGCGCCGCACGATAATGAACACACCATCACCGTGAAAGCTATTGGTGGGTATTCAAAGTGGCTCTGTTCCTTGCAACCCGGTGATAGGTTCGCCGTGAGTGAGCCGTACGGTTTCTTTAATGTGGACGATACGGCACCTATTATTGGTATTGCGGCGGGTGTTGGGGTCTCGCCGATTTGGAGTATTATCCGTGACCAGTTGAGCCACCACGCCGACCGCTCTATTACTCTGTACCTTACGTCTCCTTATGAAGACGGGCTGATATTTCGAACGGCTATCGACAAATTATTTTCGCACGCACCATCTGCCAACGCGCGTTATTTTGTTACGCAGGGCGAAAGCGCCATAGCGACACATGGCAGGTTTGTTGTCTCGCGCGATATACCTTTAACGTCACTCGCCGCCTCGCGATTTTACGTATGCGGGTCGGAGTCGTTCGTGCGAGGTGTGTGGCGCCAATTGATGGAGGCTGCCGTGGATGAAGACCGTATTGTTACTGAAACTTTTTTTGAAACTGTGGCATAACCGTGGAGGCAATTGAAAACACGATCGTGTTCGAGGCGCCTGTGCATACTGCCTCGAATGATGGAGAGGTGTATGAGCCAGCCGTGGCAAATGAGCTATCTTGTGAGAGTAAGATAGGCTATAGCGTGCTGTGTGGTTCTTGCCCCCTAGTGCGGCTACTGGGCGATTGCCCTAAAAGTATTCGCGAGCAAGGTTCGAGTGATGAATCGCTTGCTCTGTTCGAAACGCAAGGTGAAGCAGCTACTGTGGAGGAGTGTACTCAATTGACGACGCTCGACCCTTTTGTTGTGCAAGAGCCTTTTGAGCTGCGTATGTCACCGTCGGACGAGGGTACCGGTGACAATTCTCCTGCGCTTTCCGGTGAGGATGAAAGTGAGTCAATACCTATAAAGGCGAGCGTTGAGAACCTAACGGTGCCGTCTGTTGTCGCAAGGCCAGACGCGCCAACGGTGCTGGTGGCACGAGAGCCGCTCCTGGAGCCGCCGCTTCGAAGCTACCGTGAGCTATTATTTGATGATGCAGTTCAAGTCGTGCTGGCGCCGCAGTTTGAGCAGCAAACGCCCGCACCTACTGCCATCTACGTGACGTTCGAAGATGTTGCGGCGCCAGTTGCCACCCCTGCGGTAATACTAGAGGCTGCTTCGGAGTCTGGCGCGGCTTTGCTGTATGAAGATGTTCAGCTAGTGCATAGAGAGCCTGTGACCAAGGCTTTAGTATGCGTTGCCGAGCAACCTGTTGAGGCGGTTGATTCGATCATTCCGACCGCCGTTTGCGAAAAAAGCACCGTGCAGGAGGCTCCAGCTCTGGTGTCTACCGACTCCCCTACGCTAGAGCTAGCGTTTACGGGCGCGTCGCGTCATGTGGCGGATATGATACCTCCTCCGGTTACGGTAGCAGATGGCCTTTTCGAGTTAACGGACAGCCCTCTGTTGATTAAGAGGCCGGTACTGCCGAATGTCGCAACTGCTACACTCGCCGATAAGCCGGTCATTATTACTAGACCGATACGCGTGCCCCTTCGGGATGCGGAGCCTCTGCGGAGCGTGCTAGACGTGTCGGAGAGCGACACGCGGCCATCCGAGTTGAGCCACGAAGAAATCTCGCTCAGTATATCGGAGACGCTGCCCGTGTCGTTTGGCGTGGATCAGGCCTTGCCTTTCGCGGAGTTACCAGTCAACGACCCCGTCAGTAGCCAAGAGTACGATAGAGCTGTTGCCGATACGATGCTGGTAGCATGCGATTTGCCTCGTGGTGAGTTGTCGCTGGAAACACTTGAGCTCGAGGCCGATAGCGATAGTGGGTCAGGTATCGCACTGTTTGCTACTCCAGAGATAGTCGTAAAGGCAACGAGCGCGGCTCGAGGGGGTTCAATTGGGCATCGACTACGAGCCTTGATAGGATCGTTTGCCGTCTTGCGCGTGGTCGCAATCCAGAGCGAAACACGCTAGTTCTGGTGTGAGCGACGAAGGAAGAAGAGCCACCATAGTCCGGCAAGTGCAATAATGCCAATACCGATAGCACCAATGAGTGGCCACGCTATTGTCGATGCTTCCTCTTCGTTTGCTGGTGTGCTCGCATCCAATGTCTCATTTGTGGACGGTGCCGTAACGTTCGGCGCTACTGGTTCTTCTTGTGTTGGTGTTGTTTCGGGGTCTGAGAGTGTGACGGTGTCTGACGTGATATCCCCCACTGCTGCGTTGGGCTGCGTGGTAATACCTGGTTGAGCGGGTTGTCCGTTTGATGAGCTTGGCGGAGTTGGCGTTTCTGGCGGCGTTGGAGGGGTGACGACGGGAGGGTGCTCTGGTGAGTAGGTGCAGCTATTCCAGATGCTATCTCGCCCTGTTGTTGCAAGAATATACCATGCTGTGCTGGCGACTGCCTTGCGGTCAACGATTTCGTAGGTTGGGTCGGGGTCTGTCGCGTACACAAATGAACCGTCACGTTGCTGTGCTTGTTGTAGGTTGTCAACGAGCGTACGGTACCGCGTCGTGTCTCCGACGCGAAGGAGCGCGAGTGCGACACCAAACGAACCTTCAAACCACACGTTTGGTACCGCTCCGGGGTAGCCGATACTGTCGTAGAATGGTGCGTACCCCGTCACGCCGGCGCGTGTGAATTGGAAGGCTGGTAATTGTTCGATTGCCTTGAAGGCTTTATCTTGTTCACCGGTCGCGTACAGTTGTATTGCGCCCCAGCTATTCACATCGAGCGGGTTTGCGGTATCTGGCCCATCAATAGTCATGCCCTGGTTGAGTCGAGCTTCAGCGGTATTATATAGCTTTTCATTGATAGCGAGCTGCAGTGCTGCGGCTTTTTGTGTATAGTTGCTTGACGTATTGCCGAGAACCTTTGCCGCACGAACGTAAGTGTGCCAACTGTCGATGTTATGTTCGGTCGATGCCCAACTAATCGTTGCTGCTGGGTTAAAACTATTACCAACACCGCTATAGTCCCCGTATCCG
>Ga0247816_10000423_pt1 | contig 23998 bp, 27 predicted proteins | sample UWRJL209509C1_FD_179930 | JGI IMG/M metagenome (GOLD analysis project Ga0247816, IMG submission 179930) | Plant litter microbial communities from Arlington Agricultural Research Station in Wisconsin, United States - UWRJ-L209-509C-1 | ecosystem: Environmental > Terrestrial > Plant litter >...
GCATTAGCGAGGTGCCGAGTGGTGGGGCAAGAGCGTTTTGCTTACTTTTGCGCTCTATCAAAAGTGAGCCGCCGTAAGGGCGGAACCCCTATAAGCCCCGACCGCAGCAACGGATATGTACTCACCAGATGTGTAGATACCCATGCTGCGATAGCGGTGGGTCAGCCATACATTTGTTGCTGATACACCGCTATCGCAGGCAAGCCAGCTCCCACATTTTGATCGGGTTTGCACTCCACTATTCCACCGGGTCACTCACCGGTTTGGCAATAATCGCCTTCAACTCGCTGGTCATCGGGAACTCAAGGTTCAAGCCCTTGGGCGGAATCGGCTGTTCAAACCAGCGCTGATAAATCCCGTTGATCTCCCCCGAGCTGTAAAGGTCAGCCAACGTCTGGTTAACCACCGCGAGGAACTGCGGGTCGTCCTTGCGCACCATGCAGCTGTAGATCTCCCGCGACTGCTCTTCCCCCACCACCACCCACTTGTGCGGGTCCTTGGCCTTGGCCCGCTCGCCATAGAGCAAGGCGTCATCCATGTAGAACGCCGCCGCCCTGCCCGACTGCAGCATCTGGAACGCTTCGCCGTGGTCCTTGGCGCTGATCACCGACATGTTGAGTCTGTGATCGGCGTTGTAGCTCTTGATGAAGCGTTCGTTGGTGGTGCCCGCGGTGGTCACCACGTTCTTGCCCTTAAGGTCGGCAAAGCTCTTGATGCCGCTGTCGTTGGCGGTCAGCAACTGGCCCTTCACGTAGATAAACCCGTAGGAAAACGCCACCTGCTTCTGGCGCTCGGCGGTCACGCCGGTGGAGCCGCACTCCAGGTCCACGGTGCCGTTCTGCACCAGGGCGATGCGGGTCTGGGACGTCACCAGGTTGTACTTCACGTTGAGGCCAGGCACGCCGGTCTTCTGCTCAATACGCTCGACGATCTTGTTCGCCAGGTCCACCGAATAGCCCATGGGTTTGCCGCTGTGGTCGCCCACATAAGAAAACGGCACCGAGGCATCGCGATAGCCCAGGGTGATGCTCTTGGCCTTGGCGATCTTGCCCAGCGTGCCTTCCAGCGGTGCTTCAGTTGCGTGAGCCTGGGCCCCCAGCAGCAGGCCCAGGGTGCAGCCGATCAACGTGATTTTGTGCATTGTTATTCTCCGTTGGTTTTTATAGTTGTTTACGTACTGCAATAACGCTGATTTCCACCAACACCTCAGGCCGCGCCAGTTGCGCTTGCAGGGTGGTGCGGGTCGGCGCTTTATCCGGCGACAGCCAGGCCGACCAGACTTCATTCATCGGCGCAAAACCGTCCTGGATGTTGTTCAGGTAGATGGTCGCGTTGAGCAGGTGATCCTTGTCGCTGCCCGCTTGCGCCAGCAGCGCGTCAATCTTGGTCAGCACTTCCCGGGTCTGGGTCGCCACGTCCTGGCCGTCGCCCGGCACCTGGCCGGACAAGAACACCAGGTCCTGGAAAATCGCGGCGCCAGACAGTCGGTTATTACTGTTGATTCGGGTGATGCTCATCACAATGTCCTCAAGCAGCGCGGGGCGCGAAGCCCTGCATATCAATGGAAGTCGAGTGTTGGCCGATCAACTCGGCAATCAATTGGCCGCTGCCACACGCCAGGGTAAATCCCAGGGCGCCGTGGCCGAGGTTGAGCCACAGGTTGCGATAGGCACTGGCACCAATCAGCGGCACGCCGTTGGGGGTCGCCGGGCGCATGCCGGCCCATTCGACCGCCTTTTGGTAATCGCCGGCCAGCGGGAAAGTCTCAAGTGCCTGGCGTTTAATCAGCGCCAGGCGCTTGGGTTCCAGGCGCGTGTCAAAGCCTACGATGTCGACCATCGCGGCCACCCGCAACTGCTCGCCGATGCGCGCGTAAACGATCTTGCGGTCGTAGTCGGTAATACTGATATTCGGCGCCCGGTGTTGCTCACCAATCGGCACGCTCAGGCTGTAGCCCTTGAGGGGATACAGCGGCAGCGACACGCCGGGCAAGGCCAACTCGGGGCTGCGATGCCCGGCGGCCAACACCAGGTGCTCGACCGCCAGCACTTCGTCGCCCATCTCGATCGCCTGCACGATGCCTGCGCCGTGACGGATGCCGGTCACCTTGCGCCCAAGCATAAAGGTGCAGCGGCCCGACGCTTCAAGGCGCGCCGCCAGCTTCTGGCAGAAGGCATGACAGTCACCGACTTCTTCATTGGGCGTGTAGATGCCGCCGGCAAACACGCCGCTGTCGAGCGTCGGCTCCAGCCGCTGGCAGTCCGCCGCCGACAGCACTTGCTGTTGCAGGGTGTCGGTGACTTTATCCAGTGCGCGCTCGTAGCTGTCGAGGCTGCGGAACGTGACCAGCTTGCCGTTGCGCCGCCAGTGGAAATCCCCCAGTTGATCCTCTTCACGCCAGCGTTGCAGGGTGTCCTGGCTCAAGGACGCCAGGCGCAACAGGTGCGCGGCATTGTGCTTGTTCACCGAGGAGCGGCACGCGCCCAGGAAGGACGCCATCCAGCGCCACTGGGCCGGGTCCAGGCGCGGGCGCAGCTTCAACGGCGAGTCACCGCGCAGCATCCAGCCGATGGCTTGCAGCGGCACCCCCTTGTCGGCCAGGGGCGCAACGTAGCGATAAGACAGTTGGCCGCCATTGGCGAAACTGGTCTCGCTGCCCAGGGTTTCCTGCGCTTCGACCAGGGTCACTGCGAAGCCTGCACGCACCAGCGCATAGGCACTCGCCAGGCCGATAACGCCGCCGCCGATGATGCAAACCTTGCGAGCCATGCCAGTCCTTACTTCATGTGTGTGTTGGCCTGAAGAGTAGGGGCAGGTGACAGACGCCGGACAATGAATAAAGATAGTCCACCCATAAACAAAGGTTATGGACTCACCATGCGCTTGCGTCATATCGAAATCTTCCAGGCCATCCGCCAGACCGGCTCCATCAGCGCGGCCGCGCAGTTGCTGCACGTCTCGCAACCGGCAGTGACCAAGGTGTTGCAACATGCCGAATTGCAACTGGGCTTCCCGTTGTTCCTGCGCATACGCGGCAAGTTGCAGCCCACCCCGGAAGCGTTGGCGCTGGAGCGTGAGGTCGACAAAGTCACCGAAAGCCTGCAAGGCGTAAGGCGCCTGGCGCACAACCTGCGCCGCCAGCCAGGCCAAAGCCTGCGCATCGGCGCGACGCCAGCGTTGGCGTTGTCGCTGCTGCCACCGGCCATCCGCGAGTGGACCGAACGCTATCCGGCTATCGCCTGCGAGCTGTCCAGCGCCCACAGCCGTGAGCTGGTGCAGAACTTGTTGATGCGCGAGATGGACGTGGCGCTGACGCTGCAACCGCCCGATCACCCTGGGTTGAATGCCCAGGCCCTGGCCCACGGCGTGCTGGTGGCGCTGGCGCCTCGGGATTACTGGCCACAGGCAGAGCAGGGCAAACCGCTGCCGTTGATGGCGCTGGCGGGAGCGCCGTTGATTGGGCTTTCCAGCGCCGACCCGTTGGCGGCCAAGCTCGACAGCTATCTGGAAGCCGTCGACCCGCCGCCACGGGTAAGTATTTCAGTGCAGACCTATTCCCTGGCCAGGGCGATGGTCGAGTCCGGTGCAGGATTGACCCTTATCGACCCCTTCACCGCCCTTGGCGCGTCAACCGCGAGCACCTGTATTCGGCCGCTGACACCGCCCCTGCCGATCACCCTGTACGCCCTGACCCGCGCCGACGAACCGCCCCCGCACATGCTGGCCAGCTTGCTGGAGATCTTCGCCAGCCGGGCGCAGGAGCAGTTGGACCGGCTATAACACGTACCCCATGATCGCCACAAAATGCAGCAGGCTGCCGCCGATCACAAACAAATGCCATACCCCGTGGGAGTGCCGCATACGGTCTTCCAGCGCAAAGAAAATAATGCCCACGGTGTACAGCACCCCACCCGACGCCAGCCAGGCAAACCCGGTGGGGCCAAGTGCAGCAATCAGCGGCTTGACCGCCACCAGCACGATCCAGCCCATCACCGCGTAGATCACAATCGACAGGATCCGCGCCTCGGAGCGTGGCTTTATCTCCTGCAAGATGCCGATCACCGCCAGCCCCCACACAATCCCGAACAGCGTCCAGCCCCACGGCCCACGCAACGTCACCAGGCAAAACGGTGTGTAGCTGCCGGCGATCAGCAGGTAGATCGAAAAGTGATCAACCTTTTGCATGATCTCTTTCTTGCGCCCGCGCACGCTGTGGTAAACCGTCGACGCGCTGTACAGCACCAGCAGCGTGAAGCCATAAATCGCTACGCTGACTATCTTCCAGGGGCTGCCGTCCAGGCTCGCCACCACCAACATCCATATCGCGCCGATAAACGCCGCGACCGCCCCGAGCAAGTGGCTCCAGGCGTTGAATCGTTCCCCGTGATACATGTGTCACTCACCTCTGCCTGATTGGGCTGCATGCATTCTGACGCCCCCGGCTCACTATCAGCTACCCAGCTTTCTTCATTTGCCCAAACCACCCACACCCATGGATGATTCAACCCATCCCTTGTAGGAGCTGGCTTGCCTGCGATGACTGACTGACATCCAACATCCCAGTCGGCTTGTGCACCGCTATCGCAGGCAAGCCAGCTCCCACATAAAAGCACCCTGCTCCCGGACTTATCGGTACATACCATGCCCGACCTCGAACCCGCCCAGCCTCACCCCAGCCTGTGGCAGTTGTTTTACAACTTTGCCATGGTCGGCTTGTTCGGTTTTGGCGGGGTCATGCCGTGGGCGCGGCAAATGATGGTCGACCGCAGGCGCTGGGTCAGCGAGCAAGGTTTCAACGAGCTGCTGACCACCGGCCAGTTTTTCCCAGGCCCGAATATCGCCAACGTCGGCGTCATTTATGGTCGCCGCCTGCACGGTTTACCCGGCGCGGTTGTGACCGTGTGCGGCCTGTATCTGTTCCCCTCGCTGATCACCGTGCTGGCGGGTTTTGCCTATGCCAAATGGTGGAGCCACGACGTGGTGCAGCAGATCTTCGGCGCCGTGATGCCGATTGCCACCGGGCTGATGCTCGGCACCACCCTGCGCCTGCTCAAGGCCATGCCACGCACCCTCGCCAACTACAGCGCCTTCGTCCTGACCTTTGTGTTGATGGCGGTGCTGGTGTTGCCGCTGTGGATGGTGTTGTTGATCTGCATCCCCAGCTCCCTGGCCTTGAGCTTCATTGGCTCGCAGAAGGTGGTCAGCTGATGCAGAGCGTGCTGTTCCACCTGATGCTGCAATGCGCGCTGTGGTCGCTGATGGCGATTGGCGGCAACACCGTGGCCCTGAGCGATATCCACCGCTACACGGTCACCGACATGCACTGGATCAGCGACGCGCAGTTCGTCGCGTTCTTCGCCTTGTCCCAGGCGTTGCCGGGGCCCAACGGCATGTTCCTGGTGTTCATCGGCCAACAGGCGGCCGGGTTGCCGGGCGCGCTGGTGGCGCTGACCGCCAAGCTGGTGCCCTGCTCGGTGCTGACCTACGTGGGTGCCGGCTGGCTGGAGAGGCACACCGAAACGCCGTGGGTGCAGCGGGTCAAGCGCAGCCTGTTGCCGATTTCCATCGGGCTGATTCTCGCCGCCAGCTACATCCTGATGAACAGCCTCGAAAACAACGCCGTCAGCCTGGTGCTGACCCTGGCCAGCGCCGCCGTGGTGTATTACACGCGGCTTAACGCAATCTGGCTGATCATCCTCGGCGTGGTGCTGGGCCTGTGCAGTTCATGGCTGGGAGCGGGCTGGTTTTAGGGGCACAATCGACGGCATTCCAATAAGAGCCCAGGCCATGCTGATCGACGAAGAATTCACCCTCAAGAAGCTGGAAATCTTCCTGGCGTTCATGCGCACCGGCAACCTGGCCCGGGCCGCCGCCGAACTGCAAACCAGCAACGTCAGCGTGCACCGCGCCATCCACTCCCTGGAAAACGCCCTGCGCTGCCCGCTGTTCAAACATGAAGGCCGCAACCTCACGCCGCTGGAAAGCGCCTATGTACTGGAAGAGCGCGCACAGAAGCTGGTACAGGATGTGGTCGACAGCGTGCGCGTCACCCGCGAAGCCGCCGGTTTCTCGGCCGAACGTTTCAAGCTCGGCGCGCTGTATTCGCTGACGGTGAAGACCGTGCCGCAGTTGATCATGGGCCTGAAAATCCGCCGCAGTGAACTGAACATCGACCTGATCCTCGGCTCCAACTTCGACCTGCTCTACAAGCTCAAGAACATGGAAGTCGACGCGATCCTGATCGCCCTCGACGAGCACACCAACGACCCGGACTGCGAGCAGATCCCGCTGTTTTCCGACGACATCTTCCTCGCCACCCCGGCCGACTCCCCCTTCGACCGCGAACAGGAAATCGACCTGGCCGACGTGTGCGACGCCACCTTCATCACCCTGACCCAAGGCTTTGCCACTCACCAGGACGGCAACCGTGTGTTCAAACAGGCGGGCTTCGAGCCGAAAGTCGCAATGCAGGTCAACGACATCTTCACCCTGCTGAGCATGGTCAGTTCGGGCGTGGGGTATGCACTGCTGCCAGGGCGGATTGCGGCGGTGTATGAGAACCGCGTGAAGCTGATCCCCCTGCAACCGCGTTACCGCTTGCAGCAGCACATTGGTGTGGTGTTTTTGAAGGCCAAAGAGCGCGACCCAAATTTGCTCGCGCTGCTGGCGGAGTGCCGGATGTATGCCAATCGTCAAGCCTGATCGACCTGATCGTTCCCACGCTCCGCGTGGGAACGATCGTATGGCTACTACGGCGAGGGACGGTGGGGTTAGCCCACCAATCCACGCATGATCAGGAACAGCACCGAAGGCCCCAGCAAACAGCCCAGCGCCGTATAGAACGCCGCCGTCAGGCAACCATAAGGCACCAGCTTCGGATCAGTCGCCGCCAAGCCACCGGCCACGCCGCTGGACGTGCCCATCAGTCCACCGAAGATCACCGCGCTACGAGGGTTGTTCAGGCCAATCAATGGCGCCACGAATGGCGTCATCACCATCACCAGGATCGCCTTGATCAACCCCGCCGCAATCGACAGCGCCATGACCTCGGAACTGGCACCAATCGCCGCACCGGTCACTGGCCCGACGATGTAGGTCACTGCACCGGCGCCAATGGTGGTCAGGCTCACCGCATCGGTGTAACCAAACGCCATGGCCACACCCACCCCGGAGATAAACGAAGTACCCACGCCGACAAACAGCGCCAGCACGCCGACGTAACCGGCACGTTTGAGTTCATCGACGCTCACGCCATACGCCGTGGCGACGATGGCAAAGTCCCGCAGCATCGCCCCGCCCAGCAGGCCGATGCCCGACAGCAACGGAATATCCACCACGCCCTTTGAGCCACCGGTAAATGCGCCACCGATATAGGACAACACCAGCCCCAGCAAAATCGCGATGGCCGAGCCGTGCAAACGGCCCTTGGTGAAGGTGTCGGAGATCCAGTAGGAGACCCACATGGTCAGGCCGACGATTGCAAAGCCACTGATCAAACCGTAGCCGGTGATTACTTTCATCATGGATTCATACATGGCAGTCACCCGGCTTCTTTGGTGGGAACAACGGCGTCTGGCTCTTGGTTGCCAATGCGCACCAGCACCGGCACCAAAGCAAAGGCCACCACCACCGCCAGCGTCCCGGCGAGTATCGCCATGGGCCCACCCTTGATCGCGCCGTAGACGTTTTGCTGGGCAGCCATCGCCACCACAATCGGAATATAGACCGCCGCCCAGAAGGTCAGGCCCTGCTCTGACTTACCGGCAAGAAAGCCCTTTTTGTTCAGGTAACTGCCCAGGCCGATCAGCAACAACATGGCGATACCCACGCCGCCGACGTTGGCCGGAATACCCAGCAACTTACCCAGCAGTTCCCCCACGAACAGCCCCACCAGCGTACAAAACGCCAGAAACGCCACACCGTAAATAATCATCTTGGTTCTCCTCAAAGTGCTTCATCGAAATTGTTGTTTTTGTGCTTCGAAAGCCTTGGGTCGTGCTCTATCGGTGACGGCGCTCCTCCTCTTGCAACAGCGCCTGCAAGGTATCCAGGCGGGCGCCTTCAAAGGCGATGACAGTGCCTTGCTCAAACACCCGGCGCGCCAGGCCGGTAAGCACCGCGCCAGGCGGTAGTTCGATGTGCAGGCGAACCCCGCGTTCGTATGCGCTTTGCACCGTGCCGCGCCAATCGACGACACGGCACATGTTGAAGGCCAGGTCGTCGCGCAACTGTTCAATGTTGTGTATCGGCCGGGCGCGCGTGCTACTCAAGTAGGTGATGGTCGGCATTTTCAGCGTCACTTCAGCGAATGCTTGGGCGAGGGCTTCAGCCGGCTTTTGCAGCAGCACGCAATGGGACGGCACACTGACGGCCAGGCGCTTGGCGACGCCGGTTCCACGCACGAGGTTGGCAACAGCCGTCATCGCCGCATCATTGCCGGCGATGACGGTCTGGTTGTCGGCATTGATATTGGCCAGGTACACCGGGGTTTGCGGGCTGTGAACCTGGGCCAGCAAGGTTTCGACGGCGGCCAGATCCAAACCGATGATCGCAGTCATCCCAAAGCCATGGGGATACGCCTGTTGCATCAATTCGCCGCGCAGGCTGACCAGTTTCAGCGCATCGGCAAAGTCCAGAGAACCGGCAATGACTGCGGCCGGATACGCGCCGATAGACAGGCCGGCTACATAGTCTGGCGTGTGTTCCAGCAAGCGCGCACCGGCCACGCCTGCGATCAATAGGCACAGTTGCACGGCTCGGGTCGAGGCCAGCGCTTGGGCTGAATCAAGCTTGTGTACCGACTCTCCGAGCACATCACTCGCCTCTTCCAGCACCACGGGCGGCAACGACTTGAGCATGCCAGGACGCTGGGCGCCCTGCCCCGGAAATGCCAGGAGGCTGCTCATGCCACGGCCCGCCACGGGTCGGTCACCAACTGTGCACCACCATTGTTTTTCAGCAGCACGCGCCGGGACGCCCCGGCCCACTCACGCAGGGCGACCGCGCCAAAAGGGGTTTGCAGTTGCAGGTCCACGGCGCACACCGCCGTGTCCAGTATTGCCAGCAGGTCCTCTGCATCGCCCCGATCAAGCCGCTCGGGCGTGCGCAGAATCAAATCCAGATCACTTTGGGCGTGCAACGCTTCAATGCCGCTGGCCAACTCGAAACCCGCACTGCCGGTGACGCCCCAATCCTCTCGCGCCAGTACCGGCCGCAGTTGAGCGAGCGCCTGCAACGCCGGCAAATCCCTTGGCGAAATCACCCCGCGCAATGCTTCAGGCACCACCCGCCGCTGCACTGCCGCAATCGGCATCACGGCGGCGAAACGTTGTTCGCGCAAGCGCCCGCGTACTCCCACCGCCACGTAACCCGGTTGCGCAACGGCGCGCCGCACCACCACCGGATGCCCGGCGCCCAACGCGTCCAGCACCCAGGCCGGTGCATCAGCGGGCGCATGCGCCGGGGTCATGCCCCAGAGCAAGTCATGGGCGTTCACCATTGCTCCCGCAACAGTTGGCGCACGTGGCTGGAGGCCGCTCGGTTGGTAGCACCCAAGCGCCCGCTTAAATCACGAACTCCTGCCTGCACATCCTTGATCGCCAGCATCAGGCAATCGCTGACCCGTGCCAGGTCATCCGCCGTCGGCTGCTCGATCTGGCTGACCGATAGGGTCTCCCAGAGCAAACCGAGGCTGGCATAACTCTCGATGTCATAGGCCATGGGCGGCACGCTGGCGGCCAAGGCTTCCAGCTCTTCGACACTGCGCAGCGTGACACGCGCCGCCGAGGCCTTGCCCATCGCGTGGACCATCACGCCGGGGTCGCGCAGGGCAATCAGGCGATTGGCCTGGTAGCCGTGAGCAAGGAACGCACCGGACATGGCCTTGCCCACCAACAGCGCGATCACCGGGTGCCCGGCCAATCGGGCACGGGCGTAGCTGTCGGCGGCGGCGGCCAGGGCTTGATGGATGCCCAGCGCTTCCTCGCGCCGGCCATACGCCTGGCTTGGCACATCAACGATGGCGATCAGCGGGCGCTTGTCACCGATGCTGATCGCCTCATCCACCGCCTTGGCCAACCCCCAGCCTTCGAGCAAACCGACCTCGCCGTTGCGGGCGCGAGGGAAGCGGTTTTGCGGGTCGGTGACCACGGCGATGAAGCGCACGTGCTGCTCGCCGAGCAGGCCGTCAGCGACTTTCAGCGAGTCCGGCAAACCGCTCACGGGCGTCGCGCCAGCACTCAATGCGTTGAACCACTGCAAACCTCTCATGAGCGTTCTCCCTGATACAGATCGCGCACCGTCGCCGGGTCGATTTGCGGTTCGGCGTCCAGCGCGGCCAGCCGTTGCAGATAGCGCTCCGCTTGACCGCTGCGCTGTTTTTTCGGCAGGCCTTGCTGCAACAGTTCAGTGACCTGCTGCTGAATCTGCGCCACGTCGTCGGCCACATAGCGGTCGGCCAAGCCACTGTTGAAGCGCTGCTCACCGCCCGTCAGGCTCCAGATAAAGGGCCGGTCGCGGGAGTCGTATTCTTCCAGGCCAGCTTCCTGTTCGATCACTTGCGGGCCGTTAAGGCCCAGGCGCGCTTCGCGAGTCACCAGCAGATAACTGCACAGCCCCGCCGCAATCGACATGCCGCCAAAACAACCGACACTGCCTGCCACCACACCAATCACCGGCTGGTACTGGCGCAGGTCGACAATCGCTGCGTGGATATCGGCAATCGCGGCCAGGCCAAGGTTGGCTTCCTGCAAACGCACACCGCCGGTTTCCAGCAGCAGGATGGCGCGCGTGGGAATGCCGTTGCGATTGTCTTCAGCGGCCAGCTCCAGCGCGCCGGCCATCTTCGCGCCGCCGACTTCACCGAGGCTGCCGCCCTGGAAGTTACCTTCGATGGCGGCAATCACCACCGGCAAACCGGCGACGGTGGCCTTGGCGATGACCACGCCGTCATCGGCCTGGGGCACAACACCCTGACGGCTCAGCCACGGCGACATCACGCGCTGGAACGGATCGATCAGTTCGCGAAAGCTGCCCGCGTCGAGCAAGGCCTTCGCGCGCTGGCGAGCCCCGAGTTCGACGAAGCTGTGTTTGTTGAGCAAGTCAGTCATGACCGATCTCCTCGAAGCCTTGCTCCAGGCGCAGGCGCACCACCCCTGGTGTGGCGCCGAAATCGTGGATGTCGATGTTCAGTGCAGGCGGCGTGTGTTCCTGGAAAATCCGCTCGAACAAATGCTGCCAACGCAGCTGTGCGCCGTTCACCGAGGTTTGCACCTGGATCGTCAGCGTGCCGGGAGTGCCTGGTTCCAGCAGCACTTCCAGGTCACCCGAACCGACGCAGCCCACCAGCGCACGGCCCTTGGCAGGCGCCCCGGCGGGGAATTCAAAGGATAAGGTTTCCATCACAGCGCTCCTTCGAGACGGTCGATAAACAGGCAGGCGGCCAACAGGTCGGCGGCGCCACCGGGGGAGGCATTCAGTGCCAGCAGTTGCTGGTCCAGCTCATGCAGTTGGCGGCGGCCGGCGAGGCTCGCGCTGCCACCTGCATCCAGCACCGCCTGGGCGCCTTGTTGCATGGTGTGCAGCCCTTCGGGACCTGCGCGGTACAGCACGCAGGTGTCGGCCAGGTCGGTCATGATCGCCAGCAAGGCATCGAGACGGGCGTTCTGTTCGCCGTGTTGTTGCAGGCGGCTTTTTTTCAGTTGGGGCAGGCCGCGCTGCAGCACTGAGGGGAAGCCCAATTGCGCTTCTTCGCGGGCACCGCGCGCGCCGTAGCGTTGGGCAACTTGCGCACCGTGGCTCATCGGCTGAGGCGCGTAGCGGTCGTTGAGCAAGGCCAGGCGGGCGGCACGTAACGTCAGCGCATTGGCTGTTGTGGATTCAGGTTGCAACGCCGCAGCGGCCACCAGTAATCCGAGCGCCCAGATCGCGCCGCGATGGGTGTTCACACCGTTGGTAGTGACGAGCATTGCCTGTTCGCCTTCGCGTCCAATCCGCCCGAGGGCTTCGCGCAGGGGCAAACCGACTTCACCCACTTCGATCGCCGCCTCGGCCATTTCCTTGAATGCTGGCCACAAAGACAGCGCCGACGCGTGCATCAAACCGAGGTGCAAATCGGTATGGGCACCGTTGCCGCGACGGTCTACCAGCGCAGGCTTGGGCGACAAATCCGCTTCATCAATCAACGCGTCGACGGCCATGTCGGCCAAGCGTTCGGCCAGTGTCAGGTCGTGCAGTTTGAGTGCGTGCATTTACCAGCTCCTGAATTTGGCGGGCGGGTTGTACAAGCCACCAGACCACTCCACCAGATCGGCCACGCTTTTCGCCGCCAGCAACTCGCGGGTGGCGTCGGTGCGGCGGATGCCGAGGTCTTCGGGCAACGCGATCAAACCTTCGCGGCGCATGCGCGCGGTGTCCTTGGGGTTGTGGCGCAGGCCGATGGCGGTCACCCCGGCGACAGCCGCGATCATCGCCTGGCGCTCTTCCAGGGAGCGCGCCTTGTACAGGTAGGCGATGCCTTCTTCGGTGAGCAGGTGGGTCACGTCGTCGCCGTAGATCATGATCGGCGCCAGGGGCATGCCGCTTTTGCGCGCCACTTCCACCGCGTCGAGGGTTTCGACGAAGGTCGGTTTGCCGCCTTCCTGGAAGGTCTCGACCATTTGCACGACGAGTTTTTTGCCGCGTTCGAGCAAGGCTTCGGGCGCGTCATCGTGGCGCATATCGAGCCAGGCCGGCGTGCCGTGGCGACGACCGCGCGGGTCGTGGCCCATGTTCGGTGCGCCGCCAAAACCGGCGAGTCGGCCACGGGTCACGGTGGAAGAATGACCGTCGCCATCGACTTGCAGCGTGGCACCGATAAACAGATCCACCGCGTATTGGCCCGCCAGTTGGCAGAACATCCGGTTGGAACGCAGCGACCCATCGCGGCCGGTGAAGAACACGTCCGGGCGGGCGGCGATGTAGTTTTCCATGCCCAGTTCGGTGCCGAAGCAATGCACGCTTTCGACCCAGCCGCTTTCGATGGCGGGGATCAGGGTTGGGTGCGGGTTGAGGGTCCAGTTGCGGCAGATCTTGCCCTTCAGGCCGAGGGACTCGCCGTAGGTCGGCAGGATCAGCTCGATGGCGGCGGTGTTGAAACCGATGCCGTGGTTCAGGGACTGGACGTTATGTTTTTCGTAGATGCCACGAATCGCCATCATCGCCATCAACACATGCACCGGTTTGATGTGTCGTGGGTCGCGGGTGAACAGCGGTTCGATGTAGAAGGGTTTGTCGGCCACCACCACGAAGTCGACCCAGCTTGCCGGGATATCGACGCGTGGCAGGTCGGTGACGTCGTCCACCAACTGGTTGACCTGCACGATGACGATGCCATCGCTGAAAGCGGCCGGCTCGATCAGGGCGGGCGTGTCTTCGGTGCTCGGGCCGGTGTAGATATTCCCCGCGCGGTCAGCCATAAAGCCAGCCGACAGCACGACATTGGGGATCAAATCCACCACCAGCCGCGCATAGAGTTCGATGTAGGTGTGAATCGCGCCGACTTCCAGCAGGCCGTCTTCCAGCAACTGGCTGATGCGCAGGGACTGGGTGCCAGCGAACGAGAAATCCAGCTTGCGGGCGATGCCCTTTTCAAACAGATCCAGGTGCTCGGAGCGCCCGACACTGGGCATGATCATGTGCAGATCGTGGAGCTTGGCGGGGTCGGCCTTGGCCAGTGAGCGCGAGAGAAAATCGGCCTGCTTCTGGTTGTTGCCTTCCAGCACCACGCGGTCGCCGGGGAGGATCAGCGCTTCCAGGGCCTCGACGATGCGGTCGCCGGGAAGCACCGCGCCATCGGCGAAAGATCGCACCAGCCCGAGCCGCCGCTGCTTCTCATCGCGCCGCCGCGTCCAGCGCGAGTCGGGGGTTATTGTTGTTGTCATGGTCGCTCCACGGGATTTGCTGTCGTGGGCTGTACCTTAGGAGCGATCGGTGGGGGTATCAATCAAGCTGGGTGGTGGATTGTTACGGCTGGGGTAATGGTTCCTCAGCAAACGCGAGACTCGGACCCAACATAGATCAAATGTGGGAGCGGGCTTGCTCGCGAATGCGGTGTGTCAGTACAAGATTTATTAACTGACCCAGCGCATTCGCGAGCAAGCCCGCTCCCACATTTTGTTCAGTTGCGCTCATAAGATCGTATGCAACAGTCCCAAAAAGGGAACGATCAAGTTTTACGGTGCCGCAGACGGAGCAACCTGCTCCAGCGCCTGATCTACCAGCAACTGACCCAACTCACTCATCTGCTGAATCGCCAGCAGCACGCCGCGCTGGGAACCTTCCAATTCGAAGGCCAGGTTAGAAGTAAGCGCATTCAGCGAAGCAAAGGTTTCAGAGGCATTCGCCAGCAGTGCTTCGGTGGATTGTGCCGGGGCTACCGCAAAGAGCGACGGGGAGGCTGAGGAGGGGAAGTAATGGCCCATGGCACGCTCGGCGGCGGCCTGGAGTTTACGGCGTTCGATTTCGATGTTGTGCGGCGGATTGGGGGTAGGTTTAAACATGATGTGCAGCTCCGATATGTAATAGGGAAGCTGACACCAACCGCTTGCACGCGAATAAGGTGGCAGCTGTGCGCAGGTGTGCAAGACCGGGCATATCGGACCCCGGCAGACCCCAAGGGATCTCCCACGCACAGCCGCCATAACAAATACAGCAAGCATAAAAAACGCCCGTTGACTGGCTAAGGGCGTTGGTGCGCCGACATGTAACCGGACTTGCACGTCCGTGTCACCGTTTTTTGCGATGACCGACGAAGACTAGGCGTGAAGGCTGCGCACAACAAGTTCATGCACAGCCCGAGAAGTTGAAGGAAAAGTCCGAAGACGGACCGAGCACTGATTATTCCTACAATCTTTTCGGGTTGTTGCTCGGAACCCGCCTCTCTAGCCTTTTCGGTCCGAGTCACGTCACCGAAGGGGCGTTATGAATCTGGCATCCAAACCCGATACAAGGCCATTGCAGAGCGTGATGTATCACATCACAATCGCACCATGATCGTCAGTTGGAAATATAAAGGCCTCAGGGTCTTTTTTTGTTTCACGATGACTCTAGCTCGGCAATTCGCTGGACTACGCCAAGGCTCGATACAGCAGGTTTATCAATCACTTAGGCGAGTTCAACATATGCCGGTGCTTTCCGAAACTTGACCCGGCTTCCCCTCGCGTGGCTCCCATGCGGCTCTTGGAAACCGGGCTTTCCGAGGAGTCATCATGGCGAAGATCAAGCTCACCAAGTCCGCAGTCGATGCGGCACAACCTCAAGACAAGGCCATTGAACTGCGGGATACCGTGGTGCCTGGCTTCCTGTGCAAGATCACCCCAGCGGGCCGCAAGGTGTTCATGCTCCAGTACCGCACGAATGCCGGCGAGCGCCGTAAGCCCGCCTTGGGCCAGTACGGGGAACTGACGGTCGATCAGGCACGCACAATGGCGCAGGAGTGGCTGGCCGAGGTGCGCAAGGGCGGCGACCCGAGCGCAGCCAAGAACGCTGCCCGGAAGGCACCGACCATGAAGGAGTTTTGCCACACCTTCATGGAGGACTACTCCAAGCAACGCAACAAGCCCAGCACGCAGCGCGGCTATCAGGGCGTGATTGACCGTTGCATCATCCCGATCATGGGCCGGATGAAGGTGCAGGACGTAAAGCGCCCGGACGTGGCCGCGCTGATGAAGAAGCTGGCCTACAAGCAAGCCGAGGCCAACCGCACCTTCGGCGTGCTGCGTAAGATGTTCAACCTGGCCGAAGTGTGGGGGCTACGCCCTGACGGCACGAATCCGTGCCGTCACGTCCCGATGTACCCGCCCGGCAAGGAAACCCGGCTCATCGTGGACGATGAACTGGTGCGGATCTTCCGTCAGTTGGAGACGCTGGAGGCCGAGGGACTGGAAAACTACGTCATCCCGCTGGCGATCCGCCTGCAATTCGAGTTTGCCGCCCGCCGCTCCGAAATCTGCCCGTTGGAGTGGGATTGGATTGATCTGGAAAAGCGCCGCGTCGTCTGGCCTGACAGCAAGACCGGCGGCATCTCCAAGCCCATGAGCGAGGAAGCCTATCGGCTGCTGTCCACCGCACCACGCCGGGAAGGCTGCCCCTACGTCCTGCCGTCGCCCAACGATCCGACCCGGCACATGACCCACGGCGAACACTATGGCGGCTGGACGCGCGTGCTCAAGGCCGCTGGCGTCCCGCACGTCGGCACGCATGGCATCCGTCACCGAGCGACGACCGACATTGCCAACTCGGGCGTGCCAACCAAGGTGGGCATGAAGCTCACAGGCCATAAGACCGTGGCGATGTTTATGCACTATGTTCATACCGAGGACAAGCCCGTGCGGGATGCGGCCGAACTGGTGGCGAGTCGGCGGCTGGCGATCACCGGGGCGTCCCGTTCTATGGAGGTGACAGCATGACAAGGAGGACGCCCGTGGCAACGCGGAAACCCGCTGCCGTACCGGCTGGCTATGCCGGCATCCACGGCGGCATCGTGGAGCTGCTGGACGCGGCGCGCCAGGCGGCGGCGCGCAGTGTCAATGCGTTGATGACCGCCAGCTATTGGGAGATTGGCCGCAGGATCGTCGAAGCCGAGCAGAAAGGCAGGCGGCGGGCTGGTTACGGCGAGCAGTTGATGGCACGGTTGTCCGCCGACCTGACGGAACGATTTGGGCGCGGTTTCAGCCCGGACAACCTGGAGAACATGCGGCGCTTCTACGTCGCTTACCCCCTTGAGGCAATTTCCGAGACACTGTCTCGGAAATCTGGAGACGGACTGCCCATAGAGAATTCCGAGACGGTGTCTCGGAAATTCGACCTCTCCGAACTGGCCCAGGTCTTCACCCTGCCGTGGTCGGCCTATGTTCGGCTGCTCTCGGTCAAGGATGACCATGCCCGCCAGTTCTACGAGACCGAGGCGCTGCGCGGCGGCTGGAGCGTGCGCCAGCTCGACCGGCAGATTGGAAGTCAGTTCTACGAGCGCACGGCCTTGTCCAAGGACAAGGCCACGATGCTGGTCAAGGGTTCGGTCGCTCAGCCTGAGGATGCCGTCACGCCCAACGATGCGATCAAAGACCCGTATGTGCTGGAGTTCCTCGACCTCAAGGACGAGTATTCAGAGTCTGATCTGGAAGCGGCCTTGATTCAGCGACTGGAAGATTTCCTGCTGGAACTTGGGGAAGGCTTCACCTTCGTTGGGCGGCAGCGTCGGCTGCGCATCGACCAGACCTGGTATCGGGTGGATCTGTTGTTCTTCCATCGCAAGCTGCGTTGCCTGGTCATCATCGACCTGAAGCTGGGCAGTCTGACCCATGCCGATGTGGGGCAGATGCATCTGTACTGCAACTATGCCAAGGAGCATTGGGCCTATCCGGAGGAGAATCCGCCGGTGGGCCTGATCCTGTGCGCTGACAAGGGCCATGCCCTGGCGCGGTATGCGTTGGATGGTCTGCCGACCAAGGTGATGGCGGCGAACTATCGGACGGTGTTGCCGGATGCCGAGTTGCTGCAAAAAGAGCTGGAGAACACGCGGCGTCTGCTCGAATCACGTAGACCGGCATCCCACAATACGCCCAGTGAAAACTAGGGCAGTTGCAGCGTGATGCTGCCAGGCTTAGCTAGCGACGCTTGCTGCGCCCTGGCCACGGCAACTCACCAGTTAATTCTGGTAGGCCGCCATCGTCTTCCACTCGCACGCCGAAGCGGTTCACTTCGATCTCCGGCAGGTCTTCGCCGTCAAACCATAGCAACGAAATAGTGGTGTCAGTGCGTGCGTAGTGCCTTGAAAGTTCCCAGAGATCCAGGCCCTTTTCCCAGTTGTCGAACCATACGTCCTGGGAGACTTCCCCCGTATCAGTTGTACTGTTCCCAGAGGATCTGACTCGATGAGCCACTGAGCCAGCCGGGATCACCGACCTGGGTGATATCCAGGCTCCAGCTTGTCTCAAAGACGTGGAGCGTGCCGCATACCGTACTGCGCCACGCTCCATGGTGACGAAGGCACACGGCACATCGCTGAGACTGGCGAATCTCGACGCAGCCGCGGGAAATGAAGTGCCAAACAAATCGGCCATGCGCTGGATAAGGTCCAAGGAGGGATCTTCCTTGGGAACGACAGAAAGCCATCGCTGATAAGGCATCAGCAGTTCAGCGGCAAATGTGTCGCAGGCGATCTCGTTGGGATGCCGTTTGGCATAAGACCAGGACGGGACTTCCTCGTGACTCGATTCTAGGTCGAGCACGATATGCGCTATCTCGTGGCAAATAGTGAAACGCTGGCGTTCCTCAGTCTCCAGGGAGTTCACAGTGATTATGTGCTTCCCGTTCGGCTTGGTAATGGTATAGCCAGACTCTCCTTCGCCAAGCTCATCTTTCTTGACCTTGGCATTAGCAGCGGTCACATAGGGAGACAGGTCTTCTCGGATGTTAAAAACATCGACTTTCGCAATGAACGCGCGTGCTTTCTGTCTGACATCCGATTCGTCCATGTTCAATCGTCCTCGTCGTCGTCCTCAAGGGCCTTTTTGATCCGGGTAATCAATGTGGCGGGATCAGGCCTTGCGTTACCCCGATGCCTGACGCCGGCCGCCATCGTAAATACGTCGATACCAATAGACGAATCTTGTAGCACAAATTCGACGAGGTTCGGGTCGGCGTCCGCATGGTCAACAAGCCAAGTTACGAGTGCAGCATCTCTCTCCGTTGGCTTAAGAACCTTCAATAGCTTTTCAATCAGGTCTTGGGAGGGGTTTGTTTTTTCGCCAGTTTCGAGGCGGTAGACGTATGCATGGTCCACTGACGATAGCTGCCCAATTTCACGCAGGGAAAGGGTTCTGCGTTCGCGTAGCGTCTTGATAGCGACGCCCAAGCCTGTTTGTGGCATGAGTTCTGATCCTTGCGTTGCGGGGGAAGGCCGTAGCCCTCTGTTGCATCAACCCCACATTCAGTCGAGTCTAAAGGCGCATGTTGCGCAGGTGTTGCGCCAGCGCACATGCTCTGATACATTGTTGTCTAGCCAGACAACGGAGGCAGATTTTACGCCTGCTACGGGTTGGATTGGCTTGGTCTTCCTGTTGTCTGCATAAGCAACATATTATGCTACAGCGGGCGACCATTGACAACCCAGCCGGCTGGCTGGGACTTCCATAGTTCCATTGTAGGAGTGCCATCATGGCCGGAAAAAATCAGCATGTTGTTCCTCATCAAGATGGTTGGGCCGTTAAAGGCGCTGGCAACGAGCGGGCGACCTCTGTGCATGACACGCAGCAGCAAGCAATAGATGCAGCGCGGGATATTGCACGCAACCAGAAGTCCGAACTCGTCATCCATCGTCCAGATGGCCGTATCCGTGACAAGGATAGCCACGGCAACGACTCCTTTCCCCCGAAAGGTTGAGACGTCATGACTGACATCCCTACCTACCATGTGCTCGCCCTGTCAGGGGGAGGCTATCGCGGCCTTTATACGGCCACGGTTCTTGCCGAGCTTGAAGCCGTGCTGGGCCGGCCTATCGCTTCCCACTTTGATCTGATTTGTGGCACATCGGCAGGAGGGATGTTGGCTTTGGGACTGGCAGCGGAAATCCCTGCCAGCGAACTCAAAGCACTGTTCGAAGAGGAAGGCAGCCGCATCTTTGGTTGCCGCAGTCTTTCAAGACGGCTTCTGGGATTCTGGCTGACTGCAAAACATGATTCGGTAGGGTTGCGGGAAGTGCTGACCGAACGCTTCCAGGGAACCACCGTAGGCGACCTGAAGCATCGTGTTCTTGTACCAGCAGTCAACTACTCGACAGGTCGCGGACAGTTTTTCAAGACACCTCACCACCCTTCCTTTGAATTTGATCACCGCATGAAAATCGTCGATGTTGCGTTGGCGACCGCTGCCGCGCCCGTCTACTTTCCGCTGGCGCGCAACGACCGCGGTGTCTTCGCGGATGGCGGACTGGTAGGTAATGCCCCCGGCCTGTTCGGATTGCATGAAGTCAACACGTTCCTGGCACCGAAACAGGATGTGCGGATTCGGGTTCTTTCCATCGGCACGATGACGATTGGTGCGACCGTCCGTGGCGGCGCTAGCCTTGACCGAGGATTCGGTAAGTGGCGCGGAGGACTCTTCGATCTGGTGATCTCCGCCCAGGAATCGTCCGTGGACTACATGCTGAGGCAGCTGTTGGGGAACAACTACTTCCAGATCGACGACAAGGCAACGCCGGATCAGAGCAAGGACGTGAAGGCGCTGGATCGGGTTTCCATTGGCGCCACGAATACGCTCAAGGATCGTGGCAACCACGCGGCCCAGCGCGCGCTTGGCGATCCTCTTTTTCAACCATTTCGGGCGCACCAGGCCGGCGCCCCCATTTTCTATCACGGCCCCAACAAGAATGTACCGGAGGCCGCATGCTGAACCTGAGCCCGCTTTTCTTTACCACTGTTGATGACGAATCCTGCATCCATGATGAGCTGGATTTGACGCCTGAACAGCGTACCAAGATCGCCAGTGCACGGACGGATGTCAGAAGCTGCCTACGCACGGGCATTCCTCGTGTGATGAGAGCTGGCGGATACACAGAAGACGTACCGCAGCCGCGCTTCTTTACGCAGGGGTCGTGGGCATACAAGACGCTGAACTCGCCGGCACAACGCCCGCAGCAGGCGGATGTCGATGATGGTTGCTATCTACCAATGAGTTTCGTCTCGCAGACGCAGCGCCCCAGCACAGCGGCAACAGTTTTCTTTACTGCTGCGGAAGAGGCGTTAAGGCCGCTGGTCGAAGAAAAGGGGTGGAAGCTTGTCACTGACAAGCCGACTTGCATTCGCATTGTCATTGCTGCCTATGCCCACATTGACATCCCACTATATGCCATCCCCGATCAGGAGTTCGTGAATCTGGCCGAGGCCTCAATGAGGCGATATGGCTACGACTCGGTGATGGATGCCATTATCAAAGCGGAGCGAGATGCGTGGACGGCATTACCGCGCGACAAGGTTTTACTTGCCCATCGTGAATGCAATTGGATGCCCTCTGATCCTAGGCCTGTAAAGGAGTGGTTCCTGGGCGAAGTGGAAGCTAAGGGGGAGCAGTTCCGCCGCGTGGTTCGTTACTTGAAGGCATTCCGCGATTGGAGGTGGTCCAGCGGCGGGCCCTCTTCGATCCTGCTGATGGCCGCCGCGGCTCCGCTATTTGAAAAGCGTGATCGGCGCGACGACCTCGCGTTGCTAGATGTCGTCGCGGCACTACCGGCCCGATTGCGTGCGGGGGTGAACAACCCCGTGGATGAATCCGAATCGCTTACGGTACGGCTGGGCAAAGCCGGTGTCGAAGAAGCTGCAAAGGCGTTCGAAGAATTTGAGAAGGTGCTTCGCGGCGCAACCGACGCCAGCAGCCCTTCACAAGCTTGTATCTGGATGCAGGGCGAATTCGGCCCGCGTTTTCCGAATGAGCCGGATCGGGTCAAGGTGGTATCCATCGTCGCCACCATCGCCGCCGCTCCCGCCGCCGCTGGTCCGAGCGAACTCGTCGGACGAACGAAGGCCGGATGAGCGGCGCTATAGCGGTCGCAAACGTGATCGAGGCCTTTGAGCAGCAAGGCTTCGCGTTTGTTGGCAAGACGGATGACGGCTGGTTCAAGCTGCACGGGTGTTTGAACCCACCCGGTGCGGGCAAGGGTTGTCCGTGCGAAGTCCAACTCGACCCCACATTCTTTGACTTGCCTCGCATCCGGCTGCTGGAAATCCCCTCCGAACTGCCGGCTGCGGTTCCTCATCTTGGCGCAGATGGCGGTCTTTGCTATCTCGCCAAGGGCACGGTCGTCCTGGACATCTACGATCCTGTCGGACAGTCGCTGGCATGCCTGCAACACGCGGCCGTCTTGTTCGGGCAGATCCTGAAGGGAGAGATGATCGAAGATCTCGCGGAAGAGTTCTTCGCCTACTGGCACGGTGGGCTTTGCTTCGTGGACATGCAAGGCGAGGATTTGGGGCGGCAGAACTGCATCGTCGCGCAGGCCAATGGGAATCCCTTGTGGTTCATCACCGACAACGAAGATCGAACAACAGAAAAACTGAAGTCGCTCGGCTACCAAGTCACCGATAGAACGGTGCTGACTTACCGGGTAAAGACGGGTGCTAAACCCCGTCCTCTGACCAGCCATTGGCCTCCTGAAACAGTGAGGGATATCTTGGCATGGCAAAGCACCCTTGACCCTCGGTGCCGGCGCAAGATTCACGAACGCATCAAGGAAGGAGAAAGGAAAAAGGCCAAGGGCGTTCTGATCGTCGTCGAATCCCCGTTGATGACGTATGGCTTCGTGGTTCTCTATGACCGCCAACGTCCTGTGCAAAAGAGCAAGCTCGCAGATCGCAGGGATTCCAGCTATGGATTGAAGGTGATACCCATCTCAATGGTCAGAATAGATGATCGCTACCTTGCCCAGCGGAACATGCCTAAGGCAAAGACGCTTGCAGGTAAGAACCTAGCCGTCGTGGGATGCGGCACGATCGGCGGATATCTGTCGGACATGCTGGTCAAGGCCGGGGCGGGGACAGGCGGCGGAAAACTCACGTTAGTGGACTTCGACTGCCTTCTCCCGCAGAACATCGGGCGCCATCGCTTGGGATTTCCAGATCTGCTGTCTAACAAAGCCGAGGCTATGGCGAAGGAACTGAACCGCTTGGCGCCAGGGGCCGAGATTCGTTCTCTTCCCGTTGATGTCAGGCAGGCCCAGTTGGGAGAACTGGACCTTCTCATAGATGCCACCGGGGAGGAATCCCTCGGGCATTGGCTGTGCGGCCACTATCCACCACCTACGCCCATGCTTTCGGTCTGGATAGAGGGGCCGGGTACGGCTGTCCGCGCACTATTGAGAACGCACGCATCTGGTGCTTGCTACCGATGTCTTTGGCATAGCAATAGAAGAGGTGAACTCCGCTCTACAGTTGATCCTCTTCCTGCCATCTTGGCGGGGCACGGATGTGAGGGCTTATACGTGCCGTTTCCTGCCTCGGTGTCGGTGCATGCTGCCAGCCTGGGCGCAGAGATGGCGCTTGATTGGGTTAACGGCGTCCATTCCCCCGCACTTCGAACGAGGGTCATCGACCGTACCCAGCAATCTGCCACGCCCGACTGTGATCCGCTGCGGAACCCGGAATGTCCTGTATGCAATTCATGAGTTCTTGGGCCACTGGCGACAGGAGGACGCTGCTGCATTTTACGGATTCCACACTGGAGACTTTTTGCCAGCATATTCAGGTTATTGATACCGCCTGTGAAGCTGGTGGAATTCTGCTTGGTTCAATTCATGGGGCTCACATGATTATCGAGGAAGCAACGGCCCCTACGGAATATGACAAACGATTCAGATGTCTATTCGAGCGTATGCCCTTTGGTCACGAATCTATTGCCCTGGCGCGATGGACGGGGAGTAACGGGACCATCCGCTACTTGGGGGAATGGCACACTCATCCAGAGGATCATCCTCACCCTTCTGGTCTGGATAGATCGGAATGGAACCGCTTATCAGCGAAGCGTCGGGACAAGCGGCCAATGATTGCTGTCATCGTCGGACGAAAATCTCTATACGCCGAATTGGTGCCGAAATCGGGCCGAGGTTTGGTACTCGCTCCCGTGGAGTAGCGCACAATCAATCCAGTGCGTCCCGGCGTGCAGCCGTCGGGTTCACTGGCTGCGCCCCGCGCTTCGTGCCGAATCGCGGCCATTCGGCTTTGACCCCTGACGCCTTCGGCCCTGACGGGCCTGCGCGCTCCGCTTGCACAAGGGCGAGTGTGTGCAATGGGAGGGTGTAGGCGGTCTTGCTGTTCCCTTCACCGTATCACGGCGTTCTCGCCGTCAATGACTGCGCGTGCTCGCACGCTTGCGGCCTGATGGCCGTCTCCGATCCCTGACTGCTTGCGCTGCGCCGTGCTCTCCACGGTTCCGGGCAATTCCGCCCGAGCAACCGGAGCACGATCATGTCGCA
>Ga0247816_10000425_pt1 | contig 23909 bp, 22 predicted proteins | sample UWRJL209509C1_FD_179930 | JGI IMG/M metagenome (GOLD analysis project Ga0247816, IMG submission 179930) | Plant litter microbial communities from Arlington Agricultural Research Station in Wisconsin, United States - UWRJ-L209-509C-1 | ecosystem: Environmental > Terrestrial > Plant litter >...
CTCTTAATGATAGTAGGATCTACTGCCTTGCCCTCCAGGTCTACTTTGAACTGGACCACCACTTGACCTCTGATATCCAGGTCTCCATTGGGATATTTGATATGCTTTGATATAAATTCATTCAAGCCATCTTTACCTCCGGGAAACTTTGGCGATCGTTGAATTATTCGGAATTCTGTTATAGGGTTCCCATTCTTTATTTTAGTTACCGGGATACGTTCCCACTCATTGGTAATTTCTCCTTGTTCATTATATTGACAAACCTGGATCTCTTTATTATCTTCATACGTTACTTCCATTTGTGTTTTTCCACTTCTATACCAATATTTAAATACGCCATGTTTTATGTCTGGGTCTAACATTGAAAAAAAGCCTTCCATTTGAAGGGATCCAGTTTCATAGTAATCTTTGACTTTGAATTTGTCTTTATGTAATTTTTCAACTACTCTCGAATAATGCCTCGCACTCACTTGCTGCGTTTTTTCCCATTTGTTATTATACCAGATAGTATCTAGTTTTTGTGCTAATGCGTTTTGTGACAAGGATAGCGCTAAAAGTATAATTATAGTCTTCATGTTTACATTATTTGAAATAGTGGGTTAATTTAGTAAAATCAATGAGATATTATTGTAGATCTGTGTTAAGTGCTACCGCTGTTATTTTTTATCAATCAGTTATCTAAGTCGATATTTAATATCATCTGTATTACTTTCTCTAAAAAATCAAAGCAACAGATGCGTCTTCCTTAGTCCCCATAAATGTCCTTCTCTATAAGTGTTAACACCACTTCGTGAGCTGTTTTTTTCTCCCAGCGCGCCATCAGCCAGGCAATAAAACTCGAAGTGAAGATGTCGCTATTTTCTACCTCTACCAGCAGATTTAAAACAGCCTTTCTATAAGCCGGTTCAGAAATTACATCAGGTTTTTGCAGGTATCTTTCAACCAACCTAAGAAACAATAGTACGCGTTGTTCAGAAGTTTTCACCAGGTAACTTTTGTATCTCCTTCGAAAGCTGCTTAATCGCGACATAGCAAGTTCAATATTAGAGAATTGTGCATGAGTCAATATTTCCATCAGGTTCTTTCGAATGGTCCATAACATGCCCATCCTTTTTTCATACCAGGCATCAGTGCGCGTGAGTAATGTCAGCTGTTTTAAACTTCCCTGGTCATTACATAAAGCTAAAAACATGGTCAGGCATATTCGTAAATCCTCTATGTCCTCCGGTTTAGTAGTTTGCTTTGCGTTTGAGAGCGATTCCCGCAGTAGCGCAATTGCATTCTCAGCAAAGCCTGTGTAGAACAGGTTGAGGGCACAGAGTAATTGATAACGTGAATGAAAATTCGCAAAATAACGGGTGTCTGTCAACATTAACGCTCTCATTTCTTCAAGATAGGATGCGCTTTCTGCGAAATCCTTTTGCCGCAGGTGAAAGTTTGCCAAAAGATACAGAATAGAAATATGGTAAAAAAGATAGGGATGTTTTTTATTTACCTGGTTTTGGATGAACAGTTTTGTTGTATTGATGAAATGCCCTATTAACCTATAATTTTGTAGTATCGCTGCATATTCATTCGCAATGAAAAGAATTTGGTAGATAGACTTAAAAGTCATCAGGTCGTGTATAGAGACCTTGTATTTTCGGATCGTGGTTATCATCAGGGTTGTCAGATTGACGATCTTGCCCTTCAAATGTATTTCCTGCAGTTCCTTCCTTAAAAAAGCATACACCATGTGGAGCTTAGCCTCGCGTTGCATAGCCGACTGGTTTTGTAGAAAGCGTACAGTTAGGGCTTCAAAGTCTTCAGCTCCCGGCAAATGGGCATACTGCAACTTTAATAGTAAGAGCTCGTTTATCAGATTAAATTGTTCCAAATGTTCAGCTAACCGTTCGGCCTTATCCAGGCATTTAAATGCTACCTTGTCTACATCGTTTTCTAACAGAAAACGGGCTACAACAAGCAAGCGCAACGCATCATAGGTATCAGACTGATTGCTTTCAAACGTTTTTTGAGATAGAAACAGTAGCAAATTATCCTGCAATCTCTTACGTAATGCATGGTACGCATCTTTATTTTTTTCCTGCGAATAAAGGCCATTTAGACCATCTATATCGTCAGTTTCTATTAAATGAAGCAACGTGAGGTTTTTTACATCACTTCTTGTGTTTTTATCTTGTAAAAACTGTTTAAATAGCTTTTTGTCTGCAATTGTGAGCAGATTGATTAACTCTGAAAGTGAGTCCATATGGAAATTTGATATCCATAAAGATATAATACTTACAAATTATATCGTCAGTTATATCTATATTCTGTCTTTTTTAGGTATGCTTTACATCCGACATTTGCTTCCATACTAATCATTAAAACAAAATAATATGGAACCGCTACAACAAAGAACAGGTGAAAATTCAACATTCGTAAAACATGCTGAGATTATCAGAAACCCATTTAAGCCAACCGCTGCATTTATTGGGGCGTCATGGTTTGCCTTATTGGCTGGAGTGGTCGGATATTGCATAGGCTTATGGAATGCAAGTATGGAACTAAATGAGAAGGGCTACTATTTTACTATTTTATTATTTGGCTTATTCGCAGTGATCTCTGTACAAAAAAGTGTAAGAGATAGGGCCGAAGGATATGCTGTAACAGATCTTTATTACAGTCTAAGCTGGTTTGCTACTATTGCAGCGATGATTCTATTGACGATTGGTCTTTGGAATGCAGAACTGGCCCGAAGTGAAAAAGGTTTTTACGCCATGGCTTTCTGTTTAAGCATGTTTTCTGCAATTGCCGTGCAAAAGAATACCCGCGACGCAAAATTGATTGGGGATAAAGATATGTAACGTAGCGGTTGCTACCCCGCAGCGCCATGCTTAGCATGCCTGCGGGGTTTTTTAGGTTAACCTGCCAAATAGCAAGAATTATACTTCAAAAAATTTCTCTGGTGTCAATGGTAGATCCCGTAATCTTTTGCCTGTTGCATTAAATACAGCATTTGCAATAGCCGCAGATACCCCTGTTATACCGATCTCGCCGATGCCACGCGCACCTATAGGTGAAATATGTGGGTCTGGCTTACCGATAAAATGTACATCAATCGGTGGCACATCAAGGTGAACAGGCACATGATAGTCAGCCAATGTCCGTGTTACTGGATTGCCCCAGCGTTTATCGTATTCAGTTGCCTCCATTAGTGCGGCACCTATACCAAAAATCACACCTCCAATAATCTGTGACCGAGCAGTTTTTTCATTCATAATCCTGCCTACATCCTGCACACTGGTAAAGCGTTTAACGCGGATAGTACCAAAATCTTCATCTACCCATACCTCGGCAAACTGAGCCCCAAACGAATGAAAAGCATACTGTTTAATATCACTGTTTTGCTCTGGTGGGGTTTCCCGTGGGGTACATAATGCGCTTGGAACAGTAAGACCAGCACCAGATACTGGCAGGGTAGTAGCGCAAGCGTCAATCTCAGTTCGTTTTGCGCGGTTTAGAATATTCAAATAAGTATCATTTGTTTTATCATCACCTGTTACAAAAAGTTTGCCTTCCGCATAACCAATTTCTTCAGGCCTGCGACCTTTTAATTTCGAATCCGGATCTGCTATTGCCATGGCAGCGAGTTCTGCTCTTAACAAAACGCAGGCCTCCACTGCAGCAGGATGGATACTAGCCGTAGTCTGTGAGCCGCCCGCCAGTGGCGCTGCAGGAAGTGTGGAATCCCCAATTTTTACAAGAATGCGGTCAACCGGAACACCGAGTGCATCGGCTACTGTTTGCGCCAGCACGGTGTAAGTCCCCGTGCCAATATCAATAGAGGCAGTCATTACCGTTATCTCGCCTTTTGTATTCATGTGCACCTTAACCGAAGCGGCACTCCGTCCGCCAGGATACGTAGCTGTTGCCATTCCATACCCTACAAGATATTTTCCATTCCGTTTCTGCCTGGGTTCCATGCTGCGGGATGACCATCCGAACCGCTCTGCGCCGATGCGGTAGCAGTCCAGCAGGAACTCGCTGGAAAAATCGTGCCCCGCCATGGGATCTTTCGTTGTATGGTTAGCAATACGAAATTCTATAGGATCCACTTTTAATTTGTAGGCCATTTCGTCCATAGCAGACTCCAGTGCAAATGTGCCAGGGCTTTCACCAGGGGCACGCATAAATGTTGGTGTACTGCGGTTTAACTGTGCCACCCTATAGGTCACTTCGCGATGCGGGGCCTTGTATAAAACAAGAGATTGCTTGCCGCTGGGTTCAAAGAACTGCGTAAGATTATTGTAAGTATCTGTATGATGACGTACCACGCTCAGTTTTCCAGCAGTATCTGTTCCTAGCGCCACGCGCTGAATGGTTGCTGCGCGGTGACCAACATTGGTTTGCATCATCTGCCGTGTAAGGGCAAGTTTGACTGGCCGGCCTGCTTCCTTCGCTGCCATCGCGACCATTAATGTGTGTAGCCAAAGTCCTTTAGATCCAAAACCACCACCAACAAAAGGTGCAACAACACGTACGTTTTCGGCTTTCAGGCCAAAAAAGTATGCGGCGATAGCGCCGGTAAGACCTACACCTTGAGTAGCATCATACAACGTAAGTTTATCTGTCCCGTCCCAAACGGCAACTGTAGCATGAGGTTCCATCGGGTGATGATGTTCGACCGGGGTTGAATATGTGTGCTCAATTTTTTGGGATGAAGCCGCAAGAGGGGCTAGTGCCTGACCTTCATTTATTTGTGCCTCTTCACCCATCAGCATTTTTGGTCTTTTGCTGGTTGGGAGTTCGGTTTTTAAGTCAACCGCACCTTTATCCACCGTATAACGTATTTTTAGTTTGTACGCGGCAGTGCGGGCCTGTTCATATGTTTCCGCTACAACCAATGCGACAAACTGCCCGGGATAATGCACTATATTACCCTGAAGCGGCGGAAGATTTTCGCCTAGAAAAGCAGCACCAGCTTTCATCTGCGCCTGTACATCGAGCGGTTTTAATTTCAGCGCGTTTTTATGGCTGATCACGGCGATCACACCGGGTTCTTTTTTTGCAATCGCATCATCTATAGACGCAATCCGTCCCTTTGCAATTGTAGCACGTACAGGAAAGGCATAGGCCATATTCGGCTGGTTGAACTCTGCAGAATAGGTTGCCTTGCCACTAACCTTCATGCGGCCATCAATGCGGCTTATTGGTTTACCGGTTTCACTCATGATCTTAGTTTTTGTTTGTCGTGGTTGAATCTGCTTCCATTGTTCCGTAGGTGCCGCCCTGCATTGCGCCCTCAAGGGCGCGAACTATAGCATTTTTTGCCAGGCCCACCTTGTATTTGTTATGCAGCAACGGCTTCGCACCTTGCAATTCAGCTGCCGCCGCTGCCCTGAAGTTTGCTTCAGTGGCATCTTTGCCTATCAGCCATTTCTCGGCAACCGAAGCGCGCCATGGTTTATGTGCAACTCCGCCGAGGGCGATTCTCACGTCTTTAATTCTTTTCCCATCGGTTACCAACGCTGCGGCTACAGAAACCAGGGCAAAGGCATATGAAGATCGTTCACGGATCTTTAGGTAATACGACTTTTCCGCGAGTTCGTTTGCGGGAAGATCTATGGAAGTAATAAATTCGCCTTGTTTCAGGTTATTGTCTATCTCGGGGTGATCACCGGGAAGCCGGTGGAAGTCTGCAAACCGGATACTTCTTTTTGAATTATTGTTACCTTCCACCTGTACCACTGCCTCCAGCGCGGCCAATGCCACTGCCATGTCAGAGGGATAGATGGCGACACATTTTTCTGACCAGCCAAAAATTGCATGATTTTTATTTATGCCTTTCAACGCACCACAACCGGTGCCGGGTTCGCGTTTATTGCAGGGCATACTTACATCATAAAAGTATGTGCATCGTGTACGTTGGTTCAGGTTTCCGCCATTTGTTGCCATATTTCGTATCTGTGCACTGGCACCTGCAAGTATTGCCATTGTGAGCAGCGGATAATTGCCACGTATAATCTCATGATTAGCAGTAAAAGCATTAGTAGCAGTAGAACCTATGGATACTACATCTCCTTTCTTTTCAATCTTTGAGTATTTTAATCTCGTCACATCCATTAGTTCTGAAGGACGCATAACATCTTCTTTCATCAGGTCGACGAGGTTCGTCCCGCCACCAAGATATTTAGCCTTTGGGTTTGCAGACACGGTGCTTATCGCGGTTGCAGCATCCGGTGCATTTGAATATTTGAATGGTCTCATAATAGACGCTTTACTTGATGGTTAATTTGACTCTTTAATGTTCTGAAATAAAAACAGGCACATTTAAGTTGTTCCGTTGGCAAACTGCCAGACTTGCGCCACTGCTTTATCTCCATGCACTTCCCTGATGGCACTTACAATGTTTGGATAAGCACCGCAACGGCAGATATTTCCAGACATCCGTTCGCGGATTTCTTCATCTGAGAGTTTGACAGGCTTGTTTTTCCCACGTACATTCGCTGTCACATAACTGACCTCGCCACTTTGTGCTTCATTCATTAATGCTACGGCCGAGCAGATTTGCCCTGGGGTGCAATAACCACACTGAAAACCGTCGTGTTTGATGAAAGAGGTTTGCATCGGATGCAAATCATTGCCCAGGGCCAGGCCTTCAATTGTAGTGACTTTTCTATCCTCACAGGTAGCGGCGAGCGTAAGACAGGACAGTACACGTTTCCCATCTACCAGGACGGTACACGCGCCGCACTGTCCATGATCGCAGCCTTTCTTGGACCCGGTCAGTTCAAGGCGTTCGCGAAGCATATCAAGCAAGGTCATGCGCGAATCAACCATCAGCTCCTGTGCAATGCCGTTAACTTTGAATGATAAGTTGACTCCATTTTCTATTATCAGGGCAGGTTTCGCCGAAACCGGAGTGTTCCGCGCCATTAGCTGTTCAATACCTAATACATGCGCGGCTAAAATGCCGGTACCTGTCATGGTTATGAGCTTAAGAAAGTGACGGCGTTTTATTCCTGAAGTAATGATCTCGCTCATCTCATCGGGCATGAGATCTTCCAACACTTTCCGTTCCGCTTCTGTGAGATCAGGGAATTTTGATTGTTCTTCCATAAAGTGCGATTTGAGGCTATACCTAAGTTACGATTTTAAATTTTTATTTTTCAAACTTGCAGGTAGCTAAAACATAAAAATAAAATGGTAACACGGTACAATACACTTTGTTTAGGGAAATTAAGCTTCCCTGAGAAATATAGGGCGGGAAAAGAAGGTGCTCTTATACTTAACGATATGGTTCCCGAAATTTCGTTTGGGCCAGCAAATAGGAAGCATATAAATTTGCTGCGAACTATATCATATAAGCCTCTACATTATATTACATATGCATCTGCGTTTTCCTTGGTAATAATGTCTATCGGCATAAAATTGATTTGCTCTACTGTGGCCGTATGTACCAAATTCTGATATAAGCCTATCATTGCCTTATAACCTTGTTCGCGGGGTTTTTGGCAGATCAGAAAATCAATTGTTTCATCCTGTAAATAAACGAGGTTCTCTTTAGTGTAATCAAAACCAACTAACAGCGTTTGCTCGTCATTGCTTTCTTTTAAGAACCGTGCTATATAAGAGACTCTTGAGTTAGTGACAAATATGGCTTTTACATCGTGATCTTTTAAAAAACTCAGCATCGCATGCTTAACGGATAGAAAATCAGTATGTGGAATATCTAGTTTATATATTGGATTGCCGAGGTTATGTTTTTCAAAATAAGCTTTAAAACCTTCTTCTTTCCGTAAAAGATGGTGGTGATTATCAATTTCTTTTGAAATATTTACCACCAGCACAGGTGCAGCCCTATCGACAAGGTATTTCATCAGGTGCGCCGCCAGGTAGCCGCTTTGGTATAGGTTAGGTCCAAAATATGATAAGCCGGCATATTCAGGTATATCTGAATTAATAAATATATAGGGTATATGGCGCTCTCTTAACCTTTTTAAAAATTTTATCGCTTCGTCAGTAAATACAGGGGCAATAATAACCCCATCAAATTCCTCAAGCAATAACCTGCCGGCCTGCTCATTGAAGGAGCGTTTTTCATTTAGATCGTATAAATACAGATCGACCTCAATTCCATAGGGTTTGATCTCGGTTTCCGCTTGCCTTATACCATCCAGTGGTCCTTCCCAATAATCTGTTTCTTCTGATGAAGGCATCAATACAACAAATTTTAATAGCTTTTTAGATGCTAAACGCCTGGCGAAGATATTGGGTTGGTAATTAAGTTCATTAATAATAGCATTGATTTTATCTTTTGTTTTTTCAGATACACCAGTCCTGTTATGTATAACCCGGTCAACTGTACCAATTGACACATTGGCCCGACGGGCAATTTCCTTTATTCCTGTTAACTCGATCTTTTGTTTTTTCATCGCTGACATACCTTGTCAAATATAAATATTAATAACTGACACAAAGTGATTACCTGATCAAAGTGTGATCTTCCATAACAATAGGTAATGCTATATTCGATAGCTTCGTACGCGAATTCTTGAAAAATGATAACACCGCATAATCGCTTATCATTTCTATATTAGCGTTATGAAGAAAATTATTATGTTCTGCCTTATTACAGTCTGTTCAATATTCCAGCTACAAGCGCAGGACCGCCAGGCTATACTGAAAGTAATGGAAACATCCCGCCAAGCCTGGAACAAAGCGGACCTCGAAACTTTTATGGAATGTTATTGGAAGTCAGACTCAGTGATGTTTGTAGGTCAAAGCGGTCCAACGTTCGGTTACGAAAATACGCTGAAAAATTATAAGCAAACCTATGGTACCAAAACGGGAATGGGCACTCTTACTTACGCCATCAAGAAAGTTGAGATTATTAATAAAGAAAATGCCTTTGTTTACGGCGGATGGAAACTAGCCCGCAAAAACGATAAACTATCAGGCTACTATACACTTTGGTTTAAGAAAATAAAAGGGGTTTGGAAAATCGTGGTGGATCATTCGAGTTAAGCAACACAGTACCTTCAATGCGTGATGTTCTATTACATTAAAGGATAAATATCAGTATGCCGATTTTCCCTCATTGAAACGGAAATACAAAACCTCGAAATGCTAAAGGTAAAAGATCCGACATATTACGTTCAGCTTTACGATCTATGTACATAGATAAGATGGCGTACGGTAGTCAAACCTTTAAAGTTTATTTCTGCATTGCTTTAAAAAAAGCGTATCTCTTTTTCGGTTTCAATTGGATTGGAAATGAAAATGTAGTGATTAGCATGATCGATGGTCTTTATAGTTCCATTACGCACCTCATTTTTAAAACGGCTTTGTTCTGTATTCGAATATCTATTTAAGAGGTTAAAAAACTCATTTGCCCTTTTCTTATTCATTGCATTAACCTCAGTATAAGAAGGGATTACTTCCCTAACTGATTTGAATTTAGCGTAAAGCGCCAATGCCGGGCATATGATATGTGTATAGTCTGGATGCTCAAGACTATTAAATATTGCCGAGCTAACAAAGGCCGGTGTAACCTCCTTCATGTATTTTCCCTTATTAGAGAAAACAAATATCTGTTTCAGCTCATCCCTTGGAAATGAGAAGCCATATATCCTGGAGTTAAAATCTTTCCAATGTGCAAAGGATGAAGAATCCAGTGCTGTCGGACTTACGGTTTGTATTGGGATAGCTTGCATTTGTGTAAATGCAGGCGTAGTACGATCGTAAGCAGCGTCTAGATATATTACTTTACTAACCCTGTCAGGGTATAAAGACGCAAATTTTGAAATCTCTTCTCCTGCAATTGAGTGCCCGATAAGGATTACCTTCGCTAAATGCAAACCATCTGCAACCGCGAGAATGTCTTTTGCCAATGTCGTTTCGCTATAACCAGTAGCCGGTTGATCAGAAGCTCCAAATCCCCTCCGTGTTATAGCGTAAACATGAAATGCATTGGTAAATTGTGGGGCAAAATCGTCAAAGATATGACCTGTATTCCCTAAGCCGCCAAGGAAAAATATCGATTCCCCAGATCCGCCCCAATCGAGTACTTCTAGTTTGTTACCACTGCTTCCTTTTATAAATATTGTATGGTGATTTTCAACACCTTTCATGTCTGTTGATGAGCAGGCAGTAAAAAGAAGGGTAACTGCTATTAAAGATATAAAGAGATGATTCATCCTATTTTTAGCTTCTTGTTTAAAATTAATAAAGCACGGGCATAATACAAATTAATTACCTCCATTGCTGCATAATGTTATGTAGATCCATTATACCATTCTTTTCACTATTTGGATGGGAAAACAACCGGGGAGTCAAAGCATTTGAAAAATAACTAAGCTAAAGGCGTATTGCTGTACCGTTCCAAATAATTATATTGCTCACAGGCCATCAAAGTACCTATATGAAAAAAATCCTGACCATAATATTAGCTGTCGTTACGGCAATTGCTTTAACTAGTGCCGTTAAATACCCTTTATCAGGTAACCGTTATTTGATTACCGAATTTGGGGCGAAAGGCGATAGTGTTACCTTAAATACAAAGGCCATACAAAGCTGCATCAACAAATGCAGCACGAGTGGTGGCGGTACAGTTGTTATCCCTAAGGGAGTATTTACCAGTGGCTCAATTTTCTTAAAGAAAGGAGTAAACCTGCTTATTGAAAAGGGTGGGAAGTTAAAGGGATCCACGGCATCTGCTGACTATCCCATGATTGCAACCCGATGGGAAGGAATAGAAAAACAATGGATAGCAGCATTAGTAAATGCTATTGACTTGCAAAATATTTTAATCAGCGGCGAAGGTACTATTGATGGGGCAGGTGAAGTATGGACAGAAAGGGGTTTACAAATGCGTAAGCAGCAAACAGAAAAATCCATACCTGTAAAGGTAGCTACTAGTTTGCCGAGACCGCGGTTGATGGGTATCCAAAACTGCAGGAACATAAAAATTAAAGGGCTAAAATTACATAATCAGGCTTCCTGGGGTCTTTTTGTCTTATATAGTACTAACGTGGATATAGCTAATTTAAACATCACGGCAGCGCATAACATTCCAAGTTCTGATGGAATTGATATTGATTCCAGCAAAGACATCCATATCACTGGTACTTTTATAGACGTAAACGACGACTGCGTGTCCATTAAATCGGGCAAGGATGCAGATGGGTTGCGTGTGAATCGTCCATCGGAAAATATACTGATTGAAAAATGCCACTTTGCGTATGGTCATGGCGGTGTTGCGATGGGTAGTGAAACATCTGGCGGCATTCGTAATGTTGAAATCAGGGATTGTTTAATCGACTCTCAAAACTGGGCGCCCATCAGGTTTAAAACACAGCCCAGCCGCGGTGGCGTTGTAGAAAATATAACCTACCGCAATATCAAACTTAATAATACCCGCAAGGCATTTGAATTTGACATGGCCTGGCGGATGATTAACTCCGGACCAGCAGCAAAAGTATTGCCTGTAGTGCGGAATGTCAAAATCATTAATGTCTCCGGAACTGCAAATGCCGTCGGGAACATGAGTGGACTGGAAGGTAGTCCCATTCAGGGAGTACAATTTCAGAGCTGCAATATCGCAGCCGAAAAGGGATTTACTATAAGGTATGCGGACAATGTAGATCTTTCAGGACTTGTTATCACAGGTGTAAAGGGGGAGGCCGTAATCCGCACCAATGTGAAGGGAAATTAAATTTTATCATCTATACCGATGAAGAACAAACTGCTAATTACCTTGACTGTTTTTAAAGTTAGTCAACAAGAATTTAAGACATTAAAAACGGGTTTGAAAAAAGGAAAAAGCCATGTTCAACAACCTTTCCCTTTTATAAATCCTGCATACATGTGAACTCTAATTTGCTACAGTAACCTGATTTCCAGTTTTGCCCAAACGGTATGCTGCTAGCAAGTAATAAAATGCACCAAATGCTGCGTAACCAGCAAGACTTGCAATACCCTTTGTAGGATCATGTGCTAGTATGATAAAAGACGTACCTGCCAGAACTGACTGGCCGCCGCTAATAATCATTGGCCATTGACCGCTGAGCAGCTTTCTACGGATTAAGCCGTTTATCAATTGGATTAAACCGCTGAGTATTGCCCATGCGCCAAAAACAATCAATGCTTCCGGAACTCCTTTTTGAATTGCCAACGCAACTGCTACTGTGGTAATTGCACTAATTGCGGCATTTACATATTGAGGTGTTTTTGAGGTAGTACCGCCGTTGGCTCGAATGTCCAGAAAAGTTCCAATTACATCCCAGGCAGGATAAATGATGAGCAGGACAGCGGCAATTCCAGGTGAGTTTTTCGCGACCACTGTAACCAGGATTATCCAGATGACCGAAAATGCAGCTCTTAAAAGATAAAGGTTACGTAATGATTTTGCAGTGTCAGCGGCCTGGCCGGCTGTTCCACTGGTTTGTTGAAATGTTGAAGTCATGATTATGATTTTTAAGTGTTTCGTTGACTCAAATATCTGCAGTTATTAGCTCGCGTTTTTTCACCTAAGTTAAAATAGTAAAAAACATTGGAAGTTTTATTTATTTAATTCGGATGGGTTGATGCTACTTTCCTTGAAGATACCAGTTTCCTATAGGGAACTCCGGGATAATATGTATTCTCCGCCAGTATCTTTGTTAAAAAAAGCTAATGAACAAGACTAAAATAATTTATTGGGTGTCAACAGCTATTGTTTGCCTCGCGATGATCTTCTCTTCATACTCAGACCTCTTCAGTGATGAGGTTAAAAAGGCTTTCGTCCACCTTGGTTTCCCTGACTATTTCAGGATTCAACTGGGTATGATGAAAGCTATTGGACTAATTTTGCTGGTAGCCCCCATTCCATCCAGGTTCAAAGAAATGGCCTACTCGGGATTTGCCATTACTTTTATTACTGCATGTATCGCACATACTATATCTGGAGACCCAATTGCTAATAGAGTGGCACCTTTGGTCATTCTTGTTTTTCTGCTCATTTCTTATTTCAGTTTTCACAAGAAAAATAGCCTTCGTATTTGAATGTACTTAAAGCATTGCCCAACCAAAACGTATCAATGCAGACCAGCTTTTAAGCTTGAAAACGTCAAGGCCGATCAGCAAACGGGACACGGCGGTCAGATCCTGGCCTGAAAATTCCGGTGGGATTTTTGACAGGATTATTTGGATCCTGCTGCGGTTTGCCTTTGCCTTGTTTTTATCTGCGCGGGCCAGGAGTACAGGAAGTTCTTTCAGCCTTGGATCCGTACAGTAGACAGGTTGTCCAGGCTGTTGTCGCCACGAATCTGCAAGGTTGCCCGCGTCATAGGCGGTAAATCCTATTTCTTCCACAAGTTCACTCACCGCATTTTTTGCCTCTGGGTTATCTCCCGAAACTGGCAACGCCACCCTGTCTGGCGCGGCCTGTGGTTTACTGCTGGTAATCATATTATCTGCAATAATATTGTTAAGTACTTTGATTACAGGAAATCCCAGTTGTCCCGAAACCCAAACACTTTCTGTCATACCTTCATTTAATTGTGAAATCTGCCCGTCTCTCCAGGGATAGTAATTACAGGCATCCAATACAATAGTTGCCTCATGAAGGTAACTGATTTTCTCAGCTAAACCGACAACGTTCTTAAGCGGTATGGCAAGAATTAAAAAGTCTACATTCAAAGCGACCTCGCTTATATCCACGGCCCTGGCCCCGGTCTGCTGTTCAAATGTCAGTAAGGTTTGCGGGCCTCGTGAATTAGCTACTTTAACAGTGTGTCCTGCTTTTTTTAATTGTATAGCCAGGCCTTTTCCCACTAATCCTGCACCAATTATTCCTATTGCTTTTTGCTTCATGGCTTTTTTTAACAAAACTATCTTAAGCTAACTATATATTTGTTATTCGTTACCTAAAGGAAAGTAACTATTGTTATGGAAAAAGTTAAATGCAGGCGGGAGACCGTACCACTCAAGCAAAGGATGCTTGGGCTTAAAGACGCCATGGAGTTATTTGCCGGAAAATGGAAATTTAGCATTCTGCTTAATCTTAATGAATATGGAGAAATGCGGTTTAAAGACCTCCTGGAAACAACAACTGGAATATCGCCCAAGGTATTATCGAAAGAATTAAATGATCTGGAACAGAATTTAATGATTACACGCACGGTCATGAATACCAAACCGGTCACTGTCAGCTACGCAATCACTGAATATGCCTTACATGCGGAGCCGGTTATTAGTGCTTTGATTGATTTTGGATTAACGCATAGAGAAACTATTAAGCGACGGTAGAACCAGTCACTGCTCAGCATTATTTTTCTCGACATATTTATTTTTTATTAAAATTCACAAATGTATTTTTGTTAAACGTCTTATTGACGTATATTATGACAGACAAATAATTATGGTGAAAAATATTCTGTTGATTTTGATGTTTATGCTGCCTTTTGTAAACAAGGCCACTGCACAAGTTGGGTTTAATAGTCCTGATGGAAAAATATCCGTTAAGGTTTTTCCTCAAAAGGGACAAATCTTTTATCAGGTCGCCCATAATAAAGTTCCTGTTGTTCTACCTTCATTACTAGGGCTGAGTACAAGCAAAGGGGATTTCTATAGCAATCTGAAGATCGTGTCCCATTTAGAAAACAAAGGGGAAAAGATACACTACGTGCTAACTTCGGGTAAAAAATCAAATGTTAATAGCGTTCAAAATGTGGTAACCATACGGTTGGTCAATGCGCAGCAGCAGTTACTGAACATCACTTTCCGCATCAGCAATGACGCTGTGGCCTTTAGATATGATCTGCCAGGAAAAGCAACAGAAACAATCACTATCAATGAAGAAAAAACAGAGTACAACTTACCAGTAAACACAATCAGCTGGCTGCAGCCTATGCAGGAAGCAAAATCAGGTTGGGAAAAAAGCAACCCTGCTTATGAAGAACATTATCACCAGGCTGTTCCTATCACTAAGGTGCCAGACTCTGTGCGCAGGGGATGGGTATATCCCGCATTGCTAAAAACAGGTGACAACTGGTTGGCCATTACCGAAGCCGGTCTGGATGGAACTTACTGCGCAACACGTTTAATGGCCCACGCGGCCGACCATAAATTCAGCATCGGTTTCCCCGATCCCCGCGAAATATTTACAGGAAGAGGATACCTGCCTACTGGTAAAATGCCTTTTACTTCACCCTGGCGCGTCCTTGCTCTGGGAAGCCTGAAAACCATTATGGAATCCACTGCCGGAACAGATTTTTCGCCAAAGGCCGCAATTACAGAAACAGCGTTTATCAAACCAGGTAAAGCTGCATGGAGCTGGATCATGTCAAAAGATGATTTCATTGTTTATGATGAGCAGAAAAAATATATCGATTTCGCAGCTGCAATGCATTGGGAATATTGTTTGATAGATGCCGACTGGGACCGTAAAATCGGATATGATAAGATAAAGGAACTGGCCGATTATGCAAAGTCAAAAAATGTAGGCCTCCTGTTATGGTACAATTCTGCGGGCGACTGGAACACCGTTAAATACACCCCTAAAAACCTGTTGCTTACAAAAGAGAGCCGGGAAAAAGAGTTTTCAAGGATCCATGATCTGGGTATCAAGGGCGTAAAAATCGATTTTTTTGGGGGTGACGGACAATCGGTGATGCAGTATTACATTGATATTTTAAAAGATGCGGCCAAGTATCAGTTGATGGTCAACTTCCATGGGGCAACACTTCCGCGTGGTTGGGCGCGCACCTATCCACATCTAATGACTACCGAGGCGGTACGTGGTTTTGAGAACGTTAGTTTCCAGCAGGCAGAGGCTGACCGCGAGGCAGAGATTACTACAACCGTACCTTTTGCCCGTAACCTTTTCGATCCGATGGATTACACACCTATGAATTTATATAAGGTGAATAATAAAATACAGCGGCAAACCAGCAGCGCTTTTGAACTGGCACTTTCAGTCATATTTTTGAGCGGAATCCAGCACTATGCTGAGTCGCCTGAAGGAATGGCACATGTGCCCGCAAATGTGCAACAGTTTCTTAAAGACCTTCCTGCAAAATGGGACGATGTTAAATTTATAGATGGTTACCCTGGTAAGTTTGTGGTGTTGGCCCGTAAGGCAGGTAACAAATGGTATGTTGCAGGTGTCAACAATGAAAGTGTAGCTAAAACTATTAAATTCAGTACCCTGCCTTTTGGAAAAAACAGTATGCTCATCGGCAATGGCGATGGTCAGCTTAACTTTCATACCGAGTCCGGAAAAACAACTGCTGCTCAAAACATCGTGATGCCCCCGCAAGGAGGTTTTGTCATGGTAATAGAATAATAATCGACAGATCAGGTCCCAAAAATTATACATAATGTTTAAAAAAGATTGGCGTAAAAGCATTCCTTGTTTTTTTATTGTTTTGTGCACGTTGAATATGGCCACTGCGCAAGGTTTGCAAAAACCTGCGAAAGCAAAAACCTCCGCATATTTATTTACCTATTTCACCGGCGATAAGGGCGGCGAGGGTATCCGGTTTGCTTTGAGTAATGATGGATACCATTACAGGGCGCTAAACCAGAACAAGCCTGTGCTTGACCCTGCAAAAATGAGCGCTACCGGTGGTGTCCGCGATCCGCATATTTTACGCGCTGCGGATGGTAAAACCTTCTATATGGTGGCTACCGACATGAATACAGAAAAATACGGGTGGGATACCCCAGATTCTGGAATGGTGCTGTTAAAGTCGAAAGACCTTATACACTGGACTTCAAATGTGGTCAACATACCGCTGTTATTCAGAGAATTTGCCGGTGTAAACAGGGTCTGGGCACCTCAGACTATCTATGATCCGCAGCAAAAGAAATATATGATTTATTGGTCAATGCGCGCCGGAAAAGAATCAGATAAAATCTATTACGCGTATGCCAACAAAGATTTCACCGGATTGGAAACCACACCTAAACAACTGTTTTATAAAGCGGATGGCGGTAGCTGTATAGATGGCGATATCATTTTTAAAGATGGCAAGTACCACCTCTTTTTCAAAACAGAGGGTTCTGGTGCCGGGATCAAAATTGCGGTGTCAAACCAGTTAACCAAAGGATATGTACTGGTGGACAAGTATGTACAGCAAACAACCTCTCCTGTAGAAGGATCGGGTGTTTTTAAATTAAATAACAGCGACGATTATATCCTGATGTATGACAGGTATACCGAAGGCAAATACCAATTTACCCGGAGTAAAGACCTTGCAAATTTTGCTGCAATAGATGATGAAATTGCAATGAACTTCCGTCCCAGACATGGTACTGTACTTCCTATCACTATAGAAGAAGCAAAAACATTGGCAACACAATGGATGAGTGCCGATGATATGATCCTCGCTGCCCAGGCAAAAGAAGTAAAGAAGATCAATATCTTTTTTGATACTGCCGGTAAGAAGGCTTATTTGCCAGTTATGCCAGGTACTAAATTAAATGCCTTTAATCCTGATTTTACTATTTTTCCGGGTGTAACCATTACTCCCGCGAAGGCACAGGATTTCAGCAAGGGCTCGGTAAACTATACAGTAGAAATTAATGGTAAAAAACAGGACTACCAAGTAATTTTACAGGAAAACCATAACGCAGCTATACCGGGCTATTACGCAGACCCGGATATTTTATATGCCGAAAAAACAGGTAAATTTTATATTTATCCAACCAGTGACGGGTATAATAACTGGTCGGGCAAATACTTTAAAACGTTTTCATCTGCCGATCTGGTAAACTGGAAAGATGAAGGGGTAATCCTGGACCTCCCTAAAGATGTAAGCTGGGCCAAGAAAAACGCCTGGGCGCCTTGTATTATTGAGACAAAAATCAATGGCAATTATAAATATTTCTATTACTTCACCGCAGGAGGGACAATCGGCGTTGCTACTTCTTCTGATCCTGCAGGACCTTTTGTTGATTCTGGCAAGGCGCTTCTTGATAAACTGCCAGAAGGTGTCCGTGGGGGACAGCAAATAGACCCGGATGTTTTTAATGATCCTATATCCGGCAAAAATTATCTGTATTGGGGCAATGGTTATATGGCAGGGGCAGAGCTAAATGACGATATGATTTCTTTAAAGCCAGGCACAACTAAAATTCTTACGCCTAAAGACCGTTACAATGAAGGTACTTACGTTGCCTTTAGAAAAGGTGTGTATTATTTCATGTGGTCGCAAAATGATACACGGAGCCCTGATTATACCGTACATTACGGCACATCAGATTCGCCCCTTGGAGCTATCATTGTTCCAAAAAACAACGTTGTGATTGCAAAAAATGCTAAGGCGGGTATTTATGGAACCGGGCACCACTCGGTTATCCAGTTGCCTGGAACAGATGAATGGTACATTGTTTATCACCGTTTCAACTATCCTGGAGGGATTGCCATGGGCCAGGCTGCGGGTTATAACAGGGAACTGTGTATTGACAAACTAGAGTTTAGTGAAGATGGCAGAATCAAAGAAGTGATACCTACACATGAGGGAATTGCGCCTGTTAAACTGACGAAAGTACAATAGGGTAGAAACAATATAACCCAATGCCAAACAGCAAATAGCTTTAGCATTGGGTTATAAAATTGAATTCTTAGCTTAACTGGTCCGCAATTGATTTCGATATTTCAGACTTAACGTTGCCCGTATGTTCGGTTGTCTTGCTTTCAATTAGCATGATTAAACATTCCTGTTCAGCTGATACACGATGGTTGACGCCCTTTCTTACCACGTACAAATCACCTGTTTTAAGCTGTCTGTTTTCTTCGTTTTCAACTTCCATTAGAAGAGTACCTTCAACAATATAAAATAGTTCGTCTTCATTTTCATGATTATGCCAGGGTACCTTGTCTCCCTTAATTTTGGCTATTTTAATAAATTGATCATTTACTTCATCGATTATTTTCGGCGAGAAATAATCATCTACTTTTTCAAATTGTGATTTTAGGTTCATAGATTTCGTTTCCTGTATAACATTTTAAAGTTAATGAATACTGATATTCATAATTAGCATAAATATGTAAAGATTAGGTTTGGTGGTGCTGGCTTAGCAGATCAATATCCGGTTGCTTCATATTCAGCTTTTCTTTTATCATGATAATTTTATTAGTCAAGGAAAACTGAAATTTTTGCAAATTGTACTTCATTAGGTTCAGTAAGTTTGATCTAAACCTAATTTCTTCCATATTTGTGAGAGCTTACTATTGTATAGGCGACCTATTAGCTGAGGCTATTGACGCAATTTTATAGCCAAAGCAAAACCCAGGATACCAATTCAATTATGTTAAAATTCAAATACATCCTTATTATTTTGATTAATACCTGCACGATTTGTGTTGTCAAAAGTCAATCTATGTGGACAAAAGTTAAAGAAGAGATAGTTTTTACTCATCCACCTTTTAAAAATTGTCATGCGTCCACCTTATTGGAAACCAAAACGGGAGAAATTTTGCTGTCTTGTTTTGGAGGAAGTCAGGAGGGGAAGGCCGATGTTTCTATTTGGTTATGTTCGCTAACAAAAGATAGCTTGCATACTCCTGAAATTGTTGCCGATGGAATTGTAAGAGACACACTTCGTTATCCAGCCTGGAATCCAGTTCTATTTCAGGAATCAAAAGGAAAAGTCTTTCTATTTTATAAAGTAGGTTTAAATCCAAGAACTTGGCTGGGGCTTTATAAAACCTCCGATGATAATGGTAAAACCTGGTCGGCTCCCGTTTCTTTGCCTAAAGGTATTTTAGGTCCTATTAAAAACAAACCGGTACAGCTATCCGAAGGGGTTATCCTCTCCCCATCCAGCATCGAAGAAGAAAATGGGAGATGGAAAGGCCATATTGAAAAATCTACGGACGGCGGTACCAGCTGGAGCCTGATTCAATTGGATACCAATAAACGCTTTGACATTATCCAGCCTAGTATATTGCAATATTCTAAAGGTCGTCTTCAGGTGCTTTGCCGTAGCAAACAGGGAAAGGTAGTTCAAGCCTGGTCTTATGATCGCGGCAATACCTGGACCAGGCTTTCGGAAACCACTTTGTTAAATCCAAATTCCGGAACAGATGCAGTAACCCTTGCCAGCGGCAAACAGCTGATAGTTTATAACCCGGATGTTCCTGGTAAAGATTGGTTTAATGGTCGAAGTAAACTTCGGGTTGCATGTTCCATTGACGGTAAAAAGTGGAAGGATATCGCCATTTTAGAGAATGGTACCAAAGAAGAATTCAGCTATCCGGCTATCATTCAAACTCGAGACGGTTTAGTACATATTACTTATACGTATGATAGGAAGAATATTAAGCATGTTGTTCTAAAAGAGGATATATAAATTTACCTGTGTGTTCATCATCACTTTTCCATACCACTGAGAAACTGGAAGGTAATTACGGCCGTTAAATAAATGTTCCCGGCCGTGAATATCAGTTCTCGACCTTAAAAAATTCTGAAATTGATTGCATAGCTTCATTAAAATTTGGCTTTATTCTTCTGCGTAATTGTACCATGATACGCAGTTGGTAATAAAGCATAGCCTTGAATTTAGAATTGATGGCTATGCTTATTTTGAACCGCTGTCAATTTTGACAGCTAAATACCTTTGCGATTCCAGGCAATTTTGCTTTTCAATCAGAAAACCAATTTTTCCCTTCATACCTGATAATAAAAACCACTAGCTCGGTTTAGCGGCCTTCAAACTCGTACTAAACTTAAACCAAACTTGTATGAAACTCATCCTTTGTATAGGGTTGATAAGGGGTTGCTTAGTGGTTGGTAAGTCCCAGGATTTATTAAGGGTTAAGCAACCATTTACCAACCCCTTACCAACCCTTGATTAAAGGCAATTTTCGTACGAGTATGATACGGATGTGGTTCAAGTTTGACCAAAATTGATGTGTGCACTTGTCTTGTAAAAACCTATCTCTTACAAATCATCAGTCAGGTACCTGCTGCGTTCAGCAATGGCAGATTTTGCCCATTGCTCCATTATTTTACGGGCTATGGCTATTGCTCTTTCCCCGTCTCCAGGAAATTGCGCAAAGCTTTCATTGATGGCAGTTGCCATTTGCATAAAATAATGCTCTTCCAGGCTTTCATTAATCTGGCCTGTAAACTCTGGTGATTGAACCAGTTGGATAAAAAAGTAGGTGGCCAGTTTTTTATTCCGGTCTTTGGTGGTAAAAAACAAAGGGTAAGAAACCTGGTCTGCAAAAGCCTGCAGCACCTCTTCTGGGGTTTGCTGTGAATAGTGGCACATTTGTGCAAACTCATTAGACACGTTGATATTCATGTTAGTTGGCATAATATAATTCATTAGGGTTAATTCTTAAATAATGGTCTTCATAGAACTCTTTCAGCAGCCTGGTGCGGTGCGCAAGATTTTTAATGTGGTACAGGTACAGGCGGTATTCTTCTACATCCTGCTGGAACTGATCTTCCTCGTCGGTAAGGTTCAACAGCTCTTTGTGCTGTTGCAGGTAGTTGAATACTGTTGCCATAAAGAAATACATGCTGCAGTTGTCTTCCTCAATTCTAAGATCCCAGCGGGTATCCATTTCTGCTAAAGAGATCTTACTCATATAATAATCCAGTATTTCTGCCGGGTGGCATTCATACAGTTCGCACATGGCGCAGAAATCTTTGCTCAGCTCCAGTGGCGTTTCTTCATCAAGGTAAAGTTTCCTTGATTTTGGGTAGTACGTGCCCGGGGTAGATTTGATCAGGCGGTTTACCTGTTTGGCCACTTCCTTTTTGGCAGAGCGTTCATTGGCGCCGTTTTCTACCACCTCTTCCAGGATGGCCAGCAGGCAGCCTTGTATTTCATTTCCCTGATCAACAACTGGTTCGGTACCTGGGCGTTTCAATTCAAGGTAGCGGAAAATGGTTTCTAGGGCTTCATTGTACAACCTGCTGTAACCCGGTTTTAGGGTGTGATAGAGTGTACAGTAATTGATAAAGATCTGCAGTGCCTCCTGCAGGCTGATTTTGTACGTGAAACAGGCTACCTTAAACTCTAAGGGCACTGTTAGCAGATTTGGGTTTTCGTTAGTCATTTGCGTTAAAAAATTAAACTGTTAATCGATTAATTCATTAAGCCCCTCATGACTAAGCGGGTACCATTGTAATATAGGGCTGGTAACTCACTCAGTCTATTGTATCGAGGTTCTGATAAAACCACCATTCCTGTTGGAAATGGCCCAAACAATAGACATAAGGAGCACCAGCCCTATATTGCATATAGGGTGATGGATGCTACACTTACGCTCGCTTGGTAAATTTATCAGATTTCGATGCGAGGCTCGTTTTGCAATCCTAATCGTGCACTATTAGAACTACAAAGCTATAACAATTATCTAATCGTTACAAGTGTAAATTTAGAGTGCATAAGATAATTAATCAAGAAATTTTGTTGTTTTTTTTAGGGCGATTAGTTAAGTTGCTATAAATTATAGCAAACTGAAGGAGAAGGCGGTTAATATTGGAATTTTGTAGTACCGCTTATTCAATGTTTTCCCTATTGCGGGAATAGTCGATGCCTTTCTACTTCTTATTCACCTCATCTCAATATCAACGCTTATGCCTATATATTATAAGTAGCTATCGGAGCTTTAATAAGTATGGTATAAACAGATTGAAAGTATGAATAATGTGCACATTACCCACATTCCTGAAAGGGAGCATGGTGTAAAGCTAATTCAGGAATATGTATTGAAGTGTAAAGTGATTTTAGAAAAATCAAACAGTGAGGTAAAGCTAAACCAGAAATACCATGAATGATTAGACCTAAATGTGTCATTGAAACCCGGATAAGACAAGAATTAAGCGTTGCTGCGGGAGCGTATACTTTCGTTCGTAGTTTGTCCTTAGCTTAGTATAGGTAGTGCCGCTGTATTGCTCCAAATTTACCGAAATAGTACCGCAAGTTTGCACTAGTTAAATTATGCGGTACTACTGCGGTACTTCTGCGGTACTACTGCGGCACTACCTATACCAAACTACGAACGAAAGCACTTTTAAATAGTATAAAGGCACAGCGCGATAGGTAAAGCCAATTCAGGAATATTTGTTGATGTGTAAAGTGATTTTAGGAAAATCAATAATGATGTAAAGCAAAACAAGGAATAACATGAATGAATAGGACTAATGTGTCAACTGAATCCTTTATAAGACACAAGTTCCTGCTTCGCTTGCGGTTTTCTCCCAGTCTTCTCCCAGTCATGTCGCAGTGATGTCTATAGTTAGAAAGGTGTTGGACCGGTATTGAAACGGTGTTAGACCGGTGTTGGACCGGTCGGTGAGCGAAAAATGTCCGAATAAAGACCGTCCCAGGACCGATAAAGTGCAAGACTTGTCTGGGAGGAAACCAGGAGAAGACCTGAAAGAGGACACTGGTTTTGTACAAGAGCAAAGATAAGGAATATTTTTCTTCCTGTAAATCATGTCTTTACGTGCGTTATACAAATGAGTTGCCGGTATTGTTTGGAGGTTGCTGAATTTTTCCTACTTTTGCATCCCGCTTCGGAGGAAGGGAAAGAGTGAAAGAGATAAGAAGTTAGTAATTTGAAAGGCGTGTAAAGAAGGAATCGTGTTGAGGTTTCAAATATTTGAAAAGGTTTCAAAGCCTTTGAAAAATAAAAAATAAAAAGCTTGACAAATACAAAAAGATTTCTACCTTTGCAGTCCCAACAAAAAAGGGAAACGCAGACTGACGGATGTCAGGAAAGCGAATAAGAAGATTGAAACGATGAAACTTTAAAAGCAGCCAGGAACATTAAGACCTGAACGCATTGAGAAGTAACATTGCAACATATACAAGGCCGCCGTGAGGTAAGTGCCGAGAAGTTCATTAAAGAGATGTCATTTATAAAACGTAGCGGTGGTAAACACGTATAAGTTCAAAGTACATGAACCACGCGGATT
>Ga0247816_10000426_pt1 | contig 23796 bp, 14 predicted proteins | sample UWRJL209509C1_FD_179930 | JGI IMG/M metagenome (GOLD analysis project Ga0247816, IMG submission 179930) | Plant litter microbial communities from Arlington Agricultural Research Station in Wisconsin, United States - UWRJ-L209-509C-1 | ecosystem: Environmental > Terrestrial > Plant litter >...
ATCTTGAACAAATAAATTGCCCATTGATTGCTTTATACTTATATTTCCTTTAACTAGATTTGGATTTTTAAAAATATGTGCATTATGCGCCCAGACTATTATTTTTTCAGTTGAGTATTTATGTTGCATCAACCATTTTAAGTTGTCGGCCATTTGCTTATCTCTATCATCTAAACTTATTTTATTTAACAGTCTAGCAATGGTTATATTATTCGTGGCATTTAAATTCTTGATTACCATTATCTCAAAACTAGTACTATCTGAAGTAATAGCAAGCTGTACCATGAGAGTTTTCACTGCAATACTAAACTTTTGATGTTTCAATAGGTTTTTACCTACTAATACGGAGTCGATATAAGATATGAAATCGGAACGATAAATTTCAGTATTTGTAAATGCAATATTTTTAGACTTTAGAAACTCATGTACAAAACTTTTTAATTTTTCTTGGCTAAAAGACCTATATATCTGACTATCGAAACCAGTAACTTGTAGCTCCTTACCATTTATAAAGCTATTCGGTATATAAGAATACAAAAGATTTTCACACTGTTTACTTCCAGACCATAAACCAGTAATATTATACTTAAGGAATGAACTAATGGAAGCTTTATCTTTACTTATTACCTTCCATCCATCGTTCAATGCAAAAAAATCCTCTTCAAAGGCTAATACATTAAATCCCTTTTTCTCGTGAAGGTATTTGATTAACCGTGTTTTAGCTAAAAATGTTGGTGCATCCCCATGATCTTGTTCTCCTAGCATAACAATTCTAGAATCTCCAATTGCTTTTCCAAATACTTCCAGATCACTAAAATCTAAAGAGTCTGGTTCAATAGTTCTAATTCCATTTATGTTCTTATCAACAAAGTCTTTAATTTTCTTTTGTCCATAGGTTTGCAATGTGAGAGAGATAAAAAATAGAACGAATAAATTTTTAAATATGGATTTCATTTTGTTTAAAACTACAAAGCAAAAATGACATACTAAAAATATTAACAAGGTTTAACAGAATTGTTTTATTGTTAATAATTTGATAAACAATCATTAATTGAGATTGCCACGGCTTGCTCTAACCCAATACAACTTCGAAATTACTATCTATTGAACACAAAAAAGCCACAGAAACTCAGATTTAAAATCTGCGTATCTGCGGCTATTAATTTTTGTTTTGTCATTCCCAGTTTACGAGGAATCTCTAAAGTGATTTATTATAGAGATTCTTCGCTACGCTCTGAATGACAAGTTTGGTGTATAAAAACCTATGTTTTCTACCTGCCTGCCGGCAGGCAGGTGTGCCTATGTGGTTAAATATTAAGCGTAAGCAACTGCATCTTTCGATGGTAATTTGCTATAACCCATTAGATATTCATCTACTTTTCTGGCAGTTTCTCTACCTTCAGAAATGGCCCAAACTACCAGAGACTGACCTCTACGCATATCTCCAGCAGCAAAAACCTTTGGAATATTGGTTTGGAAATTACCTTCAATTGCTTTTACATTTCCGCGTTCATCTAGCTCTACACCAAGTTTTTCTAACAATCCCTGTTTTTGCGGATGTAAGAAACCCATTGCCAATAAAACCAACTCGCAAGGATACTCTTTTTCCGTTCCTGGAATTTCTTTAAAGCCTAAAGCTCTTCCGTTAGCATCAATTTCCCATTGTACTTCAATTACACTTAATGATTTCAAGTTGCCATTTTCATCAGCATTGAACTTCTGTGTGTTAACTGCCCAATTTCTATGTGCACCTTCCTCATGCGAAGAAGTTACTTTTAACAACATTGGATATTGTGGCCAAGGCATGTGTTCTGTTCTGCTTTGCGGTGGCATTGGCATAATTTCAAACTGCGTAACCGATTTTGCACCATGACGGTTTGAAGTACCAATACAATCTGAACCGGTATCTCCACCACCAATTACGATTACATTTTTGCCAGTCGCTTTTAACTCTTTACCTTCAATCGATCTACCGCCAACACGTTTATTTTGTTGCTTTAAGAAATCCATTGCAGGATAAATCCCTTCTAATTCTCTTCCTGGCAGGTTTAAATCACGTGGAATAGTTGAACCTCCAGCTAATACCAAAGCTTGATATTCTCTTAATAAAGTGCTTAATTCTACATTTTCGCCAACATTCGCATTACATTTAAACTCAATGCCTTCTTCTTCCATTAATTGAATACGACGTTCAACCACATCTTTCTGTAGTTTAAAATCTGGAATACCATATCTTAACAGACCGCCCGGCACATCGTCACGTTCAAAAACAACTACCTCATGACCAGCTTTATTTAGTTGAGCTGCAGCAGCCAAACCCGCAGGTCCAGAGCCAATTACAGCAACTTTTTTACCAGTTCTAATTAATGGTGCATTGGCTTTGATGTAACCTTTATCGAAAGCGATTTCAATAATGTGTTTTTCAATTTCCTCAATAGAAACTGGAGATTTATTGATGCCCAACACACAAGCACTTTCGCAAGGTGCCGGACAAATTCTGCCAGTAAACTCAGGGAAATTATTGGTGCTCAATAAAATCTCAGCCGCATTTAACCATTCGCCTTTGTAAACGGCATCGTTAAATTCTGGTATCACATTACCCAAAGGGCAACCCGATTGACAAAAAGGCACACCACAATCCATACAACGGGCAGCCTGATGGTTCAATTGCTCGGCAGGAAGTGGATTTAAAAATTCGTTATAATGTTCTAGGCGTTCGCTAGGTTGTTGTCTGGTAGGCGAAACTCTGTCGTACTCCAAAAATCCTGTAACTTTTCCCATCTTAATTGATTTTAACTTGTTGACGTTGTAATAAAACTGCTTTGTATTCTTTAGGGAATACCTTTACGAAGTGTGCCGATTGATTTTCCCAATCGCTTAAGATAAATTCTGCAACTCTACTGCTGGTTAATCTGATATGATTTTTTAGCAGCGTAGTAATGCGCACTTCATCTTCTGCATGTAGTGGGTCAAGGTCTACCATTTCTGGGTTACATTTGTTAGCAAAAGTTTTGCTCACATCGTAAATCCAAGCGATACCGCCACTCATACCAGCTGCGAAATTGCTACCTGTATCTCCAAGCACTAACACTTCTCCACCCGTCATGTACTCACAACCGTGGTCGCCCACGCCTTCTACAACCGATGTTGCACCAGAGTTACGTACCGCAAAACGTTCGCCTGCTTTTCCTCTAATGTATAACTCGCCAGAAGTTGCGCCGTATAGGGCTACATTGCCAATAATGATATTTTGCTCTGGTACATAGTTGATGTTACTGAAAGGATAAACAACTAACTTCGCACCCGATAAACCTTTACCTACATAATCATTTCCTTCGCCCTCTAAGGTTAAAGTCAAACCTTTAGCTGCAAAAGCGCCAAAACTTTGTCCGGCAGAGCCGAAACATTTAAAGTTGATGGTATCTGCAGGTAAACCTGCACTTTTATAAACTTTAGAAATCTCGTTAGATAACATCGTTCCAATTGCCCTATCTGTATTTTTAACTTCGAAATTCGCAAATACTGGTTCGTTATTTAAGATAGCTGGCTGTGCTTTTTCAATCAATTGATGGTCTAAAACAGCATCCAATCCGTGGTCTTGGAACTCAGTTTGATACAATGGCAAACCATGGTCTGGCTCTTTGTACAAAATTGGCGCTAGGTTTACATATTTCAATTTCCAATCTGCATCAGCTATTTCTCTAGTCTTTAACACTTGAGATTGGCCAATCATTTCATTAATGGTTCTAAAACCGAGCTCAGCCATAATTTCGCGTAACTCTTCTGCCAAGAAATGGAATAAGTTTACCACATGTGCTGGATCGCCAGTAAATAATTTTCTTAAATCTGGGTCTTGTGTTGCTACACCAACCGGACAAGTATTTAAATGGCATTTACGCATCATGATACAGCCTGTGGTTACCAATGCTGCTGTTGCTACGCCCCATTCTTCGGCACCTAATAAAGCGGCAATGGCAATATCACGACCAGTTTTTAACTGACCATCAGTTTGTACCACTACCCTGCCTCTCAATCTGTTTTTAACCAATGTTTGATGAGCTTCTGCTAAACCTAATTCCCATGGCAAACCAGTGTGTTGGATAGACGTTAAAGGTGATGCACCTGTTCCTCCATCATAACCAGAAACCAAAATTACATCGGCATGTGCCTTAGCAACACCTGCTGCAATGGTTCCTACTCCAGCCTTAGAAACTAGCTTTACATTAATTCTAGCAGCCCTGTTGGCATTTTTCAAGTCAAATATCAGCTGCGCTAAATCTTCAATCGAATAAATATCATGGTGTGGTGGAGGTGAAATTAAACCAACTCCTGGCGTAGCATGACGAACTTTTGCAATCCAATCATCCACTTTGTGTCCCGGTAATTGACCACCCTCTCCAGGTTTTGCACCTTGCGCCATTTTAATCTGCAGCTCATCTGCATTGGTCAAATAATTGCTCGTTACGCCAAAACGTGCAGAGGCAATTTGTTTAATCGCCGAACGCATCGAATCGCCGTTCTCCATTTTCTGATAACGCATATCATCCTCACCACCTTCGCCAGTATTGCTTTTTCCGCCGATACGGTTCATGGCAATGGCTAAAGTAGAGTGTGCTTCGTGAGAAATTGAACCGAAAGACATCGCCCCGGTTGCAAATCTTTTTAAGATAGATTCGGTAGATTCTACTTCTTCTAAACCTATCGCAGGGCGAGAATAATCAAATTCTAATAAACCACGAATGGTGTAAGCTTGCTGCGTTTGCTCGTTAATTAACTTCGAATATCTTTTAAAAGTGGCGTAGTTATTTGTTCTAGTGGCATTTTGTAACAAGTGGATCGTTTCTGGATTGAACAAATGTTTCTCCCCACGTCTTCTCCATTTATAGGTTCCACCAGTTGGTAAAATTGGTTCTGCTTGTGTTTTCGGTCCAAAACTACGACGGTGTTTAATTAAAGTCTCATGCGCAATTTCATCTAAACCTAATCCGCCGATGCGAGAAACCGCACCTGTAAAGTGTGTATTTACAACTTGCTGATTGATCCCTAAAATCTCGAAAATTTGTGCGCCATGATAAGACTGTAAAGTTGAAATCCCCATTTTAGAGAAAATCTTTAACAGTCCATTATTTACGGCATAAATATAGTTTGAGATTAATTTTTCTGGTTTGATACCGCTTTCCACATCAAATCTTCTGATAGTTTCTAAAGCCAAATAAGGATTTACCGCTGTAGCACCAAAGCCGATTAAAGTGGCAAAATGGTGCACTTCCCAAACATCTCCTGCCTCTACCACAATACCTACTGCACCACGATAACCTTTTCTAATTAAGTGGTGGTGAACAGAAGAAACTGCCAATAAAGACGGAATTGCAGCATGTTCAGAATCGATTGCTCTATCCGTTAACACGATAACTTGGAAACCATCTTCAACTGCATCAACCGCATAACGACATAAACGATCTAAAGCTTTTTGCAATGAACCTGGCTTTCCATCGGCTCTAAAATACATTTGTAGCGTTTTAGATTGGAATAAACCGGTATCTATACTACGTAATTTCTCTAATTCTAAATTGGTTAATATGGGATGTTTGATGCCCACACAGTGGCACTGCATTTGGTTTTCTTCCAATAAATTACCATTGTTGCCCATAAATCCAGCCAAACTCATCACCACTTTCTCACGAATTGGGTCGATTGGAGGATTGGTAACCTGCGCAAATAACTGTTTAAAATAGGAAGATAAATGTTGAGGTTGTTTAGACAAAATTGCCAATGGCGTATCTGTACCCATCGAGCCAATTGCCTCTTTACCCTCAATTGCCATCGGTTTTAACAACAAGTCGATGTCTTCGCGGCTGTAACCGAAAACTTGTTGGTATTTAAAAATAGAATCCTCGGCCAAATTGGTAAACATTACCCTTGGCTCTGGTAATTCTTCTAGTTTAATCTGATATTGGTTAATCCAATCGGCATAAGGGCGGCGACTGCAAACTTGTTGCTTGATTTCCTCATCAGAGATGATTCTGCCTTGTTGCATATCAACAACGAACATTTTGCCTGGCGTTAAACGACCTTTTTCGATTACTGTACTTTGATCGATAGCTAAAGCACCAGATTCAGATGCCATAATTACACGGTCATCGCTGGTTAGCGCATAACGAGAAGGACGTAGACCATTACGATCTAAAGTTGCACCAATTAATCTGCCATCTGTAAAAGCAATTGCAGCCGGTCCATCCCAGGGCTCCATTAACGAAGCATGAAATTCATAGAACGCCTTTTTAATTGGGTCCATATCTTCGTTGCCATCCCAAGCTTCAGGAATCAACATCATCAAAACGTGTGGCAATGAACGGCCAGCATGTAATAACAATTCAACTACGTTATCTAAACAACCCGAATCTGATTGCGTCTCATCAATTACTGGAAGAATCATATTCAATTCTTCTGGTGTAAAATATGGAGATGCAAAAGATTTCACGCTAGACCTGAACCAGTTTAAATTTCCTTGCAAGGTGTTGATCTCGCCATTGTGGGCGATATACCTAAAAGGTTGCGCTAATCGCCAAGATGGAAAAGTATTAGTAGCAAAACGTGAGTGTACCAAACCGAAGGCCGAAACCATACGTTTATCGCTCAGTTCTGTAAAATAGGTTCTAACTTGTAGGGAAGTTAATTGACCTTTATATATTATGGTACGAGAAGAAAAAGAAACGATGTAAAAATCATCTTTACTTCCTTCAACCGTATTGTATATTGTTTTGGTTAGATAGGTTTTTAGAACGAATAGTTTGCGCTCAAAATCTGCACCTTCAGCAATATGATATGGTCTGGCAACAAATACCTGCTCAATCTCTGGTTCAACAGAAAGTGCCATGTTACCAATATCTGTGGTATCAATCTGTACTTTTCTGAAACCTAAAACTTCTAGTCCTAGTTTTTCTGCAGTGCGATAAATAATCTCACGGCACTCTTCTCTAGCACGAATTTCTTTAGGTAAAAAAAGTTGGCCAACGCCATAATCACCGTAGGCAGGTAAGCTGAAGCCTGTTCTTAAACATTCATCAAATAAAAATTCATGTGGAACTTGAATCATAATCCCTGCTCCATCGCCTGTGTTTGGTTCTGCACCACATGCACCACGGTGATCTAGGTTTTCTAGAATCGTGATCGCATCTGAAATAATTTGGTGCGATTTTCGGCCTTTAACGTGTGCTACGAAACCGATACCGCAGGCATCGTGCTCAAAGCTTTTTCGGTATAAGCCTTGTTGTTCATTCAAGTCTTGCATTCTTTGGTCTTAGTTAGTGTATAGGAAACACTAAGATAGCTAAAATACTTGTTACATTTCAGTATTGATAAAATTTTTATGAAATATTAATGCTATAGATAATAAATACGAATTAAATTACGAATTTGACAAATGACATCGATAACAATTGCCATATTGATAATACAGCAAAATACTATTCTTGCATAAGAACTTAGAATTGAAGGCCAAAAATGGGTGCTTTAGTTAACTAATAATGCATTATTCATCCTATCCCTCGTTGTCCTCAGCGATAGAAAAGCAATTGAAGTGTCGGCAAATCCATACATCTAATGATAGAAAATCGCTAAGTATAATTTTATTAGCTGATTCTTTAAGATTGCTTCATGCCTCGCAATGACAATTTTTTTATTTCTTCCATTTAACTAATAAGCTATGAAGGTTTACCTATTGCCACAACCCAATAGCTTTGTTATATAAATCTTTTTGAAATGGAAAACCCAAAGTGAGGCACGAACCGAGGATTTGTAATGAAAAGAAGGACTAAATATACCGAAAAGCACTGACATCGTTTTTCAAAATCATTTTCAATTATTTTTTAAGACAATAAAACAATCGATCAATAGCACAATGTAATTATAACAAACTATCAATCAATACGATACATTTAATCTTAAAAAATCGCACATTTCTTTTTGTAAAACGCTTCCTTTTTCTACCTTTGTGCCGGGCAAGTCTTTTACGATCAGCTCCCTTTGAACTCCCCCAGGGCGGGAACGAAGCAAGGGTAGAAGGTTGTAGCGGTGCGATAAAAGTTGCTTGCCCATTTTTTCTTTTCCCACCCCCTAACCCCCTGAAGGGGGCATTAAATTCTTCAGGGTATAAATTGACCGATTTTAACTCAGAATTAAATATTATGAAATTTTTTATTGATACAGCAAATCTTGATAACATTAAAGAAGCGCAAGATTTAGGCATTTTAGATGGTGTAACTACTAATCCTAGCTTAATGGCTAAGGAAGGTATTACTGGTGATGCAAACGTAATTGCACATTACAAAGCAATTTGTGATATTGTTGATGACAACGTAAGTGCTGAGGTAATTGCTACAGACTATGAAGGTATCATTAAAGAAGGTGAAGCTTTAGCAGCTTTAAACCCGAAAATTGTAGTGAAAGTACCGATGATTAAAGATGGTGTTAAGGCCATTAAATATTTCACTAACAAAGGAATTAAAACTAATTGTACTTTAATTTTCTCTGCCGGACAAGCATTATTGGCAGCTAAAGCTGGTGCAACTTATGTTTCTCCATTTTTAGGTCGTTTAGATGATATTTCTACAGATGGTTTAACTTTAATTGAAGACATCCGTTTAATTTTTGATAACTACGGTTACCCTACCCAAATTTTAGCAGCATCAATTCGTGGCCCATTACATATTGTGGCTTGTGCTAAATTAGGTGCTGATGTAATTACTGCTCCTTTAGCTGCAATTACTGCCTTGTTAAAACACCCGTTAACTGACAGCGGTTTAGCTACATTTTTAGCTGATCATGCTAAAGCAAGCGGTAAATAAGCCTTTTGCATTAATACAAATATATAGTAAGAAGCCCCGAAAAATATTTCGGGGCTTTTTTTATCCTTAAAGCTACGTCATATCGAACGTAGCGAAGCGAGGAGATATCTCTTAGTTCAACTCATCGTATTTAAAGGAGCTTGAGCTCAAGAAAATAAAAGATTTAGCTTCGCTGTGAACTTCGTGGTTCTCAATCGCGAAAAGCTCATTTCGAAATAAAGAAATTTTTTAGCTACCAAATAACACAGCCCTCACCTTATCATAATCAATCTGTTCATCAGGTTCTATTAAAATCCCCTTCACTCCGGCTCCGTTTGCAGCTTCCACATCACGTGGTTTATCGCCAATCATTACAGATAAAACCGGATCGATATCATATTTAGCAATGGCATCTAATAACATTCCAGAACCAGGTTTACGGCATAAACACGGATCGTTAACCGTTGGATGGTGCGGACAATGATAGGCATCCTTAAATTCTACACCATGTTTTTTATAAGCATCAAATAAAATCTGGTGCATTTCTGCCAATCCATCTTCTGTATATCTATTTAAAGCAATTCCTCCCTGATTGGTAATTACAATTAGTAAATAACCTTCCTCATAAAATTTCTTTAAAGGCGGAATTTGATATTCCAATACCTCAAAATCTTCTTTTCTGCAGATGTAATCGTTTATTTCGTGATTTAATACACCGTCTCTATCTAAAAAAATTGCTTTTTGCTTCATGAGGTAAAGATTATAAAAATTATCGTCATATCGAACGAGCTTAGCGAGGAGATCTCTTTATTGAATTATATTTTATAAAAAAGATTTAGCTTCGCTGAGCACTTCGTGGTTCTCAATCGCAAAAATCTCATTTCGAAATGACGGATTAATTGAAGAGGACGAATTAGTGAAAATAATTTATCTTTATTCCATAATCCTTTTCAAATGAGCAAAGAAGAATTTAAACCTTTTGTACCTGCAGAAAGTAATGTTGCTGAGTTTACCATCAAATCAATTTTATTGGGTTGTATTGCTGGTGTCATTTTTGGTGCGGCCACTGTTTATTTGGCCTTAAAAGCTGGATTAACAGTCTCAGCATCTATCCCAATTGCAGTCTTGGCAATTACATTGGGCAAGAAATTCTTTAAAACAACCATATTAGAAAACAACATTATCCAAACTACAGGTTCTGCTGGCGAATCTATTGCGGCAGGTGTAGTATTTACCTTACCTGGATTTTTATTCTTAAGTACAGATATTGGTGGTAAAAGTTCTGGAGAAGCTTTTTTTAGTTATATGACTATATTAATCCTCGCTATTTTAGGTGGGATTTTAGGAACGCTAATGATGATTCCTTTGCGTAGGTCGTTAATTGTTAAAGAACACGAAAATTTGCCCTATCCAGAAGGTACTGCATGTGCATCCGTTTTACAGGCAGGAGAAAAAGGTGGTAATTTTGCTCGTACTGCTTTCTGGGGATTAGGTTTTTCTTTGGTATATGCAATGATGCAGAAGGTATTTCATGTGGTTTCAGAAGCACCAACATGGGCCACCAAACAGGCTAACAAATTTTTACCCTCTGCACAAATTAGTGGAGAAATTACGCCTGAATATATGGGTGTTGGTTATATCATCGGTCCGAAAATAGCTGGTGTATTGGTAGCTGGGGGAGTTTTAGCCTGGCTGGCATTAATTCCTTTATTATCAACATTAATAGACCCGATTGTGGCAGCAAAACAATTGGTTAAATTAGGTTTATTAACAGATATTACTAAAGCTGGCGGTGCTGGTAATTGGGATCCGATTACACAAACTTTTGCAGATTATCCAAGAGCAATCTACCAAGCGTTTGTAAAACAAATTGGTGCTGGTGCAGTTGCAGCTGGCGGTTTTATTACCTTATTAAAAACTATACCAACCATCATTTCATCTTTTAAAGAAAGTGTAGCTGCTATTAAGGAAGGCAAAGCTGGTGGGGCAGTTAAACGTACTGATAGAGATTTATCTATCAAGTTGGTTGGCATTGGCAGTTTAGTTTTAATTCTATTGATGGCTATTTTGCCTCAAATACCAGGTGATAGTATTTTAAATAAACTATTAATTGGCATTTTAGTAATCATTTTTGGAGCATTTTTCGTAACTGTATCTAGCCGTATAGTAGGTTTAATTGGTTCTAGTAATAATCCCATTTCTGGGATGACAATTGCTACCATAATGGGAACTTGTTTGGTTTTTATTGCTGTGGGTTGGACAGGAAAAATATATGAACCAATGGCTTTGGTAGTTGGCGGTATGATTTGTATTGCAGCAGCTAATGCCGGAGCAACCTCGCAAGATTTAAAAACAGGTTATCTCATTGGAGCAACACCAAAATACCAGCAAATTGCCTTATTTATTGGTGCCATTGTATCTTCTATCGTAATTGGCTTAACTGTTAGGATTTTAGATACGCCAACTGCCGAGATGGTAAAACAAGGTATCCATCACGCTATTGGCACAGAAACCTATGCTGCTCCGCAAGCTACGCTGATGGCAACATTAATTAAAGGCATGTTATCTTTTAATTTAGATTGGCAATATGTTTTGGTGGGTGTTTTTATAGCTATTACTATCGAATTGTGTGGTATAAATGCACTTTCTTTTGCTGTTGGTGCTTATTTACCACTATCTACCACCCTACCAATTTTTGCTGGTGGCGCCATTAAAGGTTTAGTAAACTGGAGAGAGAAACAAAAAGTTAAATCTGCCGAAGAAGAAGAAATAGCGCCAGGAAATTTATTCGCAACCGGACTAGTAGCTGGCGGTGCTATTGCAGGAGTTATTGTAGCTATTTTAATGGTTATTCCGGCAGTGAGGGATAATTTAAGCCAAGTAAATATTGAGCCTATTTTTACCACGTGGTTTGGCGAAGATGGTTACCAGATATTAGGAGTTTTATTTTTCTTATTTATGGGTTTTGTGCTGTATAATATTGGAATTAAAAAACAGGATAAGATATAATACTTCTTGTCATTCCGAGCTTGCGAGGAATCTTTAAAGTAATTTAAATTAGAGATTCTTCGCTTTGCTCTGAATGACAAAATTTCTAAATTACTTTAATTCAAAACTCCCAACCAACTTGGCTTCTGCTGATGAGGGACCAATCATTAATTGGACTTTACCTGAAATAGCAGCTAGCTCATCAATTTTAGCATCGTAATGTTGAATGTCCGTAGCTTTTAATGAAAATGAAATATTTTGCTGCTCACCTTTTTTTAAGTAGATTCTTTTAAATCCTTTAAGTTCTTTTAAAGGCATGCCTGTACCTGAATGTTTGATGTAAAGCTGAACTACTTCATCTCCATTATAATTACCTGTATTTTTAACTGTTAAGTTTATTTTTAAAGGTGCTTTTTTAGTCAATTGTGTAGCAGATAATTTTAGATTAGAATAGGCAAATGAGGTGTAACTTAAACCAAAGCCAAAAGGATAAAGCACAGGTTTTGTAACATATCGATAGGTTTTGCCTGCCATACTATAATCATCAAAAGCAGGAATATCTGTAATAGACGTATAAAATGTAACTGGTAGTCTGCCTGCAGGATTATAGGCACCAGTTAATACATCTGCTAATGCCGAACCACCCTTCTCGCCACCATACCAAGTTTCTATAATGGCATCTAGGTTTTCTTGTTCCCAATTTATAGCTAATGCGCTACCATTCAATAAAACTAAAATAATCGGTTTACCCAGTTTTTTTAATTCTTTTAATAATTTGGTTTGTACTTCGGGTAAATTCAAATCAGTTTTATCTCCACCTAAAAACCCTGGCACTTTAACTTTCAAATCCTCCCCTTCTAGTCTTGGTGATATTCCACCAACAAAAATAATTACCTCAGCTTTCTCTGCGATTGCCAATGCCTCATCAAATTCTTTTTGAGGATTATAATTAGGAGTATCAATCACATTACAGCCTTTTGCATACATTACATTTGTAGTTGCAAAAGCTTTCTGGATACCTTCTAAAGGTGTTACAATATGTTTCGGTTCTCCATTGTAATTACCTAATAAGATCTCTGCATCATTAGCATTTGGACCAATAACAGCTAGGTTTTTGATGGTTTTGCTTAATGGTAAAATGTGGTTTGTATTTTTAAGCAATACAATTGATTCCCTTGCCATTTGCAGCGCCTGCTGTTGATGTGCTTCATTATTTACCACACTATAAGGAATATTTGCATAGGGATTTTCATTATCAGGATCAAACACACCCAATTTAAATTTTGCCCTAAGTAAACGTGCAACTGCGGTATCTAATTCACTTTCTTTTAACAAACCTTGTTTAATGGCAGGAACAACTGCATTGGCATAACCATAACACTGATTATCTGCACCTGCTTTAATGGCTTGCGCAACTGCTTCAATACTGTCTTTTGCTGTTTTATGGAACATGTAAAAATCATATACTGCACCGCAATCTGTTGCTACAAACCCTTTAAAGCCCCATTTTTTACGTAAAATATCATTTAATAAAAAGGCATCGCTACAACATGGTTTACCATATAAACGATTGTAGGCACACATAAATGAATATACATTACCTTCTTGTGTAAGCATCTTAAAAGCTGGCAGATAGGTTTCCCAAAGGTCTTTTCTAGTTGGTTTAGCATCAAACACATGGCGGTCTGGTTCTGGCCCACTGTGCACTGCAAAATGCTTCGCAGTTGTAATGGTTTTAAAATATCTGGAATCATCGCCCTGCATACTTTTCACAAATGCGACACCCAATTTACCAGTTAAATAAGGATCTTCGCCAAAAGTTTCATGACCTCTGCCCCAACGCGGATCTCTAAATATATTAACGTTGGGCGAATAAAAAGTTAATCCAGTATATTCTTTTCTGTTTCCTTCTCTTATAAATTGATGGTGTTTGGCTCTAGCTTCGTCGCTAACCATTGTACCCATAGTAAATATACTTTCGGTATTAAAAGTTGCGGCTAAGCCAATGGGTTGTGGAAAAGAAGTAGCTAGTCCTGCCCTTGCTACTCCATGCAAAGCCTCATTCCACCAATCGTAAGCAGGAATTCTTAAACGCTCTATTGCTGGTGTACGGTTATCCATTTGTAAGGCCTTTTCTTCTAAAGTCATCCGCTTTAGCAAATCCTGTACCCGAGTTTCTAATGGAAGTTTTGCATTAAAATAAGGTTCATTTTGAGCAATAGCATTTAATGATAAAAAGATACTTAACAAAAGCAGAATTTTACATCGCATAGGTTTATGATTTTGTATAGGCTTTAGCAAGCTGTTTACTACTTCCTAAATGGTCAATACCTAGTTCAATTACATCTCCTGGTTTAATAAACCAAGGTTCGGGTTTTTGCCCCAACCCAACGCCTGCAGGTGTACCAGTGCTAATTACATCGCCAGGCAGTAAGGTCATAAATTCGCTAATGTACGAAACGATATATGGTACATTAAAAATAAGATTAGCAGTATTTCCGTCTTGAACTACCTGTCCGTTTACAGAGAGCCAAAGCCTTAATTGGTGCACGTCTTTTATTTCATCTTTTGTTGCCATAAATGGTCCTAAAGGGGCAAAAGTATCACAACCCTTACCTTTTGTCCATTGGCCATTTCGTTCCAATTGAAATGCTCTTTCGCTATAATCATTACTTAAACAATAGCCAGCAATATAATCGTATGCCTCATGTTCAGCAACATAGGATGCTTTTTTACCAATTACAATAGCTAACTCTACTTCCCAATCGGTTTTTTTGCTACCTTTTGGCAGGATAAGATCATCATTAGGACCAACTATAGCAGTTGTAGATTTAAAGAACAAAATAGGTTCTGTTGGAATTGGTGTATTGGTTTCTTTAGCGTGATCTGAATAGTTTAAGCCCACGCATACTAATTTAGAAGGCCTAGCAAATGGTGCACCTAAACGAATAGTATTGTCTATTTTTTTTAGATCTGAATTTAGTAGGTATTGCTGCAGCCTTTCAATCCCATCATGCTCAAAAAATGCTTCGTTATAATCATTTACAAAATCTGATACATCGAAGTATTCATTATTAATCATTACACCGGGTTTTTCTAGGCCTACTTCACCGAATCGGATTAATTTCATAGCTGTTAAATTTTAGAGGGACTGCATATAATTAAAGCAATTTTACAATTTTTATTCCCAAAAACACTTTAAACCCCCTCTAAAATGTTGCTTTTATAAATAGCGTATAATAGCTAATTACAGATTTAACATTAAATTCATAATTAATTCCCTTATGAATCAGCAAAGTACAGGATTATGAAAAAAAAATGTTGCTTTGCTTGTATTAGAAACCTATATTTGCATCACTTTAAAGGAAACGGTTAAACTAAAACTTTAAATTGATTCCGTAGCTCAGCTGGTAGAGCATTACACTTTTAATGTAGTGGTCCTGGGTTCGAATCCCAGCGGGATCACAGAAGTTCTAAAACCTTTCAGAAATGAAAGGTTTTTTTGGTTAATAGCCTTCCCGATGGGGTTCGAACAGAAGCGCTGGCCTGGGTTCGATTTGCAAAAGGCTCAGGGTTGAGTGCGGGACTTGTGGGGCTGGGCAAATCCCAGCGGGATCACACCAAAGACTATCAAAATGTATAAAACCCTGCAATCGCATCGATGAGCAGGGTTTCTGCTTTTAGGATATGAAAGAAAAATGTCTGCCGGAGAAATTCATCGCTAAACCATCCGATGTCCAGAACTTTATAGACAAAATTGAGAGGCATTTTAGTTGATATTAAACGCATACCTCTGGAAGGCCGCTTCGACATCCACTGTAAGTATTGTAATAGTTCTACTAACCTAACGATAAACCTTAAATGTGCTCATTTCGGGCTTGCTTTATGCCAATTCGAAGATTTTTCGAAACCTGTGGCATGCCCACACCTAATATTACAGCTGCTTGGGCAAGGGTAAACCCACGATGCATCACCAGTGAAAATGCTGTCTCGGATGTCCCGTCAAGTTGATCAGTGGGTGTCGCAGTAACCTCACCATAGCCGATTGAAAGGTTCCTTGCCACCTGCATTATCCAGGTGAAGAAACTCAGGTTGCCAGAAAACCTCCCAATATCATTTTGAATTTTAGAAAATGTACTTTCCAATAAGTCGGCAGATTGAATTGGGCAAGAACGCATCCTTGTGATCATTCCATAAATAGGAGATCCATAGTACTTTCTCAATAGCTTTCTCCCCCGAGGATCCCCTACAACAAGGTATTGGATCGTTTGCGCCTCTTCACTGGCCTTGATTAAATATATCATAATTCATTGATAATCAATAATTATTACTAACAATACAACATAAGGGCACCGTGATTGTTTCCATTAAAGGTTATTACTTTCAAAAGTCATTACAGTGGATCACGTTCTATTCTATGCCAAGATAACCGGATGACAAAAAATGCGATGTTCGGACAAGGCAGGAATTGATAATAATAGGATGCTAAAGTTGACCAGAAATCATGACTCGATCCAAAGCAGCAGGCAATGAATTAAATCCCCTAAAACAAACAAAATCATAAAGTATTGGTTTAGCACTATCCCAAGTAGATGACATGATATGGCTAAAGTGATATTTATTCTTGAAGACAACGACGACCTGAGGGAGCTTTACAATCTTATCCTGAAACAGGAGGATTATAAAATTAAAACCTTTGCCACAGTCGCTGAATTCAAGGAGCATTTTTCACAAATACCAGACCTTTACCTAGTTGATGTAATGGGCAAGCTTCAATTCGCTGATGAGAAACTCGACGCCTCTAACGAGAACTTACAGTCCTTTAACGAAGAGCTGATCTCTGCAAATGAAGAAATGCAGAGTACCAACGCAGAGCTCCACACCATAAATACAGATTACCAGCTTAAGAACAAAGAACTGCTTGAAATCAATGATGATCTGAACAACTATTTCAGGAGCAACATCAATGGGCTGTTGTTCATCGACAATGAACTGAGGCCGATGAAATTTTCGCCGGGCACTGTTAAGCAGATCAACCTGCTCGAAACAGATATTGGCAGACCACTACCCCATATTTCTACCATTATTAAATTTGAAACAATTATCGAGGATATCAAAATAGTACTGGATAAAGGAAGTGTGATCACTAAAGAGATCGAAACCAACAACGGTAAATGATACCAGATCATGACAATGCCATATGTACAGCAATCAGATCAGAAGAGTACTGGTGCGATCGTCACATTCAATGACATAACAGAATTGAAAAAAATCCAGCAGGAGCTCAATATCAGTAATAAGATGCTTGGGATAGCTATTGATTAATGTTTGCCTCTACAGCATCTGTTACCAAGGCTGACCGTTAAGGCGGACAGGTAATCAATAACTTTTTGAGCAATGCAATCAAGTATTCCGCTAAAGGGGAAGATATTGAGGTATCTTGCATACAATTAAAGGAACCAAGCCCATTTCCGGTTTTGGCCTTGGCCTTTATCTTTCTGCTGAAATCATTCAGCGGCATGACGGAAAGGTTTGGGTGGAAAGTAAGACAGGAAATGGTTCAACATTTTACTTTAGCCTGCCTCTTTTTAATTAATTGCGCAACTACATAAATAATTTGTTTTATTTCAGAAAAATTTGACTAAACCTAATTTTCTAAATTGAAATACTTGAAAAGCTCCTTTGTAATCAACTTTACGTTAACTGCAAGTTGTTCATAGCTACAGTAGATCAAAATCATTTGGTAAGGTATTCCGTCTTCCCATTTTAAAAGGTCCATAGTAATTATAGATCCTTCAGAGATCTCGCTCGTACCCTCCAGCAATGAAAATAAGTTGGCCGCAAAGGCTCCATCAAATCCAATGGGAAAACATCCGTATTCCGTTATTTCTTTAAATGTCTTCATTTTTAATGAAATCTCGTATCTGGTTTCCATGGCGAAATAAAAGAGCCGCCCGTGGGCAGCTCTATCAAATAGGTAAATAACAATGAACTATTTAATCTCGATCTGACGGGCAACCATTTTCGCCTCTTCACGTTTAGGGATATTGATGCAAAGCACACCGTCCTGATATTTAGCCTCTATCTGATCAGCATTTGCGCTGTCCGGCAAAGTAAACGACCTCACAAAAGAACTATAGCTATACTCTCTTTTCGCATAGGTCCGATCCTGTGCATCATCTTGGTTAAGTTGCGCTACCGATATAGATAGGACATCTCCTTCAAGCTTCAATTTAAAATCTTCCTTTTTTAGGCCAGGAGCGGCCAATTCTACATGATAATGATCTGTCGATTCACTGATGTTCGTGGCAGGCACGCGTGTCACCATCCTGTCCGAGAAGAACGTGTCGTTGAAGATTGAGTCAAACACAGTGTTCAAATTTGGAACAGCGCCATTCTTTTTGTTGTTTTCAGAATTAAATTTAACCAGTGTCATAGATTTTCCTCCTTAATTTGATTTAATGATTAAAACTAAATAATTAATTAAACTTGAACTTTGTTCGCCGTAAATCTTACAACTGCTATGCCAGCACCAGATTTTCATTTAACAGGTGAAAATTTTTCAGTAAAAATGAAAAAATTGCAGTGGCAAATGTCAAAAATTCAGTCGGATCCACCATTGAAGTGTATTTGTACTAACTGATTATACATCATAAGAAGTCACAATTATACCTGGTTCTTAAGAAATACCATGAACGTTGAACCTTTGCCGAGCTCGCTTTCCACCTCGATTTTTCCTCCTGCCAAAGTCACGATTTCTTTTACCAGATATAGGCCGATACCTGTGCCCTCTTTGTCTTTGGAGAGGCGTTCGTATTTGGCAAAGATATTATCTAAATCATCTACTGCAATGCCCCGGCCATTATCCTTAACCGAAATAATGGTAAAGTCATCCTCTTTGGAAACATTAATATGTACTGTTGGAAGTTTTTCTGGAATACGGTATTTGATGGCATTGCTCACCAGGTTATAGATTACGCTCCGAAGCTTTCTTCGCACAAAGAAAATCTCACTTTGGCAGATCTGTTCAGCCAGTGTCAGACGTACATCCTTCAGGATATGTCCAAAGTCGAGCAGTTCTTCTACTGCCTTGTACCGATGCTCAGACTGCCTTGATTCTGTAAGGTCATGGATGATATCCTTCATCTTGAGCAGGCTGTTTTCAACTTTTCCCAACAGCATCGGAAATTTTTCCATCCCCTTCTCAGGTATCTTCCTGAGCATCTCGATGGTTAGTCCCAAGCTCGTCAATGGGGTTTTGATGTCATGCGAAATCGTGTCCAACAAAATTTCGTGTTCTACCAAGAGTTTTTCCTGTTCCTTCAGATCGCCGATCCGCATGGTGATCTCCACAAAAGTAATGATCACCCCATCTGTCTTCTTGGCCTTGGCGATAATATAGGGAAGGATGTTCATCTGGAACCATCGCAGATCAGTGGTCTGTACCTCTTTTTCCAGCAAAATACCAGAATCTATAACCTGCTGGATGTTCTCGACGATACTGGGGAAGCGGATGTTATCCTTGATATCGCTAATCGACCTTCCAACATCATCAAGCTTCAGGCTGAACTGTTTCATTGCCGGGGGCGTGAATTTTTGACCAGGAAAATCAGTAGCCATCAGATGGGTTAAATAACAATAATTGCATCAAGTGCTTCTTTGCCATGAAACATGCTTTAGAGCAGGAGAATAGCAAGTATAACGGCACACGGTTGTTTACCAGGTTCAAAGCGGCATTGCATTACGGTATTTCCCAACAAATACACAACCACATCAGTTGGGAATAACCTTCTAAAAGGGCGAGGTAAATCAACGGAGTTATTTTCTATTTCAGAATTTAATTGGTAACTAAGTGCAGTAAATGATGGGTCAAATGATGTTCGTCCTGTGTAAAAATTTAACTATAGAAAACTTTTGTATGCTGCTTTTCGTTGCTACCATAAACGACTACGTTATGAAAACATCACACTTTCTACTTTCCTTTTGCTTTTTAATATCGCTCCAAACGGCCCTTGCCCAAGACCCGTCAACTTACACTTTCAAAAAGCCATCGGCCAATGGTACCGGTAAGGTTTACATGGGCAGGGAGATTGCACGGGTAATGAGTTTTGAGGGCGTTGAATGGCTGGAACGCAACAGCCGCACACAAGAAGAAAATACTACCCTGGCCCTAGCTTCCCTACCCCTGAAAAGTAACAGTATAGTAGCCGATATTGGAGCCGGGTCTGGATTTTACACGTTCCGGGTTGCCCAGCGGATACCAAAGGGCAAAGTCTACGCCGTGGAGATCCAGGGTGACGCCATTGCCTACCTGAAGAAAAAGGCAACTGACGATCGCCTTGCCAACGTGGAGGTAATCAAGGGCACCGAAAAAGCGCCCAATCTGCCAGACAGCTCCATCGATCTGGCATTCATGGTAGATGTTTACCATGAACTACAGCACCCTTATGCATATCTGGCGGCACTAAGAAGGGCACTTAAACCCAATGGCCAGCTGCTCCTGCTAGAGTACAAGGAAGAAGACCCCTCGGTAGCCATCAAGCCTGAACACAAGATGAGCGTTAGGCAGGCAAAGAAAGAACTCGCCGCAAATGGCTTTAAGCTGGTCAAAAACGGCACATTTTTACCGTGGCAACATTTTCTGCTTTTTAAGAAGACAGACAATTAAATGTCCTGTCTTTAACTTGAGTACCTTATTTGCCTGCCAACACCATGGCTTTGATCCATTTGTTGTTGCTTTTTTCTTCTTCTTTTTTCAGCCTCTCCTACCCTTCAACTCTAGCTATTTCTGACACTACACAGGATTCAGTAATAATTAAGTCCCTTAAGTATTCGTACTCCTATTTGAATACGAATAAATAATCAAATACTGTCTAAAAGAAAAGCCATACCTATGAAAAGGGTAGTTTGCGGTCAGAACGTTGATGTTGTTGCCATTCAGCTGCATCGCCAAAAGACGAAGGTGTTGAAGCTTTAAAACTAAGAATACTGTTTTTCCATAAAGCGGCTCGAACCAAAAAATCATTATCCTTAGGTCTAAAAAGGCATTTTTGAAATATAGCTACTTTTTGACATCAATAAATCGAACCACTTTTTATCGGATAAAAAACAATAGATCTCCTCGCTACGCTGCGTTCGAAATGACGAAAATAGGTAAAAACAAAAAAAGCAGCCCTTTTCAGAACTGCTTTCAAAACGCTAAACGCTGAAAAATGAACGATTATACATTGCCGCGGGATCACAAGACAATCCAATAATGCAATTCCATAAAAGAAATTGTTTGATTTGATAAGTAAACAAAAACCTAGCACACAAAACGCTCAGTTCTTTAGTCTTTGTTCTTTAGTGCCTCCTTAATCGCTCTTCGCTCCTTCTAGAACCCTCTTTCTAGCGTTCCTGTAGGGAAAAATGCCTTAAAATCGGGCTTTACACTATTGAGAGAGCGGTTTTATAGCGCTTTTCCCCTAGCAGAGCCCTACTTGTCCCCTCCTTGAGCCCTAGCAGAGCCCTAGTTGTTATAGCGAATACCTTACCTAGAGGTAGCGAAGTCCTCACCATAAAACTAGCATCAAAGCGGCATCGTGTCGTCTTGATTAAGGCGAGCATTCGGTTTCGAAAAGGAATGCTGGTGCAGTCTTGACTTGTTCGTCTAGGCATCGGGAGCTAGTCGTGAATTTCACGAACGTTTCCCGAAGGCCTCCCGAACACTTCCCGAACACTTCTCGAACACTTCCCCAACACTTCCCGAACACTTCTCGAAGTGTCCTATACTGGAATAAGTTTACAATTAGAAAGTGTTTTACTGGTTGTTGTTTACAATTAATTTTGTTTTACTGGGTGTTGTTTACAATGTTACTTTTTCTTGCTGATATATGTCTACTTAAACAACAACGAAGCGAAATTTTGTAGGTTCCTTCGCCAAGTTAGCCACTCGTGTGCTGTTTTTGGCGATTCGTAGTATACATGTTTAACACCCTGTTTATGCAACATCGCCCTAAAGGCACCCACCGATTCTGGGAAAGGTGCCGGCTCCTTGGTACCTAATCCAAACCACAATAGTTTCATCTTCTTATTGATTATTGCACCATCTTTAAACTTTCCGTCCAAGAATATGTTCGGGTCTATCGCATCTGCTTTAGGGTAGTTGGATGTACCGCTAAAGCCACCATAATAAGAAAACTTGTCCATGTTGTTCATCAATATGCGCATGGTTTGGTTGGCTCCCATAGAAAGGCCAGCGATAGCCCTGTTTTCGCGATTAGAGAGGGTACGAAAACGTTGATCAATCATTGGAATAACTTCATTGATGAGTACTTCCTCAAATATGGAAACGCCTTGTGCCACACTCCCCGACTGCAAATTTTCCACAGGTTTAAAGGCATAACCGTTATCCATTACAATGATCATGGCTTTGGCCTGATTTTGAGCAATCAGGTTATCAAGAATTAAGTTGGCCTTACCCTGAGTTGCCCATCCTGTTTCGTCTTCAAAACTTCCATGTTGAAGGTACAACACCGGAAAGCGAGCAGTATGATCAGCATCATAAACAGCTGGTGTATAAATAAAACATCTTCTCCATGCCTTTGTTAATTGCGAATAATAAATATTTTCGCTAACCAAACCATGAGGAACGTCTCTTAAGGCGTAAAACTCCTGATCTGAAGCTGGCACTTCTATCCCACTGCCCAACCTACCCGCTCCATAAAAATACCGACTATTTGGATCTGGTATGGAAGCACCATCTATAGTCAGTTGGTAATAGTGGAAACCCTCGTCCTGAGGCAGAGACTCGCCCATCCAAACTCCCTTGTCATCTTTCACCATGTCGTATTTCTTACCTCCAAGATCCAATTGAACCCTATTGGCCAGTGGCGCCAGTAGGCTTACCCTTACCTTTCCCTCTTGATTTACTTGCGGAAAAAGCTTACCAGGTTGATTACTTTCAGCAGGCTTAAAGTCTTTGGATGCGTTAAGCGCTTCGGTTTGTGCAAAACATAGTTGACTGAACAACAAGCTGGTTAAACCAAGCATTACCTGTCTATAATTCATTTCTTGTTAAACTTATTTAAATAAAAGCGGTGCCAATTCGCGAAGGCTTCTTCTCCAGGTCTGGAATTCATGCCCAGTATCTTCTGAAACATAAGAAACGGCATTATATCCCGCTTCCCTTAATGCCATAACCGCACTTTTAACACCTTCCGGACGTTCTCTGCCTCCGCAACTAATGAAGATCAATTTTGGGCTCGGTTTGTCCTTTAGCTCTGTTGCATTAAAAGTTCCTCCGCTCAGTAATGCATAGTAGCCAAAAAGCTCAGGTTTATTGAGTGTGATGGCATGTGTTTCCATGCCACCCATTGAAAGTCCGGCCATAGCACGGTTATTCCTATTGGCAAGCGTTAAAAAATTGGCATCTACATAAGGAATTAGTTCTGCTGTAAGTACAGTCTGAAAGCCGTCTATTTTAAAATCTCTCATCTTGCCCCATTTGGTTTCATTGGTCATGCCATACGTCATCACAATGATAAACGCCTTTGTCTTTCCTTCGGCAATTAGATTATCCATGATGAGGTTGGCACGGCCCTGATTGCTCCAAGCAGTCTCGTCTTCTCCCCAGCCATGTTGCAGATATAATACAGGATAGCGCTTATTGTCTTTTCCATAACCTGGAGGTGTATAAACATAGGCCCTACGTGAGGTGTTTGTACTTGTAGATGGAAAGAGAATTTGCTGTACATTACCATGTGGCACATTTTTAAGCGCGTAAAAATCCTGGTCTTTTGCAGGGATTTCTATGCCACTTTCCCAGCGAGTTGAGCCAAAATAGTTTAACGCACCAGGATCATTGTACAGACCTCCATCAATGGTGAGGTGATAATAATGGAAACCTTCATCCATAGGGCCTGATGTTGTTCCGGTAAAGAATCCATCAGCGCCTTTGGCCAGCAAGGTACCACCTTGGCCACCAAGACCAAGACTTACCCTA
>Ga0247816_10000428_pt1 | contig 23774 bp, 18 predicted proteins | sample UWRJL209509C1_FD_179930 | JGI IMG/M metagenome (GOLD analysis project Ga0247816, IMG submission 179930) | Plant litter microbial communities from Arlington Agricultural Research Station in Wisconsin, United States - UWRJ-L209-509C-1 | ecosystem: Environmental > Terrestrial > Plant litter >...
GCAATTTCAAAATGATAGTTTGCAGACTGCCTTTTAACATACCGTTCGTTGTACCCATGCTACAAATATATAATATTCCTACATACATAGAAAAATTATGTATACTGATTTTTAGATTGTTGATAGATTTTAAAAAACCAGGGCAGATCTTTTGGAGATTTGCCCTGGTTCTAATGGAGGCCATTCTTTTTGGCCAAATTTATTTTATAGCGCTAGCTAGCTATTTGCTATAAATAGGAAGTTGTATATAGATTTACATATTTGATCTTAGTGAAGAAACCCGCACTGCCACTACCGCCAGTCAGCGTAGCTGCAAAACCAATTGATACCTTTGTGGTTTCTGTTAATGTAAAAGCTAGTTTTGTAGCGGATGAAAGCGATACATAAGCAATGGATTTAGAAGGTACATCCGTCGTATTAGGCAAAGTTGTGCCATTTGCAACAACAATATATTTAGTACCTCTTGTATCCTGATCTACACCACCCAGCTCAAACGAATAATCACCGGCAGGTAAAGTCGCAGTTTGATATATCATTCCATTGGTCACATCAGGTAGTCCCCATCCAGCTTCCAGAGAGATAAAACCAACACCGCTTCGAATTTCAAATCCGCCAGAACCACTTGCATTTTTTACGGATGCGCTAGTTGTCCAATCGGCTAATATGCCCCAACGGCTGCCAGCACTGCTTGATTTTAATGGTGTTCCAGTGTTTTTTAGATACAGACTAGTTACATCAACTTTTGTGAATTTAGGAATAACTCTTGCTGTATACTCGGTCTTGAAAGTATCAATGCTCACTGTGTCTGGCATGAAAAGCGTGCGGTACCTAATAGACGAGCTCGTTTTAAAATCAGTAATGATCGTGGTATCTGCATCAATGGGAACAGTAATGGTTTTAGCCACATTACTACTATTTATATAAGCTACCTCAGTAGCAAATACGCCAGTCAGCCGGTCCATATTTTGCCATATAATAGCTGTTGAACCTTTTTCGTCTGTTTGTGCAACAGAAATAGGCCTGTTAGTTAGTGAAGCCTGGTACCTGTCGCCGTACGCTCTTCCTGTTCTATAAACCGGAATTGATTTATTGCCAATATTATCGTAAGTATAAATGATAAAATTCTGAATACCCTCTTTCACATTAGGCACGGAAATGTTAAGTGTATCGACTGTATTTTTTCGTATTACCGGTACAACAATAGAGTCCGCCATATTATTCCAGTAAATCTTACAGATTGAAACCTTGGGATCAGCGAGAAACAAACCTTTAATGATCACCCGGTTGTGACCTGATAGTATTTTAACAGAATCAATTTTTCCTGTATAGGAGATTTCACCACCTTCAGCGAATTTTTTATAATCATCCATTTTTGAACAGGAAACAATGACCAGTGTGACCAAAAAAGGGATAAATAGCCAGGCAAACATTTTGCCTTTTTCTTTTATATAATTAATCATGATATATCGTTTTAAATTTTAAAATTATTATCTCGGATCTCCATAAAGCTGTAACTCACCAATAGACTGATAAGTAGTTCCCTGCCAATTTTTTAAGCTCTTGATACGGATATATCTGAATTTTTTTGCGATAACATCAAACGTATAATTGATACCTGCGTTCGCATAATTATAGTCTTCGCTAGTTTGAACATTGTAACCACTGCCAGATGGTTTTATCGTATCAAATGTTCCCAGTTTAACCCAGTTCGTAAAACTGCCATCGCTCGGAGGACTATCTGATCCCCATACTTCAAACTCTTTCAGGTTGCCACCGAAATAATACATCCGGCCGGCATTTTGGTATTCCGGATATCCCCAGATTACTATTCTACTTAAGAAAGCCGGTTTGCCTAAGTCAAATGTTACCCACTGTGGCGTTAATACCGAAGTCACAGTTATTGAAACCTTTGGCCATGTCATTGAATCACCATCCCACATATTAGCAAGAGTAGTACTACTGTAGGCTTGGCCCACGTCGGTTGGTAAAACAACTGCTCTGTACCCAGACTTAGGTATGGTTGTTTCGTACAAAGGTTTGAGGGTGCTGTATAACGTATCTGTATAATTTAACCAGCGGTCACGAATCGTAATTGCAAATTTCTGAGAAACAGTATCTAAACCCCTTACCGACTGGTTAATTGCGGCCGCCGCAGTATATATGTTTTTAGAAGTTGGCACATATTTACCCTTGGATTCTACCATGATCTCTATAGAAAGATCGGCCTTAGTCGTATTAGCCGCCGTAAATTTAAGTCCCCCGAAATCAGCGATAGCCCTAAGACTTCTGTAAACACCCCAAATAGGGTTTTCTAATGGTTTCACGCTGACCGAAACAGCAGCAGAAGCTACCTCGCTTCGGTTAACCGCATAAACTTTAACTTCATGATTATCAGTGTCTCCAAATCCTTCTAAGGTTAGGCTGTTGCTATAATATGATGATTTGACTTCCATTAAAGTACCATTAGCAAGTGTATAATTTGCCTTTACATATAGCAGATCTTTATCAGTAGGAGAGGTGTAAGTCAATGTTGCGCTGCCAGGGCCGTTCTTTACCATGATATTAGTGACTACACCCGGAGGAGTGGTATTATTTTCCAATGGAACAGACTCATCCTCTTTACACCTTGAAAGGGTTACTGTTGCAATGAACAGTAGCAAAAACATGGATATATTTATCTTTTTCATATTTATATTAAATAATTTGAGTGCATTTATTTACCATCCTGGGTTTTGAACCAGTTTTGGGTTAACGGTTAGATCATAAGTTTTGATCGGCCATAAATAATCTCTTGGTGCAACAAAGTTTTGAGAAAAAATTGTACGTACATGGTAGTATTCCGCTGTACTCGGCTGATAAACGCTCCATCCTGTAATTGGTTGGTTAAGTACTTCTGTCGCTGTTTTCCAGCGGCGTAGATCCCAGTAGCGGCTACCTTCAAAAGCCAATTCTATTCCACGTTCCTGGTGGATGATCTGACGCAAGCCATCTTGTGTAGTGTATTTGTTTGGATTACTAGAATATTTTGTCCAGGACTGCTCCACAGTTTCCAACCCTGCGCGTACCCTGATTTTGTTTAGGTATTCGTAAACTTCAGGAGAAGGACCAGTGCTTTCATTTAAAGCTTCTGCATACATCAAATAAATATCTGCTAAACGGATTTCCGGCCATGGGTACCCTCGGTAACTCGCACCGGTGGTTCCATTTGTCATATTCCAATCCACCACCTTTTTAATAAAATAACCCGTTTCATTGTACCAGCCATAATTCGCAGCACCTGCAAGTTGTGTGGACTTCCCTTCGAGTACAAAAGTATTTTCGTCACTGTTTGAAGGGCTATCATACTTGTACCATATACCACCATCGAAGCATAAATCTGCATAAAAACGAGGTTCACGATCAAAATTTAATCTTGCCGTTTCATAACCTTCCTTCACATAAAACCGCTCATTGTGCACAGCCGTTCTTACACTGTACCTATTGTTGAAATTCAGCGTTTTGTCCTCATTTATCGGAACGCCATTTTTGGAGTAGAACATTTCCGCTATCTTTATTGGTGCGGCCAGCTGCTCCCTTGCATCATTGGTACTTACGGCACTTACCAGTCTTGCCATCGCAGTTTGCTGTAAAAAATTAGTGTAGCTATTTGGATTTGCCCAAACATGTTCAGTATTTACATCAAAACGTTCTGTTAATGCACCTTTGATGGTTAATTGTAATAGAGTAGTATCTGAAAGTTTAAAGTTTGTTCCTGGGAATGTATAAAGTTTAAAACCAGCAGTTTCTGAAGCAACAATCGCTTCTTTTGCCGCATCAGCTGCTTTTTTCCATTTACCAGCGTCGTACGCTATACTAAATAAAGAAACCCCTTCCTGATCCTTAAATCCAGCATAATCTGGGTTTCCATTGAATAAAGGACTTGCCGCTGTTAACCATACTTTAGCTTTAATAGCTAAAGCGATTGGTTTGGTAATACGTCCAAGTTGTGTACTTCTCTCCGTAATTACAGCAGGAAGGTCTGCGGCTGCTTCATCAAGTAGGGTAGAGATGTAATTTATACATTCGTCAAATGGCATTCTTTTGATTCTTACCTGTGATTCTGCCGCACTGATATCAATATTTTTATCCACTATTGGAATAGGACCGTATAAACGAAGCAGGTAGAAGTGGTAATATGCTTTTAAGAATTTAACTTCCGCCACCCAGCGATGTCTTTCGTCAATATTTAAATCCCTTACTTTAGACTCATCCTGAACGTTTTCGAGAAAGATATTGCAAGATCTTATTCCTTTGTATAAGCTGAAAAGTTTATCATTATCATAATTGTTAATCAGACTTCCCGACCAGTAATCCATATAAGGATTGGCCGCATTTTGTCCGCCACGAGCTATTCTAAAGCTATAAGAAATCAACTCTCTTTCGTCATTAGGTACCCACATCTCATCACCCGCCAGGTAACTCACATTTTGCAGTGGACTGCCATTTTTAGGAAGAAAGGAATAACAACTGAACAGGTATTTTTCTGCCTCATTACGAAGACCGAAAGCGTTATCAATTGTAGCAACGTTGTCCGGTACGATATCCAGGTATTTTTTACAAGAGGGTAATATCAAAACAGCAGTGCATATAATGCTTACACACAAACTTGTTTTGATATTATCCTTAATTCTATTTATCAATATAGTTCCTAATTTCATATTATGTTTTTAATTAAATCCAATGATTAAAATGAAGTGCTTACGCCAAAATTATATACACTTTGTATTGGATAGTCCAGACCGCGGCCTCCCATTTCAGGATCCCAAATTTTGAACTTGCTGAAGATGGCAAGGTTGGTGCCATTCACGTAAGCTCTCAGACTCTTTAATCCTAATCTTTTCTGAATACGTGCGCTTAGAGAATAACCTATTTCAACGCTTTTTAATCGAAGGAAGTTGCCATTTCTCATCCACCAGGTAGATGTCTGGTTGTTGTTATCTACAAAATTTGAACTCAAGCGAGGCCAGAATGCGTAACTATCACGGTTAGTTTCCGACCAGTAACTGTCTGCAATTGGCTGTAATAAACCATTTTGTGAACCGCCATTATATACAAACGGAGCGATGTTACGTGGGTCAATAAAAAAGGAAGACCGTGATGAGCCCTGGAGAAACGCAGAAAAATCAAAGCCTTTATAGCCTATTGTTCCACCAAGACCATAAATGATTTCTGGTGAAGTCGGATAGCCAATTGGAACTCGATCCTGATCACTAATAACCCCGTCACCGTTTACATCTCTATATTTAATGTCGCCGCCGCCATAGGTAACACCAGGTGTACCACCTAATTGTACCGGAGAGTTTCTTGATTCTTCATCATCGATAAATAAACGTTCAGCGATATATCCAAAAGATTGGGTTGTTGATAATCCTACATGGTAACGATAAAGCTCATTGCCACTGTAAGACGGCTCATCATAGATCAATATTTTGTTTTTTGCATAAGTGAGGTTACCTCTTAACTGTAAAAACCAAGTATTGCCTAAAGACTTGTTATAGTTCATTGAAAGATCTACACCTTCACTTTGTGCCTTATTTGTATTCGCCTGTATGACAGCTTGTAATCCCATTGTTGTAGGGATAAAAGTACGTGTAGTCAGTATGTTAGAACGCTTGTTTTTGTATACATCAACTGACAAGTCCAGCGCATCAAAGAAACGCAGGTCGGCACCCAGGTTCATTTGTTCTGATTCTTCCCAAGTAATTAATGGGTTAGCATACCTGACCATAGAAATTCCATCTCTATAGTAACCAGCCTGATCTCCGAAATTAGCACCATAGATATTATTATTCATATTTACTTCAGACATGTAAAAAAAGCGATCCCCTGCAGCACCAATCTGGTCATTTCCCACTAATCCGTACGTAGCTCTTAATTTAAAGGAGTTAACCACCTTTTTGACACCTTCAAAAAACTTCTCATTAGACACGATGTAACCTAAACCAAAAGAAGGGAAAAAACCAAAACGGTTAGTGGAAGCAAACCTTTCAGAACCGTTATAACCAAAGTTAAATTCTGCCAGATAACGGTTGTCATAACCATATGTAGCTCTACCTGAAACGCCTTGATTACGAGAGGGTAATGAAAGTTGTAAACTACCAGGATTAGCCGATAGGTAATTTCTCATCGTGGTAATCAACATACCACTTACCGCATGTTTTTCCTTAAAAGTCCGTCCGTAATTTACAGCAGCTTCCAGGTAAAAAGTAGAATTCAGATCTTTAGAACCTTCAGAATAACCTAAGTATTCTGTTCCGATGGTTCCTATTGATCCTAGTCCACCTCCATTTAACAACGTAAGTCCGGTAGAACCATCAGGTTGTTGTGCTGCTGAGTAATAGAAAGGATTGTATGCTCTTGCAATATCAAAATACGAATAACGTCTCGCATAACTCATTAATCTTGCGCTTAAACCTTCAGTAAGAAACTTCAGGTCTTGTTTAAGTTCGATTTGCGTTTGGAGCGTTGATGAGTTGTTTTCCTGGTAACCCTTAACCATTTCGGCATAGGGGTTTACATATAAACCTCCTGTTGGCGAAATCGCATTACCAAAAAGCGGGTGATCGGCATATGGTGATAAACTTGAAGGGTAATATGCCGGGAACATTACCGGATTGGACCATAGTGCCTGGTTAAAAATTCTTTTACCACCTGTTATTCTATTCCCTTCAGCATCGATTCCTCCCACAGGACCAGAATAATCATCAAACTGTCCATAAACACGGATTATTGCCTCCGTTGTTTTAGTCAGGTTAATATTTACGTTGGAACGTATAGCGTAATTCTTTAGTTTAATGTTGCTATTAAAATTGTTTAAACCATCAACTTTTAATACTCCGTTATCAATATTGTAAGTACCAGCTAAATAGTAGCTTGCTTTTTCACCACCACCAGAAATGTTTAGATTATACCTTGAATTAATTGTATAGTCCTTAATAAGTCTCTCTATCCAGTTATTATTAGGATATAACAGCTCATCTTCGCCAGCAGCAGTTGCATCAATTTTTGTCTGATTATAAGGAAGAACAGCGAGTGGATTTCTAGTTAATGCAGCTTCATTTGCCAGCGTCATATACGTCACATTATCTGCAAACTGAAAATTATTCGTGTTCCTGGATACAGATGATTCCGCTCTGAACCCAAATTTGGTCACTCCCGCTACTCCTGATTTTGTCAGGATCAGCACGACGCCATTTGCGCCCCTTGCCCCATATACTGCAGAGGCTGTTGCATCCTTCAGTACATTGAAAGATGATATATCGTCTGCCTGTAGGCGGGCCATGTCATTCTGACTAGATTCTACTCCATCAATTAAAATTAATGGATCTTGTTTTCCTGATCCAAATGTGCCCAGCCCTCGGATAAAAAATTGTGCATTATCAGATCCCGGTTCTCCGCTACGCTGATAGGCAATTAAACCAGCGACACGTCCCGCAAGCATTGTTGTTAAATTGCTGGTAGGTCCCTTTAATTCTTTGGGGTTAATTGCTACGATGGAACTGATCACGCTGGCTTTCTTTTGCGTGCCAAAACCAACAACAGCAACCTCCTCTAATGCGTTAGCATCATTTTGTAAGGTTACATTGATGACATAAAGACCGTCAGCATTTTTTTCGAAATCTGCTACTGCTACCGTTTTTGGTTTATAGCCGATCATGGTAAAAAGGAGGCGGCCCGATTTGGATACGTTAATGAAATATTTACCATTGCCATCAGTAGAAGTTCCTCGATTTGTGCCGGTTATTTTAATTCCTGCACCAGGAAGGATACCTGTATCGTCACTAACAGTACCTGTTACGTTAACTGGGGTCTGCGCAAGTGCGGTAATACTTGCTGTAATCAAAACACAATAAATAATAAATTTAAAAAATGTTTTTAGATTACCGGAATACGAAGGAAATTTCAACTCTTTGAGTAATTTTCGGTTCATGTAAGTAAAATTGTTGGTTTAGGTGGTTGATTTTTGAGCGTTTCCTCATAGGGGATAGGTTAAATTGTCGTAGTTTTTAGGGCATAGATATCCCGTCGGGCCTTTGGCCTTAATTTGTCATTGCTTCATAATGAAATTTGTTTAGGTGGTTAGCGTTATTTTGTTCGTACCTGTCAATGTATTAAGCTGATCATTTCTTACTATAGGTATATATTAATTTATAATAATATAGGCCTATCACAAAGATTAATACGGATATCATAAAACTAATGTCATTTGCCTGTTATGAATCATCGTATTTTAACTATGTTAACCTTTATTTTAACTTTATTGCTCACTAGTAGCGTGATAATGATATGAATATGTGTTTTCATACGAAATGGTATAGAAACTTAAGTAAAAAGTTTCTGAAGTGTAATTTTAGCTGTATCGTTTTAGTAAAATACTTGCTAATCGTAACGTTTTGTAATTATTTCCGATGTATACTAGGTTTTTTAGTCACTATATTATCGGTTCTAGTGAAACTCTTATAATTTTATCTGGTATTTACTTTGGTGGATGTGTATTTGATCATTAGCTCATAATAGCACAATCCATAGGTAGGTAATTATGTATGAATATTGGCCAGTAATGCAGAAGGTCTTTGTTTGTATGCAAATCCGATTTCTGCGTTTTTCTTTATTTTGAAATAACAAAATGATGTATCACCTAAAGAAAGTGTAGATTTATATTTTTAAATCAGATGCAGATACTTAAAAAAATCCGAATGTTCGTTTTGTATTTCTTGGGAGCTGTAGGTTCATTTATTTTACTTTACCTCGGTTTTACTTATCTGCTATTCTTTTTTCCTGTCAATAGAAATGCTGCTGCAGAAGGATCAAAAGAGTTGTCCATATTTGTGATGTCTAATGGCGTACATACTGATATTGTTGTCCCTGTAAAGAATGAGATTATGGACTGGACCAGGATGACAAAGTTTGAGCATACAGAATCAAAAGATACCACATTTAAGTTTGTCGCTTTTGGTTGGGGTGATAAAGGCTTTTATTTGGAAACACCTCAATGGTCTGATCTTAAATTTAGTGTTGCATTCAATGCAATGTTCCATTTGGGCAGTACCGCTATGCATGTAGATTTTATTCATGAGATGCATCAGAACAAAAACTGTAAAGAGATTCGTATCAGTAAAAAACAATATGAACAATTAATTGCATTTATTAAGGGAAGTTTCAAATACGATGAGGGTAGGAATCTAATGCAAATTCAGCATTTTAATGACGGCTATGGGTCTGACGATGCGTTTTACGAAGCGAAGGGAGCATATGATCTATTTAACACTTGTAACACCTGGGCAAATAACGCATTAAAGGCATGTGATCAAAAAGCGTGTTGGTGGACTCCAACCGATAAGGGAATTCTTCATCAGTATAAATGATAGCGATAAAATCTTCCAGATCGGAAGGGACTTTACAAAAATTAGGCTGACAGCATTTATGAAATCCTGCCATTTAGAACAATAAAGGTAATCACAAGGTTTTTTATACTGAGGAAGTAGCAAGTAGTTTGTCCCTTCTTCGCCAAAAATGAATTATTGATTACTTTGTGATAAACGGTTTGTTTTGGTGTCTTGTGAATTTGGCGGATTGGGCTCAGTTAATTTGGTTTATCTATAGGATACAAAATTAAAATCCATTAAACATTTTGTTTATGAAAATGTTTAAACAGTATCTAATTGAAAAGAAATGAGACTAATTTTATTTTTTGCCATATTTTATATTGCCACCCCTTTTTATACAAAGGCGCAAACAACTGCCGATATTGTACAAACACTTGAACAAAATTATAATTGGTCAAGGGCTAAGGTGATACAAGAAAGCGTTACTATTAATGGTCCATCGGAGATGTTTACCAGGATTTTGTCTGATAAGCGGGCTTTTGACATTTCAACTTTTTCATATTTAAGTTCATATTTAGGTAAGTATTACGATAAAGTTTATGGCACTGATATATTAAATTCAGCAGAAAAAACATCAGTGAATACGACAGCTGAATAAAAAGCTGCATGTGCTAAAGAAATTTCCAAAATCTCTGGCAAATTGCATATCACTTTAAATGCAAAGGGTGTCAAATTAACAGATAATAGCTATGAGCTCAGCATGACAACTCTCACTACTATAGGAGAATTCTTGAATCCTGAAAGAGGGGTAGGGGTGTCATTAGGATGGAGGCCGATCGCGAAAAAAATTGCTATTACTATTAATTCGCTAAACAGAACCGGGCAGCCTACAGTTAAATGGAGTAACGACTTCAGTACTTGTACAATAGATCTGCCTATCGTAGGAGATACTAATTATTCAAGTATAATATTAAATGGTTTGAAAAAGGGCGGAAAGGTGTAATGCACCTGCTAGTGTCAGCAAATATTTCATTTACAGAAGGTTTGATGACTAAGAAAACCCTATTAAAAAGACTAAATGAGGCCTTCGTTTATTCAGCTCTCAAATTAGTATTCCTGAACAATTGAGTAGCCTGCGAAAGTAAAAAAGCCTTTAATCGAGACATTAAAGGCTTTTTTGATATTTTCAAGATTAAATCTTGCGGACCGGACGGGACTTTATGAAAGTAGGCTAACGGCCTTTAAATGACTTTTTTTAAGCTTTTACATCAGCGACTCATGAATTACTCACTAATTTCATAATACAATATAGCTGCAATGCTATGACACTAATATACGGATAATTTGACACATAATGGCGACTATAATCTCTCCAGCAATGGTGCCACCCATTCAGGATAGTCCTTTATTTCAAGATATAGCTGACCTTGCAAAATATACAATATCTCCCTTGGAATCACAGGCTCGGCAATATCGGCAATGGCATTATCATACAAAGTGACAGAATCGAATTCATGAAAGTGTTTGTAAAGATTTTTGAAGCTATGTTCATAATTATAGCGGATGGAAGGTTCCGCCACTTTATGGCCACCCAGCCGAACTCTGTGCTGGACACGCTGGATCGATTCCTCAATTGAATTGAGACCCATAAAAATAAGATGTATCTCATATCCTGCATTGCGAAACTCGTCTGCTGTTTCCAATGGATTCGAGGCACTGAAGTTTGTCTCAAATGCGTAGCTTTTCCGCTCAGCAATGGCTTTTAACTTCTCTACTTTGAAGACCTGTTCGTTGACCGCATTCGACAACACGTCGCTTCCTGTTTCTGGATACTTTTTAGCAAATTCGGTCAAGTGTTTATCCCCATCAAAGACTGTATAGTCTGATTCCGTAAGTTTGCTGGAAAAAGGCTTTTGCCAGATCCATTTGGCCCTGCAACTATAAAAAGCCTTAAGTTATCCATAGGATCAGGCTAGCTCTCTTAAGATATTCTCTTTAGAATTTTCCTGATCCTGGGAAATAAGGTATTTCTTTCCATTGGGATATTGATGGATAAAGAAGTTAGGCTGGATACAAAGATTGTTCCTATATACGAAAGGTTTCTGCATATCTATGGTCAATTGAACAACCTCATTCAATGCACTCTTCAAACGTAATTCGCGCTCCGATTTAGATAACTCAAATATGAGCCGGTGTTTTTTATTCTTGGCCATAATACTGAACTGATATTCAAATCTACAACATTTATTGTATAGTAATGTTTACTAGGCACTCAAGATTCCAAATCATATTGCTTTAAAGACCATACTGCAAGACCTGCGATTTAAAAAACAATTACGTGGTTTTACGAATTACTTGAAAATAATACAGTGAAGGTAGTACAATTATTTACCTCCCAATGTATCCTTCTTTTACTAATAAGCTGAGCAAGCAGATATTTAAGATAAAACATCACATTTTTTGAGAGTCAGGCTGCTAAAACAGACCCTAATGTAGATTCCGAAATTCTGATTTTTTGTTAACTTAGTCATTCATCAAATAGCGCTGTATTTTTCCTCGGGTTAAAATATGGAAGATATTAAACCTCGAAGAGTAATATGAATAAATGGATTGATAAGGGGATACGGCAATTACAAAAAAAATTAGACGCTAAAATAAAAATCTGGGATGAAGTGATTCCAGAATCCGAATCAGCACCGCCCTACCATTCTCTTTCACCGATTAGCAACGCTGATGTTACCCACTATACCAAAGCCTTAACATGGGCGCTGGACAATGCAAAAACAGAAGATATTTACAATATTGCATTAACTGGGCCATACGGATCGGGTAAAAGCAGTATACTCAAAACATTCCAAAAGCAAAACACAAATAACCGGAATGTATTCCTTGAAATATCGCTTGCGACTTTTAAGGAAGAAGCTGATACATTAGAAAAAACAAAGAAAACGAAGCCTTTGCCTGTCGAAGGCCAGGAAGAAGAAATAGATGATAATCTTGAACAATCCAAAACCGTAAAGAAAAGTGAAGATGTACTGAGGCTGATCGAACTGAGTATTTTACAGCAGATCTTTTATCATGAGGAAGATAGTAAAATACCTGATTCAAGATTCAAAAAAATAAAAAGCTTTAAACGAAAAAACATGGTCTGGGTAACCATCGGGATTGTGACAGCTTTATTATTTGGCTTTAACTTCTTCTACCCGGATAAAATCCAAAGCCTGCTCAAAATAAGTTTCATCAGCATCGTCTCGGTGATCCTTCGCTGGTTGTCTTTTGTTGTTTTTCTGGCTTCCCTTTCCATTGTAATTTTTAGATCGCTGCGATTAATCTATGGCTTACAGGTAAGCAAATTTAAATTCCATGAAGCAGAGATCGAAATCGACGAAAACATAAGCAAATCCATCCTAAACAATCATTTAGATGAAATCCTCTATTTTTTTGAAGTAACCGATTATTCCGTGGTGCTCATCGAAGATCTTGATCGTTTTAGACAAGCGGAGATATTTACAAAATTGAGAGAATTAAACTTGTTGATTAACAAATCGAAAAAGGTAAAACAAGATGTAATATTTATTTATGCTGTAAGGGATGAAATATTCAGGGATAAAGAACGCACTAAATTCTTCGATTTCATTATTCCAGTGATCCCAGTAATAAACGCATCCAACTCCAATGAAACTCTCGCGACCATCGTAACTGACAACGAATATTTTATCAGCAATGATCTGGTAGAAGATATTTCATTGTTTATAGACGACATGCGACTGCTTTACAATATAACGAACGAGTACCATCTCTATCATAACCTCCTCGACAAAGAACTTGATCAAAATAAATTATTGGCAATTATTGTTTACAAAAATATATATCCGGAAGATTTCGTATTGCTCGCCGAGGAAAAAGGTAAGCTTTTTGAACTGTTAAATAGCAGAAAGACCTACGTACAAAAAGCCATTACAACTATCGACACAAAAATTTCAGCTCATAAAGCAGAAATTAAAGCAATAGAAAAACATATCATCAAGAATGAATCGGAACTTCGGATGCTGTATATCGGTACTTACGTCGATGAAATAAAAGGCTTTGATGGTTTCATAATACAAGGTACAGCAAGAACCTTGCAGGAAATTGCCGGAGATCAGGATTTGTTCGATTATTTAATCAATGACGATGTGAATTATGGTGTGTTTTATACCCAATATAGTACCTATTACAGAAGAACAGATAGCACCACAATTAAATTTGATAAAATTGAAAAGAAGGTTAATCCCGACCTGGGGTTTGATGATCGTATGAACTTGATTATTGGTCATTCTGAAGATCGCTTAGAAGACTTAAAACAAGATATTCAAGTCTTGGAAAAGGAGAAAGTCACGGCAAGGCATTTAAAGATTAAAGCTTTACTTTCAGACAGATCCCTGAATATCATTATTGATAAGGAAACCCGTCAAGGACAGCTTTTCAGTGTATTGTTGAAATCAGGTTACATTAATGAAGATTATCTGGATTACATTTCGCTATTCTACGAGGGAAGCATCACTAAAGAAGACCGCTCTTTCTTGTTGAACGTTAAAGGACAGACAGGATTAGACTATGATTTCAATCTAACAAAAATCGATAATTTAATAGGTAAGATAAGGATAGTTGATTTCGGGGAAAGCTATATTTTAAACTATAATCTTGTTGACCATTTGTTGGAAAATGAAGTGTATGCCAATCAGCTTAACACTTTGTTTGAACAGCTTAATGACAGCACCGAACACGGGCCTGGTTTCATTGCCGGTTTTCTAACCAACGGAACCAACATAGAACAATTTATCAATAAAATAGTGTCAAAATGGTCGGGCATCTGGAAATTTATTGACACAACTTCAGATTACACCAAAGAACGGAAAGAAGAATATCTAAAACTTATCCTTCGCCATGCGGCCATAGAGGACATTAAAAAAGTAGCTGAAGAATCAAAACTCTACATGAAGATTGCCCTGACGGAGGGTTTCTTGACGCTGATCGGTGATGATGACAAAACACAAGAAATCATAAAGGCATTACAGATTAAATTCTTTAATCTGGATTTTGGCAGTGGTTCAGCGAACCTGACAAAATTCGTTTACGAAGGGAATTATTATCAGATTACTACCCAGATGATAGAAAAAGTCATCAAACAGACTGGAAAATTCAATCGTTCTGAGTTCGATTCCGCAAATTATGACGCAATAAAAAAGTCTGAAAGCACATTTCTAATCAAATACATTGAGGACAATATTGACAGTTATATAAATAACGTCTATTTAAGTTTACCGGACAATCATAAGGAGCCTGAAACAAGGCTAATTACACTATTGAACAATGAAAAAATTAAATTAGAGAACCGGATTAAGTTAATAAACGCTGTTCATACAAAAATAGAAGACCTTTCATTCATCCATGTTGAGGGAATGAGGGAACCATTATTGGCGAATAACAAAGTTGAACCCACATGGGAAAATCTGACCACATATTACGCTAGTGAGCAGATATTCTCGCCCGAATTGATTTCATTTTTAAACAATGTCGAAAATGCTGCTGCACTTTCAACCGAAGAAATTGATCGCGATAATTTAGAAATGGACGGAGAAATTGTCGATGCGTTTATCTTATCACTGATTAATGAGCCATTGATCAGTGATGATAATTATAAGGTATTACTAGAGTCTGTACCAGGTGTCTTTAATATTGAGGATATAGGCGAACTGAGCTATGAAAAAATGGAACTATTGATCGAATCTTATTCTATAGGAACCCTTGCGGAGAATTTCGCCAAGGTCAAATCAGATTATGCAGATTTACAACATCCTCTACTGGAGACCACACCGGAAAACTTTGTCGATTACATCTCAGAATATGATATAGACGGGGATGATTTGCTATACGTATTCAAGTCTGCGAAATTTACCTTGGAACAAAAAAATACGATTATCAATACTGTTGACAGCTCCCTGATTGTCAAAAACATCCGGCTTCTTTCTGTAATCACAAGATTGATCTTTGATAACGAGCCTTTTGATGTACCAAAAGAAATATTGATGGCTGCATTAACAGTTTCCTTGTCTGCCGATGATCGCATAAAACTTTTCAACATGCGGTATCGCCTATTTGCCAAGGCCGAAATCCCGATAATATTTAAAACATTCCCTTATCCATTTTCTGATATAGGCGTATTGCATAAAAGCCCGGTGATTCCGTTCAGCCAGGAAAATACTTATTTGGCTAATAACCTTAAAAGTCAAAATTGGATTGCCAGTGTAAAGGACGAGAAGCGTGGGAAAAGAATCATAAATTTCAAAAAATAATATAGGGACTAAAATAAAGATTACGAAAGAAATATTTCAGCACATCGGACAAGGGAAAACATGGGAATGTATTTTTCTTTTTTTCTCAGAAAGCTTCAGTGGTATCCATGAACTACCCTATTAACTTGGTGGCATCATTAAAAACCTCCTTAATATGAGGTCGTAAGTGACTAATTGCTTCGTCTGCGCCTTTTTCCCCCATATAAGTTGCCACAATTCCGGCAAATCATTGAAAAAATGGTTTCTTAAGTGGGAAAATGATCGAGATTGACCCGCAACTTTCACAGCGGCTTCTGCAATCATAGTGTCTTTTAGTCGCATGCGCATAAATTCAATCAATTTTATACCTAGTAGTGTACTTTCAAAATTACCTACTAGGTATATTTATTTTAATTCTTCTCTACTAGTGAATAACTTACTCATGGTGACCCAGTGCTTAGTTATTAATTATAGAAAAGGCTATCTTAGCTAATGACTTGGCCTGAATTAAAATCTACAATAGCCTGTGTAGGCTCAGAGAAAATGTTTCAACTAGTGCTACAGGAAAAATTTTCTAAACCATTGAAAGCTGTGGGATTAGTTGTTGACCTATTAGAGCTTGAAAAAACACAAATTATTCCCAATGATGGTTTTTTATACGGGCCTTCATGGATCAATATTTTTTTAAATGAAGAATTTATCCGAGATAAATTTCAAGCTGAAAATAGTCTCTTTATTGAACTTACTTCAAGTTTAGGCGATATTTTTGACATGATCGGTAGAGAACAAAGTAACGTAGAAACTGAGACGATTAGGTCTGCCACCTATTCTTTTTTTTACAAACAAAACGATGGTAAAATTTTACTCTTTCAACTACATAACAATGAAAGTGGCGTTTTAAAGAGCCGAGCTCAGAAAATATTTAGTTTTATTTATGATCTAGTTAAGGGCAATACCGATATTAAACTTGCGATTGAAAAAAGTTACTCCTTTAATGATAAAAACTATTATGTAGGTTATCAAAATGAAGCATGGAAAATCGTCGATCCACTTCTAAATGTTGCAGAAACAATAAATTCGGAATATAAAAAACATGCTGATCTCAGAGTGCATAAACCTGACGTCATTTTGCAGGAAGACAATTTGAACAAGCGTTACACTTTTGGGAAAAACTGGATACTTGAATTTGACGGCCTAACTACTTTGTTAGACCGTCCAAATGACGTGGGATTGTATTCGAGCATCTGTCAAAAAAACCTAGTTGCCGCTAAAAAATTTTATGATGAGACAATTCTGATAAGGCACAAATACTACATGGGCAATTTTCCCATTGCAGAACAACAGGTAGAATATTTTGATTATTTTGAATTGATTACGACAGCTTTGATCTTCTCTTTTAGTTCAATTGAAGCATTCGTAAATAGTTTTATTCCCGATGATTATTCTTTCACTAGACCGGGCGGCACGGCTGTGATGGACAAATCGAAAATCGAACGTACTTTGCCTTTGACCTATAAATTAAAAAACATTCTCACTGACATTTACCAAACTACGAACCCAGAAACGGAAGATTGGTGGCAAGACTTAGCAGAGTTGCAAGAATTACGGGATCAAACAATACACACAAAGCAACATTTTTCGCAACAACGGTATTCGCGGTTGTTATCTAATGACATTTTCAAAATCATCGGTGTCTACGAGGTTATTATTAATTATTACGGAGAATACATAAAATTATACGATCGTCATCTTATTAATGATTTTCCTTATAATTTTGGATTTGACCAGATTTATCCTTCTTTAATGAGCGAGAGAACCTTCAAAGATATTTATAATGATTTACACAATCCTTCAAATCCTCTTTAAGGTAAATAAATCGTTGTATGGCCAAATGTGCAATTTGCTTAACTGCTGAAGCTACCCAAACGGGCTCTCATTTACTATCTGCCTTTATGGTGGAAAGTACAATTGGAAAGAGAGGAAATGAAAAAGGTTATATTCTAGATGACGAGCCGAATTTCGATTATAGAATTAACACTGGAGCAGCTCCAATCGTGGAGGATTATCTGTTTTGCAGAGGCTGTGAGCAAAGAATGTCATATGTAGAAGGTTATGTCTGTTCTGAGTATCGGGATAAATTTAAAAAAGGTGCTTTCCATTCTAATTTCAAAAGCGTCTCAGAAAAAAACTATGCGATACAAGAGGCATTTCATGTAAATTATTATGCTTTTTTGCTATTTCTATGTACGGTTTTATTGAGGATTTCACTTACGAAGAAGAAATTATTTAATGGTTTTGAACTACGTCCAGATGAACAGGAGAAACTAAGAAATTTAATAAATGAATGTCTGCCCCCTTACCTGGATTATAAAGTAAAAATTAAACAAACTCATTTTTTAAGAGACATTACTCAGAAAGCCGAACTATTTCAAGATCTATATTTCGTTTTGGTAACTTATGAAAATCTAGCCGACGAGACAACCAGTTTTAATACCGCAGACCCCTATTATCGTTTACCTTACAACTTTATGTTTGGTCAAGTGATTCTATACTTCTTTTTTTCAAAGCCAAGAAACGGAGGAAAGTACCTAGATTTTTTTAAGCTTCTTGATGAACTGGAACTTGACAAAGTTATTAACGGTGAGGGCAATAGTCTCAAAACTGTATTCATACCGGAAGACCGATGGAACCAAATACTTGATATTCCCCGTCAGTTACTTTTAAAAAATAAAATGCCAGGACTTATGCAGCTCTTTTTACAGGAGCACGGAAAAGCTACCCATAATCCACCAACCAACCAAGAATGGTTAGATTTTATTGAACGAAGCTTTCCAGATGCGGACAAGTAGAGCATAAATCGAATGTGATCAAACGGGATCAAAGCTGCTTTTTAGACATAAAGACTTAAAACGCTTAGTAGGCAATTAAATCTTTAACTTGGCCAAAGATCAGATCGTCATGCCAGTAGATTCGAAAAAACACCACTTTGTGCCCAGGTTTCTGTTAAGAAACTTCCATACTGGAAAAAATATCCTTCATGTATTTGACAAGTCGACCTCCAGCATCTTCAAAAGCAACGCTGATAATGTCGGCCATGAAAACAACTTTAATACCATTCAGATCGACGATGATAGTATCAACCTTGAACACCTATATGACGATGTTGCTGCAAGTGGATCGCTGGTAATTTCTAAAATCCTAAAAGCAGAGAACACCTGGGATTTATCTGACTCAGAAATGGTAACCCTAGCGCGTTTTGTTGCCGCTCAGTTTCTTCGCACCCCAAAATCAAGAACACAGATCAAGGATTTCAACGAACAATTGATTGACTTTGTAAAGAAAGGAAGCCCGGAGGAGGAGCAATTACCAGCAAACCTTACCAAGTTGAGCGAGTCAGAGGCCAAGTTGATTGACTTATCTTCACTGCAAGACGTTGATGAGTACGCTTCGCTGATCCTAGAGAGACATCTGGTAATACACAATACTGGCATTCCTTTGTACATATCCGATAATCCGGTAAAACTTTATAACCCACGTCCGGGCAAGTTGCCAGGACTAAATGTAATAGGTACCGACATCTACCTTCCAATCTCTGCCAATCGAATTGTGTGCTTCATGTGCAAAAGCTCAAGGACCATTTTGTTCAATAACATTGCACTTCTAGAAAAGATCGAATAAAAATCCCCCCAGCCATGAAAACTGTGTTCTTAAGTATGGTGGAGAGAAAAATAAACAGTTTCTCCATTCCAAACACTGAGTTTTGCAATCATCTTCAAGTGAAATCCGCCAGCCGGTTCATCTACTCCAGCTCCAGACGATTTTTCCCTTGCAAAAGAAATGACAGCCGAAAATCCCAATCTAAAAGTTGGAGGTGATACCTTTGCTTTGGGAGGAGGCTATTTTCCTAACCTACCATTAGGCGAGTTGCAGTCATTTCCCTTTCAGAAGATGCCGAGCAGATCTATCCCGTTAATATCCTACCTGCTGAATTCCAGATAAAGGTACAGGTAATCAGCCCCGATTTGTTCGATCGGCTGATCAGCTCTGGAACAGTGTTTCATGGTATCGATCTTTAAAGAAAACGGCAGCTGATACGTGGAATGAAAGAGGTGGCCATTAGTTTTTCTGACAAAAATACCCGCATTGTTGAATTCGGGCATAATGACCCAGTTATGGATCATTTGGTCAACGTCCTCAAGGCACATAAACAAATAGTTTCAGCATAAACGCATTATCAAAAAACCAAAGCATACTTTTTAATCACACTAACTTCAAAAATGCAAAAACAAAGAAACGTAATACTATTTGGTGCTGGCGCAGTGATTGACTGGGGTGCACCCAAAACGCCTGATCTTACCAAACTGGTTAGAAATAGCGGGTTCTATGCCAAAGACGGGAAAACGCGTATTACCGAATTCATATACACAAAACTTCTTGACGCTCCAGGTTATACCGAAAAAGACATTAATTTTGAGACCATTATCAACGTGATCGAGGAACTGATCGTCTATTATGCAAATCATGGCCTTATAAAGAAAGTCTCTGCATTGATGAAACCCTTTTTCAATGTCAACTTTGAAGAAGAAATATTAAATTTCTCGATCATTGGAGGTGAGGCAAAACAACTTTATAAATTACACATACCTGGAAAGAGTGATGAATGGGCGATAATGAACCATGGGCAGGAAACTCCGGAGCAGTTTTTTCTACAACAGCTTCTTGCCCATTTATTAACAGATATCACGATTGAAATAGAACACTATGCCTATCACACCGCCAATAAATCAAATGTCCTAACAGAACCTAAACAAGAGCTCAATGAACTTTTCCAAAAATGGATCACTAAGACCAACGGGAATGGAATTTTAAGGATGTACACCTTAAATTATGACAGGAATTTCAAGATTTTGGCGTCAAAAATCGCCCCCCCCATGGAAATCTTTGAGGGATTTGACTGCGGTGACACCGTTGGCTATACCGACCAGTTGAAACCAGAGGCACGGCGAATTCTTGAAGACCAGCAAACCCATACCCACTATAACCTTCATGGCAGCGTATTTTGGCGGGTAAGGGCACTTAACCGTTACCAGCTGGAGCTCCCAGAATTCTATCTGGCATGCGGTGCCTATCTTGAACAGAACACCGACGAATTTCCCACGTTCCAAAGTGAAAAAGGCAAAACTGTTTTTTTAACCAACTTTATCACAGGCTACCAAAAGACCCAAAGGGCAATATTTTCACCCTTCCGTCAGATGCAGGCGGCCTTCGACAGGGACTGCATCTTTTGTGACAGGTTGATTATTGTAGGATATTCCTTTGGCGATGAGCATATTAATTCAAGTATAAGGACCGCACTAAAAGAAAATGAGAACCTAAAAATCGATATTGTAGACCCATCGTTTAAAAAAGATGAATTCGACCTAATGGTAATGCTGAAAATATTTGCTGCATCAGACAAAATGCACGCTGGTCTGCCAACGAACATTGCTGAAAATGTACATGGATTCCTTGGCGGACTTGTCACTGTACATGCTAAAACTTTCCGCACCTATATGGAAGACACCCTGAAATGTCATCCATTTGAACTTCATAGACTTCGACCTATATAATAAGCAGGCTTTCAGCCAGAAATATATCACAGGAAATAATTGGAATAGTAAGAAGTCTCAATATAATACTCAAAACGTTCTTTCAGTACTTCTTCAGGTACATCCAAATGCTTCAGGATGAGATAATTTATTAATGCGCGACAGGATACCGTCAGCTTCTCCAGTTCTTCCCCCTTGACCGTCTTATCTTTCAAATTTGGATTGTAATGGGTATAATAGTTTCTGGACTGCTTCACTTTTCGTTTAAATTCGTCGTTGTAACAATAGTCGAAACCAATTTTGTTGTCTTCGACTTCCGAGAAAAGCCTGGTAAGCCGTTGATCCAGGGTCAGCTCGTTCTTGAATGCCAAATACTCCCTCACCTCCACCTTATGCTCGTCTGGAACCCTGGCTATGATATCCGCCAACTTCAATTTGAAATCCGCATCGGGCATTGGCTTCCCCGGAAATTTGTAGATGTGGTATACTTCCAGTACCCTGATCAGGTTCAGGAAATTGTTCTCATCAAAGGCACCAAGGTAGAAATAGTCCAGGAACATCAGTTTAAGAATGTGCTGCCCCCCACTTGCAAAACTAAACCAGTTGCTAACAAAACTTCCCAGATGCTCATTCAAGTCCTTCCTGCTCACAAGGTAATTTCGAGAACGCTCTGGAATGGGAGATTCAAATTTGTTAAACGGTGTGCCGCCGTAAACCATAGTTCCAAGAAATTTATTTTTCTCATATTGTTCTACAGTCGAATAAACCCGGGCAGCAGAAACATTTGCGCCATCCCTGGAAAGGAAGGAAACCAGCTGTTGAAAATAAAGGAGATAGTTCAGAAGTTCGGGTAAGTTCATTCCCTCTTCGTCCTTGACAATAAAATTGACAAGTGCAAATTGATGGAGGTTGACCTTATTTTTTTTCTCGGTAGAAGGTTGGAAACATTCAAAATCGATGCTTAAATCGAGCTTATCATTCAGCACGATGTATAGATTATCAGGTGTCTGGTACTGGATCGAAAATCCATTTTCACCCACGGTTTTTTCGAAACTGTCGCCGCTGATCCAGTTGTCAAAACTTGGAATGTGCACGCCCAATCTCTTGAACTTCTGCTCGTCGATTGGCTTATAGTGCTGGTCACCATACAGCATTAATCTTGCATTGAAACTGTCTAGATAACCAGAGCAGTCATAAAGTGTTATTTTTTCACCGTAACTTCCATGTCCATAAATCACAGGGTACTTCAACTCCTCAATATCTCGTACCTCTTTTTTATCAGAAAGCTGCCTGTCATTGGGATCGGTAAGCTGAAGATCGATTACATAATCGGTAACTGATAAATGCCCCTGTACAGTGACCTCGCTATCTGGTAAAAACCAGACACCATGATAAATTTCTTCTTTGGTTTCGACCATGCTTAAAATAAATTGGAATAGTCAAAAGTCCATAAAAAAATATTGAAAAAGGAATCGGAAACGACCGCTTTATAAACACTTGTGCCCCGCAAGGGGCCCGCCCGGAATTTTGGCGACCTCTTGCAGGGCAGAAATCATGGGAGGTTTACGCCTCCCATTTATGATAGGCTAATTTAATGCAGTGTTGCCAATCTTCACAAACTCTGTACACAGGTTAAATGCGGTCTGTGTCCTTGCCAATCCCGTACCCGAAAGAATAGATTTGAATTTGCTTCCTTGTCCTTATAATTACGTACATTTTGAAAGTAACCCGTTACCGCATTGTAAGCGCCGAAAACAGTTCCCTCGGTGGTTGCTTCCTGTTGCGTTGGGCTGGTATGCGCATACTCTAAAACATTATCTATCATGCCTGTGAATGGCTGGATAAATTTTCGTTCTGCCCCGTGCGCAGTTTTTCCAGTACCTCACGGCTTGGCACCATTGCCATCTGTACCACAGTCTTTCAGTTCGGGGTCGGAAATCCGCACCCTTGACCAGCGGTTATAGATCATTTCCGTTTCTTCGGCCAAACGGCTGGAAATGCCCAGCATCTGGTATGCCTGTTTCAGTTTGTCCGATGCGCTGGAGGTATGCCTTATTTTAATGCAGTTCGTATTGCTTTTCAATGTGGCATTTAATGTATTTGCACATACCACACGCACGGGCGTAAAGGCTATGGTAATGCTTCCCGTACCATCATGCGAGAAAGTCAGCATTAAATACTGTTCGATCAAATCATCACGCCCGACACGGATATATTCGAGCAGTTTGGCAGTGACGAACACGATTTGACCATCGTAGAGACAGCCCGCTGTTTCGTACTTGATCCCTGAATGACTCACTGTTTATATGAGAAAATTTGAATATTTCGGTAGGTCTCAAAATCAAAAAAGCCTTTAATCCTATGATTGAAGGCTTTTTCAATATTTTACTACTTAACTTGCGGACCGGACGGGACTCGAACCCGCGACCTCCGCCGTGACAGGGCGGCATTCTAACCAGCTGAACTACCGGTCCGTTCTCCCTTGCGGGGCTGCAAAGATAGAAAAA
>Ga0247816_10000431_pt1 | contig 23682 bp, 20 predicted proteins | sample UWRJL209509C1_FD_179930 | JGI IMG/M metagenome (GOLD analysis project Ga0247816, IMG submission 179930) | Plant litter microbial communities from Arlington Agricultural Research Station in Wisconsin, United States - UWRJ-L209-509C-1 | ecosystem: Environmental > Terrestrial > Plant litter >...
GGCGGCCCACGGTCCAAAGCCGGAGTGAGGGCACACCGAGCCTAGGCGAGGTGCCGAGTGGTGGGGCAAGAGCGTTTTGCTTACTTTTGCGCTCTATCAAAAGTGAGCCGCCGTAAGGGCGGAACCCATATCAGCCCTGACCGCAGCAACGGATATGCACCCAACCCAACCTCACCGCGTACCGGGATAATGTGTCTCCATCACAATCGACAACGCATCCGGCCGCCAAAACTCCTGGTCAAACTCCACCGCCTGGTTCTCCTCCCCAAAGTTCAACCGCTCCAGATAAACACTGGTAGACCCCGGCGACAATTGCAGCAACTCAGCCTGATCCTCATTCACCGTACCAATGTGCATCTCCAGCTCACACCGCGATTGCACCCGCGAAAACCGCTCGCGCAGCAGTTGGGTAAGCGAAGTATTCAAGTCAGCCTCCAGCAACCCAGGACACCAACTCGCCAACAACGCGTTGAACTCCAGCAACACCGGACGCCGGTCAATCCAGCGCCGACGCTGGAGAAAAAACACCGGCTCATCCTCCGCCGCCAACCCCATGCGCTTAGCCAGCCAACCCCCGGCCGGACGCAATTCAGCATGCAGGCACTCAGTACGCGGAGTACGCCCCTGAGCACTGACATAATCCATAAAACCACTGATACGTGTAGGGTCGTAGCGAATCCTCCGAGGGCTGACAAACCATCCCCGGCGATTCTCCCGGTACACCAGACCCTCAGCCTCCAGTTGCTGCAAGGCCTGGCGCAAAGTCACCCGAGTGCAGCCAAAGCGCTCGATCATCTCCCGCTCCGACGGGAATTTCTCATCAGCCTGAGGCACGCCTGCGCCAATATCATTGGCGATCTGCTCGCGGATACGCTGGTAGTGCGGTGAAATCGGATCGAAAGGCATCCTGGGGTTCCGTGTGCAGGCATGACGTGGGGGAGACTTTACCGTTCCTGCTGGCGCAGGTCACGCTGCCACGACAGCAGCCCATAAGCAGCCAACACCACAAAACCTGCGTATAGCGCGGCAGTCAGTTGCAAATCCTTGTACAGGAACAAGCCCACATAGGCCGTATCCAGCACGATCCACAGCCACCAGCTGACCACGTATTTGCGCGCAGCCCAGAGGCTGGCGACCAGGCTGAAGGCCGTGAGCAGCGAGTCCAGCCAGGGCAGTGCGGCATCGGTGAAGTGGTGCATCACGGCGCCCAGCAGCAACGCGCCGATCACCCCGGCCAGCAGGTGAAGCCCAGCCTCCTGGCGGGGCAGGCGCTCGACCCGTACCTTGCCTGCATCGATGCGCCCGGTGCTCCAGCGCCACCAGCCATAGCCTTGCAGCACGGCAAACACCAATTGCAAAAGCATGTCGGAATACAGCTTCACTTCGAAGAAGATCCAGCCATACAGCAACACCGCCACCACACTGACCGGCCAGCACCAGCGCACACGTTGTGCGGTGAGCCAGACGCCGGCGATGTTGAAGATGACAGCGACTATTTCCAGCGGCGACATAAGGTCCCCTCAATATTCAGAAGGTCAACGCCCAACCCTGTAGGAGCGAGCTTGCTCGCGAAGAACGTGAACGATAACGCGGGGAATCTGCTACCCAACGGCGCTCTCGGATTTTTCGCGAGCAAGCTCGCTCCTGCAAGGGTTCTCGGGCGTTATTGTTGGAGTTGCAGGGCCTGCTGTTTGAGCTGGCGCTTGCGTTCAAAGGGCAGGTTTTCCTGGTCGCCATACGGGGCGCTGTACCAGTTGCCATAGGTCGGGTTCGGCAGCACGAACCAGCGCTGGCCCAACCAGCCGAGGTAGGGTTCGGCGGCCTTGCGCTGGGCGTCGAGGCTGTTGTGTTCGGCCTGCACAAAATCTCCCAGCGAATCACCCGCCATCAACAGCACGCGGGCGTGGCTGGCGACCCATTGGCGGCGGCAGTTTTTGCCGTAGCCGGCCGTTTCACAGTGGCCTGTGGGTGTGGCAGCGGCGAGTACCTGCTCGTTGCTGTCCACCGGAAAACCCCTCAAGCGCAAGTTGTCGACGGTGGCCTGGACCTGGCTGTGTTCGCGGTTGGTGATGTAATACACCGTGATGCCCTTTTGCCTGGCCGCCTGTAAAAACGCTACGGCACCGGGCAGTGCCTGGGCCTTGGCCTGGTCGACCCAGGTGTTCCAGCGGTCATAGGAATAGACCTGGTTGTTGACGATGTCCCGGGCATTCAGCGGGATGTTGTCGAGCACGGTTTCGTCGATGTCGACGATCACCGCCGGCGGCAAGCCGGCCAAGTCACGCGGCGGCAAGGGCAGGGCGTCCCAGTTCGGGGTGGCCAGGGCAATGTCGAGTTGGCGCGTGGCATTGGCGAACACCTGGCGATACAGCAGCTCGTGCTCGATGGAGGTTTGAGTCCACAGCACGGCGTCGAGTTGGTCGTTGGCCGGTGGTTGCTGCTGGCAGCCAGCGAGAGCAGCAGACAGCAGGCACACACTGGCGAAAATCAGATTACGCATGGACAGTAGCCTCAAAAATTGACGGTGGCGGATAACCGCGCCGTGCGTGGAGCACCCAGGAACAGGTAGCCGTCGCCTGCGGATTCACCCACATCACGCCAGTAGCGTTTGTCGAACAGGTTGTCGACGGTCAGGCGCAGCACAGTATCGTAATCACCCACTTTGGTGGTGTAGCGCCCGCCGAGATCGAACACGGCATAGTCGTCGACCTTCACCGTGGCTTCGCGATTGGCGTATTTGCTGGCGCTGTATTGCACGCCGCCGAGCAGGGCCAGGCCAGGGACGCCGGGGATGCTGTAGTCGGCATGCAGGCTGGCGCGCAGCTTGGGCACGTTGATTGCCTGGTGGCCGTCGTAGTCATCGGTGCCGCTGCCACTGACCTGGGCACGAATCGCCGCGACGCTGGCCGACACTTGCAGGTCGGACGTCACGCGGCCATTGGCTGAGAGTTCCAGGCCGACGTTTTTCTGTTTGCCTTGCTGCACAAAGGTGATGCTGCCGTCGTCGTTAGGACGGTTGTATTGCAGGTCCTGGGTGATCTGGAACAACGCAGCGGTCAGGCTCAGGCGCTGGAAGTCGCGCTTGATCCCCACCTCAAGCTGACGCGAGGTGGTGGGCGGCAGGACCTCATCGGCGTTGCTGCTGAACCACGCGGCTTCACCGCCCAGAGACAGGCCCTTGCTGTAGCTGGCGTACAGCGAGGTGTCCGGGCGTGGCTTGTAGATCAAGGCCACTTGCGGCAGGAACACACTGCGCTGGGTATGGCGGGTGGTGTCGCCGGCCTTGTTGTAGGTCTCTTCGTCGAGGCGCACCTGACGCCCGCCGAGAATGGTTTGCCATTGCTCGTTGAGGCTGATGCGGTCACTGACGAACAGGCCGTATTGGCGGCTGTCGAGGCGACGGTAGGTATGGCCCAGCGGCCCCTCGTAAGGCTCAAGCACGGGTGGCTTTTCGTAGATATTGCCTTCGCCGATGTATTCGTTGACCGACTTGCGCCGGTCCACTAAACGCCGGAACGCGGTGGTGCCGAAGGTCAGGTCGTGTTTGAGGAAACCGGTGTCGAACTGGCCGTTGATGGCGGCCTGCGCTTCCTCGTTGCTGCGGGTGTCGTCGGGGCTGCGGTAGTCGGAGATGTCGTAGTCGCCCTCGGCGCTGAAGTGGTTGGGTACGGCGGTGTCGGCGCAACTGGCGGCGCCGTAGCAACCCCAGGCGAAGGTGCTGTAGTCGTCGATCACCACGCGGCTGCGGGAGGCGCTGAAGCTGGCTTTCCAGGCATCGTTCAAGCGGTATTCGAACAAGCCGTCGAGGTTCAGCGACTTGATGCCCACCGGGTTCGACCAGCTCTGGTACGCCAGCAAATCCCGTGGCGAAACGTTGTGGGGCACGGTGGTGCCGCCGAGCAATTGGTAACCGGGCACCGAGCGCTGTTCGCGGTTCTGGTATTCGGCGTTCAGTTGCAGCAGGGCGTTGGGGCTGATGTTCCAATCCAGGGCCAGGGAGGCGAAATCGCGCTGGCCATCGGCGTGGTCGACGTAGGAACGAATGTCTTCATGGGCCAGGTTGATGCGCACGCCCACCTGCTGTTCGGTGCCCAGCCAGCCGCCGACATCGGTGGCCAGGTAACGCTCGCCATGCTCGTTGGTGGACACCGTTACCGAGCGCACATTCTCCGGGCGCTTGCTGACGTAGTTGACCAGGCCACCAGGCTCGGACACGCCGCTTTGCAAACCGGCCAGGCCCTTGAGCACTTCCACTTGCTGCTTGTTTTCCAGGGCGACGTTCTGCTCGCCGGTAATCGTGCGGCCATTGATCTTGTAGCTGCTGGCGGAGTTGAGGGCAAAGCCGCGCACCACGAAGTTTTCGTAGTAACCCACCGGCGCATAGCCGTCGCCCACCGAGGCGTCGTTTTTCAACACCTCGCTGAGCAGGCGTGCTTGCTGGTCCTTGATGCGCGCGTCAGTGATCACCGCGACCGAGGCCGGGGTATCGAGCAATGGGGCGTTATCGAAGCCGGCGACGGCAGCTTTTTTGGCCTGGTAGTCGGTGGCATTCTCGCCGACGACAGTGACAGTCCCCAGGGTTGCGTCCTGGGCGTGGGCCGCGGTGGCGGCGAGGGTGATGCTCAGGGCGAGCAGGGTGTGACGGTACGGTGTTGCCATAAAAAGAGCGCTCCAGGGGCCTGCCCGTCGGTGCATCGCGCTTTAAATCGGGCGCAAAAAGCCCCAGCGCTGCGCAACGGACGGGTTGCCAGTACGAAATGAAAAAGCCGTGTGAGCCAAAAAAGGCGTCAGGCCGGAGCTGCTCCGGTAGTCATTGGTAAGCGTGCGTCGGCTGCCCATTCCTGGAGCGAACCGTCGTAGATTGCGATGTCCTGGCGACCGAGCAGAGTCAGGGCCAGGGCGTTGGCAGCAGCGGAAATACCGCCGCCGCAATAGAGAATCAGTGGGCCGTCGCTGTGCAGCAGCGTCGGGCCGATCGCCAGGGCCAGGGCATCCTTGGGCAGGTAGCGGCCGTGTGCGTCGAACAGGTGCCGTGCCGGCAGATTATGGCTGCCGGGAATATGCCCGCGCCGGGCGTAGCGGGTAGGGGCGGAGCCTTCAAACAGCGCCGCACCCAATGCACAGATCAGTACACCTGGGGCTTGGTCGGCGACAACCGCTTCAACGCCTGCCCGGTCGATCCACAGTTGCTCGCGCAGGTTGATAGGCCAGGGTTCGGCGGCGATAGGCTGGGCAGAGGCGCCGCTGTGGTGCGGCAAACCCGCGTCGCGCCAGGCGTTGAAACCACCGTCCAATACCGCCACGTCAATCCCCAGCCCGCGCAGCATCCACCACAGGCGCGCGGCCCAGAAACCGTCGGCACGGTCGTAGATCACCAGGTTGCGTCCGACTCCGGCGCCCAACGCTGCCAGGGCCTGGACCAACGCCGCAGGTTTGGGCAAGGCAAAGCTGTAGCTGGCCTGGGTATCGGCCAAGGCACTCAGCAGGTCGGCATGCTGCGCGCCGGGAATATGCGCTTGCAACCAGCCGTCATGCCCGCTGGCTACCCGGTAGTCGCCGTCAAAGCGCGGCGAGGGCAGGTCGACCGTTGCGTCCAGTACCACCAGTGCCGGGTCGCCGAGGTGTGCGTGCAGCCAATGGATATCGACCAGTGTGTTCATACGGATTTACGCTGGATATGGCTGAGCAGGCGTTGGCCCTGGGGACCGGAAAACCACTGCAAATGGCCGATTAAATAGGCGTGGTACGCCACATCGGCGCTGGCGCTGGAACCGACCACGCCCTGGTAATACGCGACCTCGGACAGGGCGAAATCCACATGCACCAATGGCAGCAACGCAGCCAGGATTTGCAGGTCTGTCGCGCTCAGTGGCCGCACCTGGTGATAGCCGGTGAGCAACGCATCAACGTTGTCGAGGTCGGCGGCGGCGGGGCCACCGCTGTCCAGTTCCAGCCACGGCACGGCATTGCGTTCAATCGCGGTGGCCAGGTCATAGAGGGCAAAGGTGCGGTCCGCGAGGCCGAAATCCAGCACGCTGGAGACCGTGCCTTCGTTGCTCCACAGCAGGTTTGAGGCATGCCAGTCGTTATGGGTCCACAGCGCCGGTTGCTGTTGCAGTAACGGCAACAATGGCGTGTGCCAGGGCAGCAGCAAGTCGCTGAGTTGTGCGTGCCAATTCTTGTCGGCCAGGTAGCTGCTGAGCGCCGGGCTGCGCACCACGGCCTTGCCGATCGCCTCAAGCGGCGCGGCCTGTTCGATCAACCGGGCGTTGGCCAGCAACACCGGGGTCTGGCGCGGTGGCGCGGTATAGCTTTGCGCTGCCTGATGCAGTCGGGCTAAAGCCTGGCCAGCCGCGAGTGCGTGTTGGCTGCTCTGGAACGGCGACCACGACAGCGCGTCGCGGTACAGGTCGAGGCCCTCGGCAACGTGGTGAATCTCGTAGGTCCACGCGCCTTGTGCGGTGGCCGTCGCGCCGTGCCGGTTCGGTTCTACCGCCGCGACCGGTGCACCCTGGCGTCGCAGGTGCGCGATCAACCGGTGTTCTTCCTCCAGCCACGCCGGTTGGCGCACCTGTTGGTGATGACGTTTGACGAACAGGGTAGCGCTGGCGGTGGTGATCAGCCCGGCGGCGGAAAACGGCCGCGGGCTGTGCCAATGCAGGCTGCGTAGCTGGCCCAGTTGCGGGTAGTCGAGCAGCAGCTGTTCGATATCGGTTTCGTGCAAGGCGGGCCAGTCGGCCGCCACCGGATCAAGCCCCAGGCCGTGGGCGGTACGTGCGGGGTTCATGCGCCTGCCTCGGGCAGGTAGGCGTTGCTGGTTGCGCCTTGCCACACGTGGGGATTGTCCAGCACGGCATGCTCATGCAGCCACTCGGCATAGGGTTGCAGGAGTGCCTGGCGTTGCTCACCCCAGCGACCGTCGTGCAACCAGGTCGGGGCGATTTTATGCAGCGATGCGTTGAGCAATTCCGCCGGGAAATACGGCGTGGAGTGTTCGTAGGCCGCCAGTGCAATCGCCGGCTCCTCGGCTACCGCGAGGTAACCACGGGCAGTCGCCGCGAGGAAGTTGCGCACCATCTCGGGCTGCTCGGCCAGGGTCCGTTCATGGGCGCCCAGCAGGTAACTGTGATAAGCCGGCGCGCCAATCTGATCTACCGGCAGCACCACGCGGCGCTCGGCTTCGATGGGGCTGTGCATCAGCGCTTCCCAGGCCCAGTAGCCGCCGAAACTGGCGTCGGCGATACCTTCGGCCAACTGCTCGGGGCGTAGTTCACGCACGCCGCTGTCCACCAGAATCACGCCATCGGGATCGCCGCCATCGTTGCTGACCAGGTGACGCACCATGGCCAGGCCGCGTGGCGTCGGGTTCAGCGCCAGGCGCTTGCCAACCAGGTCCCGTGGGCGCTGAATGCCGGAGTCGGTGAGGGTTTGAATCGACTCCAGGCCCGCATGGTTGATCGCTGCGATGCCTTGCAGGGCTTGCCCCAGGCCGCGTCGCACCAGCAGCCTGTTGCTTGGGAACACACCGAAATCTGCCGCACCGGTCAGCAGGTGCTGCAGCGTGTCGCCGCGATAGGGATCGTGGACCACCAACTCGACATCCAGGCCCAGTTCTTCATACCAACCGCGTTCGCGTGCCAGGTACAAACCCGCCGAATTCGGCCAGGGATGGAAGTACTCCAGCATTACTTTTACCGACACCATTACTCGCTACTCCAGCCCGCAGTCCCTTGATGACGCCAGGCGCTGTTTTTGATGGAGGCGATTTATAAGGGAGCAATCTGGTATATACCAATATCGTTTATTGCTATGGATATAACCGGCGTGGTCTACGGCGCCCTGAGTTGGGCTGCGGCATCCTTCGCATCGTCATAGGCAAGTTGCGCCTCTTTGACCGCATCGCCATGGGCCAGCGCCCACACGCACAATTGCTCGAATGGCTGGCGCAATGAGGCGCCCAGCGGGGTGATCGCGTATTCCACGCCCAGTGGCTGGGTGAGCAATACGGTGCGGGTGACCAGGCCGTTTCGCTCCAGGCGCTTGAGGGTATCGGCCAGGGCTTTATGGGTGATGCCGTCGAGCCGCGCCTTGATCGCGTTGAAGCGCGAGGGCTTGGGGCAGAGCACGGTGAGGATCAGCACCGTCCACTTGTCTGCGATCTTTTCGAGCACCGGGCGGGCGCGGGACACGTCAGCGAGCGTTCGCTCAACGTCGGCGTTTTGGTGGGTATCGTCGGTGATATCTAGGCTATTCATGGTGCGTATTCTGTATCAGATTTACGCTGTATATCTAGGGTCTTCTACCTCGGAGACTCAAATGATGAAGATGACAAACAAAGTGGCACTGGTAATCGGCGGCGCCAGCGGCATCGGCCAGGCCATCGCGCAGCGCTTTGCGAGCGAGGGTGCGTCGGTGTTCCTGACCGGGCGTCGGCAGGCCGATGTGAACGCCGTCGCCGCCCAGATCGGGCAGGGTGCCAAAGGCATTGTGGCCGATGCAGCCAACCCGGCCGACGTTGAGCGCGCCGTTGCAACGGTCGTCGCCGAACATGGGCGGATTGATGCTCTGATATTGAATGCCGCGCTGTCGGAGCCTGCCGACCTGTTGGCGAGCACAGCCGAACTCTTCGACCGGCATTTCTCCCTGAACGTACGTGGGCCGCTGTTGGCCATGCGCGCGGCCATCGCACATATGCCGCCAGGCAGCGCGGCGGTGGTGGTCGGGTCGACCGCGAGTGAAATGGCGGTGCCGCACTACGGCACATACGCCGCGACCAAGGCGGCCATACGTTCTTACGTGCGCACATGGACCGCTGAGCTGGCACCACGCGGTGTGCGGGTCAACGTGCTCAGCCCTGGCCCGACCGACACGCCGATGATGGCTGAGGTGTCTGACGAAATTCGTGGTGCGATCCTCAGTCGTGTCCCGTTGGGCCGCCTTGCGCGCCTGGAAGAAATATCCGCAGCCGCGCTGTTCCTGGCCAGTGACGATTCCAGCTACATGGCCGGTTCGGACCTGCACGTCGACGGCGGCATGGCGCAGGTGTAGGTGCTGTGCCGCTAGGTCTCCCGTAGAGCGAGCTTGGTCGCGAAGAACCTGAGAGCGCCGCGTTTTTCCAACAGACACGCGTTATCGTTAACGTCCTTCGCGAGCAAACTCGCTCTTGACAAAAAGTCTTGCGGGTACCTGATTAACCTCTATGCGAGCCGCCTTCTAATCGAATTCAGATTATCTTACTCGAAACAAACGCCTTAATTACAACCGTTCAGGTCATTTCAAAACTATTTCAATAGGAACATTCGAAAGCAACTCTAATGAGTTCTCTTTCCCGGCACAGTCAGATTTTTCTACGGGCTTAGATATATTTTTTATTCTTGAACCAAATACGTTGGAATTATAAACAATGCCTTCAAACGCAATGGATCTTTCTTTTTCATCTGGCACAATTTGAGATGTCACTAGAATATTTTCAAGATTACTTGAAACTGGCGCATCGACTACTGTAACTCCACCAAATCTGACCGGTACCTCAGTTTTTTGCCACGAAACCTCAAATGTTGTAATGTTTTGTGCCGGAATCTTAATCGGAAAACTTTCGCTTATGGTACTTTTTTCTTGAAAGTTTTGCTCCTGTTGATCAGTAAAGCTGACTTTTTTACTAAATGATGCTGACGCCTCTCCGGAAACACCATATGAAAACCCTAATTTGAAGCTAGAACCAGTTGTGTTTTCAACTGCCTTTGTCATCACAACGCGCCCACCCGTAGTGATATCTTGTGAATATGAAAACTGCTGACTTTGCTCGGAATTTGAGCAGTTCAGAAAAGTCAATTTTCTACCAAGATATTCGACGGGTATACCATCCCAATTCGGCTCTTCAACTTTAACCTTTACATCAGAATTGGCAGATATCGTGCCTGCAACGGCCAACTTTCCAACTACATTTACACAAGAGTCTTTATACGTAGGATGGCATTGGAAATCAGTGCACAATACCTCTCGTATAGGTGCAGCCATAAGAACTGGCTTATCAGGCAAGGCACAGGGCATCTTAACTTTTCTGCAGATTTGCTCACCCGTCTCAACCTTTGTGCAAGCCTCACGCAGCTTGACATCTCTCTGCGCCGATAGCACGCCATTAAGAACAGCTTCCGCATTAGTGCTGGTCAAAGCTGAGTCCTGATTAGATATTGTGCCAAGAGTCTGGGGCTCTATTTTCTCCAGTTTAAAATTACGATTTAGCGAAGTACTATTGCACACACATTCTGGGGTAGAACCACCTGAGGCATCTTGACAGTATGCTTTTTGCCCCTCTCCACAATTAATACTACAACTACCTCCAGCGTCATTCTTTGCACTGCAGGAACTAGCGTAACTTGAAGAGGTCTGAGTGAGCGCGATAATCGCGGCTACTGCCATTATCCATCGCATGATCTTTACTCCTGCTTTTTTATTGTGAACGATTCATTGCTGATTTTAGCCCACAACAAAAAAATGCAAATTACAATTCGAACGACAGATTATAGCGATTAGCTCTTTAGCAAAAAATAAGCTTGGCGCCATCTGATCTAATGCGGTTACACACTCTATTCACTGTAGGTGCCATCAAAAGCAACGTACTTCTGTTTCGGTATCGTTACAGCTATATCTCTTTGCAGGCTCAAATGCAGCCAGCTCGACTGTCTATAATTAATTTTGTCGAGCATGGCGACGTATTCATGAGTCCCTAATAGGCTGGCTAATCCGGGCAGCCATAAACGAATGCTAAAAACAGTCCGATTTCTCCGGCTGCACTTTCTTGTCAGGAGCGATGTTATGGAATTGTATCGAATATTTGTGAGCGTTGACGGTAGCTCGGTTCACATCGATTGCGATATTTCGTTGCTGGGGCGCGAGTTGAGCGACGGATTTGCAAAGGCGGTATATATCGAGGGGTGTTCAAAACATATTTTTAGGACCTCGGGACTGATGGTGATTTTTGCCGAGCTAACTATAGGCGGGCTATCTATGGAAACGTCGCAGACACCGAGCGCAGGTGCTCCATCACCATGTCGCGAAACAGCAATGCTTGCGGCGACAGCGGTTTGAAGCTGTTGTGGATCACCGAGATGTTTACCGCTTCCGGGCTGACGAAGGGGCGGATCACCAACGGCAGCAGATTGCCGGAGACGGCGAGGGCGTCGACCACGGCAATCTCGCCGCTGGCCAGGCTGAATAAACTGGCGATCAGCCCCGAACGCACTTGCAGGCCGATGTTCAGCTGCGGCAGCACTTCGCCATAGACTTTCTCTTCGTTGATGCCGTACAGCTCCTGCAACGGCACCGATATCAGCCGGTGCCCGATCAGGTGGTGGGGGCTGATGGTTTCGAGGGTGGCCAGCGGGTGGGAGGGCGCCATGATGCACACCAGCGGGCAGCTGTAGCGGGCGTGCACGGTGATGCTCGGGTGGTCGACTTCAAAGGTGGTGATGCCGATGTCGACGATCTTTTCCGCGACCACATCGGTCAGCGCGCCGGGTAGCGGCAGGATGACTTTGACGTGCAGGTCCGGGCGTTCCTTGACCGTTTTCGCCAGGCTTTGCGGCACCACTGACATGCCCAGGCTGGGGGAGGCGGCAATGTACAGATTGCCCTTGGCCGGGTTGGCCAGTTCGCTGGACAGTTCACGCACCCGTTCGACATTGCGCCACAGCCGCTCGACTTCTTCGTACAGCTCACGCGCTTCGCTGGTGGGCACCAGGCGGCCCTTGACCAGTTCGAACAGTTTCGGGCCGCCACGCTGTTGGGTGTGGCTGAGCATCTTGCTCACGGCAGACTGCGAAATGTGTAGCAACTCGGCGGCGCCTGCGATGCTGCCGGTCAACATGATGGAGCGAAAGACTTCCATCTGACGAAGGTTCATAAGTTAGAGCACTCAGGTATCGCGTGTAAAAAACCGAGCACTTATAGCCTGATCGAATGCGCCACTCAATTAATAAACAGGGATGAACTAGACCGTATTCTTTTAACCATATAACTGCGCGGCGACATGAGTAAAAGTTAGTGTTGCCCGCTGTTTTTTCCATAGGCCTGGCCCCGCAGGCCGGGTAGATTGGGCCCGTGTTTCATATCAGGCAAGCAATCAAGGCAGCACAGAATTGCCCCCTGACTAAAACCTTCACGACGCTGTTTGTGAATTAAATCCTGGTAACGACAATTGCTCGACAGCCACTGCCCCTGTGCACTCATCCAGGGCGCGGTGAACCCTGTCGGCTGGGGAATGGGGAATGATCAAAGGCACGTTCAATCGAAGCAGACTCTCACTCGCCGTGTTGAGTGTATTGGCGAGCATGCATGCGTCGGCGGCGCAGGACACCGATGCCACTCCGCAGTTGAATGCGGTGGTGGTGACCGGTACGCGCTCGGAAAACCGCACGGAGCTTGAGTCGATGCAACCGATTCAGGTGGTGTCCAGCAAGGCGCTGCAGAGCACCGGCAGCAACGAGTTGTCTGAAGCCCTGTCACGGCTGATTCCTTCCTTGAACTTCCCGCGCCCGGCCAGCTCCGGTTTTACCGGGATCATTCGGCCGGTGCAGATGCGTGGCTTGTCACCCGACCAGGTACTGGTGTTGGTGAACGGCAAGCGCCGGCACACCAGCGCCTTTCTCAATACCAACGTGACCCAGGGCCGTGGCTCGGCGCCGGTGGATTTGGGTGCGATTCCGTTGTCGGCCATCGACCATATCGAAGTACTGGGTGACGGCGCGTCGGCCCGTTATGGCTCGGATGCGATTGCCGGGGTGATCAACGTCATCCTCAAGAAGGACTCCGAAGGCGGGCAAGTCACCACCAGCTATGGCCAGTTTTCCAAGGGCGACGGTATTCAGCGCCACGTCGACGCCGACACCGGTTTCAAACTCGGCGACCGTGGTTTTGCGCACCTGAGCTTTGACGGCAACAACAACGACTTCACCAACAGCGCAGGTCCGGATTATCGCAACGTCGGGGCGCCGGGTTACGGCAGCACCACCTACCGCCTGGGCGACCCGGACGTGACCAATGGCAAGGCCATGCTCAACGCCGAATACGCCTTGACCGACGACCTGACCGCCTATGGTTTTGCCGGCTACAACTCGTCCACCGGTGACACCTGGGATGCGTTCCGCAATGGTCGCGCCTCGGCGTTTGACAAAGCAGCGCACCCCGAAGGTTACCTGCCGCGCCTGCACGCCAAGAGCCAGGACCAATCGCTGGTGCTGGGGCTGCGCGGTTTGCTGGACGACTGGAAATGGGACGCCAGTGTCGACTATGGCCGCAATCAAATCGACCTCAGCAGCCGCGACACCCTCAACCGCTACCTGTACCGCGACACCGGCAATACCCAGCAGGATTTCGATGACGGCAGCCTCACCAGCAGCCTGGCGGTGTACCAACTGGACTTCAGCAACGAGCTGAATGTGAAGGGCCTGAGCAACCCGGTGTCGGTGGCATTCGGTCTCGAATACCAGCACCAGACCTATCAGGAGAGCGCGGGTGAAGCCAATTCCTACTACGGCACCGGCGCCGAAGGTTTTTCCGGCCTCAAGCCCACCGACAGCGGCAGCTTCCGGCGTGATGTGGTGGCCCAGTACCTCGACCTGGAAACCAACCTGACCGACAAATGGCGGGCCTCGGTGGCCGTGCGGCATGACGACTACAACGACTTCGGCGCCGCCACTACCGGCTCGATCTCCAGCCGCTACGACTTCAACCCGGTGGTCGCGGTGCGGGGCAGCCTGTCCACCGGCTACCGCGCGCCGTCGCTGGCGCAGCAGCACTACTCGGCAACCACCAGCGCGCTGAACACCTCGATCAACGCCTATCAGGACCAACTCACTACCTCGGTAGATTCGCCGATTGCCCGCCTGCTGGGGGCTGAAGACCTGAAGGCGGAGAAGTCGCGCAACATCAGCCTCGGCCTGGTGCTGCAGCCGTCTGACGATTTCAGCGCCACGGTGGACATCTACCAGATCAGCATCAACGACCGGGTAACCCTGTCGAGCAACCTCAACGTGCAAACCCCTGCGGCCCAGGCCTACCTGACCGCCAACGGCATTGCGCCGGACCTCTATCAGTCGGTGCGCTACTTCACCAACGCGGTAGACACCCAAACACGTGGTATCGACATCACCGGCCAGCATCACTATCGCTTCGATGACGGCGCGCGCCTCAACAGCACCGTGGGCTACAGCTACAGCAAAACCCGGGTCACCGACGTCAAGGACAACCCGACCGTGCTGGCCCAAAGCGGGCTGAACCTGGACCGCATCGACCGTCGCGACCGCTACGGTGTACTCACCGACAGCACGCCGCGCAGCAAGCTGTCGTTGTCCACCGACTACAGCAAGGACAACTGGGGCCTGCACGCCAACCTGGTGCGTTACGGCAGCTTCCTGGCGGTGAGCAACACCGGGCCGGCCTACGATCAGCGCTTCGACCCCAAATGGGTGCTCGACCTGTCCACCAGCTACCGGGTCACCGACTGGCTGTTCACCGTGGGTGGCGACAACGTCACCGACGCCTACCCGGACAAGCGCAACAGCCTGAACAACCCCGGTCACCAAAACGTCAACTACATCTCCTACTCACCGTTTGGCATGAATGGCGCGTTCTACTACGTCAAGGCGACGTATTCGTGGTGACAGCTGCGATCAAGGCCTGGGTCGCCGCCGGCTTGCTCGCGGTTTCGCTGGTGGCTGTGGCCGACGATGGGCCGGTGTTGCAACGCATCGCCGAGCGTGGGGTGGTCAACGCGTGCACCAACGTCGAGAACCGGCCCTTTGCCTATCTGACTCCGTCAGGGCAGGCGGTGGGGTTCAACGCCGACCTGCTGGAGAACCTGCGCCAAGTGCTCAGCCAGCGGTTGGGCCGGCCCATCGCCGCGCAAACCATCGCCACCAGCGGCGCCAATCGGGTGCCCTTTGTGCAGCAGGGCAAGTGCGATGTGATCATCACCGGCTTCAGCGTGACCGAAGAGCGCCAGCGCCTGGTGGATTTCATCTTTCCCGGCTTCTACGCCTCCGGCGCGGTATTGCTGACCCGTGACGACCAGCCTGTGGAAAGCTGGGAAAGCCTGCGCGGCGCCACGCTGTGCAGCAGCCAGGGCTCGACCTACAACCAATCCGTCGCCGAGCGTTACGGGGTGAATATCCTGGCCTTTGCCGGCCTTACCGAAAGTGCGCAAGCCCTGCGGGACCGGCGTTGCATCGGCCAGGTGATGGACGAGGCGGTGGCGCGCCTGCGTTTGCAGGACAGCCAGCAGTGGCAGGGTTATCGCATCCAGTTGCCGGTCATTCTGGAGGCGCCCTGGAGCATGGCCGTGGCCAAGGGCGATCCGCAGTGGCGCGAGCTGCTGGAGCAGTTGGCATTGCACTGGCGCCAAAGCGGATTCCTGTATGACCTGGAAAGCCGTTATGGCTTGCCCCACAAACATCCGCTGGACCCGATCCATGGCGCCGCGGTTGTCGTGGACAGCCAAAGCCTGCCGTATTTCCTGCAACGCTTGAGCGATGGTTTCGAGCGCCTCAACAGCAGCACAGGCTGGAATTTTCCGGTGTTCTATGACGGCTGGACCGCGCGCCAGTTTGCCTCGGGTATCGTCACCACGTTGCAGTTGTCGGCCATCGGAATCATCGGTTCCTGCGTGATTGGCTTGTTCGGGGCGCTGGCGATGGGCGCCGCACGGCCACTGCGTTGGCTGGTACGCGGCTATGTCGAATTGCTGCGCAACACCCCGAGCCTGGCCCAGTTGTATTTCATCTACTTCGGCGTGGGTGCGCTGTTGCGCGGCGGCCTGGAAGGCGGCGCGGCCCCCTGGTACGCCAACCCGTTCGGTCTGGCGGCGTTGTGCATCACCCTGCATTACGGCGCGTTTGCCGTAGAAATCGTACGCACCGGGCTGCTGGCGGTGCCGGCCAGTACCCGTGACGCGGCCCTGGCCCTGGGCTACGGACGCCTGGGCCGGTTGTGGCACATCCAGTTGCCGTTGGCGTTGCGGGCCTGCTTGCCGGCGCTGGGAAACAACATGGTGCAGTTGATCAAGGGCAGCTCCATCGCCTACGCGGTGGCGGTGCCCGAGGTGCTGTACAGCGCCCAGGAAATCTGGAGCGAGCGCTACAACGTGGTGGAAATGATGCTGTTGGTACTCGTGACCTATTTTTGCGCCATGGCCTTGCTGGCCTGGGCGCTGCACCGGCTGGAACGGCGCCTGCGCATACCGGGAGGTGGCGCATGAACGAGATCATCCTGGCGTCGCTGCCGTGGTTGCCGCTGATGCTCAAGGGCTTTGCGTTGAACCTGTGGATCGGCTTACTGGCCATGCTCCTGGCGTGTGTCGCGGGTGTTTGCCTGGGTGCGTTGCAGCGGGCGGGGCGGCCGTGGTTGCGGCTCAGTGCGCGGCTGTTGACGCAGCTATTGCGCAATTCGCCGTGGCTGGTGGTGATGTTTTTTGTCATGCACCTGCTGCCCTATGAATGGCACGTCGCCGGGCAGGTGATCAGCCTTCCGGCGTGGCTCAAGGCGGTGTTTGCCCTGGCTTTGCCGGCGGCGGGCAATGCCTCGGAAATCGTCCGTGGGGCCTTGCAGTCGATCCCGCGTACCCAGTGGGAAGCGGCCACTGCGCTGGGCTACAGCCCGGTAGGACAACTGCGCCATGTGATCCTGCCCCAGGCGCTGCGCCTGATGCTGCCGCCTGCACTGGGCCTGTATTGCGTAGTGACTATGTCGAGTGCGCTGGCAAGTTTGCTGGGGGTGGGCGAACTGCTCAGTGCCAGCCGCGAAATCCTCGCCGCGACGGCCCGCACCGATTTGCTGTTGCCGGTCTACGGCCTGGTGCTGGCGCTGTTCTTTATCTACATCTTTCCCCTTTCATTGCTGGCGCGTTCTTTGGAACGGCGCCTGGCCCACAGGTAGCCTTATGAAACGCATCCTGGAAAACCCCTTCATCGAGTTGCAGGCGGTGACCAAGGCCTACGGCGACACGCCAGTGCTCAAGGGCATTGACCTGGCCGTGGGGCGTGGCGAAGTGGTGTGCATCATTGGCCCTTCGGGGTCGGGCAAGTCGACGGTGTTGCGCTGCATCAATGCGCTGGCCGAGATCGATCACGGTTCGATCCAACTCGACGGGCAGGTCATCGGCAGCCCGCAACTGGCGCTGCAACAGCTGCGCCAGCGGGTGGGCATTGTGTTCCAGAGTTATAACCTGTTTCCCCATCGCACGGTGTTGCAGAACGTCAGCATGGCGCCGATCCAGGTGCTGGGGCGTGATCGCCAAACGGTGGAAGAGGAGGCCAGGGCGTTGCTGCAACAGGTGAGCCTGGAGGGCAAGGAACACGCCTATCCGGGTGAGCTTTCCGGCGGCCAGCAACAGCGGGTCGCGATTGCCCGGGGCCTGTGCATGCAGCCCCAGGTGATGTTGTTCGACGAGGTGACGGCAGCCCTCGACCCGCAAACCGTGAAGGAAGTGCTGGGGGTTATCCGCTCGATTGCCCAGCAGGGCATGACCTGTGTGCTGGTTACCCATGAAATGCGTTTTGCCCGCGAAGTGGCCGACTACGTGTACTTCATCGATCAGGGCGAGGTGGTCGAGCACGCCGCTGCCCAGGCGTTTTTCGATACCCCGCGCGACCCGCGTACCCGCGATTTCCTCGATAAAGTCCTGTGAGCCTGCCCATGGAAAATTTTGCCGGTTGGCCTGGCGCGCCGCTGCGTTTTGATGTGGCGGTGGTGGGCGGCGGCGCGGCCGGGATTGCTGCCGCACTGGCGGCGGCCGAGTGCGGGCGCAGTGTGGTGCTGATCGAGGACTACGGTTTTTTTGGCGGCACCGCGACGATTTCCGGGGTGCAGTCCTATTGCGGCTTCCTCACCAGCGGCCCGACCCCGGAGCGTGTGGTGGCCGGCATGGGCCAGCGGGTACTGGATGCCTTGCAGGCCTTCGGGCACCCGGTGGAACCGGTGCTGCAAAGCTCGGGCAACTGGATCATTTTGCTCGACCCCGAGCGCTTGAAAACCGTGCTCGACCGGCTGGTGCTGGACGCCGGTATCACCCCGTTGCTGCACTGCCGGGTGATCGGCACCCAGGGTAAAAACGGCCATATCGATTCGTTGCTGTGCAGCCACCCCGAGGGCAACCTGAGCATTGAGGTGGGCTGTGTGGTGGACGCGACGGGCAACGCGAATGTGGCGGCGATGGTGGCTCCCCACAGCATTCGCCCGCGCTTGCAGGCGGCGACCCTGACGGTGCGCATCGGCAATGTCGAGCCTGGCCATGCGCCGGATCGCGAAGCCTTGCAGGCGGCGGTCATCGATTATCAACGGCGTACCCGACGGCACCTGGCGCGCAGCAATGGCGGCTACTTTGTGCCGTTGCCGTGGTCGGGCAGTTACTGGGCGATGATGATTGATGTGGACCTGGTGAACACCGATGCGCATTACCTGACCCGTGCGGAAATCGAAGCGCGCACCATTGCCCATGACTATCTGGAGTCGTTGCGGCGCACGGTGCCGGGGTTTGAGCGGGCGATTCTGGAGACCAGCGGGCCGCAGTTGGGGATTCGTTCGACGCGGTGTGTGACCTCGCAGCAGGACGTGTTGGCCGATGATGCGTTGGGTGCGCGGCAGCGCTCGAACGGGGTTGCCCGGTCGGGGTGGCCGTGTGAGTTGCATCCGGGCTCGGGGGTGACGCAGTACCGCTCGATTCCTCGGCATGGGTGGTTTCATGTGCCGTTTGGGGCGTTGATTCCGGAGGGCAGTGACAATTTGTGGTTGGCGGGGAGTTCGATTGGGGCGGATGACATTGCCTTTGGTTCGGTGCGGGTGATGGGGACGAGTTTTGCGACGGGGCATGCGGCGGGGGTTTCGGCGGCGCTGTCGAGTCGGCTTTCGCAGCGGGTTGGGTTTGAGTCTGTCAGGCGGGTTTTGCTGGAACAAGGAGCGTTGTTGTGACTTGTGGGAGCTGGCTTGCGGTGTATCTGAAAAAACGCAGTCCAAATGTGGGAGCTGGCTTGCCTGCGATGGCGGCCTCATGAACGACGCTGTTTTTGGATCAGACCGGGTACATATCCGTTGCTGCGGTCACGGCCGCTTAGGGTTCCGCTCTTACAGCGGGTCACTTTTGGCAAACGCCCCAAAAGTAACCAAAAGGTCTTTGCCCCACCACTCGGCACCTCGCTCACGCTCGGTGTGCCCTCACGCAGGCCTTGGACCGTGGGCCGCCGCGATGGGCCATCCTTGGCCCAGCGCGGCTAAACCGGCGTCCTGCCGGTTTGCCCACGCTCCAAAACCTGCGTTCGGCCAGCGTGGTTTAACGGGGCCTGTTGGATCACAAGCAAGATCAAAAGCAGTGTTGTGCCCGCCGTTTCTTTTTTGGGTGGAGGCGTAGCCATGCCTATTTTTCGCTTGGGTAGTTACCCATCTATTCATGCGCCAGGGAATGGTGCAGTTCATCGTGATCCTAGGGGTTTAATGACTGTGGCGACGACGATAGACCAGCAGTGGGTTGCACGGCATTGGGTGTTGTTGGAGGCGCCGATTCCTTCGGCGGTGTCGGGTGCAATCGGGCGTTTGTTGGCGGATACGCTGGCGATTGCTGCTTATGCCCGACGCAATAAGGTGGGAGGTACGGATGTCGACAGTGTGTTGGCGCCGTCGGCTGAGCCGGGGTGTTCGGTGTGGGGTTCATCGCTGCGTACCGATCCGGCGCGGGCAGCGTTTCTGAATGGGACGGCCGCCGAGGCCCTGGATTTTCAGGAGGTGTTGATTAATCCACGCAATAACGGGCACGCGGCGGTGGTGATTATTCCGGCGGTGTTGGCGTTGGCTGAACACCATGGGGTGGTCGGCGAGCGGGTGGTGCGGGCGTTGTGGATTGCGTTTGCGGCGAATGTTTCGCTGGCTGAGGCATTGGGCCGTGGGCATCGCAGTGCTCAGGCGGGGTTTCGTACTACGTCGTTGATTGCGCCGGTGGCGGCTGCGTTGGGGTGTTCGGCGTTGCTGTCCGATGATGTTGAGCGTGCTTGCCATGGCGCGGCGATTGCAGCGAGTTCGCTCAGTGCCGGGCTGTTGTCGGCGCTGTCGCCCAAGGTCGCCAGCTACAGCCTCGATAAAGATTTGGCGATTGGTTTTGCCGCGCAGCATGCGGTGCAGTCGGCGTTGTTGGCGCAGGCTGGGGCCACCGGGCCAGCTGCGTTTCTCACGGGCGAACACGGCTGGCTGGCCAGTTTCGGTTTTGATACCGCACAGGTGGACTGGCTATCGGCCGACCCGCTGAAGAAGAACCTCGAAGCCTTTGCCATCAAGCCGTACCCGGCGTGTTTCGGCTGCCAGACGGCGATTCGGCTGGCCCTGGAGTTGCGTCAGCAGGTGCCGGCAGGGCAGGTGGTGGATATCGTGGTACGGGTCAACGGCGGCAGTGCCCGTTCACTCTCGACTCGGGTGATTGATAACGACTTGGCCGCGCGTTTCAGCTTGCCTTATGTGGTGGCCAGCGCGTTTGTGCGTGGCCGGTCGGCCCTGGAAGATTTCGAGCAGCCGGGTCTTGCTGATGAGTCGGTGCTGGCATTCATGGCGCGCGTTCGCATCGAGCCAAGCGCCGAGATGGACCGCCAGCAGGCAATCAGCGGTGGTTTCCCGGCGTCCTTGACGGTGCGCGCGTTGACCGGCGAGGAAATCGAGTTGGGCTACGACGGGCCCTATGGCGCGTTGAATGAGGCGGGGCGGGATGCCTTGTTGCAGGACAAATTACGTGCCCTGTGTGAGCCTGGTTTGCTGCAGCATTTGCAGGCCGTGGCCAAGGCACCGTCGAGTGTGGAATGTTTGTTCGGGCTTGAGCCGTGAGCGTGCGTGGCCGTGGCGCATTGTTTGGGTGGGCGCTGGGCATGTGCGTGACGGCGGGCGCCGCACAACCGGTTGTCAGCCCCGAGGCACTGGCGCTGCATCAGCGCTTGTTGGTGCTCGACAGCCACCTGGACACGCCTCGGCAATTGTCCCGGCCGGGTTGGAGCATTCTCGACCGGCACGGCGCCGATGACCTGTCCCAGGTGGACCTGCCGCGCATGATCGAGGGTGGGCTGAGCGGCGGTTTCTGGGCGGTGTACACCCCTCAGGGATCTGCCGATGAGGCCGGGATGGCACGGGCCAGCGACCAGGGTTTGGCGACCTTGACCCGCATCCGCGAGATGGTCGCCCGCTACCCGGACCGTTTTGGTCTCGCCCTGCAAGCCGAGGACGCCCCGCGCCTTGCCGCCGAGGGCAAGCGCGTGGTGTTTATCAGCATGGAAAACGCCGAGCCCCTGGCCTCCGACCCCCGCCTGCTGGACACCTATCAGCAACTGGGTTTGCGCATGCTCGGCCTGGTTCACAGCGCCAATAACCATGTGGCGGATTCGGCCACCGCGATTGGCCAGTGGCATGGCCTGAGCCCTATCGGACGCGAACTGGTGACGCGCGCCAATTGCCTGGGTGTACTGCTGGACGCCTCCCATGCCTCCGACCAGTCGTTCGACCAGATGCTGGCGCTGTCCCGTGCGCCCATCATCGTTTCGCACTCCAGCAGCCGCGCGATCAACCCCCATCCGCGCAACCTCGATGACGCACGCATGCGCCGCCTGGCGCAAAGCGGCGGGGTGATTCAGGTCAACACCTACGGCGGCTACCTGATCGCGCAACCGCCCAATCCGCAACGGGACAAGGCGCTCAAACCCTTGTATGAGCGTTTACGCCTGATGCCGGCGTTGCAGCCCGAGGCGTTCAGGGAATTGTCGGCGCAGATCACTGCGGTGCAGCAGCGCTTCCCCAATCCTCAAGCGACGTTTGCCGACTTCATGAAGCATCTGCTGCATGCGCTGGAAGTGGTGGGGCCGCTGCACGTCGGCATCGGCGCGGACTGGGATGGCGGCGGCGGGGTGCAAGGCCTGGAAGATGTCAGCCAATTGCCAAAAATCACCGAAGCCTTGCTGCAGGCGGGCTACAGCGAGGCGGATATCGCCAATATCTGGAGCGGCAACCTGCTGCGGTTGCTGAGCCGCGCGCAGGAGCGCGGGCGGGAGCTGCAGGTGCAAGGGCAATGTGCGGCAGTCTTGTGATCCTGGTTCTTTTACCGGCCAATAAAAAAGCCGCGACCTGAGTCGCGGCTTTCCAGGACCATCACCAGCGTTTAATCACGCCACATTGGTGTGCCGTTTTCATCAATCGTCCAGTGGGATTGACCGGGCCGGATGCACACGCCGCCTACCCAGCGTTCTTGAGTGGCGTGATCCGGCCAGTAAGTTTTTCCGCTCAGTACCTGGTGACCGAGGGGCGTCAATGCCAACAACCGCTGGGGCCATTGCAGGTGATTGTCGGACTCGCTCAGCAGCGGGTTCTCGCCATCGATCAGTGGTCGCATCAGCGCATGGAACATCATGTCGCCCAAGTAGGGCAGCGGTTCGCGCCTGGCCATCAGCTCGGCATACACCCTGGCAAAAGGTAGCGGGCCGGCTTCGCTGAGGTATTGCAAGGCCAGGCGTTCGGTGAGGGATAAACCGTCCTGGGTGCCTGGCAATTCCTGCAATTGCCGGCGCAGTGCCGGGGCCAGAAACGGCAGGGCAGGGTGAGTGCCCTGGGCCAGTGCGGCCAGCTTGAGCGGTGAGTTGTCGCAATACGCTGCCCACGCCTGGCGTGCCAGCAGCAGCGCCTGGGCGTCGACTTTGCGCCGCTGCGGCCACAGCCACGCGAGTACTTCGGGTGCCAGTTGGCCGATACCGATGAAGCGTTGCACACCGGGTATACGGTCGACCTCGATCAGCTCCAGCTTGGCCGGCACATGGTCAAGGCCGGCCAGCGCGCGAATCAGGAACAGTTGGTCGTACGCATCGGCCTCGCACCACAACACGCTGTGATCGGCGCCGGCCAGTTGCCCGAGGTGGGTGTATTCGTCGGCGTGCCTGCGGGCTACTTCAGCCTCATCCATGGCGAATGCCTGGCTGATGTAGCGGCTGCGAAGGGCTTGGTATTGCTCGGCGGGAAGGTCTTGTACGGGGCCCATGCATAACGGGTCGATGAGCATGTGAAAGCGGCCCTTGAAGCCGGCCACAGTCAGGCTGTGGGCGATGTCGTTGCCGCAGCGCCAGTGGGTGGTGCGGGGTTCGTCGCTGGCCTCGAAATCGGGGTGGCGAGCGGCGAAATTGATGGCGTCAATGTGCGCCTTGAGCTTGGGCCAGCTGGAGAAGCCCAGGTCTTTGGCGATCTGCCATTGGGCGTCGGACAAGGTTGGGTTGCTGGTGGGGTTGGCGCTTTTCAGGCGTAGCAACAGTTCCTTGGCGCGTTTGCGTTGCTGCTCAAGGTTGATACGGCCGTTACTGGATGATGGTTGTGGCGACATACGATCTCCTTGCACAAACCTTGTCCGCTTTAAGGTTGGGAGTCGTAGAAATAGGGTGGTCAGTCAAGGTCTTGGGCGCAGCCCTTTCCGCGGATGGTGGCGTAGATGGCGCCGGGTTGGAAATATAGGGAGTGGTGGGGGGGATTGCAAGTGGGTGTATATCCATTGCTGCGGTAATGGCTTCGATTGGTTCCGCCCTTACGGCGGCTCACTTTTGATAGAGCGCAAAAGTAAGCAAAACGCTCTTGCCCCACCACTCGGCACCTCGCTCATGCTCGGTGTGCCCTCACTCCGGCTTTGGAGCGTGG
>Ga0247816_10000432_pt1 | contig 23670 bp, 20 predicted proteins | sample UWRJL209509C1_FD_179930 | JGI IMG/M metagenome (GOLD analysis project Ga0247816, IMG submission 179930) | Plant litter microbial communities from Arlington Agricultural Research Station in Wisconsin, United States - UWRJ-L209-509C-1 | ecosystem: Environmental > Terrestrial > Plant litter >...
TGTCATCCGGGTCGAGCCCGCGGCCGGAGGCCATGGCGCGCACCCTGCGCAGCGCGCGCTGCGCGTCGGCCAGTGCGGCCTGGCGATCACGGCCCTGCTGCGGCAACCGGTAGCGCAGGACGAACAACGTGTAGCCCGCACGATCCACCCAGTCCGGAACCAGCTCGGTGCCTTCCTTGTCGATCACCACGCGCTGGTAGCCGCCGCCGGGGATGACCAGCACGGCCTTGCCGTTGGGCCGCGCGGGCGCATGCACCACCAGCCACGGGGCGTCCACCTGGTCGACATAGCGGTCAGGCCGGGACGGGTCCGTGCTGCGTTCGACCACATGCAGGGGGCGTGCGCTGCCCTTCTCACCCGGTACCTGGCCTGCGGGCCACAGCGGGATGCGCTCGCCCGGTGCCTCGTCGGCCGCCATTTCGACCGTCGACACGGCGCGCTGCGCTGCAGCGGCGGATACGCACAACGACATCGCGGAAATCAGCGACAGCGGCAGCAGAAACAACGGCAATCTCATATGGCGCAAGGCTCCAGACAGAAGGACGGGTCGTTGCGGGCGGACCCCGGAATGCCTTCTGACGCACTGCACATTGCCAGATGACACCGGTTTACCATATACACGTCATCCGAACGCTGTCGATGCGCAGCGCAACAACGCCAAAGGGAGAGCCTCCTTGAGCAACGAACCCGGCAACATGGACCTGCCAACCGCACCGGCCGACCCGGCCGCCATCGCCAGCGCCTTTACCGGCGCGCGTCGTGCAGGCGCTTCCCTGCCTGATTTCCCCGGTACGATCCCCGCCGACCTGGTCACCGCGTACCACGTGCAGGACCTGGCCATCGCCGAATGGGGCCATGACGTAGTGGGCTGGAAGGTCGGCTACATCGCCGAAGAGCGCCGCGATGTGTCCGGCGATGACCGCCTGCTGGGCCCGATCTTCAACAATCGGCTGCAGAATGCTACCGGTGGAACAGTTCTCGACATTCCGGTCTTCGAAGGCGGTTTCGCCGCGGTCGAGGCCGAGTACGTGATCGAACTGCTGGAAGATGCACCGGCTGATCAGCTGGAGTGGACGCCCGAGCAGGCCGAAGCGCTGCCGGCGCGCCTGTACATCGGCGTGGAAGTGGCCAGCAGTCCGTTGGCGACCATCAACATTCTCGGCCCGCTGGTGGTGGTGTCTGATTTCGGCAACAACAACGGCCTGTTGCTGGGGCCGGAAATCACCGACTGGACCACCCGCGATGACAGCGAACTGCGCGCGGAGACGCTGATCGAAGGTGAGGTCGTCGGCACCGGTGGTGCAACGCGCCTGCCCGGCGGCCTGCGTACCGCCATCGCCTTTGCCTTGTCCCGCTCGGCCAAGCGTGGCCGCCCGCTCAAGCGCGGCGAACTCATCGCCACCGGCAATGCGACCGGTATCCACGACATCAGCGTAGGCCAGACGGCAGTGGTGCGGTTCGCTGGTTTCGGAGACATTGCCTGCCGGGCCGTGGCAGCGGGATGACCGCGCCGGCCAGGTGAACACGCGCGGGAGGGCGCAGATGATCACACGTAGAAACTTCCTTGCCACCAGCCTCGGCGCGCTTGCTGCGCCGGTCCTGGCAGGCTGCAGCAAAGCCGGCGACAGCGTGGCCGGTGGGCACCTGCTCACCGCGACCGATGTCCATATCGCTGATTACCCCACCGTGACCGCGGTGAAGTGGATCGGCGAGACCCTGGCCCGCGAAACCGGTGGCCGCCTGCGCCTGCGCCAGTACCACTCCGGCCAGCTGGGTCGCGAGTCCGAGGCGATCGACATGGCACGCTTTGGTGCCATCGACATCACCCGTGTGTATTCCGGTGCACTCAACAATGCATTCCCGCTCACCCAGGCCCTGTGCCTGCCGTATGTGTTCAATTCGGTAGCGCACATGCGTGCCGCACTGGACGGCGGCGTGGCCGACGCGGTGCTGCGCAGCTTCGAGACACGCGATCTTGTCGGCCTGGCCATCTACGATTCGGGCGCACGCTGCTTCTACAACACCAAACACCCCATCGTGGAGCCGAACGACCTGCGCGGCCTGAAGCTGCGCGTGGCATCGTCGGACATCTTCATCCAGTTGATGCGTCTGTTCGGTGCGAACCCGACGCCGATGTCGCTGGGCGATACGTTCTCGGGCATGGAAACGCACATGATCGACGGTGCGGAAAACAACATGCGCAGCTTCCACTCCAGCCGTCATTTCGAAGCCGCGCACTACTGGTCGCAGAGCGACCACTCGTATGCCCCCGACGTGTTGCTGATGTCGCGCGCCAGCTTCGAGCAGTTGCAACCGGCTGATCGCCAGCTGCTGCTCGACACGGCCCGTGCATCGGTCAACGTGATGCGCCAGCAGTGGGATGCATCGGAGGACGCAGCACGCAAGGCCGTGACCGATTTCGGCGTCAAGACCAACGAGGTGGACCTGGCGGCATTCCGCAAGGCCGCTGATCCGCTGCTGCAGGAGTACCTGAAGCAGCCCGAGCTGGCCGCCATGGTCAACCGCATCCGCGATCTCGCCTGAGGATTCCGCCATGACCGATACGACGACGGGCACCGCCCCGATCGCCCTGAGTGCCGGCCAGCGCCTGCTGGACCGCATTGCCGACATCGCCATCTACATCGCCGTGGCCGCCCTGCTCGGGCTGGTGGTGGTGCAGGGCTGGCAGGTGTTCGCACGCTACGTGTTGAACGATTCGCCCAGCTGGACCGAACCGGTAACGCTGCTGCTGCTGAGCACGGCGATGAGCCTGGGTGCGGCCTGCGGTGTACATACCAATCGCCACTTCGGGTTCTTCCTGCTGGCCGCCTACATGAGCGCTGGCCTGCGCCGCGTGGTGGATACCTTCGTGCAACTGGTGATCGCCGTGCTGGGCGGGTTCATCGCCGTGTGGGCGATGGTGCTGCTGCAGGACGGACTGGACATCAAGACTGCAGGGGCCAACCTGCCGCAGAGCATCAATTACCTGCCGCTGTCGCTGGGCGGCGCGTTGATGGTGTTGTTCGCGCTCAACCGCGCGTGGCGGGTGCACTACCCGCTCGCCGTCGTGGCCGACGCTGACGCTGAAGGAGATCGTTGAGATGGGTATTACCCTGCTTTTCCTGGTGTTTGCCGGCCTGCTGCTGCTGGGTGTGCCGGTCGCCTATGCACTGGCCGCTGCGGCCCTGGCCACCCTGCTGTACCTGGATATCCCCAGCATCGTGCTGGTACAGCAGATATCCGCCGGTACCGGCTCGGCCTCGCTGATCGCCATTCCGTTGTTCATCTTCGCCGGTGAAATCATGATGCGCGGCGGTATCTCCGAGCGCCTGATCGCCTTGGCGTCATCGCTGGTCGGCCGCATGCGCGGCGGCCTGGGCCAGGTGTCGATCCTGTCCTCGCTGTTCTTCGGCGGTGTGTCCGGCTCGGCGATCGCCGATGTGTCCGCGGTGGGCGGCACGATGATCCCGCAGATGGTCAAGCGCGGCTACGACCGCGACTTCGCGGTCAATGTCAGCATCACCGCCGCGCTGGTGGCGTTGCTGGTGCCGCCGTCGCACAACCTGATCCTGTTCTCGGCCGCTGCCGGTGGTGGCCTGTCCATCGCCGACCTGTTCGCGGCCGGCATCGTGCCTGCGTTGCTGATGACGCTGGCGCTGATGATCACCGGCTACATCGTGGCGCGTCGTCGCGGCTACGGTGTGGAGGTGTTCCCGGGCTGGCGCGCGGTGGCCCTGCGCATCTTCTCCGCCCTGCCCGGCTTGGGTCTGGTGGCGCTGATCTTCGTGGGCATCCGCGCCGGTATCTTCACTGCGGTGGAGAGTGCGGCCATTGCCGTGGTGTACGCCCTGCTGGTCACCACCGTGCTGTACCGGCAGCTGCCGTGGCGCGAGTTCTTCGGCACGGTCATCCATGCCGCGCGCAGCACCGGCGTGATCCTGTTCGTGATCGCCACGGCCGCGGTGTTCGGCTGGCTGCTGGCCTTCCTGCAGGTGCCCACGGCCGCCGTCGACTTCCTGCAGTCGTTCGCGCACAGCCAGTTCATGGTGCTGCTGATGATCGTGATCATGCTGCTGCTGCTGGGCACCTTCATGGACCTGGCGCCGATGATCCTGATCTGCACACCGATCTTCCTGCCGGTCGCCAAGGCTTACGGTATCGATCCGATCCACTTCGGCCTGGTGCTGGTGCTGACCGGTGGCCTCGGCCTGGTGACACCACCGGTAGGCTCGGTGCTGTTCATCGGCACCGCCATCGGCAAGATCAGCGTCGGCGAAAGCATGCGCAGCATCTGGCCCTTCTGGTTCGCCGCCCTGGCCGTGCTGCTCATCGTGACCTTCTTCCCGGGTCTGTCGTTGTGGCTGCCGCACCTGCTGCGCGCGTAATACAGGCGAAGGGGGCGGCCGGCGGTCGTCCCCTTCCGTTCTTGAAATCATGATCCTGGGAGGGACCACGATGCAGTTGAAGCACACGTTGAAGATCCTGCTGGCCAGTGGCCTGCTGATGGCCACCTCGCTTGCCGCCGCGGCAGGCCCCGTAGCCGCCACGAACTGGACGCGCGGCATCGAAAACCAGCGCCAGGCGGACCTGGGCAACGGCACGTTCCTCAATCCGGTGTTCGCCGGCGACCGACCGGATCCGTCGGTGCTGAAGGACGGCGACGATTACTACCTGACGCTGTCTTCGTTCGACGCCTATCCCGGCCTGCCGCTGTGGCACTCGCGCGACCTGGTCAACTGGCAGCCGCTGGGGCATGCGATCACGAAGAATGTCGGTGCGATCTGGGCGCCGGACATCATCAAGCACGAAGGCCGTTACTACATTTATTTCCCGGCGCGCACCGGTGAAACGCGCAGCAACTTCGTGGTGTGGGCCGATGACATCAAGGGTCCGTGGAGTGAGCCGATCGACATCGGCCTGGAGAAGTACATCGATCCCGGTCACGCTGTCGGCGAAGACGGCAAGCGCTACCTGTTCCTCAGTGGCGGCGACTACGTGCAGTTGGCCGACGACGGCCTGAGCGTGGCGGGCACGCCCAAACATGTCTACGACGGCTGGAAGTATCCGGAAAGCTGGGACGTGGAGGCTTATGCGCAGGAAGGCCCGAAGATCAATTTCCGCGATGGCTGGTACTACATGACCACCGCCGTGGGCGGCACCGCCGGGCCGCCTACCGGCCACATGGTCATCACCGCACGCTCGCGCTCGATCCATGGGCCGTGGGTGAATGCACCGAACAATCCGATCATGCGGACCCAGTCAGCGGCGGAGCCGTGGTGGTCGCGTGGCCATGCCACGGTGATCGAAGGCACCGACGGACGCTGGTGGATGATGTACCACGGCTACGAGAACGGGTACTGGACGCTGGGTCGCCAAGCCCTGCTGGAACCCATCGAATGGACCGCCGATGGCTGGTTCGTGGCCAAGGGCGGCGATCTCGGCCAGCCGCTGCGCAAGCCATCCGGCGAGTCGGTCGGCCAGCACGGCATGGCCCTGTCGGACCGGTTCACCGGCGGCAAACTCGGCCCGCAGTGGTCCTTCTTCAATCCGGCGCAGGACGAATACAAGCGGCTGGACTTCACCGGCAAGGGCCTGGTGCTGCAGGGCAAGGGTGAGACCCCGCGTGACAGCTCCCCGCTGACCGCCATCGCCGGTGACAAGGCCTACCAGTTCGAGGTCGAGATGGACGTCGCGCCCGGCGCGGTGGGCGGCGCCCTGCTGTACTACAGCGACCGCCTGTACGTGGGCGTGGGCAGCAATGGCGAAAAGTTCATCATGCACCGCTACGGGGAGGAGCGCCCCACCCGGCTGGCACCCAGCACCACCGGCGGCAAGCTCTGGCTGCGGGTCACCAACAACCGCCACATCGTCACCATCCACTCCAGCACCGACGGCCGGACCTGGGTGAAGTACCCGGTTCAGATGGAAGTGTCCGGTTACCATCACAATGTGGCAGGCAAGTTCCTGGCCCTCAAGCCGGCGATCTACGCCGCCGGCGACGGCGCCGTCACCTTCCGCAATTTCCGCTACCGCGCGCTCGACTGAGCGCGCGGCTAGAATCTTCGGACACCTCGGGTTGAAGACATGTCAGTGCGCAACAAGAACGATGCCGTCAAGCCGGCAGTGATGAAGGGCAAGGCGGCCACGATCAATGACATCGCGCGACTGTCGGGGGTGTCCAAGAAAACGGTTTCGCGAATCATCAACAACTCGCCGCTGGTGCGCAAGGACACGCGCGAGAAAGTCGAAACCCTGATGCGCGAGGTCGGTTACACGCCCGACCCGCTGGCGCGTGGCCTGGCCTTCCGCCGCTCGTTCCTGATCGGCATGGTCTACGACAACCCCACCGCGCAGTACATCGTGGACATGCAGTACGGCGCACTCGATGCCCTTAGGGGCTCCAGTTTCGAGCTGGTGGTGCACCCCTGTGACAGCCGCAGCCCCGGCTATATCGAAGGCGTGTGCCGCTTCGTGCAGCAGCAAAAGCTGCATGGGGTGATCCTGGTGCCGCGCGCATCCGAAGATCAGGCACTGGCGGACGCGCTGCAGGAGATCGGCTGCCGGTTTACCCGCATCGCCTCGCTGCCGCTGGATGAGACCTCGCAGATGGTGGTCACCCATGACCGCGATGGGGCGGCCGAAGCGGCCGACTACCTGCTGTCACTGGGGCACCGCGATATCGCCCTGGTCACCGGACCGAGCGCGTATCGCTCCGCCCACGAGCGCACGTCCGGCTTCATCGATGCGCTGGCGAAGCGCGGCATCGAGCTGCCGAAGGACCGCATCGTTGAAGCGGGTTATACCTTTGAATCCGGCGTGGCCGCAGCGGAAAAGCTGCTGCTGGGCAAGAAGCGGCCGACCGCGATCTTCACCGGCAACGACGAAATGGCCGCCGGTATCTACAAGGTGGCGCTGCGCGCAGGCATCAACATCCCGCGCGAGCTGTCGATCATCGGCTACGACGACAGCCCGCTGGCCTCGCGCCTGTGGCCGTCGCTGACATCGGTACGCCGACACACCCGGGACACCGGCCGCACCGCCGCGGCGATGCTGATCCAGCCTGACGGCCAGCCCGCCATGCAGATCGCCAGCGTGCGCCCTCACCTGATCGTGCGCGATTCCTGCCAGCCGCCGCAGGACGACTGAAGGACCCCCCGTCATGTCGCAGCGCTACCTTGCGCTGCAAAATGACACCGGTGTCCATGACCGCTAGACTAGCCATCGAACCGCGCGGGAGCCGACCCATCGGCCCGCCCCCTGCTCTGGAGAAGCCATGTACTGCAAGACCCATTACGCCACCCATCCCGATGCCATCAAGGGCGCCAGCAATGACGACCTGCGTGACCTGTACCTGCTTGATGGCCTGTTCAACGCTGATGCGGTGACCCTGAAGTACACCCATTACGAGCGCTTCGTGCTCGGCGGTGCCGCCCCGGTCAACGGTCCGGTATCGCTGCCGAAGCAGACCGAGCCGGCTTCGGCTGCCGGCCATGCCTTCCTGGAACGTCGCGAGCTGGGCGTGATCAACGTCGGCAGCGGCAGCGGCACCATCACCGTGGACGGCACCGTGTTCACGCTGGGTCCGAAGGACGGCCTGTACGTGGCCATGGGCAGCGAAGACGTGGTGTTCGCTTCGGACGATGCGGCCAACCCGGCGCAGTTCTACCTGGCCTCGACCCCCGCGCATGCGCGCTTCGAGACCAAGGCGTTGTCGATCAAGGACGCTGTGGCCCTGGACCGTGGCGCGCTGGAAACCAGCAACGAGCGCACCATCTACCAGTACATCGTGCCGGCCACCTGCCAGTCGTCGCAGCTGCTGCTGGGCCTGACCGTGCTGAAGCCGGGCAGCGTCTGGAACACCATGCCGCCGCACCTGCACGACCGTCGCAGCGAAGTGTATTTCTACTTCGACCTGGGCCAGAACGACCGCGTGTACCACTTCATGGGCGAGCCGGAAGCACAGCGCCACATCGTCATCCAGAACAACGAAGCGGTGGTCTCCCCGCCGTGGTCGATCCACATGGGTGCCGGCACCAGCAACTACGCCTTCATCTGGGCGATGGGTGGCGAGAACCTGGATTACACCGACATGCACGTGCTGGACATCTGCCAGCTCAAGTAAGGCATCCGCATCGCCGTCGGCCCGGTGGCCGGCGGCGGTCCGTCATCCGTGCCGGCAAGGCACGTACCCAAAAGGAATGCATCAATGGCTAATCCGTTCAGTCTGGAAGGCAAGGTCGCGCTGGTCACCGGTGGCAATACCGGCCTGGGGCAGGGTATCGCCGTGGCACTGGCCGCCGCAGGCGCCGACGTGGCCGTGGCCGGCATCGCACCGCCGACCGACACCGTGGCGAAGATCACCGCACTGGGCCGTCGCTGCCTGGCGATCGAAGCCAACCTGATCAGCATCGAGCCGGTGGAGCGTGTCGTGCGCGAAACCATCGAGGGCTTGGGTGGCCTGGATATCCTGGTCAACAATGCCGGGCTGATCCGTCGTGCCGATGCGGTGGACTTCACCGAGCAGGACTGGGACGACGTGATGAACGTCAACATCAAGTCGGCCTTCTTCATCTCGCAGGCGGCCGGCCGGCACTTCATCGCGCAGGGCCACGGCAAGATCGTCAACATCGCCTCCATGCTGTCCTTCCAGGGCGGCGTGCGCGTGCCGTCCTACACCGCCAGCAAGAGCGGCATCGCCGGCATCACCCGGCTGCTGGCCAACGAATGGGCAGGCAAGGGCATCAACGTCAATGCCATCGCACCGGGCTACATGGCGACGGACAACACCGCCGCACTGCGTGCCGATGCAGACCGCAACAAGTCGATCCTGGACCGCATCCCCGCTGCACGCTGGGGCAATCCGGAGGACCTGGCCGGCGCGGCGGTGTTCCTGTCCTCGTCGGCGTCGGACTACGTCAACGGTGCGGTGCTGCCGGTTGATGGTGGCTGGCTGGCGCGGTAACGCGATAGCACCATCGCATTTGCGCTGGCGCTCCCCCGGTTTGCGCTGCAAACCGCGGGCCCCGCGTCACCTTGCTTCCAGACCCCCACCGCTTCGCGGTCGCCCCCTGACTCAGGGGGCTCTCTTCCAGATTTACCCCGGTAGTGCCGGCCCTTGGCCGGTAACGCATGCCAAGGAGCCAGATCATGCTGCGCCTGATGCTGCTGTTCTTGCTGTCGTTCGCTGCTGCCGCGCAGGCGGCGCCGGTGCGGGTGTTCATTGCCGGGGATTCGACTGCAGCCCCGTATGGGCCGGAGCGGGCGCCGCAGGCGGGCTGGGGGCAGATGCTGCAGAGCTATCTGGATCCGGCGCGCATCGAGGTGCGCAACCACGCCAAGGGCGGGCGCAGCACCCGCAGTTTCATCGCCGAAGGGCGGCTGGATGCCATCGCCGGTGAACTCCGCAAAGGCGATGTGCTGCTGATCCAGTTCGGCCACAACGATGCGAAGTTCGAAGACCCCACGCGCTACACCGATCCTGCCGGCGACTACGCCACCTTCCTGATGCGCTACGTGCAGTTGGCGCGCGAGCAGGGCGCTACGCCGATCTTGATCACGCCGGTGGCGCGACTGCTGTACGACTTCGGTTCGCTGCTGGACACGCATGGGGTGTACACCGCGGCGATGAAGCAGTTGGCCGCGCGCGAGGACATCGCGCTGATCGACCTCAACGGCAGTTCCACGCGCTGGATCCGCGCGCTGGGCGAGCAGGGCGCCAAGCCGTACTTCCTGTTCGTGCCGGAACAACAGAAGGCCGATGGCACCCACTTCAGCACGGCTGGCGCGACGGCAGTGGCGTGCCTGGTGCTGCGCGACTGGGTGGCGTTGCAGCCGGAACTGAAGCCCGCGCTTGTGCGCGACATCGACTGCGATGTCGACGGCGCTGCAGGGCAGGGGGCCGACCCCCAGCGACCGTCGCAGGTCGTGCATGAGGACGACATCGCACGCCCCCAGCCCGGTCCGCACGGCGGCGCGGGCCCGACCACGGCCTATCCGTTCTTCGCCGACGCCGAGGGCCTGCCGTTCGTGCTGCGCAAACGCGTGCTGCACAAAGGGGCAGGGATCGGCCTGCATCCGCAGCACAAGGACGAGATCTATTACATCGTCAGCGGCGAAGGATCCTACGTGCTGGATGGCAAGCAGTATGACGTGCGTGCAGGGCACGCCTTGCTGACCCGCACCGGCAGTCACCACGCGCTGCAGCAGCGCGGCGAGAATGACCTGGTAGTGCTGCTCGCATACCCGCGCTGACGGGTAGAGCCAACCGGTAGAGCCGACCGGTAGAGCCGACTTCAGTCGGCTGCCCTGTGCTCCAGGCGGAGCAGCCGACCGGTAGAGCCGACTTCAGTCGGCTGCCCTTCGTCCAAGACGCAGCCGACTAAAGTCGGCTCTACCAATCGGCATAACCGGTAGGCATAACCAGTCGACGTAACCGATCGGCGTAACCCGTCGTCATTACCAATCGGCACCACCAATCACCCACACCGCACACCCACAACCTCAGACGTCGCCGCCCGTCGCCCAGCCTTCGCCCGTGCCCTTCTGGAACACACGGTCGTCAGCCTGCACATCACCAGCCGGCAGCTGCGGCTGCTCGGCCAATCCCGCATAGATCGGGGTGAAGTCCGGGGCCGTGGCCTGCATCAGCTGCTCGAAGCTGTCGATCACGAAGTACGTCTTCTGGAATGTGTCGATGCGGTACTGCGTGCGCATGATGCGTTCCAGGTCGAAGCCGATGCGGTTGGGAGCGGCCGATTCCAGGGAGTACAGCGACTCGCCCTTCGACGACACGATGCCGGCGCCGTAGATGCGCAGTCCCTCGGGTGTGTTGATCAGCCCGAACTCCACCGTGTACCAGTACAACCGGGTCAGGTTCTGCAGCGCGTCCGGGCCCAGTGCATGCGCCTTGACGCCGCCACGGCCGTACGCCTCCATGTAGTCGGCGAACACCGGGTTCATCAGCAGCGGCACGTGCCCGAACAGGTCATGGAACATGTCCGGCTCGGCGATGTAATCAATCTGGTCCGGGCGACGGATCCACCACGTCACCGGGAAGCGGCGGTTGGCCAGATGATCGAAGAAATCCAGCTCCGGCAGCAGGCCTTCGACACCAACCAGCGTCCAGCCGGTAGCCGCCGCCAAGGCTTCGTTGAGCTGTTCGAAGCGCGGAATACGGTCGGCGCTCATGCCCATCGCATCCTGCGCATCCAGGAATTCCTGGCAGGCACGGCCGACCAGCAGCGCGCGCTGGCGCTCGAACAGCGTCGCCCAGGTCGCATGGTCATCGGCGCTGTAGCTGTCCCAGGGCTGGTCCACGATGGCGGTGGTATAGACCGGCACATAGCCCTTGTCGGTCTGCTGGTGCTCGACGCGGCGGGGGATGCTCTGGTCCATGGGTTCCACTCCTGACGGGTATGTGTCGATGCTAGGGCAGCGGACGCGCAACAGGGTTGCAAAGTTGCGCGCTCAAGCCGTCATAGCGCAATATCATTGCGCACATCCCATGTTGCGAGGCAGCAATGGCAGCTGAAGTCCAGTTCGACCGCACGGATCTACGGCTGCTGGCGGAGATCCAGCGCGACGGCCGCGCCCCCAATGCCGAGCTGGCCGGGCGGGTGAACCTGTCCCCCTCGGCCTGCCTGCGTCGTCTGCAGCGGCTGGAAGGCGAAGGGATCATCGCCGGGTATGGCGCGCGGCTGGCACCCAAGCTGATCGGTCTGGGTCTGCAGGCATTCGTCCGCGTGCAGCTGGAAAAGCACGACCAGGCCGCCATCGCCCGCTTCGCCGACAGTGTGGTGGAATGGGATGAGGTCGTGGCCTGCCATGCGCTGACCGGTGACATGGATTACCTGCTGCAGATCTATGTGCGCGACCTGGAGCATTTCTCCAACTTCCTGCTGGACAAGCTGCTCAACGCCTCCGGCGTGGCGGACGTCAACTCCAGCTTCGTGCTGCGCACGGTCAAGCCCTTCCGCGCGCTGCCGCTGGCGCAGCTGGAATAAGCATGGCGTGCTCGGCTTTGCCCTGCGTTGCAGGCTTCGTTCATAGTTGCAGAAGTGCATCGTGCATTCACCCACTCCAGGACGGGAGTTACGCGCTACCGTGAAACTGATGATCAAACTTGGATGCGTCCTGTGCCTGATGCTGCCGCTGCTGGCGTGCGCGCGGCAGGACGCGGTGGCCACGACGCAGACCAACGAGCAAGGCTGCACGCGTATCCGCAGCGTCGGGCCGCAGGATCCGTTCAAGTATCCGCCGCCGTTGAAGCAGGCCTGCCTGGGGCCCTATCTGCTGGAGATCCCGCAGAACTATTTCTACAACCAGATCGGTGCCGAGCACGATGGCAGCTACGCGTTGGCATTGGAGTACCCATCGCTGCAACCGTTCAAGCCGGGGGAGCGGATGGGACTGACATTTGACATATCGGTGCGGACTGTAACCATCAACTACAACTACGTCGACCGGGTGGATGTGCAGGTGCCACTCCGCCTGTCCTACGACCGCGGCGCCGACAGCAAGAACAGCCCTGAGGATTCCTTGGATTCCCGGATCGAGGGGGCGTCCTTTGACGGACTGACGCCGTACTACATAGATATGGAATCCATACGTAAGTACTACCGCAGCAACGGGAAGCGTGAGAGTGCCGCCATCATGCAACCCGGTTGGCACACCGACTGGTTCCTCGCACGCGACAAGGGCGGAGAGGTTCAGACGGTGATCAAGTGCACGCCGAGGGCGGTGACGGACTCCGGCGTAGAATATCGCGACGGAAAAATGGTCAAAAATGCATCCTTCGGCGTCGCGCGCTGCGAGCACATTTTCGTTGTTGCCGAACTGGATACACTTGTCAGGATCAAGTATCCCCGAGAGGGCATGCGAGCTTGGCAAAAGATTGAGGCGCGCGCTCGCGACCTACTCACTGCGTCAATGAAGAACAGAGACAGGGAGTCGAAACCATGACAGGTCTGACCAGAAAAGACTTGGACATTCTCAAAGAGTACGCCAAGGATGAAAATCGCGAGCTCTACTTCAACTATCTTGCGCAAAAGAGCGGGAACGATGGTTATGGACTTCTTGCACTGGGCGTAGTGCGAAACGACAACGGTCCCGGTGCCACGGCGAACCTGTTCGCCGATGCTCAAGCACGCCGTGATGGCATCACGTTCGGTGAGCGAGAATGGCATGCTTACGGCGTGGACCTGATGCGGAAGGATGTGGCGCTAAGAGAGGCACAATTCGATGGCGGCAGAGCGGACCTGGCATTGAATCTTCCGGCTAGGGACATACAGCAGGCGCATGATGAAGCGTTCGACGAGCGACGCATCAATCCCAACGCCTGGACGCCACGTCAGCTGCTCGAAGCGGCCCGCCGCCAGGGAGGCGAACCCGAGGCGGAGAAGGTCTGGTCGATGATGCTGGACAACCAGTTGCTGGGACTCACCCGTGGCGCAAGCACCACCGAGAACCTCGCCCACCGCTACAACGATGAAAAACTCGACGCCACCGCATACGTGGCGGCGATGGGCCTGGCCCGGACCAACGCAGGCCTGTTTCCAACGCCCAATTCCGATCCGGACAAGATCGACCGCGACGGCAAGACTTACAGTTTCCACGCCGAGTCCGGCACATGGAGCGGACCGGCGCCGATCGAATCGCGGATCGCGATCAAGCTGCCGGTGACCGACCCGGCGCTGATCGAGGCACTTAACGACAGCCGCGCACTGCGCCAGGAACGTGAACAGCTGCGCACGCAGTTCCATCCGGACGACCCCAATCGCAGTCGCCCGATCCAGGCCAGCCCGTGGCTGTTCACCGATGCAAGCCCAGCGCAAGAGCCATCGAACGCGACGATGCAGGCGCGCATCACGGGGGCCGCCGATCCCGCCGAACCCGAACACCCACGTCATGCGCTGTACCAGCAATGCATCGAGGGCGTGCACGCGCTGGATGCACGCCTGGGCCGAACGCCGGACCATCACAGCGCGTGCATGGCGGCCAGCTTGACCACGCTGGCCGCCAGCAACGGCCTGGAGCGCGTGGACCATGTGCTGCTGAGCGTGCGCGGCACGGAAACGGCGGCGGGTGAGCGGGTCTTCGTGGTGCAGGGCGCCCCGGGCGACCCCGCGCACCAACGTGCGCACATGCCTACCGAGCAGGCGACCTCGACGTCAACGGAGCAGTCGTTCCAGCAGCTTGCAGCTCTGGATCTGCATCAAGAACGCGAGCAGGCCCAGCAGCTGCAGCGCGAGCAGGATGTGCCGGCGCGTGCAGTGCCGGTGATGCACAGCTGAGCGTGGTTGGGCGATGTGGCGTCAACTCCAGCTTCGTGTTGCGCACGGTCAAGCCCTCCCGTGCGCTGCCCTTGGCGCAGCTGGAATAAGCGTGGCGCGCTCGGCTTTGCCCTGTGTTGCAGGCTTCGTTCATAGTTGCAGAAGTGCATCGTGCATTCACCCACTCCAGGACGGGAGTTCCGCGCTACCGTGAAACTGATGATCAAACTTGGATGCGTCCTGTGCCTGATGCTGCCGCTGTTGGCATGCGCGCGGCAGGACGCGGTGGCCACGACGCAGACCAACGAGCAAGGCTGCACGCGTATCCGCAGCGTCGGGCCGCAGGATCCATTCAAGGAGCCGCCGCCGTTGAAGCAGGCCTGCCTGGGGCCCTATCTGCTGGAGATCCCGCAGAACTATTTCTACAACCAGATCGGCGCCGAGCACGATGGCAGCTACGCGTTGGCATTGGAGTACCCATCGCTGCAACCGTTCAAGCCGGGGGAGCGGATGGGGCTGACAGCAGATGTCTCGGCGCGCACCGTTACGGTCGACTACGATTTCATTGATAGGATCGATGTGCATGAGGCAATGCGTAGGAACTACGTCCCGATGGAATACAAGAAAGACGATCCTGAAGAAACGTTGGAAGGCCGCCTCGGTGGCCCCACCGTATACGGCTTGAGCCCTTACTACCTGGACATGAACGTCGTGCGGGCCCACTACCGGAAGAAGGGATTGCGTGAAGATGCGCCGGTTATGCAGGCCGAGTGGCACTCCGACTGGTTTCTTTCCAAGGATCAAAATGGCGAAGTCACCACCGTGGTCAAATGCACGCCACGCGAAGTGATTACATCAGGCGTCGAATATCGGGACGGCAAGCTGGTCAAGAGCAGTGAGATCGGATACGCCGAATGTAAACACACCTTCATGATCGCTTCGCGCGACACCCTGATTCGCATCAGTTATCCGCGTGAAGGACTCGAACATTGGGGTGAGATCGAACAGCGCGCTCGAGATATGCTGACAAAATTCACGGTTGAACAGAGCAGGAAAGCAGACCAATGACCGGTCTTACGCGATCAGACCTGGACGTCCTGCGATCATACGCCCAGGTGCAGAACCGGGAGCTCTACTTCAACTTCCTTGCCCAGAAGGAAGGGAACGACGGCTACGCAACGCTTGCCTTGGGCGTGGTCAGAAATGACAACGGTCCAGGAGCAACTGCGAACCAGTTTGCACTCGGTCAAGCGAGTACGGATGGCTTGAAGTATGGCGAGAGAGACTGGCAGCGCGTTGGGGCGGATCTGATCAAACACGACATTGCGTCAACGCCTTAGAAAAGTGCGTCCAAATGGAGAGCGAAAATGGATCTAAGGAATAGGATTCTTTTACGACACACGGCGTTGCTTCTTCTTGCAAGCCTTGTCGCGCCCTACACGGTCTTAGCCGAGCCCCCGCGTCTCCGTGCAGAGAGGACTATCACGCCTGCCGGAATACGTGTGCTGGAGCAAGTCGAACCTGATTTACAAAGGTATGTCGATCAAATGGAACGACTGCTAGGGCAAGAGAAACTGATTTCCGTAAAGATAAATCCCGAACCTGCGACAGGCTTCATCTGGATCGATCTGAGCCTCGGCTTTATGCCGCGAGGGCAAACCGGTTTTGACGAGGGACTTGGCGAGAAGGTTCGTGAGGTCAATGAGGAACTTTCAAAATACGTTGAAGGTGAAATTACCTATCTCTCGATCCGGTCTCGAATTGGTGGAAAAACACTCAACGACTGGTTTCCGCCGGTCCCCGCCCAAGAGTGACAACTAGAGCAGGCAAGCGTTGAGCTGATCAGCCATCACCCGTAGAGCATTCGTGCCGCGCCACCCACGCTCATCGCGCGTCCAATTGCCGCCCGGCGGAGGCCTTGATCAATTCGCGCCCGGCGACCAGCAGCCCATCCACCAGATGCTCGCCGAGCAGCGACGCGGTATCGCCATCGCAGCGTGCAATGTGCTCGGCGTGCAGGATCTCCAGCGCGGCGTCCAGTGCCTGCATCACGCGGATCGGTACGGCCACTTTACCCGCGCGCTCCAGTTCCGCAGCGGGGTCTGCGTCCGGTGCAGGCAGCGACGGCACCAGCGTCAGGTGGGTCAGGCGTGTGCTCGCAGGATGCTCGGTGGCGTACTGCTGCAGACGGCGTTCCAGCGTTTCGATGAACTTCTGCGGCACGTCGTGAATCTGCTCGCCCAGCAGGGAGGCAAGATGCGCGGAGGTAAGGGGGTGGTCGGGAGTCAACGGCAGAACCTCGCAGTGAGGCCACCTGCGCCGAAGGGGCAACAGGTGGCGGGCGATGCGGGTTGCCATACCGGGCGTCCAATAACCATAAACCGGCGGATCAGGGATCCCCCGCATCGCCTGCCATGAAACCGATAGGCGATGCAGTGCATTCTCCGCCGTGCCCCCGGGGGCAGAACAGAGTCAACGGTTATGGACGCGAACAGGATGGCAATCCCGGCTGCAGCCCCGTGGCTCCAGCGTGGTCATCGTGCGCAGCGCCAAGTGCCTGCGTCCATGAGGAAAACTGCGAAGTCCGGCACCGCTTAACGGCTCATGCACGGATGGTCGATAAGGCCAACGGCTTGGCTGCCTTTTCGTCATCGTCCCGCCCCACACGGGGACATCCACGACGCGACTGGATGACTTCCCCGCACGCCGCCCTGAATCCCAACTTGAATGAGCCCGTTTGACGGCGGGGCTGCGGTAGCCGAGCATCGTCGCCAGCGGTAGCGTCGAACAGGGGCGTTGGCTGCAGCACCTCTTTCGAACCTTGATATGCCCGATACCGCGCACCTTTCGTTCACCACCCGTTTCCTGCCGCTGCGACGGCGCTCACTGGCCCAGCACCTGGCACGTGGCACACCGCCGGCGACGCCGTTGGAACAGGCCGGCCTGCTGGCCGCTTCGCTGTGCCGCACCCAGCCGCAGTCGGTCGGCCAGCTTGAACGCCTGTTGCACGACGCCTGTGCGCTGTTCGCGGCAGGCGAGGGCAGTGCGGTGGCCGCGCAGCTGGCCGGCAAGGGGGGTGCGGGACAGCCCGATCTCGATGCATGGCTGCAGGATCTGGCAGCGCACGGCGTGCTGCTGGCACCGGACGAGGTCGTCGATGCCTTCATCGTGCAGTCGCCTGCCGCCTATCCTGGCGCCGATTTCCAGGCGGCGTGCCTGACCACGCTGGCCGAGCACACCATCCGCTACCCGGCTACGGCGGCGCCGGACGATGAGGACGAGCAGGCCGATCCGGAAGCCGACGAAGAGGATCGCCAAGCGGCGGTACCGGCCATCGAGCGCAACGGCCTGTACACCTCGGAACAGGCCCGTGTGCTGCGTGCCATCGCCGCCAATCCGGACGAGCTGATCGATCTGGAGGCCTACGCGGGGACGGGCAAGAGTCATCTGGTGCTGGCGCTGATGGATGCGCGGCCCGGCCGTTACACCTACATCGCGCCTTCGCGGGGGCAGGTGGAGGCCTTCCGCCCACGCATGCCCAGCGAGGCCGCCACGCGCCTGCTGACCCAGATCGAACTGGCCAACCTGATGGTGCAGCAGGCCGCGCGCAGCGGACGCAGCAAGGGCTTCGTGCCGACCTTTCGGTTGAGCACGGTGCCGCTGTGGGAAATCGCCCGTCGCATCGGTGTGCAGGGTATCGGCCAGCGCGTGCCCGAGCAGGTGCTGATGACCGCGCTGGACGGCATCAACCGCTGGTGCGCGTCCTCCGCAGCGCAGGTGCAGGCCGTGCATTTCGACCGCTCACTGCCGTGGGCGATGCTCGATGCCGCGCCCTACGTGGCGGCCGCCGAACACGTGTGGCGCTGCATGTTCGACCCTGCCGTACAGAAGGGCGGTTGCCTGAGCCTCAACACCGGCCACCTGGGCAAGTGGCTGTGGCTGCAGGGCGTGGCGCCACCGGTGGAACTGGGCATGCTGCTGGTGGACGAAGCGCATGAGCTCAGCCCGGCCTGGAAGGACGTGCTGGCGCGCCATGCGCCGGGCGTGGTCAGCCTGGGCGATCCGCATCAGCGGCTGGTCGGGCGCGCCTCGCGCTGGTCGTCATCGAAGATGCTGGAAATGAGTCAATCGGTACGCCAGGGCAGCCAGGTCGATGGACTGGTGAATCAGTCGCTGGCGCTGGATGACCTGGGCGGCACCAGTGAACGCTTCATGGGCGCGAGCGACCGCGCTACGGGTGTGCGTCGCTACACGGCCTGGTCACAGGTGCCCGTACACGGCGCGCGCATCTACGGCAGCCTGTGGCGGCTGCTGCAGGAGGCGCACCAGTTGATGGAGCAGGGCGCCCGCGTGCATGTCCACCCGGCATCGGCACGTGTGCTGCACAAAGAGGCGCAGGCGCCCATCGAGGCGTGGCGCAGCGTCGGCCGTGGCGAATCATCCCACCGCTGGGAACGCTTCGTCGAGGCCTGCGAAGAGCGCGGCCTGACGGACATACCGGTGTTGTTCTCAACTGGGTTCGACAGTGCGGCGCTGGAGCGCCTGCTGGCCACGCTCGTTCCAGAACAGGACGCGACGGTCGTGTTGTGCCTGGCCCAGCATGCGAAGAACCTGCAGTTCGACAGGGTGTCCATGTCCGCCTGCTGCTTCGTCACCGGCTATGACACACGCCAGCAGCACAGTCCGGTGCGCGCGGCGTATCTGGCGCTGACGCGCGGTAGCCAGCAGCTGTGGTTGCCGGACGATGCGATGGAGCAGTTGCAGCTCAGCGCGCAGCGCCACGCCCAGTCAAAGGAAACCCAGCGCATGGAACGGCGCCGCGCGGCAGGCCACGTCAAGCCGCGCTGACCCGGCGGATGGCAAAGGCAACAGCCGCCGAGCGCGGCTCGGCGCTACGAAAGGCCGACGGTGCCCGGTAGCGCCGAGCCACGCTCGGCGAGCGCAGCGGCAAAGGCAACAGCCGCCGAGCACGGCTCGGCGCTACGAAAGGCCGACGGCGCCCGGTAGCGCCGAGCCACGCTCGGCGAGCGCAGCGGCAGAGGCAACAGCCGCCGAGCGTGGCTCGGCGCTACGGATGGTGGCTGCACGCTACCGCGTCAGCACTCTGCCTTGCGGCCCATCAACTTGCCCACGCGCGAGGGCTCATCGCACTTCGGCTTCGGCGGCGGCAGCAGGGCGGCCGCACGGGCGCGCTGGATCTGTTCGATCTTCGCGCGGATCTGCGGCATCGCCGCCATGGCCGCTTTCTCGCCTTCCAGGATCGCCTTGCCGCGCTGGCTGAAATCAGACGCGCCGATATCCAGCACGCGCGGGCGGATGATGATGTCCGCACGTGCCAGTTCCTGCTCGCCCAAACGTTGGCCCATGATCGCGATGGACTGGTTGACGATGCCGAGCATGCCGGTCGGTGTGCGGCCGCTGGCTTTGCTGGAGATGTCCACGGCGACGACGAACTCGGCGCCGAGTTGGCGCGCCGCATCCACCGGCACCGGGCTGACCACGCCGCCATCGACGAAATTGTTCTGGCCGATCTTCACCGGTTCGAACACACCCGGAATGCTGCTGGACGCGCGCACGGCCTGGCCGACGTTGCCGCGCACGAACACCGCGCGCTCACCGGTTTCCAGGTTGGTGGCGACGGCAGCGAAGGGTTTCTTCAGCCGTTCCGCCGGCTTGTTGCCGACCTGCTGGTTGACGTAGTCCTGCAGCTTCTGGCCCTGCACCAGCCCCCCGGAGAACAGCCGCACATCGCGGATGCTGGCCTCATCCAGCGCCACCGCCTTGGTCTGCATCTCGAACGCATCCATGCCGCTGGCATACAGTGCACCGACCACGCTGCCTGCGCTGGTGCCTGATACCACGACCGGCTCGAAGCCATTGGCCTCCAGCATCTTGATCACCCCGATATGGGCGAAGCCCTTGGCCGCTCCACCGCCCAACGCGATGCCGATCTTCACCGGTTTGGCGGACGGCACCACGGTGGGCGTGGCCGGCGGGGCAGGGCGCGCGTTTTCACCGCCGCAGCCGGCCAGCAGGCCGAGCAGGGCAACAGACAACATCACACGGGTGCGGGACAGGGTCATCGGCTGGGCAACGCAACAGGAAAGGGCGCAGCATAGCGAAGGGGAGGGCCACTGCGGGAGCAGCCGCTGCTCGCATTCAGCCGGTAGTGACGGCCGCTGGCCGTCACAGTCCTGCACACGATTGACGGCCAGCGGCCGTCACTACCGGAAGCGCGCGTCATTCCCTTCAGAAGCGATTGTCGCCGTCCAGCATCCGGCCCAGCCCGCCCAGCACCGAGCCTTCGCCGCGGTTCTGGCCGCCGCCCTGCGGGGCCGCCATCCACATCCGGCCAGCCAGACGCGAGAACGGCAGCGACTGCAGCCACACCTTGCCCGGGCCGGTCAGGGTGGCCAGGAACACGCCCTCGCCGCCGAACACCATGCTCTTGATGCCGGCCACGCGGCGCACGTCCATGTCCACGCTGGCGTGGTAGGCGACCACACAGCCGGTATCCACGTCCAGGCGCTCACCGGCCGCCAGATCGCGCTCGACCACGCAGCCACCGGCATGGATGAACACCCAGCCGTCGCCCTCCAGCTTCTGCATGATGAAGCCCTCGCCGCCGAACAGGCCGGTCATGATCTTGCGCTGGAACTGCACGCCGATCTGCACGCCGCGCGCGCCGGCCAGGAAGCTGTCTTTCTGGCAGATCAGCCGCCCGCCGTGCTCGTCCAGCTTCATCGGCAGCACGGTGCCGGGGTAAGGCGCCGCGAAAGCAACCTTGGCCTTGCCGTGGCCGGTGTGGGTATACAGCGTGGCGAACAGACTCTCGCCGGTGAGCACGCGCTTGCCGGCGGACATGACTTTGCCCATGAATCCGCCGCCCTGGCCACTGTGCGAGCCGTCGCCGAACACGGTGTCCATCTGCACCGCCGAATCCTTGAACATCAGTGCGCCGGCCTCGGCGATCGCGCTTTCGCCGGGGTCCAGCTCGATCTCAACGAACTGCATTTCATGGCCGACGATGCGGAAGTCGATGTCATCGGCGCGCTGGCCGCGCGCTGCGCCGCCCGGCACCGGGGGGGGCGCACTGGTCATCCCCGGAACGTCCGAGCGCAGTTCCGGCACATCGCGGATCGCCATCCAGCCACTCATGCCTTGGCACCAGGCCAAGGCTTGCGGCGCAGCGTCCGCGTAACGGCGCGCGGCCTGGTCATCGAAGGGGCCCACGCGGTCGGCCTGGCCGGGAACATGGAAGTACCACTGGTTCATCGCTGCGCGTCCAAAGGGGAGGAAAACGCGAGTCTAGCGGTCCACGGCGTTGCCCGGCGGCGGCCATGAACGACCGGCATTTGCGGCCGGCGTGTTGTATTGCAACAATTATCTGGTAGCGCCGTTCCACCACCCCTCCCAACACAGCCTACCGCCATGTCCCCGAACCGTTCCGTCCACGACCGCCGACCGGTCGTGCGTCCGCTCGTTCTCGCGCTTTCCGCCCTGCTGCCGCTGTCTGCGGTTGCCCAGCAAGCTCCCGCCAGCAAGGATCCCGTTGCCCTCGACGCGCTGACGGTGACCGCCCAGCGCCGCGTGGAAAACGCGAAAGACGTACCGGTGGCGATCACCGCCATCCAGGGTGAAAAGCTCGATGTACTCGGTTCGGCGGGCGATGACATCCGCTTCCTCGCCGGACGCGTGCCCAGCCTGAACATCGAATCGTCCTACGGCCGTGCCTTCCCGCGCTTCTACATCCGTGGCCTGGGCAACACCGATTTCGATCTCAATGCCTCGCAGCCGGTTTCGCTGGTGTACGACGACGTGGTGCAGGAAAGCCCGCTGCTGAAGGGCTTCCCGCTGTTCGACCTGGCTGGCGTGGAAGTACTGCGCGGTCCGCAGGGCACGCTGTTCGGCCGCAATACGCCGGCCGGCGTGGTCAAGTTCGATTCGGCGCGTCCTTCGCAGGATGCCGATGGCTACGTCAAGGTGGCCTATGGCAGCTACAACACCTGGAACACGCAGGGTGCCTACGGTGGTCCGTTGACCGATCGCTGGTCCGCGCGCGTATCCGCGCTGTACCAGCGCCGCGACGATTGGGTTACCAATACGCGCGACAACGCGCCGGCGCAGGGCTTCGAAGGCTACGACGAGGCCGCCGCCCGCGTGCAGTTCCTGTACGAAGGTGACGCGTTCGAAGGCTTGTTCAACCTGCACAAGCGCAAACTCAACGGCACCGCCCGCCTGTTCCGCGCCAACATCATCCAGCCGGGCAGCAACCAGCTGGTGGAAAATTTCGACCGCGATGAAGTGTCCACCGACGGGCAGAACTTCTCCGATCTGGAAACCTGGGGTGGCAGCGCGCGCCTGAAGTGGGACCTCGGCCGGGTGACCCTGCACTCGATCACCGGGTATGAAACCGCTGAATCGCTCAACCACGGTGACATCGACGGCGGCTACGGCGCGGCGTTCCTTGGCGCCGGCAACTCGGGTCCGGGCTTCATTCCCTTCCCGTCCGAGTCGGCTGACGGCCTGCCGAGTCACCGCCAGTGGACGCAGGAATTCCGCGTCGAATCCAACGAATGGGGTCGCTTCGACTGGCAGGCGGGCGTGTTCTACTTCGATGAAGACGTGACCATCGACAGCTTCAACTACGACTCGTTGACCCCGGGCAATCCGCAGACCGGCCATGCCGTGCAGCAGCAGCGCAACAAGGCGTGGGCCGCCTTCGCGTCCGGCGACTTCGACGTCACCGACCGCTTCAAGCTGCGTGCCGGCGTGCGCTACACCCAGGACAAGAAGGACTTCACCGCCAGCGTGCTGCAGGCCGTACCGGGCGGCACACCCGTCAGTGGCCCCTACGTTGCCAACAGCGATGTCGACGATGTCAGCTGGGACCTGAGCGGCGTGTATCAGCTCACCGACAACATCAACGCCTACGCCCGCGTTGCGAAGGGCTTCCGCGCGCCGTCGATCCAGGGCCGGCTTGCCTTCGGTGGCGTCACCCAGGCCGATTCGGAGAAGGTCATCTCCTATGAGGCCGGCATCAAGGCCGACCTGTTCGACCGTCGTGCGCGCCTGGGCTTCAGCGTGTTCCGTTACAACGTGGACGGCCAGCAGTTGATCGCCGTGGGCGGCAGCAACAACACCGCCACCCTGCTCAATGCGGACAAGACCATCGGCCAGGGCTTCGAGCTCGACTTCGAGGCGTACCTGACCGACAACGTGCTGCTGACCCTGGGCAGCAGCTACAACGACACCGAGATCAAGGACCCCGACTTGGCGGTGGCGATCTGCGGCGGCGGCTGCACCATCACCGATCCGACCACGGTCATCAACGGCGGCACCTACGCGCTGGTCAACGGCAATTCGCTGCCGCAGGCGCCGAAGTGGATCCACAACCTGA